>Ga0070741_10009977_pt1 | contig 18153 bp, 14 predicted proteins | sample Coa_R1_4_FD_66440 | JGI IMG/M metagenome (GOLD analysis project Ga0070741, IMG submission 66440) | Surface soil microbial communities from Centralia Pennsylvania, which are recovering from an underground coalmine fire - Coalmine... | ecosystem: Environmental > Terrestrial > Soil > Unclassified ...
ATCTACGTCGCAGAACAATTCGAGTAAACTCATGGTACGGGTCTCCTGAGGGGTCTTTGGTGTGGTAACCGAAAGATACCCTATTCTCAGGAACCCGTGCCTTATCCCGAACTCACGTTATTCTACGCTATGACCACGCTCCGCAAGAGTCCGCGCCAGTTGCCAGGGGTAGGGAAAGCCGCCATAATCATGCATCAAAATACGCATAAGGGTCCTTCTCCCTTTCGGTCAAGGTACAACGCAAGGCTTCGGGCAGACTATAGAAAGACCCACTTCGGTGCTACGGAAAGCCTGCATAGACTCCGAAGACGAGAGGTGACACAACGACCGACACGATTTCGTCATCCGCAGCCTCTTCGGTAGTCCCTCCCGACCGTATGGATATATCTCGAACAGCCTGTCGCTGAGGAGAGACATCAACACGGTTGGGGAGGACTACCGCCTCTTCTATGGTTTTGTACAGCGGGATCAAAGGAAAGAACCGTTAAGGTTCAAGATGCGTTGCACGGACTACAGTGGTCACCAGCGCATCGAGAGAACGGGCGCTCGCAGGAGCCAAAGACCTACTGTGCATCCCCCGACATGCTAGATCTACAGAGGGTGGTGTCGTGGAAGAACCCAGCGTTGCCCGGAGTTCTTTTCCTGATGAGGATACAGGCTGCCTACCTGAGCGACTTGTCAGGCTGCCAAGATTACGTGGTAGCAAGATTTATGCCAAACATCGGAGAGGACAGGATATTTTCCTGTAAAATTTACTGTCCTCTCCGATGTCCGCCGCCGCTACGCTTCGAGAAAAGGAGCGTGCGTTACTGACCCGCATGTGAGTTTGTAGATCGCCCTCACCCCCTGGCCCCTCTCCACGCGGCGGGAGAGGGGAGAGTTCAGGCAAGCAGGCGCGGCTCAGCAGGAGCCTGGAGTGGAGGGAGGTCAGTGGTGCGCGTCTTCCGTCCAGCGTTCCTGGTTGTAACGGTAGATGTCTGTCAGGATGGCGCGCACGTTTTTGGTATGGGACCAGCCGGGGAAGTGCGATTTGAACTTGGAGACATCGCTGACGTACCAGATATGGTCGCCGATCCGGTTCTCCTCGACGTAGTGGGTCTGCATCTTCTGGCCGGTGATCTCCTCGCAGAGCGCGATGGCTTCGAGCATGGAGCAGTGGCTAAACCGCCCGCCGCCGATATTGTACGCCTCGCCGCAGCGCGGCTGCTGGAAGAAGTGGAAGAAGGCGTTCACGAGGTCGTAGCTGTGGATGTTGTCGCGCACCTGCTTGCCCTTGTAGCCGAAGATGCGGTACTCCTTGCCGGTGGCGGCGCACTTCATCAGGTAGGCGAGAAAGCCGTGCAGTTCCGCGCCCGAATGTCCGGGGCCGGTCAGGCAGCCTCCCCGGAAGATGCCGGTGCGCAGACCGAAGTATTTGCCGTACTCCTGCGCCATGATGTCCGCCGCCACTTTGGAGGCTCCGAAGAGAGAGTGCTTGGAGTTGTCAATGGACATCGCCTCGTCAATGCCTTCCTTGAAATAGGGATGGGACGAATCGATCTCCCAGCGTGTCTCCTGCTCGATCAGAGGCAGCGTGTTCGGCGTGTCTCCGTAGACTTTGTTGGTAGAGGTGAAGATGAACACCGCGTCCGGGCAGTGCTGGCGCGTGGCTTCCAGCAGGTTCAGGGTTCCGTTGGCATTGATGCTGAAGTCCGTGAAGGGTTCTCGCGCCGCCCAGTCGTGGGAGGGCTGGGCGGCGGTATGGATGACCAGCTTGATGGCGTTGCCGTAGCGCGCGAAGATGCGGGAGATGGCGTCGAAATCGCGAATATCTACGCTCTCGTTGCGGAAGTTGGGATAGGCCGCGCACAGGTCGTCCAGCACCCAGCGGGTGGACGCATCGGAACCGAAAAAGTAGCGGCGCATGTCGTTGTCAATACCGACGATATCGAAGCCTCTGGCGCTGAAGAAGCGCACGGACTCCGAACCGATCAGCCCCGCCGATCCGGTGATTATGCAGACACTCATAGGTTTCTCCTTACCGCAAAAATAGTCGAGAACGCTCCTGGCGGGCCGGGCCTTGCCGCAGTGCGCGGCGGCGCGGGCTGCCGCCAGGAGACGAGGGTTTCTTGGCGCGCTCTGGCCCCATCAGGGGAACAGAATCGGCCCCAGATGGCTGGCGATCTTCTGGCTCCCCTGTTGGTTAGGATGGATGCCGTCAAAGGTGTCCACGCTGGGATCGATCCACCCGTGGGGATCAATGAACTGGCAGCGCGGCGATTGCAGCGCGGTGACGGTCGCCTGGATCGCCGCGTTCCACGTCGCCGTCTTCGCTTTCTGGCCCAGCGTGTCCAGGATACCCATCAGAAAGAATTTCGTATTCGGACACTGGCTCAAGACCTTTTGCAGATAGTCCGTCAAGGCGGCCTGTAGATCGGCAGGCGTCTCCGGCGGGTCGGCTCCGGCCGCATTGTTCATGTCGTTAATGAAATGGTCAATGATGCAGATATCGGGCTGGATGCTGATGATCTCGCCGATACGGGCCTGACCGGAATGGATGGTGAACTGCGCCGCGCCGGTCGGGAACTGCTTGAACGTCGAGCCGCCGATCCCACGGCTGGCAATGGCGTAGTTATGGGCCTGCGCGATGCCCTGATAGTAGGCAAAACTCAGGTCCGGCAGGAAGGCTCCGGCGACGATGCTGTGTCCGGTGACGGCCAGGACTTTGCGCGTCGGCGGTGGGCTGCTCGTGGAGAGCGCGCCGCCTGGAAACATCAGCGCATAGATATGCGAGGCGGTCGTACCCAGCCCGACATTGGTCAGGACGATCCGATGTTCCTGATTCGGGTCCAGGCCGGAAGCCAGCGTCTCCCAGTTATAGGTTCCCGTGTTTGCCAGGGTGACGACGGGCTGATTGACGCCATCTACCGTCGCCTGCCATTTGCCTCCGGTCTCGTAGATAAAGGCGCGCACGGAACGGCACTTCGCTTTCAGGATAAAGGAGCCGTCCGCGTAGGTCGTGGCGAAGAGGCCGTTCGTCGGCGTGCCGTCATCGTTATTCTGGTGAACGAACGTGCCGGCCTCCGGCACGATATAAGGCGTAACGTTCGCGCTGCCGAGAGGGTACTGCTGGCGGCCCCAGTCCTGCCCGTCCACATCGGCCATGCTCAGGATCGCCGGGGCTGACCCTTTCACCGCGATCATGTTGACGCTGTCCACCACGAACTGCGCGACATCCACCGTATTCGTCGCCTTGAGGCTGACCGTATGCGGCGCATCCGCAAGGCCGGAGAACAGCGTCAGAGTCGTAAACTGATTGATCGCTGGAGGATCCATCGTTTTATAGGCCGCGCCGTCCACGCTGACCTCCAGGCTGCCCGGCTGGGCCTCAAGCATATTGAGCGTGCAGTCCGTCCCTTTGATGGCGAAATCCAGTTGACAGCCGAACGACTCGGCGCGGCGGAAGGGACGCTGCTGGGATCCCAACTGCACGGAGCGGAAATCGCCGGACTCGATAACGGCCGGGTTGGTTTCCGCGAAGTCGTTGGGTAGGGTCTGAGAGCCGCCCACACTGGTACTGTTGTTATTCCCGCTGCCGCCCGAACCGCTGCCGCACCCGCACAAGACACAAAGCCCGAGGATGATCAACCCATAGCTAAGGCGCTGTCCCACTGTGACTATACCGTTCATCGTCCCACTCCTTACTCTTTCCGGTGGGTCGGTGCCGGGAATGCCCGGTGGGTCGTTGCCGGTTCGTCAAATTGTCGGGTCGCTTCTGTGGGTCGTGGCTTATTATGGGTCGCGAAGCGATGCGTGCGCCTGTCCTTTCGCAAGCGCGTCAGAAAGCAAGGCAGGTCAGTGCGTTTCGCTCCACCAGGAGACAAAACGCCGGATGCCTTCCTCAAAGGGCATCCTGGGTTCGTAGCCGAGACGCTGTCGCGCTTTGCGAATGTCCGCATAGGTGGTGCGTACATCGCCGGGCTGATCGGGCTGGCGATCCAGCACCGCGCGCTTGCCCATCACGCGCTCGATGGTCTCCACCATCGTCTGGAGAGAGACCGGTTCGCTATGGCCCAGGTTGTAGATCTCGTATCCGCTCGGACTGTCCAGCGCGGCCAGGACGCCGTCGGCAATATCCTCCACATAGGTATAGTCCCGGCTGGTGCTGCCGTCGCCGAAGAAGGGAATCGGCTCTTCGGCGGCGATCAGGCGGACGAACTTGTGAATCGCCAGATCGGGCCGCTGGCGCGGGCCGAACGCCGTGAAGAAGCGCAGGCAGGTGATCGGCAGGCCGAGCAGGCGATGGTAGGTATAGCAGAGCATCTCGCCTGCCTTCTTGGTGGCCGCGTAGGGCGACTCCGGCAGGTCGGTGCGATCCTCTTCCGAGAAGGGAACGCGCGCCGCCTCGCCATAGACCGAGGACGAGGAGGCGAACACGAAATGCCGGACCGGATACTCGGCGCAGGCTTGCAGCAGGTTGAGCGTGCCGTTGATGTTCGTCTCCGCATAGGCGACCGGAGCCTGAATAGAGGGGCGCACGCCCGCTTTCGCCGCGAGATGCACCACGCGGTCGGGCCGGAAGTGCGCAAACAGCTTGCAGATGGCCTCCGTGTCGCGCAGATCGGCCTCGACGAACCGGAATCGCGGATGTTCCCGCGCGTCGCGCAGGTTGCGCTCTTTCATGGGGCGCGGGTAGTAGGGGTCGAAGTTATCCAGCCCCACGACCTGCTCCCCGCGCTCTAAGAGACGCTCGGCCACATGGGAACCGATGAAACCGGCGGCCCCGGTAACGAGAATGGCTGCCAAATCGCTTTCCTCTCTAAAGTCCCCGACCTTTCAAGGCCGTGCGGAATAGGTCTGTGTTGCCGCGTGCGGCTGCACCACGCGCTTCTTGATGGGAACCGCCGGGTTGCCTGCATAGACCATGTACGGCTCGGTGTCTTTCGTCACGACCGCGCAGGCGGTGATGACCGAGTGCGTGCCAAGCGTGACGCCGGGCAGGATGGTGGCGCGCACCGCGACCCAGACGCCGTCTTCGATGGTGATGGGATGCACCGATTTGCCGAAGGCCGGGTCGGTCCAGTCGTGGTTGCCGCAGCAGAGATAGACATCCTGCGAAATACAGACGTTGCTGCCGATCTTGACGGGAGCCAGCGAATCCAGCCAGACGCGCTCGCCGAGCCAGCAGTTGTCGCCCAGTTCCAGAAACCAGGGCGATTTGACATTGAGTCCCGGCTTGAGCAAAGCGCCTCTGCCGATCTTTGCCCCGAACAGGCGCAGCAGAAACACCTTCAGGGCGGAAGAGGGGTTCAGCGGGTTCTGAAGGAAGAGCGCATTGACGCAGTGCCAGAGGGCGCGCACGATGAAGCCCCGGCCCTTGTTCAGCGTCGGTGGATTGCGATAAAGCGAGAAGTCAACGGTTCCGTTGGCTTCTTCCCGCACGACAGCCTGTGTGTGTCTCTCAAACATCTCGACACTCTCTATATCGGCGGATGCCTTGCTCATAGACGGCAAGAAGCTGATCCGCGACGATGTCCCAGGTGTAGTTTGCCGCGACGAAGGCGCGGCTTTTGCGGCCCATCTCCCGCAGCCGGTCGGGGGCGGAGAGCATCTCCGCGAGGGCGGCAGCCAGCTTCTCCGGCGCGGGGTCGGTGATGCGGCCCACGCCTGCCGGGACGACTTCCGGGAAGTTGCAGCCGGGCGAGAGCAGCACGGCGGTCTCGCTGGCGAGCGCCTCCAGCACGGCCATCGAGAACCCCTCGCCAGAGGCAGGCAGGCAGTACAGATCGGCGCGCGCCAGCAGGTTGAACTTGTCCTCCCCGGTCACCATGCCGGGAAACAGGATGCGCTCGCTCAGGCCCGCCTCCAGCACCCACTGCCGGTATTTCTCCTGCAAGCCCCACTCGTCCGGCCCGGCCAGAACCAGCACGGCCTTCGGGAAGCGGGCGTAGACCTGCTGGAAGGCTTGCAGCAGCTTTTCGGCTCCTTTGCGCGGATGCAGCCGGGCCATGAACAGAATCACGGTCGCATCGGGCGGCAGCTTCCATTTCGCGATCCCTGCCGGATCGGGCTGCCCGCGATACAGGGCGATGTCAATGCCGTTCGGAATGACGCAGCAGGGAGTCTGCACGCCGAGCGCGCGGTAGCTGGCGACCTCGGCTTCGGCCAGGGCGATGAGCGCCGCCGCCTCCTGCATGATGGGCCGCTCGATCTTATCAATGTACAGCTTCTTCTTCAGCCCGCGAAACTGCAACTGCTCCGGGTCCAGGACGCCGCGCTGATGATAGAAGAGCGGCTTGCGGCAGCGGCGGGCCGCGTTCGCCGCTGCATAGGTCGGGTAGACGAACGGCAACTGTGTATGCACCAGGTCTACCTGCGGAACCAGCCGGGCGAGTTCCCGCTTCATCTTTATTTATGGATTTTTCGATTTTGTGCTTGGCTGATTGCTTCGTCATAAAAGTGTTCGACGCGCTTCATAACTTTCTGATATTCTGCGCGGTCATTAATCAATTGCCAGTTTCGTTTACCCGCTGAGTGCCGCAAGGCTGTATCATCAAGGGCATGCAGTATAGCGGATGCCACCGACTCCGGTCTACTTTGATCGCAGAGTAACCCATTGACACCGTCGTCGATCCATTCTCGCACAGATTCGATATTGCCTGCGACAGGAAAGGATTGGCAGGCCATACTTTCCAAAAGTGTATTAGGTGTGCCATCATGGTCAGAGGGAGAAATGGTTACATCCGCAGTATGAAAAAAAGCAGCCATCTCTTGGTGCGGGACATAAGGGAGGAGCCGCGTGGCTGACCCAATTCCTAATCTGGCCATCCAATTCTCAGCAAAGGCGTTGCCCTGCATCATTGCACCCAGGAAAATTGTCTGAGGCTTTTTGGAAAGAACAAGCGGTATAGCTTGGAAGAATATATCCGTTCGTATATAGGGTTTAACGCCGCGAGGATTGATAACTACGGGAGCGTCTTCTGGAATGCTCCATTGAGTACAGAACTCCTTGTTGCGAAGTCCGGGATGAAAGATGTCAGTATGGACGCCGCCATTACCAGGAACCACGAGTGCTGGTTTTGCGGATCCAAACCCAAGTTCCTGCGCTAGTCGTAGGTCTCGATAACAATCAGGATGTAGGGCATCTGCCCGGCCAAGAGCGCGTTCTACCATACGTCGTGATTTGTCGGAAAACTGTGTCTGCCAGGTAAAATCGATTCCCCAAACTGATAAGATCAGGGGGAAGGTGCTATTTTCTAATGCGAATGCAGCTAATACACCCTCATAAGTTACCCTCATAGCATGAACAAGATCAGGCTGTATTTGTTTTACTAGAGAACGTACATACCATTTTTTCTTGTTGATGGCGGCAGGAACAGTGTAGTCGCGCATACGTGCGATAACGGACCAGAGTCTACTTCCTCTCAAGCGGGAAAAAAACGGCGATCCATGCGTGGTAAGACTGCTACCCCCCTTGTCGAATAGTGATGCACGGATCTTTGCCGAGAAGTCTAACGATACAATATGCAAAGATTTTACGGGCATATCTTCTGTACTACATGGATAGCTAGATATAAGATGAACTTCATGACCCTTCTTAAGGAAGTAACGTATCCAGTTTTGAGTATGTGGACTACGTCCGTCCGCTAAGAAACAGAGTTTCATGTCTGCGGCCTCACGAAATACTATGTGCGTAGCGAATCGCTTGCAGAAATGCGTCTACCATAGCTTTGACTCCGAAGGTACTTCGAACAGCTTTGCGTGAAGCCACACTCATTTGTTCTAGCTGATCGGGCTGCTTCGAAAGTCTAATAAGGTGCTGTGCCATATCTTTTGTATCATTTGCCCTGAAAAATACGGCATTCTTCCCATCTTCAACAACGGCAATTTCCGGACTGTGCGGCTCCTTGTCGGCCACTAGCATAGGTACACCAAAAGCCATGCTATGAATAGCGCTCAAACCGATATAACCTGGCGACACCGATATCCATGACGTATTGAAGTAGGGAGCCAGCTGGTCTTGGTTATACGTGCTTCCAACAAATTCGACACGGTCATCAATGTTAAATTGTCTTACCAAGCGTTCTAGATTAGTTCGTTCTGGGCCATCGCCGACCAAAGTCAAAACTATATCCGAACTCAGGCGGGAGGAAGCATTTGCAAATGCTTCGATCAGGAGACCGGGCTTTTTTTCTGGAATTAGTCTGCCAATAAATAACACACGATTGCGCCTGGTCATTGGTAGATGTTGTACAAGGCTATCAATTTCGTCAATATCTATAGAGTTCCAGGCTACGAATATTTTGTTTTTCGGTACACCATGAGCCGTCAATTGATCTGCTGCTGCCTGTGTATAAAGAATAATAGCATCAGCGTGCTGGGCCAGCCATCGGTAGATTCGTATTGCTGTATCGCTGGACCGAGGTCGGATACCATGCCCCCACCATATGAATTTCAGCTTCTGACGTTTGGCCTGAAAGAAGGCAGCGATATTAGAGATAATACGAGGGTTGAACTCCGCGATTATTATGTTGTACCGTTTTGAACGAATCAACGACGGCAACCCCATCTGATATACTAGCGTCTCTCTCTTCCCGATAGATAGATTGCGCAATTGCGTGACATTCAAACCCTCTGGGGCTACAATGCTTTCTAATGCGCAATCTGGCTGTCCTTGACCATAACTAAAAGTCACGCCAAAGGGTGCTGTTGCTGCCAGGTGTTGAAAAAAGGCTAATCTATAGGGAGGCAGAAGCCTCTGGACGATCAGAACAGAGCTTTGATTAACGTCTCGGCATGCCTGTAGCGCAGATGGAGTCATGTTCCTCACCGTATTGTTTATCCCAATGCCGTTGGATCTGTTGCTTGAGAAAATCTACTGCTATATGGTTGCTCAATAATTGTCTCGGGCAATAGTAAACTGCGCTGCCTTCAACACAATCCAACTTGCCGTTACAAAACCCATCGTATAACTGAAGCTTGACAGAAGATCGCCACGCATAATGAAAATGACGAAACCGACTAGGAAAGGATAAGTAAGGCTTAGGAGAGATACTTTCTCTCCTGTTTGTGCGCTCCTCTGCCAATAACTGATGTCAAGTCGACATAGAACAAAGGCAAAAGCAGCAGCAAAGATCACTACGCCAACAGAACCGAAGTTCAAATACCCCTCCGCTGGAAGAGTGTTGGATAGGTTTTTATTTGGAATATGATAATACTTAGCAATTAGTTTCCCAGATCCGACTGGTTTATCCTCCCATATCGTCCGGGGAACAAAAAAGAAAATAACTCCGAACAGCTGACGGCCATACGCTATCCCCGGACCTTCATTGATATATTTGATGGTGTTCGTAAACATTTGAGTTCCATCGAAATCCCCGCCGAGGAGTAATGAGATATAGCTCCTAGTTCGGTACTGGGTAATCTTGAGATCAGCAAATTGAGTTTTCTTTCTGCTGATATCGAGGACTGGCATAATAACAAGACACGAAAAGTAGAAAAGAATAGGTATCCATAGGGAAGAGATTCGGAACCGTTTACGCAGAGTGATGCCCGTGAAGCCGAACGCCAGAGCGCCAAACCAGAAACGGGCTGTGGAAGTAGGAAAATTAATCAGTAGCGCACAGATACCGATAACCAAAATACTCGAGTAATAGCCTTTCCTTCTACTTGAAAACGTCAGAACTAACAGCGAAAGAGCTGCCACAGGTAATGCACGGCAGAAAATGTTCACAATTAACCATAGAACTTTGGTATCCTGTTCCGAGGCCGCCATACCAACGGCTCCTCGAAGAAGCATCCCCTCTAACCCGAATGTCGCTATAGTAGTAGCTGTTGCCGCTATTGAAAGGAATACAAGCAGCAGATAGTTTTGATCGCCTGTCCGTTGCGCCATATCCGGTTGAGAAAGCAATGCATGTCTTGAAGTTTGTACTCGATACAAAACATGATAAGTGATAGTGTAGACAGACAGCCAAATCAGAATCAATATATTTGCCTGCATATGGTACGTTCGGAATGCACCGATATCCGTCATTTTAATCGGTTCATCAAGAAGAAATTGATAAATAGGCACGTAGAAGAAGAACAGCAACACGAAAGTCCAATGAACACAATCTAAAGAAAAAGGTCGTTTGTACGCAGCAAAGAAGAGCCCCGCGAAGCTAAATAGGCCAATAGCTAAGAAGGAAATTAAGGAAATTAGATTTTCTTCAGATAGGTCAATGCGATAATCCACAGAAAGAATAGGTGTAACGATAGCTAAAAACAAGACAAAGAAGGCGAGCGTGTATTTCATCTGATACCGGCTGATCTTATCTGAATAGTAGTAAGTCGTATCCATTACAAAAACTCCTATGATGCTAGAAAAGTAATACGCCGCCGGAACTCGGCTGCGAACCAATTGCTGCCGACTGAACGTATCCAGGGATCCCGGAACTGAGCTAAAGCGAAAAGGCAGGAAAGCAATTTCATCTCTATCAATGCCATCCCTCGGTGTCCATGTTTGTAGAGTGTATAGCAGCGACCAACGCGGTTGTGCCAGATTACTTTCAGATTAGCTTTCCGTGAGGAAGTCTTACCTAAATGCGTGACACCGCTGATCGAGAGGTAGCCTGTCTTCCATCTCTTAGCGTGGGCGCGCATGGCAAGCTCAACCTCCTCAAAGTACATGAAAAATGCCTCATCAAAGAGACCGATCTGCTGCAAAGTGGTCGCACGCAGCAGCAAACAAACCGCACTCACCACTTCAACATAGTCTACAGCAGAATCATATGGGGAACGAATATTCGGTGTAGAACGCGACCAGAGTCTACCCATCAGGCGTTTCCAGAGCGGACGTGGAAAGGTTCCGATGGTAATTTGCGTCTCCCCCGAAGGGTATTGCGTGTGCGGTCCGAGTAGACCAAGTGACGTATCAGCCTCCATTGCGCTGACCATACGAGACAACAGCATCGGATCATGAAAATAGGCATCCGAATTCAACAGTAGAATATAATTGACATTCTCGCTGTCTAATAGAAAACGTATTCCAATATTGTTACCTGCGCCGAATCCTCCGTTGTATCCACTTTCAAGCAATCGGAAGCCGTTTCCATTCATTTCGCGTAAGATTTGGACATCATTTTCACAAGAGGCATTGTCTACAATGACGACTGTAACTTCAAAAGGGAAAATGCCCGAAGCCTTCTGTAATGTTTCGATAGCCTTAAGGCATAAGCTCGCTGTATTGTAGTTTACTATTACTACACCAACTTTCATCCTTCAAATCTCCTTTCTCGTTGAGATAAGAAGTGGAGATTTGATGAGATTCCTTATCGGTACTTTGACCGAGCGATATATAAAAACCCCCATCAGAAGTAGGGTTAGTAATATTGCGACGACAAAGCCCATACTGTGGCTTACATGATATTCTAGGAAACCGCGTATCTGGCCGATTGCGGCGAAGGCCAATATAAGAGATAGTAGGGTAAGAATCAGACGTCTGCTATCCAGCTTACAAGGAAGTATTCGGAACGCAGCTGTACCAGCCATGAGGACGTACGATCCATAAGCGATAAGTGTGTTCCAGGCCGCAGCTACGAATCCGTAAGTCGGAATAAGCCACAAATTAAGTACAACGTTAATAGTCAGTGCAATAAGGCTATAGGTACACAGCATTTTTGAATCGTTAGCAAATTCGAGCGGCTTGTGTATATAGTTGGCAATTTGCCACAACATTGCACCCGCAGCGATGATTGGCATGATGTTGTGGCCGCGACGGAACTGCGGGCCTAAAAGCACGCCGGCAATGTCTCCGGAGTAGAGCCAGGCTATACCAGTCACCAAGATACCAACCAAAACTAGCTTCTCAATAATGCTTCCCAGTAGGCGGGCTGTCTCGTGATAATTCTTCTGCCCCCAAACTTTCATGAGCCAGGGATGACCTGCAAGCAGAATAGGCATTCCAAGTAGAGTAACACCTTGTGACATAGGCGCATAGTTTACGGCGTAGATGCCCACTTCGGCAGACCCACGCAACATTTGAAGGAGGTAACGGTCGCCCACATTTAATAGCGAGGAAGCCACTAACCAACCGGTCATTGGAAAGCCGTAGACGAACAGTCTACGGATTACTACATTCAATTGCCGGGCCGATAGCTTGGCAAATCTGTCTGGAGCAGGCAATTTGGCATCGGGCCACATCCAGACAATCAATATTGCCTGAACGACCGTATTTGCCCACATTATGGCCGACGGATCGCGATAGACCCTAGTTACTAGGAACAATGCTAGACATAATTGCATTGTAGTGAATAGACTGCGATACAGCGTATAGCGGCGAGGACGCAGCTGTGCTTGAAACAGCGTAGTAAGTGGAGTGAAGAGTGAGTTAGTAATAAGAAAAGATAACGTGGCAAGTAGTATGCTGTGTGTGTGAGAGGGAAGAGCGGGCATAATAATGAGCGATATGCCAATACTGAGCAGTGTTAACCCGGCACCAATGCGTAATAGAGAAACTGTGGATGCTTGTTGAATATGTGCCGTTCCTTCATCAGCATTTTCTGCTGGCAAATATCGATTGATACCCTGGGTCAACCACTGTGTCGTGAGGCTAGAGAAGAGTACGGCAAGATTAAATGCTATGTTATAAGTCCCGTATTGGTCTGGTCGTAGAATATTAGTGAAAAAGAATATTGCAAGGAAGGACGTCACCGCAGGCAAGAAAGCACTCGGTGCGTATTCTATAATTTGTTTTGCAAAGGTGTTCAATTTATTCACCTTACTGTAAGCTACTGTGGTTGGCTATTGGGAAGGAACTCGTGAACCGCCCGCAAAGTAATTAAAGTTAGTTGAGGTATCATCCGCAGAGATTTCCTGTTCACCTGTTTTGTCGACCAATATCTTTCCAGATCGTTTTAAGACAAAACGTTGCTTACCTAGCGCGAACGTCATCTCCGCATGGGCGACGCCAGCATCCATGCTAAAATCCTGATGTGTATTGCCGCTGTAGATAGTCAGCGTAGCGGGGGCGCTCAAGAAAGTGGTTACAAAAACCTTATCTTTAAGCTTGTCGGCTCCTTTAGGACGCTCCAATCGTTCCTTGGTAGGATCTGGCTTAGATTCAAGATTCTTGGGAAATAACCGGTAGAAGTAGAAGATTTTTTCCTCAGTAATAGAGGGCCTATTGCCTGTTTTGAACCAATCAATATAGTATCGACTGGCATCAAGATAAGCGACGTGAGACAGCATTGGACCCCAGCGTTTGGTCCAAAAAAAGTTCGTTTTTTCAGGTGGTCCAAAAGGAGCTACGTAGTGTGCTTCCGACCAATCATTCCAAGACACAATCTCTATCCAGTTCACGCTCTGCTGGATTGCAGTTTCCCACTGTTGGGCCATGCCGCGAAAGCCTTCTGTTTCAAACACGCGATAATTACGTCCAAATCCCCGATAAAAGGGAGAAACACCAGCCACGAAAATTTTGTTTTCAAGTTTCGCCTTCTGTGAGAGCAAAACAATATTCCGGCTCAATTCACTACCGGTCCCGGCTGCTCCAAAATAAAAAAATCCATCCGCAAAGCTTGCTCGATTAAAGACCTCGTCTGCATTCTCCGGCGTGTAAACCCTCTGTAGGTGTGTGCGTTGCGGAAAACAGTGGGATATCCATACAACCGGCTTATGGATTTTACGTAAATCGTTCAGAAATTTACCGTCTCCTGGGTTTCCGTATGTAGAGAATACAGGTATTCCCCCAAATCGGAATTGGTTAGGTTGATCGTAAACAGAAACGATCATATCTTTCATCTCTTCATCATCTAGGCGGTCTGCCGACAAGAAAAGTTTGAAGTTTGTTCCTAATTGATGTGCTGCCTCGTAGAGCATCAAGGCCCACTTCTTGTAATAGGGATATTTTTTTATCCAACTACCGCAGTTTAGAGCAAAGCCATCAATGCCGCGCTCCTGTGCTTCAAGAATTTCACTCTTGAAGTCAGTAATAGTTGGTCTTGTGCCTACGACAGGACAACAGACCATATAATGGGCAAATACCATTTTAGGTGGAACAGCTTCTCTATTTCCTACCTCCTGCGCATATCCGGCCCAGGATATACATATCAAAGTTGCTAAAAAGTAAACGATGAGAGGCCGTACCAATCCGAAGCGCATTCCAAACAAATGATTTTTGTACTGCACAGCTTATTACCTCCACCCTATCCCTACTATCGGCCAAACCGGAAGCCAAGCAGATTCAGGATCGAAAGCCCGGACCAGAGCTGACCGATATTGAACTGCTGCTTGCTCTTGGGCGGGATGAACAGAATGTCATCGCCCTTTAGCACGACATTGGTCTCCAGCTTGCCCTTCTTCAGCATGTCCTCGATATTGACCGGATTTGCGACCGGTTTGCCATCCACCATGTGCAGGATGCCCGCCTTCTTCAAGTCGCCGTCCTGCGTCTGTCCCCCCGCCAGGCTCAGCGCCTTCAGCACCGTCATCGGCTCCTTCTCCGAAATCGGATAGTAGCCCGGCTTCGTCACCTGCCCCAGCACCGCATACCGCTCCTCGATCTGCGGGATGAACAGCACATCGCCCGGCTCCAGTTTGAACTGCGTCACCGCATCGTCCTGCTTATTCTCCAGCAGGGCGGGAGCCAGGTTCAGAGGAAGATGGTTGCCGTTGCGCAGGATATAGGCGTTCTTCAGAGACGCCTTCTCCGTCGGGCCGCTTGCCTCCGACACCAGCGAGACGACCGTCGTGTTCTCGTCCAGATCGTAAGCGCCCGGCTTATTGACCTCGCCCATCACATGAATCTGCCGGACCACATCCCGCTCTTCCAGCAGCACCAGATCGTCCACCTGCAAGGGAACGTTGGCCTCGCTTTCCGGCTTGAGAAACGCCTCCGCGATATTCAAAGGGATGATCTCGTTGGAACTGGCCCGCATCAGCTTACCCGTCACGCGCCCCGGCTTCGGAGTCGTCAGGCCGCCCGCCATCGTGATCAGGTCCATCAGCCGCCAGTTCGGTTTCAGATCGTAGCCGCCCGGCGTCTTGACCGCGCCCATGATGCGGGCGCGGCGGGAGTGGACTTCCAGGACGGACACCACCACCTCGCAGTGGTTGCGGGTCTCCTCCAGCTTGGTCTGAATTTCCGCTGCCAGTTGCTCCGGGGACTTGCCTGCGGCCTTCAGCACGCCGACGGCCCCATAGGCCACCGTGCCATCCTGAAGGATCGGCAGCGACTTCTCGTTCAGGTCGCTGTGATTACGCACGTAGACGGCAATCACATCATCCGGCCCCAGCAGATAGGGAGTCGCCTGCTGGCTGGCCCGCGCATACGGGGAGAACAGGAGAACCAGCGCGGGGACAAGCAGGAAGGCGCGTGTTTTCATGTCAGATCCTCTCCTCCGAGTCTTCGGTCACGCGGTTGACGACCGCTTCCGTCGGTCGGGCAAGGCCGTTGCCGTTGGGTTTGACCAGTTCCTCCATCTCCTCGGCGCGGGAGCGTCCGTGATGGCCGTTGGCCGGCTTGAGTTCGCTGCCGCGCGAAGAGTAGTAGCCGTACTGGCTGTAGTAGTAGCTGTCGCGCTTGGAGGTCATGTCAATCTTGTTGAAGACGACGCCGAGAACGTTGGCATGGGCCTGCCGCAGCAGGTCGAAGGCATGGCGCAGCGCCGATTTCTTCGTCTCGCCCAGGTGGACGACGTAGACGACGCCATCCACCATCGCGGAAAGCACCTGCGCGTCGGCGGTCGCCAGGCAAGGCGGGCTGTCGAAGATGACGACATCGGCGTGTTCTTTGAGTTCCTCATGCAGTTGGTGCATGGCGCGCGAATTGAGCAGTTCCGCCGGGTTCGGGGGCAGCGATCCGGCAGTCAGGACGCGCAGGCCCGGAATGCTCGTCTCTTGCAGCGCCGATTCCAGCGAGCGGCGGCCCAGCAGCACGTTGGTCAGCCCGGCGTTCTGTTGCGGCAGGCCGAGTTTGGTGTGGACGGTCGGGCGGCGCAGGTCGGCGTCCACGAGGATGACGCGCCGCCCGTCGAGCGCCATCGCAACGGCCAGGTTGCAGGCCGTGACGGACTTGCCTTCGCCCGGTATCGTGCTGGTGACAAGCAGCGAGCAGATGGGCCGGTCTACGGTCGCGAACTGGACGTTGGAGCGCAGGACCCGGTAGCTCTCCAGGGTGGAGCCGCCGCGCAGGTCGGTGATCAGCGGGGCCTCTTCTCGCAGCACGAGCGGCACATAGCCGAGCGCGGGAACGGAGGAGATCTGCCGCGCCTCGTCCGGGGAGTTGATGCGGTCGTCCAGGAACTCTTGCAGCATCGCGAAGGCCACGCCGAAGATCAGGCCAAGCAGCGTCGCCAGCACGATATTGAACACCGGCCTGGGCGCGACTTTCTGTATCTCTGTCGGCGGCGTAATGGTCAGTACAGGCTTATGTACGCTGGCTCGACGCAGTTCCAGATTTGCCAGGTTGGTGGAAAGCAGCGCAACATTATTGGTGCGCTGATCTACCTCCCGCTGAAGCTGCGCCTGCCGAATGTTGGAGCTATTGAACCTGTTCAGTTCGGCATCCACTGCAGCCGCGCGATGGTTCGCCTCGGCGAGAGCGGCCTGGGCCGCGACCACCGCCGCCCGCGCATCCGTGATCTTATCTTCTGTCGTCTGGATGGCAGGATTGACGATACGTTGCTGATTGGTCACTCTCTCCGGTATCTGAGCCAGGCGCGCTTTCGCGGCCTGAAGTTGGCCGAGAATCTCCTGGATTTCCGGGCTATTGTCCTTGAAGAGGACGCGCTTTTGCGCCAACTGTTTTTCCAGGTCGGCGATCTTATCTTTCTGCGCCTCGATCAGGGTTGTGTTCGACTGGACGATGGGATTGTCTATATACTCCGGCAGGGATCTGCGTACGGCCAGCAGAGTATCGAGCTTGGCCTGCGCATTGGCGACATCCTGCTTTGCCTTGCTGACATCGGCATCGGCAGCCATCGCCTTGTTAGTCTGTATGCTGGATTCGACCTGATTGTCGCGAACTTTATGCTGTCTGCGATACGCTTCCAGCTTGGCCGACGCTTCATCCAGCAGCCTCTGCTCTTCTTCCAGGCGTCTTTTGGCGTAGTCTTTGGCGGTGTCTACCTCTTCGGTGCGGTTGCCGGTAATGTAATTAAGGTAGACCTTGGGGATTGCGTTCGCAAGCTGCAGTGCCCATTGCGGACGATGGGAGTCTGCTGCAATCTCGATGACTTCTGTATCGCCCACCTGCTTGACGTTCAATCGGACGGCGCGATCCATCTCTTTCAGGCTGCGGTCGAAGGGGACATGGGCGGCTTGGAATGCTTTCTCCTGCAAATCGTCGCTTTGCAGCACTTCGATCTGCGTCTCGACTTCATAGCCGGTGGAGGGGGTGAACAGCGGAGCGAGCGGGTTACTGGCATCCGCCGTGGTGACCACAGGCGTTTTGCCTTCGACCAGGATGCGCGTCGTGGTGCGGTACATCGGCCTGGTCATAAAGGTGATCAGAACCCCGACGATAAGAATGGCAAGCCAGGTCTGAATAATGACCGCTTTGCGCCGACGCAGGAGATCGAGATAGTCCCGCAGGGAGATGTCGTTAGCTTGCGGCGGTTTTTGTTGCATCATGCTGATAGATTCCTCGCCTCTCGGCTTATTGAGACGGTTGACCGGCCCGAACCATGTGTGTGCCGGAGTCTCATTCTGTGAGGTTGCAAATCGAGTGCAGCCATTCCGTTTGTATCGGCTGCCTGCTGGGGATGAGGAACGGTCATGCCGGAAAGAACAGACGATTGCGTCGTTTGCTTTGCCTGCCTCTTGTCTTATGCAAATTTCGTGCCAATCTCTATGGTAGCTCGTCCCGCAAAAATACGATGACTGCAACTTTCATGCCAGAACGAAAACGAGGCTTCCGAAAAATGATGAATTTGCGCGGATTCATTCGCCCCCGGCCCCTTTTCTCCTGCGTCTCTTTCCGCCTCAGACTCCCTCCTGGAATTTCGGTAGTCTTCCCCAACCGTGTTGAGGTCTCTCCTCAGCGACAGGCTGTTCGAGATATATCCATACGGTCGGGAGGGACTACCGGAATTTCTCGGCAGGAAGAGGAAAGTGAACGCCAAAGGGGAAATAGTCTTTCGGATCGCCGGGAGACTTCCTGATCGGCATCCCTCCCCTCGATCTTCCGGCGGC
>Ga0070741_10009978_pt1 | contig 18153 bp, 12 predicted proteins | sample Coa_R1_4_FD_66440 | JGI IMG/M metagenome (GOLD analysis project Ga0070741, IMG submission 66440) | Surface soil microbial communities from Centralia Pennsylvania, which are recovering from an underground coalmine fire - Coalmine... | ecosystem: Environmental > Terrestrial > Soil > Unclassified ...
TGGATCAATCACGACTGGCCGCGACTGTCGCTCTGGGAATGGAATGAGATCCGTGCACGGAACCACCGACGCGGCAAAACAGCCCATCCGGAGGTCGTCCGCCAATGTCTGGAAGAAAACGATCGACTCATTCACGAGCGCGCCGCACAGGGCAAGCTTCGCGCGCGCCGTCGACGAGCGCGTGCGGCACGATGGGTCACCGAGGGCGAGAATACTGCTGTGCGCAGCACTCCGCCGGAAATAGTGACCGAAACGCTGCCGCCCTTGCCGCGCACGCAACTGGATGTGACCGTCTCCTCGGTGGAGAGTGCCGTCGAATTCGAAGTATTGGAGTAGGTCAGATGAACACGGTCGATCAACATCAATCGCCCGTCGCCACAACGCTCACCGGCGATGTGGTGCCCGGCGCCATACCAGACAATGACCGCGCCGATGCCGGTGGCGTGGATCTGGGCCACCTGGACCCGGTCATCCGACCGATTGCCCGGCAGGATAATCTCCCACGTGCCCAACATATCCTGAAAGACCTGTATGTGAACCATCCGCCTGTGCAGCGCATCGAGAGACAGATTGAGCACCTGTTGCGGCTACCACGACGCATTCGCATGCCGGGGCTGTTTCTGTGTGGCGATTCCGGAATGGGCAAGACGCATCTGTTGCGCCGGATCGAGCGACGCCATCCGGAGCAGACCGACCGCACGAGCCAGCGACGTGTCCGTCCGGTGTTATATGTGCAAGTGCCTGCCGATCCCACCGTACGCACATTGCGTCGCTCGCTTCTGGATGAGGCCAACATTCCGTTCCTGGACCGCCCAAGCCGACCGCTCCCAGAATCGATTTTGCGACGTGGCTTGGCCGCTGCTGGCACACGGCTCATCGTGCTCGATGAGATTCACAACATTGAACACGTGAAGGGTGAGCGGCGGGTGCTGCTGCGGGACTACGTGCGCTGCCTGTCCAATGAAACCCAATTGCCCATCGTGCTTGCGGGAACCGAGGAGTTCGAGTCGGCCATACGCGAGGATCGACAGCTGCGGAGCCGTTATCCGATTGCACGCCTGGAGCGGTGGACGTCGGGCCCGGATCTGGCAGCATTCCTGCAGGGCTACGAGCGCGCGTGCCCGTTGCGACTCGCTTCCCGCTTAAGCGATGCGAGATTCATGCGAGCGTTGCTGGGGGAGACCGACGGTATCACCGACAGTATTGTGCGCTGTCTCCAGGCGGCCGCCCTGGTGGCGATACGTGAGGGCACCGAGCGTATTACGGCCGAGCTGCTGGTCTGGTGGCGCGATCCTCCGTTGTTGGATCACTACGGAATTGATACGGCCATAGACGATGGCTCGCCGTCGACTGATCTGGCTCTGGCCTGGTTACGCGATGAGCGTCGGCTCGCCGATCCCATACCGCTGCATCGAGAACGGCAGCGAGTCAAACAGACCACCTTGAGGAGTGGGGACGACTCATGCGAGCGACGAGCCGTGTAGTCCTGGGACCCGAGCCGGGCTGGAGGCGCTTGGATCTGGCTCCGCGGTTGCACACCGATGAGACGCTGTCGTCTTGGATGGAGCGCTTTGCCGGCGCGTATGCGCTGAAAGTCCGCGACTTTGCGCAGTGGTTAGGATACCGACCCCTGAACTCCGTGTACGCAACCTGGTGCCTTGACCTGGACGCGTCTCCGCCAACCGATTTTCCCGTGCGGTTGTCGCAACTGTCCGGATTGTCGGCACGCGCCATCGAGGCTCACCGGTTGTCAGCGGTTGGAGCGTTGGCGCCCTATCTGCGGCGCACGTTCTGTCCGCAGTGTTGGGCGGAAGAGGGGTCGTTTCGACGGCGAGAGTGGGCGAACGCATGGATGTTCGTGTGCCCACGGCATCATCGATTATTGAGTGAGAAGCCACTGCCGAAGCCCCCATTCGCACGGGACTACGAGGAATCGTGGCCGGAGTTCTACCGAGCGACGCGTCTGTGGCGGGATTTGGAGCCATCCTGGCAGAGCTCGCGCTGGAGAAGGATTTGTGAGGCCCTGGGGGTGGAGCCCCGAACGGAATTTCTACGGGCCTGGTCGTGGCTGAGGGATCTCTCACAACCTGCGCGCGCGAGTATACCGCCCCCATCGAGGGCGCGGACTGTCAGTTGGGCCTCCAGTGGTTGCGGTGTCGCCTGCGATGTCATGGCCAGCGAACTGACGGTCAAACGTGACCTGACGCTCTACGGCCTGATCCGGTTCAAAGATCAAGCGCTCCTTCAAGCACTCGATGGGACGATTCCCTCTCACCTCTTGATCGAAGATTCCACCGGCGGAGATATTTGTGATGTCACGGTCCCGCAAGCTCCTTATGAGATCCGGTTATTCGCCGCCGTAGTGGCTCAACACATCTGGGAGCGCCTGACTGAAGGCCGGTGGCGCTGCGGCCAGCATGAAAAGATTCAGCGGTTTTTGGAAAAACAGTGGCGTTGGAGTGATGACGACTGGTGGCTCGAGCAGCGGCTGCGAACCTGGCCAGCGCATCTGGAGGCTGCGGGACGGCGGTTGCTGCGAAAAATGAATTCATTCGTGTTGCAGCCACCCTGGGAGCGCTGCCGGCTCTATTGCGTCCGCCCTTCACAGGGCGCAGTACGAAGCGGATTCAGTCTTCAGTTGCCGAAGGGGTGGCGTTGTCCACTCAGGCATCAGTGGACTTCGAACGCACAAGGGATGGAGGGAAAGGTCGTTTATTGACGCGGCTGAAGGCTGGCGCGGGGTGCTGCTTTCTGGGTGGTTTCGATCTGCGCGAATTTGTCGACCCGAATCTTGGTGAGAGACACACGGTACCCAAATGATTGCGTGAGCGTTCTGACCACATTACGCAAAGTTACCCGACTGAAGAATGGAAGCTTCAGCACTCCAACCTCGCTGCTTCCGATCGCAAAAACGACCTCATATGCCGAAGGCAGGGGTCTGGAATTCGGATCCGCCAACTCGTGGGAAGGTGGCAGACGCTTGTTGACGGCGAGACGAAACTGCGCGTCCGCCAGAAGACTATTAGCGGAGACCAGGCCTTGCATAAACAGATGGCTCAATACGCTCGACTGACCATAGCGCTTGACATGAAACAGCCGGCGCTCATCTGAAAACAAATCACAAAATTCGATCGGGCTCGCCATTCCAGGATGCGAGATCATGACCTGATCCATCAACGCCAGATGTCCCGCGCTCTCGCCCGCCACCCCCGCGTTGTAATCGCCCTCATACTCGTCACCCCAGACGGGTAGCGACGGACCAGAGGCCGGGAGCAGGGTTTCCAGATCCCGATCGATCTCCTCCACAAAGTCAGTGCTGACCCGGTACCACTTGCCCGCATTGAGCAGATACATGGCCCCGTCCTGCTGGAGCTCCGCGGTCAAACATTTCAGGAACGACCACTTGCGTATCGGGTGTGGATTGTCCTCCGCCAAGCAGTATACGGACGTTCGCTCCAGGAACTCGAGTGAGACCGGCTCACCCTCCAGGCATTCGAGCATGCGATCCAGGGTAATGTCGTCGTAGGTCCGTCCGGCGCTCATTGATCCGAAACGGAAGGAATCGAAGGTGGTCCACTCAATTCGCTCGGGTATGGCTGCCCAAACACCGCCCTTGTTCTTGTCGATGACCTGGACGAGCCCTTGAAACAGTTGTTCCTCGCGCGGTTTGTCACGCACTTCGGCGACATGATCGACCCACCTGAAATTCTCGCGATATCCCACGTCCTCGCTCTTCTGCAGATACCGCTTCAACAATCCCGGCAACGTCGCGAGATCCACACTGACGCGCACGGAGAGTGAATCGATGCCGGTCATCCGTCGACCCAGCCTTTCTTCAATCGGGCGGCCGGTGACGGCACGCAGGATATCCTGATCCAGATTGACCCCAAATTCTCCCAGGGCCGCTTCTCGGGAGGCTTGGCGAGTGCCATGAAACGGGTTTGCATCCAGCGTGGAGACGTCTACGGCACGTAAAGACTTTGGATCTACGCTATTGAGAGTGACTCGAAGGCCAAAGCGCTCCTCATAACTGCCCTCTTTGAGCAGGTGGCGGCCTTGGCCAAATACGATCGCGAATAACCGACCACCAACACGCGTGATGTAGGCTGCGGATACTGATGCTCGACGGAGCCCAGGATTCTTCGCTACCGAGCCTGCAAAAAACTTAAGCCACGTCGGCGGAGTAATCGGGGTTTGCTTTGCATAGAGCGTGCCGATGCTCTTGCCCCCAAGGTGAATATCAACTTCCTCACCATCCACCCACGCCTCGTCGTCCAAGACGTCGGACTCCTTAGTACCGGCTTTCATCAGAAATATAGTCAAAGATCTGATGGGTGCTGATTTCGCCATGATGTCCAACTCGGTATGGACTGAAGCTTGGCCACCCTACGTCGGTATAACAGCAACCGAAGTGATCGATGTCACGTATCTGCTTGATTGCTGTGTGATCCGTATACATTCCTGTTTTGTTGTGGTGCGCAATGAAGGTTTGGATCAACTACTAATCTAACTCGGGATTAGCCAGGTCGCGGTTTTAGCGATTTCGGACTCGAGTTACGCTCACCAGGAACTTTCACTTGGAAACTTTAAGGCTCAATCGGCTCTGGATCCGAACTGACACTGGAGATATCAGGCTTTTCGCCGCGTGCGGCATACGCCCGACGTACCCGACGCACCAGTTCCTGCACGGTGGGATCACGGGTGGGGTTGGACACATCGCGCATCTGGTGCGCCTTGGAGAGGACCGACAGCCGATGCAGAACCGTGTTGAGTGCCGGGGCGCCCAGCTCGCCCTTGAAGCCCCCCTCTACCAGGGCTTGATCGACCGCCGGCGGCAGATCGTGCACCAAGGTGCCGTCCGCAGGACCGGTGCGCTCAACATGGTCCACGAGAAATTGCAGGACCGCAGGGACCGGGACGGGCAGGGCGAGGGCAGCTCTATAACGGAGCCGGAACCAGGCGGCCCAGTAGCGCAGCGCGCCGGCATAACTGCGCACCGTGTTGGGGGATTCGCCTTCCTTGAGCAGCGCCCGGACGGAGCTCTCTGCCTGCTCGTGCAGCACTTCAGGATTGAGCGCGAGCACCGTGGCATGGAGCACCAAGGCGTTGGGATCCCGGGCTCGGGCGGTCGCTGGGCGACGCCGGTTAGCCATATTTATCTCAAAGATATAAGATATCTATAACTTATTATAGAGTCTACTCGCGATAAGTATCCATTATCGCGAGTTGATATGGCAAAGGGCAGGGGACGAAATGAGTACACCTGAAGACGATCTCCGGGCTGACGACGACATCGAGACCGACGACGCCACGGCGCCGTTCATCCGCCGAGCGCCCCGAATCTCACAGGCCGATGTCTTTCGTGCGGCGGACGAGCTGTTGATCGAAGGGCACCGGCCCACGATCGACCGCGTACGCATGCGGCTCGGGCGGGGCTCCCCCAACACCATCAATGATCATATGGATACCTGGTGGACGAAGCTCGGCTCTCGCCTGCGGGATCTTCCGGGTGGTGCATTTCCCAAGGTCCCCGAGCGGGTCGGGCAAGCGCTGCAACTCCTCTGGAACGAGGCGCTGGAGGGTGCGCACGAAACCTTACAGAGCGCTCTACTGGAGCGTGAACAGGCGATCACCCAGCAGGAACAGGCGCTCGAGACCCGTACGCGACAGCTCGCCGATCGCGAGCAGGTGACGGCCACGCGAGCGGCAGCGATCGAGGAGAGCCTGACTCGGGTCCGGGAGCAACTCTCTGCGGCGAACCAACGGGCTGAAAGCCTCGAAATGACGCTTCGAGCCCGGGACGCCGAAGGGGTCCGCCTGCGCGACCGGATAACGGTAATAGAGGGGTTATCCGCGGATCTGCGCGAGAAGCTCGATGCAGTCACCGCAGCTCATCAAGTTGAACGGACCAAGCTGGAGGAACGGTACTCCGCGGCGGAGGCGCGCTGGCTCACGGAGGTTGATCGAGCACGGCAGCTGGTCAAAGAGTCTAATAAGGAGTACGAAAGACAAATCAAGGAGCTTCGCGACCGGATAGGCTCGGTGCAAAATGACCGCGACCAGATCCGGCAGCAACTCATCGAGGCTCGAGCCGAGTTGAAAACGGCAGCCGCCATGCGCGAACAATTTGCGGAGCACCTGCAGAGAGTGGAAACGCTGCAAAATAGTGCTGCGCGAACCTCGGGACCGCATAGGAAGCGCCCAAGCAAGGTGAAGCGCATAGTAAAGTAAGGCTGCGGCAAACTGTTAGGATCGTAGCGCTGAATACGAATAACAGCTGCCACGGAATGCTTCTGGGGAACCGGATATGATTACCTCGCATCCAGATCGGCACGCTTTTGGCGAACGACTAAATCAGTTGGTGTCTCCAGCACAGCCCATCCAAACGATCGAACACCTTTACGGCCGTGCAAAAGAACTGGACTTGATCGAAAAGGCACTTTTCGCACCCGGCCGGCATGTGTTCATTTACGGCGACCGTGGAGTTGGTAAATCCTCGCTGGCTGCTACCGCGGCACACCAATATCAGAGCGCCGACGCTGGGTATATTGACGTCGGGTGTGGACCGGATGCCACGCTGCCGAGTGTAATTGCTAACGTTGCTCTACAGGCTCTCGATGAGAGCCGTGTGAAGTCTCGAAAAGACTCCCAAAAAGGCGGTATATCTTGGCGTTTCCTAAGTGTCGAGCGAAGTACCGAGGAGGTTTCACGGGACCTACACGCTGAAGTTTCTACGGTCCTTGACGCCGTTGAGGTTTTGCGTGAGGTTGCCGCACTTCACTCGGAAAAGCCGATTGTTGTTGTCGATGAGTTCGATCGTATAGAGCATCCAGAAACACGTCACGCTTTCGCTGATCTCATCAAGCACCTCGGCGATAAAAAAATCAACATCAAGTTCATCTTCACGGGAGTAGCTAGTTCGCTGACGGATCTGTTGGGAGCGCACGCGTCCGCGATTCGACAACTGGCGACGATCGACCTTCCGCGCTTGAGCTGGGATGGGCGATGGGACATCGTCCTCGGAGCCGCCGGTGCATTTGGAGTCGACGTTCCACGCGACATCTATGTACGAATAGCTGCTGTCAGTGACGGCTTTCCATACTATGTCCACCTGATCACCGAGAAGGTTCTTTGGCGCGCCTGGGAAGACCCCCAGCCCGTTACAACCATAACTTGGGAGCACTACAGAGACGGTTTAAAGGATGCTATCGAGAGCATCAATGCTGAGCTGCGCCGCCCATACGAGCTTGCCGTTACACAACGATCTGATGATTACGAGGAGGTGTTGTGGTCGACGGCTGACGGCGAATACCTGCAACGCTTCTTGTATGATATGTACGCTTCATACGAGCATATTATCAAACAGTGTGAAGGTCGTGAAAAGCTCCCGTTTGATAGATATCGAGCGCGGATCCGTGCCCTCAAAGAGACCCGAAACGGCGCCATTCTGGTCAATGACCCTTCGAAAGCCGGTCTATATCGATATCGAGAAACGATGCTACGCGGTTACGTTCGTATGCAGGCCGAGGCGACCGGAATTGAACTGGTCGGCAACAAAGACCCGACCGTGGGGCGCCATCAAGTACATGTACCCACCAATGCTCGCCGTGGATATCGGGGCCCGCAGGTTCCTCGCGGCGTCAAGTTCACACCCAAATCCTAAGTATTGGCGTCCTGCGCGGGCCACTGTCCAGAGCTCACTGCAGACTGATCATTGATGACACTTTCCCGCAAACGCGCCGCTTCAGAAGCCAGTGCCACAATGTTCAGTCTGGCGAAACGGCGCCGAAGCCGCTCACAGCCAATCCTGTCACCAGCCGCTAACTACCTGAACTCAAAAAGAAAGCTGGTGCCACAATGATCAGTCTGGTGACAGGGAAGAACAGTTTCGACACAAATTCTGGACATGATCTACATGGCGAACGTTCCGTAAGTCGTGACTTACTTTTACATAATATACATTATACGCAACTCGTAGCGTAGGCGTGGCTGTGATCGCCGACCCCTCCGAATACGTGTATACAGCCTTGAGGACCCCCTCCGCATCGCCTGAGCGGACCTCCAGCATTGGTTTCCCCAACGCGCTCATAACCTCTGCAGGTCGTGCGCGATCGCTCCTGGTAAATATGCATGCGTATGCCGCGTGGTACACGCGGGACTTACGCGCGAACGGGTGTGTCAGTTTTTGCTGAGCCAACCATGAGCGCCCGTTGATCAAGGTTCCGGGATTGCACCGGGATCTTTGGCGTAGTGTACAACCAGGACTTTCACGGCCCGAAGCTGTTGAGGCGCAAGGCGCGCCTGCACCTCAGCCACTTCGACCTCGGCGTTCGCAGCTTCGAGGCCGCGGACTACGGATGCCCGCATCAATGCAAAGCCGGTCAAGAGATCAGTCGGCGACCCGCGCCCATGAGCCATGGTGGTGCCCAAATTGAACATGGCACTGGCAAGTCCCGCACGCGCAGCGCGCAGCCACCAGGCTTGTGCCGCGCGTGGATCCTCTGGCAACCCCCATCCTCTGTTGTACATGGACCCAAGGAAGCCCTGAGCGGCCGGCTCGCCGTGATCAGCAGCTGCCAGTGCCCATTTCGCAGCCATCGGATCGTTTCCGACTCCATGAAGATACATGGCCAGCCACGTTTGCGCGCTGGTGTCTCCAGAGTTTGCAGCCCCAGTCAAAGACGCGAGTGCATCCTGGTCCCCCCGATTTGCACGTTCGAACATGCGCCGAGAGTTCCCGCGCGAAGCTCCGCGTAGTGAGTTATCCGACGTCGATCTGGTGTTATCTGGAGTATTCGCTGGCGCGAGCACGCCTGCGGCGACAGCCGCAGCGTCCGCATCGATCAAGCCGTATCCATAATGTGCATTCCAACCTTTGGTATCCGTCTGTGAAATGGCCGTTTGTTCCAGCAGCTCAACGAGCTTCTCACTCGAAACGCGCGCCGAACGGAGCAACGCCGCAACTGCGGCGGCGGCGGCCCCGGCGGCCGAGCTGCCGATGAAAGGCTCGCGCCGTTGCCCAGCTCCCTCTGGCATCACGACCGTCAACCGGTCCGGCACAACGAAGGCTGGCTGTTGGAAGCATCGTGGTTTGGACGAAGGTATCCGGCGGACATCCAACCGTACGACCTCTTGGCACTGCGGTCCAGAATTGGTGAACGCTTCGTACAAGTAATGATCCCGCCAACCGCTGAATGGATCCACGGCCGCCACCGCGATCAGGTGCGGAGTTGTGGCCGAGTTGCCCGCGCCGCCGGTGGTTCGATGAGTCAAGGCCAACGGCGACACACCCTCTGCCTGCCGTAGGGCTACCACTTTGAGCCCAAAGCGCGTCCGCGTGCCTCCCTCTGGAAGAAGCACTGCGAGTCGTACCTGTTGTGGCCGATGTTCGCGATTGCGGTATGCGAGCGATGACACCGTACAGCGACTTTCAGTCGAGCTGAGCAAGGCACCATTCACATCCAGGAAAACCAACCGGATTGCGAAGTTGCGCTCCTCGCAAAGAGCACTGCTCGCCCCGGAATTCGCGGCCATCTCAGGGCTGCCGCTCGTACCCAGCAGCACTGTCACACCCTCGCCGGACTCGAGAGCGAAGGTATTGTACGGGTCTGGCTCGGTGCCGAGCGACCGCCCGAAATCCTGGGCGAGGTAACTTGCTCCGTTGACAACCAGCTCTGCAGGTGTCCACGGTCCCTCGTAATAGCCTCCCCCATTGTTGCCGGCGCCCGTAAAAAACAGCACCTGCGGATACTGACGCGCCAGCTCCGCAAGACCAGTCGCCTTGACTGTCGGATGGGTATAGACCGGCTGAGGATTCAGGTCGTCGACCACAATGTCGGCATGAAAACGGCTGACCAGCTCGCGGGCACAGGCGACTGTCTTATCCGGTTCCTGTGCCGCGCAGAACCCCAGGACCGCCCGTGGCGCGATCTGATGCACGACCTGCATCATCCAATCACCCTCGTCGCCCTCATCGGAACGTGGGCCCGCGCTTGCAAGCTCTGCCGGGAGTACTCCCTGTCGTGCCAACCTGGAGTAGTTCAAAGCACCACCCGAAATGACTCCCACCCGGATCCCCTGCCCCTGGTAACCCATCTGAATCAGCCGTTCTGTGTGCAGCCACTTTGACGGGCCGCCCGCGGCTCCCGCGCAGGGCGTGCACCCCAGGACAACGATCGCGGCGTAGACCCACTCAGGGAGACTGCGCGAACGCTGCGAGTAGAGCAGTTGGAAACTCTTGCGGAAAAAGCGCACGGTAGTGCTCCCAGCTCGCCAGACGGAAATTGATTTCTGCGGTGGCAAAGGATTGCTCCGCCTGGGTCGTGGTGACTCGTGCCGAATCGACATCCCGTTGGTCGGCCTGGCGAGCGGTGTATCGGTCCTGGACGAGTTGCAGGTTGCGCCGCGCGAGATCGGCGGAACGTGTCGCAAGCTCCAGGGTAGCGCGAGCTTCCTCGAGTCTCAGCAGGGCATCTGTAACACGGTTCGTGGCGCTCACCAGTGCGCCCTGATATTGACCCTGGGCATTCTTGACCGCCGCCCGAGCGGAATCGATATCCGCCGAGGCGTTGAGGAAAGGTAACAGCGGCACCGTAATGTTCAGCCCGACCGAGTAATTGTTGGCACGGGTGTCATCGAATGCGCGCCGGAGGGACGACGGGTCGACGCCTATGAAGTTATACTGAAAGCTCAGTGCCACCGTCGGGTAGTGCTCAGCACGGGCTGCCGAGACCTTCTCTTCGGCGGCCGATATGGCGTCGCGAGCGGCACTGACGGCCGGGTCATCCGCTATCGCAGAGTCCTCGGACGGTACGGCAGGCGCCTCCGGGATCCACGGGCGTAGAATCGCACCACGGGTGACCTGCGGGAATCCCATGTCCGTGTAGACCTTCTCCAGATCCGCGATATGTTGTTGGCGCGTCTGGCTGAGTTGCGCCTGCGCCTGCAGCGTCTGTTGCTGAGCCTGGAGAAGGTCCAACTGGTCGGCCACAGTCCCCCGCACCCGCAGCGTCGTCAGCTCCACTACATGCTGATCCAGCTGCACGACACGCTGTTGATCGTCCATTGTGATCTGATCGACACAAGTTGCCGTGAAGTCGGTCAGCAGTTGGTCCAGGGTGGTATCCAGCGCGGCCGTCAGCGCCAGGCTTGCGGAACTCAATGCTTTCAGACTGGAGCGGTAGTTGGCCACGTTCTTACCGCCCACGAAAAGCGGCATATTGAGAACGGCGGAAGAGACATTCGCCGTATAACCGTGCCCATTCGGTATGACGACCCCACCGACTACGCTGCTGCCCGCGGGTGTTACCGGAGTGAAGACCTCAGGCTGATCGGTCAGCGACAGGCTGGGTAGAAACGCGGCAATGGCGCCGAGTTTCTGCGCCGCTGCCGAGTCGACACTGGCATGTGCCGAGGTCAGTGTCGGCGCATGATCCAGCGCGTAGTGAACCACCTGGGCAAGGTCCAGAGGTCCGGAGTCGAGTGCCGGCTGCGCGCTTCGGCTCGGGCAACTCCCCACTGCGAGCCACACGCACGCGATTGTGACGATCCATCGCCGCATGTCTGTGTCAACGGCTCTGCTGTTTCATTGCACAGTCATGCCGTTCGAGATGTACTTCACGATCGGGTCGAGGAAAAAGTCGAGTACCCGCCGCTGACCCGTCTCGATGTCCACGGTGACGGTCATTCCGGGGCGCATGATGCGACGCTGCCCTTCCGCGTTCAGCCATGTCCTATCGGGGTGCACCTTCACCCGGTAGTACAAGGTTGGCGGCGCCGAGCTCTTCTGTCCGTCGGCCGGATCGGCGGGGGAGCCGGCTTGCTGCGGCGGTGCTTGCGGCTCATGGCTCTCGCCCTCCGGCAAGGAAGCCAACTCGGAAGTCGATTCGGCGGTTGGGCTGACCGCCAGTACCGTGCCCGGAATAGCCCCATACTCCTCGAAAGGATAGGCGGAAACCTTGATCTGCGTCTTCTGCCCTACTTTCACGAAGCCCATCTGTTGTGATGGCAGGTCGACCTCCACAACGACCGGCGCATCCGTCGGCACAATGGTGAGCACCGTCTGGCCTGGCTGAACCACTGCACCCAGACTACCAATCTGGACACTCTGCACGGTGCCGGCCACCGGTGCAGTCAGGTGGTCGAGATCCGCGTCACGTCGCGCCCCCGCATATTGACTCACCAGGTCATAGCTCTTGCCGGCGGCCGACTCGAGGTCCTGATAACGCTCGGCCTCGAATTCGCGGGCGTCCTCTTCACGCTGTTTACGAGCGGCAGTCAGGGCCGCGGAAAGTTGCTCCAACTGGTGCCGCTGAGCCGCCAACTGCCCCTGATCGACAATGACCTGATCCTTGAGCTGGGTATAGCTTTGTCCCGAGAGCGCGCCCTCATCGACCAGCGGCGCGGCCGCCTGTGCGAGTTGCGAGTCCTCGGCTTCGCGCTTGATGTATTCATCCAGGGTCTCGCCTCCGGCGGCCAGGTTGGCGCGAGCCTCACGGACTTGCGCCTCGTCGACCGCCAGCTTGCTGCGTAGCGCGCCCAGCTGGGCCGCCGCAAGACGCATTTCCAGACTCGAGATCTCCGCTGTCGCACCGGGTGTCGCGGCCGGGTCAGCCGGTTCGCCGAGCTCGTGCAGAATGCGGCGCTGCTGCAGCCTGTTGAGTGACAGATCCTGCTTCGATGAGTCCAACTTTGCCTGATTGACATTGGGGTCCAGTGTCACCAGCGTCTGCCCGCTCGCCACGGCCTCCCCGGGTTTCACCAGGACGCTTTCCACGGTGCCGGAATTAAGTGATTGCACGACCTTGGTGTGGGCATCCGTAACAAACTTGCCGGGAGCAGTGGTCATGATCGGAATGTGACTGAGCCACGACCATGCAATGGCTGTCACAAATATGGCCACCACGCTCCACAGCATGACCCTGGTGAACGGTGACGGCGGAGTCTCTTCGATTGCGAGCGCATGCGGTTGAAAGTCCCGCAGCACCAGCATGCTGTCCCGGCGGCGACGGCGCGATTGCAGGCGTCTCGGCCGCGCGCCTGGCGGACTTGCGGGGGCAGGCTCCTGCGGCAACTCCTCCACGTTCACGCGACCAACCCCTGTTGCTGGTAAAGATGCCGATACACCCCGCCTGAACGGATCAGCTCTTCGTGATTTCCCGCTTCGACCAGTCTCCCCTGGTCCATGACCAGAATCCGGTCCGCCCGACGTAACATCGAGAGCCGGTGCGCCACGAGAATGACCGTACGTCCTTCGGACATGCGCCCGAGATTGTTCTGAATGATGCGCTCGGATTCGTAGTCGAGCGCACTGGTGGCCTCGTCGAGTATCAGAATGCGCGGATCGGTGATCAACGCCCGGGCCAGCGCCAGGCGCTGACGTTGTCCTCCCGACAGCGCCGTGCCACGCTCACCAACAGGCGTATCGTAGCCTTCGGTCATGCCGGAGATGAACTCATGCGCCCCCGCGAGTCGCGCCGCCCCTATGACACGCGGCATGGGAGCGTTGGGTACCCGAACGGCAATGTTGTCGCGGATTGAGCCGCCAAACAGGAAACTTTCCTGTGGCACCACCGAAATCTGCCGGCGCAGCCAGGCCGGGTCCACCTGCGCCACATCATGCCCGTCTATGAATATCCGGCCGCCTTCCGGAAGGTATAGCCGTTGCATCAGCTTGGCGAGCGTGCTTTTCCCCGAGCCGCTGCGCCCGACGATTCCTATGGTCATGCCGGAGCGTATTTCGAACGAAACCTCGTCCACCACGCGGGGTGCATCGGGCAGATAGCGGAATGAGACGCGCTCGAAGCGGATGCTGCCCTCCAGGCGCGGCAAGCTCGATTTGTCAGGATTCATCACCGGCTCGACCGGAGCGTCCATGAGATCACCCAGACGCCGGACCGACAACCCGATCTGCTGGAACTGTTGCCACAACGAGCTGATGCGCAGCACGGGCCCCATGGCTCGGGAGGACAACATCTGGAAGGCGACCAGGGCGCCCACCGTCAACTCGTGTGACAGGACTCTCTGGGCACCAAACCAGAGAATCGCGAGCGTCGCGAGGTTCTTCAGAACCCGACCGATACTTCCGGCGATTCCGCCCAGATTATCGACACGATAATCAGCCGTGACACTGCGCGCCAACAGCCGGTCCCAGCGCTGCGCCAGCGCCGGCTCGAGGGCCATGGCCTTGACCGTTTCCATGCCGGTAACCGTCTCGACCAGAAAGGACTGCGCATCGGCGCCGGCTTCGAATCGCTCTTCCAGACGCTTGCGTAGCACCTTGCGAAATGAGAGGGTCGTCACTGAAATCAGCAATAGAGACACCAGCACGATCGCGGTCAGCTCGACGCTGTAGAAGAACAGGAATCCCAGGTAAACAAACACAAACAGGGCGTCGACGAACGACAGCAGCGCCTGGCCGGTCAGGAAGCTGCGCACGCGCTCTACTTCGCGCACGCGCGCCGTAGTATCACCCACACGCCGCATCTCGAAATACCGCAAAGGAATGCGCACCATACGCCGGAAAACGGCGGTACCGAGGGAAACATCGATCCGGTTGCCGGCATGGGCGAGCAACATACTCTGGAGCGTGCCAAAGATGCCGTCGAAGGCGATGACGGCCAGCATCCCCGCCGACACCACCACCAGAGTCGCCTGGTTGTTGTACACGAACACCTTGTCGACGATCACCTGGATGAAGAGCGGCAAGCCGATTCCCATCAGCTGAAAGAACAAGGCAGCGATGAGAACCTCCATGAGCTCCCGGCGATACTTCGCCAGCACCGGCAGGAACCACGTGAATCCAAACGGCCGGTTGGGGTTGGATAGGCTCAGCCGCTCGTTGATGATGATTGCGGTACCGCCGTACACCGCCTCCAGGGCATCGCGCTCCAACCACTCCGGTCGCTGCGAACCCTGCCGTGAGAGTGAAATGCGCTCATCGCGGACGCGCCCCGCGACCGCGAAGCTGCCATCCTTCAGGCGCACGATCGATGGCAACCTGGAGCTGACCAACCCGTCCCAATCCAGGCTTACCGTGCGCCCTTTGAGCTTCAATTCGGCGCAAGCCATCAGAATGTCGTTGACATCCACCGATCGATGCTCCAGGCCCAGCGCGCGCAGGATCTGGTCGGCGTCCACAGAACGCTGATGAAACGCGGCGACCCGCGCGAGTGCCCAGATGCCGGAAGGAATCGACGGGCGAGCACGCCCTACATCATCCATCAAAGAGGCAGTACTATCAGCATCCATACCTAACCGCCTCGCCGAGGCACTCCATGACGCCAGACCCAGTGCATCTGAAACCAATTACATGAGTAACATCCTGATCGCCTGGGAATTCGGACAAAACTGGGGACATCTGTCGCGCGATCTTCCGGTTGCTCTGAGGTTGGTGGCGACCGGGCACCGGGTAGTCTGCGCGGCGATCGACACGCGTGTAGCCTCCGATATGTTCGGCTCGACACCGATTACGATCGTTCAGACACCGTGTCCTCGCCGTGCGCCGCAGGCTCACAAAACACACGCGAGTCATCCTGAGATCGTCATGAGCGGAGGCTATGACGACCCGGACATACTGCGCGGACTGGTAGGAGCCTGGCGCGGCATCTTCGACCTGGCACGTCCGGATGTGCTGCTGGTCGACTACGCTCCCACGGCGGTGCTCGCCGCCCTGACGCGCGGCATACCCGCCGTGCTCGCCGGCACCGGCTTCGAGCTTCCGCCGCGTATGAGCCCGCTGCCCTCCTTCCGGACCTGGGAGACGGTGCAACCCGCACGCCTGCTGCGTGCCGAGGAGTTGGTACTGAAACACGCCAACGAAGTACTGAAGCATTGGCAAGCTGTGCCGATCGAACAGTTTGCGGAACTCTTCCAAGGCAGCGGGCGAATTCTGACCACATTTCCGGAACTCGATCATTTTGGCTTCCGGCCGGACGAGGACTATGCCGGTCCGGTGTTCGATCTTCCTCAGGCACAATGGGTGCGGTGGCTGCCAGGAGCAGGCAGGAAACGGGTGTTTGCCTACCTTCGTCCCTGGACAACCCGGTGCGAAGATCTTTTGAGCGCGCTGCGGGGCAGCGGCGCCGATGTGATCTGTGCCTTCCCCGGCGCGACACCACAACTGATTCAACGTTACTCCTCGCCACGACTGCGGATCTACACCACGCCAGTGGCGCTCGACTCCCTGCTTCCAGAAGCCAACCTGATTGTCGCTTATGGTAGTGGCACCGTGGCCAGCGCCTTGTTAGCCGGGATACCGTTGCTCCTCATCCCCCGTTGGGCCGAGCAGTACCTCACGGCCCGATGCGTCGAGTCTCTTGGTGCCGGGCTCGTGGTCCGGGCCAACGATACCACCTCATCCTATCCTGCCCTGTTGGAACGCCTGTTGTCGGACCCGCAATTCCACACAGCCGCGCGAGCTTTCGCGGTCCGCTACGCGGATTTCGACCCTGAGCAACCGATCAACCGGATCCTGCAGATGATTGCGGATATTGGTTGAGCTCCCGCAGGAGTTCGCCAAGATGCGCCTCATACATGCGCCAGCGACCTACCGCGCGCTTGTACAAGGGCTCCCGCACCTGTTGATAACTGGCGGTATGCACCACACGGCGTGACTGATGGAAACTCAGGCACGCCGGATCCCACTCCAGTTCACAGAACTCCATCAGCCTGCGCACCGTGCGCTCCGGTTCGCTCACCAGTTCCTCGTAGCACAGCTCCATCATGGGATATGGCGGCAACACCTTCTTCCAATGATCCATCAATCCGCGGTACTGGTTGTAGAACCAGCCGCAGTCCTCGAGGCTATAACTGAAGGCGTTTCCTTCGAGAAAATCCTGGAGGAAGCAGGAGAACGAGGTATCAGCCGGGTCGCGCGTGCAGTGTATGACCCGCGCGCCAGGAAAGAGCAGCGCAATCAGGCCCACGTGCACGAAGTTATAAGGCATTTTGTCGGTTACCCTCGCGTGCTCACGGGCGCCGGGCGGCAGACGGTTGAGATAGCGATAGGCAATCTCGGTCAGGCCGGCATCGTCGATCTTCGGCAGGTAGGCCGGATATTCCAGCGCCTGGCGAGTATCGTCGCCATCAGGCCACCGCCGGGCGATCCGATCGAGCGTGGTCAGTTCCCCTGAGCCGAAAGCCCGTGGATGCGCGGCTATGATCTGCTCGGTGAGACTGGTTCCGGAGCGCGGCATGCCCACAATGAACAACATCTGCCGGCCGTCGACCTGTGATCGGGGCGCGGTGCGCATGAACTTTTCCGAGAAGACTTCCCGAATCGCCCGAAATTCCGCCGCGGTCCGCTCACGATCGAACGGCCGGGTACTGCGCCGATACGCGTTTGCCTCGCTCAAATGGGCAAAAGCCCGCTCGACATCCTGGCCGGCGTCGTACAGGCCACCCAACACGTACTGCAACTGCGAGCGAGTATCCCGCGACAAGGGAGGATCATCAATCAGGCGTTTCTCGATGCGCTCGATCGCCTCACCACGCTCCTGCTGGCCCTTGGCCATCCGACCCAACAGTAGCAGCAATTGTGGGTGATTAGGGATCTCCTTCAAAGCCGTATCGACAGCCGACTTCGCATCCTGGATGTCACCGCGGCGCTCCAACATGACGGCCTGGGAAATCCGGGTGTGGGCATTGGCCGGGTGCATGCGCAGCGCATTGCGGAAGCACTCATCCGCAGCGTCCATTCGTCCCTGGCTGCCATGCAGTTTTCCCAACAGCACGTGCGCATCCGTCATCCCCGGGGCGAGGTGTACGGCACGCAGGGTGTGGCGGACAGCCTCCCCGATGATGCCCCGGGCAAACAAGGCGGACGCCCGTCGCATCCAGGCATCAGGATCCTCAGGTGTCAGGTCGATTGCACGCTGGTAGGCCGCCAGGCCTTCGTTGAAACGACTGAGCTCGCACAGAGCCATTCCCCGGTTGATATGCGCCTGCGCATGGATCGGCGCGAGCCGTAACACATCGTCGAAGTGTTTCAGCGCCTGCTCGAACTGCTGGGCGCGCAGTGCCCCGATTCCCAGCCGCATATGGACCTGCGGCTGGTTTGGCTGGAGGTCGAGCGCTCTGCGCAGTGGTAAGTCTGCTGCGGCATTCTGCCCGATTTCCTGCAAAGCAACTCCCAACCGAAGTTGAAACTCGGGA
>Ga0070741_10009979_pt1 | contig 18151 bp, 14 predicted proteins | sample Coa_R1_4_FD_66440 | JGI IMG/M metagenome (GOLD analysis project Ga0070741, IMG submission 66440) | Surface soil microbial communities from Centralia Pennsylvania, which are recovering from an underground coalmine fire - Coalmine... | ecosystem: Environmental > Terrestrial > Soil > Unclassified ...
CTTCCAGCGTGAATCCTTCAATGGTGTAGAGGATGAAGGTTTCCCGCTCATTGCGCCCGGCGTCGCGCAGGGTGGAGGCTACCAGGCCGATCAACTCCCGCCGCGCCGCCAGCTCCTCCGGATTGTTGGCGGTGGGATCGGGGATGACGTTTTCTTCCGACAGCTTCTCGTCGGGCTGATGGAATTGCAACAGCGCTTCGTCGCTGCCTTCAACGTTCTGCTGCCCGTGCGATCGCTCCAGCGGGACACTGCCCTCGTCGCCGCTTCCATCGGCGGCCAACCGGTCGATGGCCTCCCGCGCCAGCCGGTGCATCCAGGGCTCCAGCTTCATGCGCTCCGGTTTCTCACGGCCGTCGCCCAAAGCCCCGGCAATGGTCTCGTTTACCACGTCCTCCACAGCGATGGACCCCGGCTGCAGCTGCCCCTGGTCCTCGCGATACTGCAACTCACGCTCGATCGTCCGTTTCAGGCGTGGGATGTTGACATCGATGTACTGAGAGATATCGTCGGGCGAGATCAGCTCCGCCTGGACGGCCGCCATGGTTTGCTCAAACGGGACGGTTGCCGGCCCTGCGCGCTGCGGGCCACGACGCCTCGACCCCTTGTGATGGTTGCGCAGCAACTCCTTGTGCCGCTTCACCTGCTCGGCGATGGCAACGAAGGCGGCTTTGACCGCGGCGCTCGCGGTTGGACTGGTTTCCTGCGAAGCCATTTGCCCCGAGGGAAGGCGCAGGTTCAGCGCCACCACCGTCCCCTCGCGCGCGGAGTTCTCCGAGATGATGCCTTTCAGGTGCACCAGATCGGGCCGGAACACATGCAGAAATCGCCCCAGCTTTTCTACTTGTTGATTAATTACTTTTTCCAGGTCGGGTGTTTTGGAGAGCTTGTAACTGATATGGACGTTCATGCAGCGCCTCGACGGATGGAGCGCTTCCACCCGTAGCTACCGTCCGCTTTCTAGGTTGGATTTTACTCCTCTAGATAAAGAAGCAAGCACAAAATGATGAGTTGCTTCGAGGCCGAAACCAGAATGGCATGCGACAGCGCCGGTAAAGGGCCGGCTGACAGATTTGGTGTACCGTAACCAGCTGCCATCTGGCCGGCCAGGAGTTCACTCCGAGGCGGTGTGCACTCCTGCGGCTGCCATTGCGTTCGGTTAACGCTCCGGAATCCTGACCTTCGCGTCCGGACGGCGGTCGAGGTGAATCGATTCGATGAAGCGCACTTTGCCTTTGCTCAGCTTCATCACCAGCGAAGTGGTGCGCACGCCGTCGCCGAAGAAGCGCACCCCCTTCAACAGCATCCCGTCGGTCACACCGGTGGCGGCGAAGATGATGTTCTTGCCCGGCGCGAGCTCGTCGGCCGTGTAGATACGATTGGGATCGCTGATGCCCATGTCTTTCATGCGCTCGGCCTGCTCCGGCGTATAGCCGGTGAGCCGCCCCACCATGTAGCCATTGAGGCAGCGCACGGCGGCGGCGGTGATCACGCCCTCCGGCGCCCCGCCCGTGCCCATCACCGCGTGCACGCCTGAGCCCAGCATGGCGGCCGCAACTCCCGGCGAGAGATCGCCGTCGGAGATTAGCCGGATGCGCGCCCCCGCCTTCCGGATCTCGGCAATCAGCTTCTCGTGCCGCGGCCGGTCGAGAATGATGATCACCAGATCTTCCACCCGCCGCCCCAGCACCTTGGCGATGACATTCAGGTTGTGCACCATGGGCGCTTCCAGGTCCACCACCCCGCGGCAAGATGGTCCAACTACGATCTTCTCCATGTAGCAGTCAGGCGCGTGCAGCAGGCCGCCGCCCTCTGACGCCGCCAGCACCGTGATCGCGCCCGGCGATCCGGTTGCGCACAGGTTCGTGCCCTCCAGAGGATCGACCGCGATATCCACCGAGGGATAGCTGCCCCCATCGCCTATGCCGACCTTCTCGCCGATGTACAGCATCGGGGCCTCGTCACGCTCGCCCTCACCGATAACGATGGTTCCGTCCATCGGCACCGAATCCATCACCGTACGCATGGCTTCGGTGGCGACCTGGTCGGCGAGCTGGCGGTTGCCCTGCCCCATGGTCTTACCGGCGGCAATCGCCGACTCTTCCGTGACCCGCAGGAACTCCAGCGCGAGGTCGGTCTCGAAGTTTGCGGTTGGGGAATGCGGAACTGTCGGCGCTTCCGTCTGAGCTTTGGTTGCCATCTACGGTCTCCCTGGCGCGGCTCGTCCTCGCACTACAGGTCGGAAAAATTGGGGATGCCGCGAGCCTAAGCCGCTTGGATGCGCAAAACTGCCGGCGCTTTACCCGCCTGTCTTACGCAAACGCAAAGGATACACTGCTTGTTGCCTTGGTTCGAGGAGTTTTATCACCCGGCGCTGGTTGGCGATGGACGGGAGGCTCGGGTATACCCTAGGTGTGGCGATTTTTCCAGACCTAGGTTCCCCTTGCCCAGGGTCTCGAACACCCCCAAGACTTGGGGCACCCGCACCCAGCCCGATCCGAATGAGCAACCATCAAGACCCTGGTCGGCGCAGCCTGGCCGCCATGCCGAAGCTCCGCGGGCAATTACTTCAGGTACGTAAGCAGCTCCTTGAAGGCCGGGGTACCCGAGCAGCCTAGCAGTTCGTACATCATCATCTCGGTCGATGAGATCACCGCTCCCGCCGCCTTCATCCGTTCCAGGCCGATCTTCCAGTTCCACTCCGCGCGCGAGCCCACGGCATCGGAGGCGACGTGCACCAGGTATCCGTCGTTTAGTGCCCCCAGCGCCGTCTGCATCACGCAGATGTGCGATTCCATGCCGCACAGCAGCACCGTGTTGCGCTTGCCCGGCAGCGACTTCAGCCGGTCGCGGAACGGCTGGTTTCCAAAACATCCGAATTCCACCTTGTCGATGGCCGGCGCGTCTGCCACGAGCGACGCAATTTCCGGCACCGTCGCGCCCAGCCCTTTGCTGTACTGCGTCGTTACCATCACAGGAAGCGACAGGATCTTCGCCAGCCGGATCAGTAGCTGCGCATTCTTGACCAACGAGTCTTTGTTGAAGATCGGCGGCAGCAGCTTCTGCTGAATGTCCACGACGACCAGAGCGCATTGCGCGGCCTCGAGTGGCCGGCGCGCGGCTTCCGCGCCATTGGCGGCAACTTCCAGGTGACCCAGCATCGACATGGCCTTATCGTAACGCGAGCGCCACTCCACACGCGAACGCCGGTCCAGACGCGAGCGCCAGTCCAAGGCGAATGCCGGTCCAAAGGCGAGCCCCGTCCAAGGCCGCGCGCCAGTCCAAGGCGAACGCCATTCCAGACGCGAACGCCAGTCCGCAGCGAACACCAGTCCGCAGCGAACACCAGTCCAAAGGCGAGCCCTGGTTCACGGGCCGAGCGCCGTCCCGTGCCCGAAGTGTCCAGCGATCCCGCGTGCGCAAGGGCCTGCGGTTGAAACTAGTCGCCTTGAGCTTCGGTTGACGCCCCCAGCACCTGACCATACAATCGAAGCAGCGCGCCGTCTGCGCCCACACCTCTCTCGCTGCCCCCTCGTTCAACGGCAGGACAGCTGACTCTGGATCAGCATATCGGGGTTCGAATCCCTGGGGGGCAGCCAAAAATCAATCACTTACAGACAAAGTCTGCATTTGGTCTGCATTTAAGCCGGAACGAGCGCCCCGCCTTCACCTGACCCGTCCGACTGACGATTCCCGCCGGCGCCATGACTGGTTGCAAAAGTCACTGCCAGTTGCACTGAGGCGCGCGCTGTGGCACCTCAACGGTTTGGGCGTTATACGACCAGATGAAAGGAAAGCATTCGTAAATACTGGCCGCTTATCGCGTTTCGTCCTACGAATTGACCTGAGAACCAAACCGCCCTATCATCGTTCAACTTCTCTGCAAGCCACTGGATGATAGACGATACCATCTCGCACTACCGCATCATCAGCAAGCTGGGCGGTGGCGGCATGGGGGTTGTATACAAGGCCCAGGACATCCGACTCGACCGCTTTGTCGCGCTCAAATTCCTCCCGGAAGATGTAGCGCAAGATCAGCAGGCGCTTGAAAGATTTCGGCGCGAGGCGAAGGCAGCTTCCGCACTCAATCACCCCAACATCTGTACCATCCACGACATCGGCGATGAAGACGGCCGAGCCTTCATGGTGATGGAGTTTCTCGATGGTGTGACGCTGAAGCACCGCATTTCGGGAAAACCGTTGGATCCGGAGCTACTGCTGGATTTGGCTACGGAGGTGGCGGATGCGCTTGACGCGGCGCACGGCGAAGGCATCGTTCACCGCGACATCAAGCCGGCGAACATCTTCGTCACGCGGCGCGGACATGCCAAGATTCTCGATTTTGGACTTGCGAAGGTAACGGCGAAAGTCGCGGCTAACGGCCATTCGGCAACCGAGGTGACATCCTCCGATGCTGACCACCTGACGAGTCCAGGCGCAATGCTGGGCACGGTCGCCTACATGTCGCCGGAGCAGGTGAAGACTCGCGAGTTGGATGAGCGTACCGATCTGTTTTCCTTCGGAGCGGTGCTGTACGAGATGGCAACGGGCAGGTTACCGTTCGAGGGCGAAAGCCTCGGCGACATCTGCGGAGCCATCGTCCACACACAGCCGCCGCCGCCCTCGCAACTGAATCCGGAGATCCCGGCGGGACTGGAAGCGGTGATCGGCAAGGCACTGGAGAAGGACCGCAACCTGCGCTACCAGCATGCCTCCGACATGCGAGCTGACCTGCAGTGGTTGAAGCGCGATACCGCGAGCGGGCGCCGTGCGGCGATGGGATCAGGATCGGGCACGGTAACGGTCATATCAGGGGGAGCTTGGGCCGACAGTTCCGGGAAGGCTAAGGCGGTCGAAGCGCCCTCTGCCAAAATCCAGCCGGGCGCGGCGAAAAAGAAACAGTGGCCGGTTGTCGCCATGACATCCCTCCTGGTGATTGCCGCGGCGATTGGCGGGCTGCTGTATTACCGCCCGCATCGAGTTCCGAAGCTGACCGAGCAGGACACGGTTGTTATCGGCGATTTCGCCAACAGCACGCGGGATCCCGTGTTCGATCACGCCTTGAAAACAGCGCTGACGGTGGCGCTGACGCAGTCGCCGTTCCTCAATGTGCTGTCCGACAACAAGGTCACGCAGACCTTGAAGCTGATGACTCGCCCGGCTGATACGAAGCTGACGCCCGAAGTGGTGCGGGAGCTTTGCCTGCGAACCAACAGCAGTGCTTACATCGTGGGATCAATCGACAGCCTTGGCCAGCAATATGTGTTGGAGCTGAAGGCCCTGAGCTGTCAGAACGACGAGCCGCTGGCCCGGGAGCAGGTGACGGCCAAGGGCAAGGAAGAGGTCTTGAATGCCCTGGGTAAGGCGGCAGCAGCCTTGCGTGGGAAGCTGGGCGAGTCGCTGGCGACATTACAGAAATTCGACGTTCCGATGGTACAGGCTACGACTTCGTCGCTCGAGGCGTTACAGGCATACAGCCTCGGCCGCAAAATGGAGGAAAAGAAAGCCGAGGACGCGCTGCCTTATTATCAACGCGCGGTGCAGCTCGATCCCAACTTCGCTGCGGCCTATCTCGCGATCGGTAACGAGTACTACACCCTGGCGGAGGCGGGGCGAGCCAGAGAATATTACACCAAGGCGTTTGAGCTGCGCGACCGCGCCAGCGAACGGGATAAGTTGCTCATCGCGGGCGATTACTACTCCTTTGTCACCGGAGAGCAGAACAAGGCAGCACAAGCTTTGCGGGAGTTCGTCGCGGCTTACCCGCGCGACGCGGCGGCTTACGGAAACCTGGGCATTGCCTACGCCGCACTGGGGAATTATCAAGGTGCGCTGGAGATGGGTCGTCAGCAGTTACAACTGGGGCCCCAAAGTGTGCTCCCCTACGCAAACGTCGCCGACTTTCTGCTCGCCTTGGGTCGCCCGGAGGAAGCGCGCAAGATCCTTCAGCAGGCCCAGGCGCGCAAGCTGGAAGACTACGTTCAGCATAGTTTGCGTTACGCGATGGCCTTTCTTGCCGGCGATTCCCACGCCATGGCAGAGCAACAGCGGTGGTTCGCTGCCAATCCTGACGTGGAGAATTTAGGGCTTTCGCTTGCGGCCGACACCGAAGCCTACGCGGGCCGGTTGAAGAACGCACGCGAGCTGACCAAGCGCGCGGTGGATTCTGCTGTCCGCGCAGACAGCAAAGAGAGTGGCGCACTCTGGTGGGAAGCCGCGGCCCTGCGCGAGGCCGCCTTCGGCAACTTCAAGCAGGCTCGGCAGGCCGCCGAGGCGGGACTGCAGCTTTATCCAAATAGCCAGGGTGTGCAGGTGGAAGCTGCCTTGGCCTACGCCATGATCGGTGATTCGGCACGCGCGCAAGCCATGGCCGAGGAGCTAAACAACCGCTATCCACTCGACACACAGATGCAATCTCTCTGGTTGCCCGCCACCAACGCGCAGCTGGCGCTGAACCGCAAGAATCCCAAAGAGGCCATCGACCCATTGCAGCGTGCGTTGCCGCCCATTGAATACGGGCTGATTCCGTTCATCGCCCAGATCTCGTGTCTGCCCCCCACGTACATTCGCGGTCAGGCTTACCTCTCGGCGGGACAGGGCAACGAGGCCGCCGCAGAGTTCCAGAAAATCATCGACCACAGCGGCATGGTCTGGAACTGCTGGACGGGCGCTCTGGCCCGGCTAGGCGTCGCCCGCGCAAATGCATTGCAAATGAAGTCGTCAGCGGGCGTCGCTGCTGATCTCGCCCGCACTCGTGCCCTTGCCGCCTACAAGGACTTTCTCACTCTCTGGAACGATGCCGACCCCGACACCCCGATTTACAGGCAAGCCAAGGCGGAGTACGCAAAGCTGCAGTAGCCCGATGCGCCACGGTGCGGACTACGTGCACTGAAAACGCCCGTATGCGTTTACGGAACTGGCGTGCAGTCAGTTCTCGTGGGGAGCTAAATCACTTGGACGTATAGTCGGCGTCTCGGAGATGTGCTCTTTCCCATTGCTCCTGGATAACGGGCAATCCCGAACTCAACTTACTGGATCACCATCTTGACTACCTTGTCGTTGGCCTCGCGCATCGACGGGTCCATCGCGGCGCCGTACACGTTCGCCGTCGTGGAAATATTGGCGTGTCGCATCAGATCCTTCTGGATGCCGAGCGGCGTCCCACTGTCGTTGAGCCACGCGCGGTACGTGTGGCGGAATGCGTGCCAGCCGAAGGTTTCCAGTCCAGCCTTCTTCGCGGCTGGCACGATGTGGTCGTGTTGCATACCGTTGAGGTTGAGCGGCAACCTGTAACAACAAGAGAACGGCTGCAGCGCCGATGTAGGATGGCTCCCACAGGAATCTTAATGCGGCAGTCCTGCCGCAATCTTGAAGATCGTTCCCAACGGATTCTGCCCAGGCACGTGGCCGCCGCTAATTGCCGTGCCGTAGAGGTTTCCGTCACGTCCTTCGATCATGCCTCCCGGTTGGCAGCCTGTAACCGCGCAACTGAACGCTCCGCTCTGCAGCGACTGCCCGCCCAGGGTGATGCTGAAAAACGACCCATCGCGGAAGCTCGAGAGGCCCCAAATGTTTCCATCTGAAGCCTGCATCAGAAATACCGGCTCGTACCCCTCGTTCTCGGTCATCGCGTGAATGAACGCGAAATCACCGGCCGGTGTCAGCCGAAAAATGCCGGTACCATCGCCACTCCCATTGGTTGCCCCGTACAGATTGCCATCGCTGGCAGCCATCAGGTTGGAGCTGGGAAACAGTGGATAGCTGAACTGATGCAGAAGCGTGAACTGTCCCGACGGAGTCTCGCGAAAGGCGATAGGTTCTGCGGGTCCGGCCCCATAGAAGTTGCCGTCGGCAGCCAGTATGAGGCGCGTATTTTGTCCCGTGGACTGAGGCAGCCTACCTAATTGCGCCCATACTCCCTGCGGTGTGATACGAAAGAATGTTTCCCCCGAGACGCCATAAAAGTTGCCGTCAGGAGCGAGGGTGATGGGGCCAGGGCCATCAGCGCAAGCTGGCAGCGAACAGAAGTTGTAGAGCACCTGGAACTGCCCGGTTCGCGCGAGCTTGTACATCACGCCGAAGTTGTGTGTCCCGCCTTGTTGGGTCACCCCGTACATCGCGCCATCCGGCCCTTCCACGAAGCCAATGGCCGGGTTTTCGCCGCCGAGGAAGCGTCCCGCCAACGAAGCGAAGGTATGAATCACCAGCGCCTGGCCGGTAGTCGAGCTGCGCGCGATTGTCCCACCGAACTCCGGATTGCCCTGGCCGCCCCAGAAGGTAGCCACATACAGCAGTCCGTCGGAGAGTTGTATGGGACTGAGGATGGGATCGAAGCCGAGCGGGCAGGAAGTGAAACCCTGGTTACAGAAGAAGCCGAAGACCTGCGTAATGGGTGGCCCCGCCGGCGACTGCCCAAAACCTAATGCGGAGAAACACAGCAAAGACAGTAGCAACCGTAAGCAGCGTCTCATCACAGGTCGCTCCTTCGTGCAATTGCGCCGACAATTGTCAGTCACAACACGGAGCGAATTGTCACGAGATTGTCAGAAGTTTGTAGAAATTCAGTAGTGTCCCGACGGCTCGAGGCGTTCTTCCCATCCCGCTGGGCCGTTCGCGAGTCGCCTTTCCACTACGGTGAAAGAGATCGGCAGCCCCGACCGAGTGCCGCCAAACCGGGAATGGCCGAGAAACCGGTATCGACTGCGGAGATGTCCACGGCGTCGATGCCCTCCAGCAGCACGATCTCATCACCCGACTCGACTCCCGTGAACCGCGATGCAACTCTCGGGTCACAGAACTTATGGTCAGTGGCGCTCACAAACAGCGCAAGAAATCACGCTACTTCCGAATCGGCGACAAACCGCGCGGAGAAGCAAAGGTGCCTCGGTCGAACGAAAGAGTCGACAATGATGGGAGCCTTAATTCATCAGCATCGCTTCGCGGTCGTGCAGCGTGAGGCGGATGGCTGCGATCCCCGCTTCGAGGTCCGGCAGCGACTTCAAAATCGTCCGCGGGTCGACGCCGGTTACTGATTTGCGCATCAGGTCGCACTGGCCCACCAGCACCGAGTCGAAGCTGATCAGCTTCGTGAGCGTCGGGGCTTCGAGCCGGTAGCGTTGTGTCATACGGTCGTTGGCTGGCACAGGCAGCTGCTGAATGAACTGCTCGAGCGACACAATTTCTCGATGAAGTCTCTCAAGCTTCTGCGCCGATGCAACAGCTTCGGCGTCGGGAAATGGTTTGGCACGCGCGGGGGGAGGGAGAAGCTCCCGCCGGTAATCGCTTTCGGCCAGACAAACTGCTTTTGCTGCCTCGCCCAAAAGCCATGAGGCTTTTGAGCGGACCATCTGATCGTCGGCGCGAAGCTGGTTCTCAACCTTGTAAAAGTTGTAACCCCAGCCATAGAACAGATTGATGGCGACCTGCGAAAGCTCGTCGGCCGCGTAGAAGCGTTCTCCCGCCACTACTTGCCTCCATCTGGCCCTGGCAATCCTGCCTCAGCCCCGACCGGATAGAATCCCGTTGGCTGCCCGCCGATGAAGAACGGCACTCCCGCCGCGGCGTTGGGAGCGGAAACCAGCCCTTTCTCCGCCATTTTGAGTGCGAGATAGTAGCGGACTGCCTCGATGGGTGAAAGGCCGATGGCCTGCAGCGAGATCAGTTCGCGCATGCGCTCGTCCTTGGGAACAATGAGCACCTTGAGGTCGTTCAGAGTAACGCCGTAGGGGCGGAGGAATTCGGAGAGATGGTTCTTAACCAGCTCGCGCATCTCCTGAATATGCTCATTGATATCTTCCATCTTGGTGACTTGCACGACTTGGTTGATGGACTGCTCGATCGCCGGGCCGGCGTAGTCGGCGACTTCCTTGGTATCGATGACGTGTCCGTTGAAGGGCAGATGGGTGATCAGGTCGAGCGCGGCCTCCTTGGTGTCGACGTGGATATAGTAGTCCACCTGGTAGGCCATCTCGGCCATTTCTTCACTGGTGGCCACGCCTTCGCTGCGCACCAGCAGCTTTGAGCGGTTGACATAGATGACTTCGTATACCCACGGGGAACTGCCTCCGAAGAATCCTTGCGCGATCGAGCCAAGCAGCGGCTTGTCGGGTGTGGTAAGCGCATACTGGCCGGTCTCGTAGACATTTAACACTGCACCGCGCGATTTCAGCACGCAGAAATGGTTGCTTTCAACCGTGAGCAGCGAACCGGAGACAATGCTTTCGTCCGCGATTTTGACGGCCAGACACTTGGTGCCGAGAATATCGATGCCGTCGCTGGTGAGTGAGGTAATAACCTGCCGCGCAAGGGCCACGTGTTTCCCCCTGAGTGAATTGGTTTCGCGTGCCAAGCATACCTGAGCGGTCACGAGTCGCCAAGCGTGAAGGAGCGCAAAGGAAGTTTTGTCGAGACACAAGATCTCGGCTGTTTGTTGATTACCCGCCTTCAGCTCGACTCATAACGATTTGGTTTTGGCTGCTTTACTACAGCCGGGCACGATCCACTTACTTTGTTCTCCGAATAGAAATCATTGACGGGTGCATGCCTGATGGTCACAATGCATCAAGCCAGTCGGCCGCAACGAGGTGCCAATGCGCTTATCGCGTCTCCCGATGATTTTGCTGTTGTTAGCCGTGCTGGGCGTAGCGTCTCCCGCCGACGAACGCATTCTCGACTTCCGCGCCGACATCCGTATCTTGCCCGATGCCTCCCTCGTTGTACGTGAGACCATACGCGTCAACAGTGAGCACATGAAGATTGAGCACGGCATATTCCGTGACTTCCCCACCATCTACACGGACTACACAGGAAGGCGCCACACCGTCGCGTTCACCGTGTTGAAGGTGCTTCGCGATGGACACGAGGAACCGTATAGCCGGGAGCCATGGGAAAACGGGGTGCGCGTCCGGATGGGCGATCCCAATACGACTATCACGGAAGGCGAGCATACATACGAACTGAACTACACCGCCACGCGTGAGTTGGGCTTCTTCCCCGACCACGACGAGCTCTACTGGAATGTCACGGGCAATGGCTGGGAGTTTCTTCGCTTTGCAATACCTGCATCGATGTGTCCCGGAAACGCATCAACTCAAATGATTTCGAACGGCGCCTGGAGAGTCTTCGGCTATAACCCCATATGGTGGCATGGAGCAAAAAGAATGAGAGTTGAGCTCGTTTCACCCGACTCTGCCACAGAGCCGCGTCACTGGGTACGGCATGATCAGGCTTTCGCAATGATGTTGCGGCCCGGCTCAATTGAGTGGGGTTCGAAGCGTAGCGCGCTGGAAAAGTTCGACTACACCACGGGCGACTTAGCGCTGTGCGATCGCCATGTGGGTGAGTGGGTTGGACTCATGAACGTATCTCATCTGCAACTAGGTGTTTCCGATGCGGCACTCATGGCCTGCTCTGACGGAGCTTACGGGGAGGTAGAGCTGCGCCCCTCGCGCAAGTTTGTGGACCCGCGACTGAGTGCTATGGTTGCAGCCGTTCACGCGGAGATGGTTGCCGGCTTTCCGAGCGGGCGGTTGTTTCTGGATTCTGTTGAACAGGCGATGGCCGTGACGCTGGTCAATGGTCATGCAGTGAGGCACCGTCCGCTGCAGTTATATCGTGGCGGACTTGGCTCAGCGCGTCTGCGAAGGATTAAAGAGTTGGTCCTGATGAAGATGGAAGAGGACTTGAGTCTTGACGAGATGGCGCAATCGGTAGGGCTGAGCACAGCCCACTTCGAGCGGATGTTTCGCAAGTCAACGGGCGAGACCCCGCATCAATTTGTTCTGCGCCAAAGGCTTGAGCGTGCTAAGACGATGTTGCGTGCTCCCGATGCGCGAGTATTGGATGTTGCCGTTGCCTGTGGCTTCAAGACCCAGCAGCACTTTGCACATGTGTTTCGCGATATCTCGGGAGTTAGTCCGACAGAGTATCGCCAGAATCTGGTCGGCTCCCAAGTAACTGCGGCTTCTGAAACCTTCTCCGAAAATTCGCCACTCCCGATGACTAGCGGTTAGCAGCCAGAATTTCGCTCTCACGAGTTGCCGGTCACTTCCTTGAAACGTACGGCCCTGGCCGGAATTTGTAGCCCATCTCTGGTTGCATTCGCTTCAGCACTTTGTCCTCCGGCAATAATTCTGAGCCGGCTGCTCCGCAGTTCAACCGAACTCTCATCGTGGTTCCCTCGAGCCAGATCCAAACTCAGCTGTAAGTCGTTGAAGGTCTCTCGATCGGGGAGTAGGAATTTAGCAAAAGTCCGACCATCCCAGCAAGAATCCGCACAAGCCCCTACACGATCCGCAGTCTACTAGCAGTTGCGAGCAGAGCCACGACCTCGACGCACCGGACGCCAGACCGACTGGCTATTGTTTGCCGGCGACCAAATAGGCCGACCCGATTTACGCTCAACACGGAATTATTGAGCTTCCTGAGCGAGAAGACCGCCAATTTGCAGAAGGAAGGTGCTTGGGCTAGCACCCGAACTTGATCGGAACGCGCAACCCCCAAAGTCTGTTAAGGAGAACTCATATGAAATTCACAACATTGTCCTATGTCGTCAACGTCCGTAACGCAATAATCTTAACCCGATATCCGCGACTATGCGTCGCAGCCGCCGTCATGCTTGCCGCGCAGGTCATTCCGAACATCGCCAGGGCCGAGGCGCACCCAGCCGTCAACGGCACCACGCGAGCGGCCTCTCCAATCTCCGGAGTCATTGGAAAAGTCCGGTCATTTACAGGCAGGTCACTTGATATCCAGACACCTTCAGGTGTCGTTCACGTCGATGTCAAGCAGCCCCTCATAACCTATAAGCAGATACCGTCGGATGTGAGTCATGTCACGTCTGCGTCTTATGTAGGCGTTGCGTCGACGGAGGGGGCAGATGGAAAAGAGGTGGCGAAGCAGATCATCATATTTCCACCGGAACTGAGCGGAGCTGCAGAAGGTAGTGTTCTAACGGACCCGCCAGGCGCGACTACTCACAGCAGAATGACCAATGGCTCTGTCTCTCGGCCTGCCGTATCGCACTCACGCATGACGAACGGCACGGTACAGAAGGACAGCGGCACCACCCTGGTAGTCCAGTATCAGGACGGTTCTAAGAGGATCTTCGTGCCTCGAAATGTCCCAGTGACAGAAGTTGCACCTGAAAGAGTCACTTTTAACGAGGGCGACGTCGTCTACGCGGCAACTCAGAAGCTTCCGGACGGAACACTTGTGACGGACAAAGTGTTTCTCTTCATTCCGGCGGAATCCCACTAGACCATGCAGTGCTAACCGACAGCTAAGGAGGCTGATATGGCAAGTAGACAGAAAACGGTCGTTGTAACGGGAGCTTCACAAGGCATTGGGGCCGGCGTAGTTCAGTCGTTCCTTGATCGTGGATATAGTGTTGTCGCAAGCTCGCGCAATATCCGGAAGTCGGATAGCTTCATGGAATCTGATCATTTGACTCTCGTAGAGGGCAACATCGGGGAGAGTGCTGTTGCTGCGAAGATCGTCGAGACTGCCGTCCAGAAGTTTGGAGCCATTGACGCGCTGGTCAACAATGCAGGCATCTTCTTCACAAAGCCTTTCACTGACTACACGGCTGAAGATTTCAAGGCGCTGTCTTCCACCAACCTCGAAGGCTTTATCTACGTCACGCAGGGAGTAGTCAGGCAGATGCTCGCGCAGAAGTCTGGCGGAAGCGTAGTTACCATCACGGCCTCGCTGGTGGACAACCCGATTGCAGGTATTGCGGCGTCGGTTCCGATGATCACCAAGGGTGGACTTGATGCCGTCACCCGAAGCTTGGCCATGGAGTATGCGAAGGAGAAAATTCGCTTCAACGCGGTCGCGCCCGGCGTGGTGGACACGCCGCTGCACAAAGACAATCCCAAGGACTTCCTGAAGACGCTCTCGCCGATGGGTACAATCTCCGACGTGAAGGACATCGTAGAAGGCGTGGTTTATCTCACAGAGGCCCGCCAGGTGACGGGGGAGGTGCTGCACGTGGACGGTGGTGCGCACGCAGGCAAATGGTAAGCGGCAAGGACTCGCAGCCGGTCAACGCGGAGCGCCGACTGCAGGAGCTCGGCATCGAAGTCCCCCCTCCGCCCACTCCGTTCGGCGCCTATGTCGAGGCCGTCCAGACTGGCAATCTGCTCTTCTTCAGCGGTATGCTGCCCGCCATCGGACACGAGCCGAAGTTCGTCGGCCGTCTCGGGAAAGAACTGGATGTGAACGCAGGTAGAGAGGCGGTCCGCGTTGCGGCTCTGAATGTCTTGTCAGTGGCAAGGCAGAAGCTAGGCTCGCTCGATAAAGTAACCCGCGTTGTTCGACTATGCGTCTATCTTGCAACTGATGGAGACTTCCTCGAGCAACCAACCGTTGCCGACGCTGCCTCTGAGCTATTCCGCGATGTTTTTGGACAAGACAAAACCTCAGTCCGAATGGTGTTAGGCGTGGCAAGTCTTCCTCTGGGCATGCCCGTGGCCGTTGAAGTGATCCTGGAAGTCGAGGCATAAGGAGGCGGATGGAAAAGCCGCCTCTGGGTTTGACTATGGCGAAACGAAACTCAGCATGGAATAAGACACGCGTTTCAAAGAAACTCGGAATCGAGTACCCGATCATCCAGGGGCCGCTTGGAGGCTTCTCCTCGCAGCGCCTTTCCGCCGCTGTATCAAACTTTGGAGGTCTGGGTTCTTTCGGCGCGCATGGCCTTGCTCCGTCGGCGATTCAAGAGGTCATCGCCGAGATCCGTTCTTTGACGAATAAACCTTTCGCTATGAACCTCTGGGTTTCGATGGAGGACGAGGGGGCAGCAACGTCCGATGCCGAAGCCTTCAAACGCGCGCTCTCTCATCTGGCTCCGCATCTTGAGGCGTTGGGTGCGACCATACCGCAGTTCTCACCATATAAGCGGCTTCGCTTCGAAGATCAGGTGCGCGTTCTGCTCGATGCAAAGGTGCCTGCGTTCTCGTTCATCTTCGGCATTCCGCCTAAGGAGATTCTCGAAGAGTGTCATCGCCAGAGTATCCTCACGATTGGCACCGCGACAACACGGGACGAGGCCATTGCTCTAGAGCAAGCCGGTGTCGATATGGTTGTAGCATCCGGATTCGAGGCCGGCGGACATCGCGGATCGTTCCTGCGGTCTCCGGAAGATTCCCTCACGGGAACGATCTCTCTGGTACCGCAGGCCGTGGACGCGGTGGGGGTGCCCGTCTTAGCAGCTGGAGGAATTGCGGATGCCCGCGGCATTGCTGCAGCCTTCGCGCTGGGCGCCGAAGGCGTGCAGATGGGGACGGTCTTTCTTGCCTGCGAAGAGTCTGGAGCAAGCTCGTTGCACCGCGAGGCGATCCTGAGCGGAAAGGCGGGCCGAACTTCACTTACACGTGGTTTCACCGGACGCCTGGCGCGTGGCATGCACAATCAACTGGTGGAAGAGATGAACCGGCCCGGCGTCACCGTTCTTCCGTACCCGCTGCAACGAGCCCTCATGCGGAACCTCGCCGTGCCAGCGCAGCAGGCCGGACGGAGCGAATTCTTAGCCTTATGGGCCAGCCAAAGTGCTGGACTTGCCCAGTGTCCAGACGTAACAACGCTTCTGCAATCGCTCGTCAATGGAGTATCAGAAAAACTTGGCTGATACTCCGATGGTCAACATCACCCGGCCATGGACAGTGAGCTTCTGCTAATGCGGATCCCGAAGCGTTGCCGCGGCTTAGGTTTAGGGTCGAGCCCAGGATGAGCAGCCTGTGTCGTTTCTCGCCGGCGCCGACTCGCTGGTTACTTGCCGGCGTAAGTCTTCGGGGAGCCGAGGCCGGTGCACAGGTCCCAACCTACTTTGCAACGTGAATCACCGGTCGTGATGTCGTTGAAATCAGCGTGGTACAAGATGGGATTGGCGAGCTCACTGTACATCTTGGTGAGCTGCGCCAAGGATGACTGTTGTCGGCTGCCGGCCGCGTTCACGATACCAGCAAAAGTAGGAGACGACCAACTGGTACCTCCGACCGAACCCCAGCCCTGAAGGTAAATGGCAGTGCAACAAAAGTCGGAAGCGACATCAGGATAGCCGCGAGAGTTTCCTACGATGCTCGCAATGCTGTTCTGATAGCTGGGACGCGGCTCGTATGGACTAATGTCTCCCCCTCCGCCGCCAGTGTAGTACTGCTCATAGGTGAAGTTTCCGTTACCATCGCGATTAAAATAGGTGCCTCCCACCGCCACAACATTTGGTGACGCTGCCGGATAGCCGCTCACACCAAGTCCCGAATCGCCGGCCGCTGCAAAGTAGACGACGCCCGGGTGCGTGAAGTATTGGTCAAGGCTAATTTCCTGGGGAATTTCTGCATCGCCAAAGCTCATGCTCACCACGCCGCCGCCGTTCTGGGCCACGAGAGTTCCGGCGAGCTGTACCGCTGCCCAGGTGGGATCGGTCGTGCATGTCGGGTCTTGACACAGGGCCGATACCACCAGAAACAGCTTGGCCTGCGGCGCCATGGCGTGCGCCCACTCGATATCCAATGCTTCCTCGACCTCCCAATCTCCGTACGAGGGTGGCCTAATCGGGCCGGGCCAGACCTGCGTAACGGTCGTAGCCGGAATACCGAAGTAGGAGTCGAAGGCATCCAGGTCGGACTGCGCGGTCGGGTAGTAGCCGGCGTCCACGATGGCAATAGCGCCAATACCGCCGCTGGGCACGGTTGTGCTTGTGGCAATCGGGCAGCCCGTCGGCCCAGCTACCAACTTATATACGCAGGCTAATGACGCTGGGGTTTCATCCCCTGGGTTTGGATTCGCTTGTGGTTGGTCCGAGTCGACGAAAAAGTAATTTGTGTGTGGGCGACCCGGCCGGGGGATGCTGGATTCTGGATAGATAATCCTGTGCCCGTTGTAAACGGACTCGTAGCGGGTTTGTGCCGATGCTGGGTGAAGGGCTGCACCTGCAAACAAGGCAACTGCAACCATCAGTAACATTCCAATCTGGTTGTTTCTGCGGAAAGAGGTCATTCATTAGCTCCTGCGTGACGCCCCGAAATAATGATAGGAGTTCATGGAAAATGCAAGCTCGAAAACCCTTGCGAGGCGTTCTGCCTGCAAGAAGCATGGCATGCGCCGTTTCTTCGCAAAGTCTATATGGCAATGCCCAATGTCGTTGCAGTCCAGGCAGGCGACACAAATACATCGCGATCTCAGCGTGAAGATTGTTACGCAGTGAATCCTGGATTGGGGACCGCACGCGGTTGTCGAAAAACCAAAGCATTTATTCGCCTATAGAGCTGGAGGTGGTAGCGTCATTTATGAATTATCCCCATTCAGTGGTGGCTGGACCTACACCGTGCTGTATTCCTTACTAGGGTGGTTGCAGGGCATCGAGGAAGCGATGACAAAGTGGGACTCATTGTTACCATAACGTTCACCATTCGAGGGAATTGGACGCACTGGCGGGAGCGGGCGCGCTTCGTTCCTCCGCTCCGGACATGTTGACCTATATGGAAGCTTACCTCCATCCTGATAAGCTGTCGCCGGCGGCCGGCAAACCACGTCGCGGCAAGACTCTTCCTGCCGCTCTCCGGCAGACACTAAAGCTGCATGATGAACCGAAGGCAGGAATGTGGCAGGCGTTGGCCTGGGGCTATAAGGCAAACGACGGAAGCTACTTTCACGACGGAAGTACGGGAGGTTTTACCAGCTGCGCCTTATTCAATCCCAAGGGCGACTATGGAGTGATCGCTCTGATGAATGTGGAGGCCAACTACGGAACACTGGCCGAAAGCCTCTGCTGGCATATAAGCCAGCGGTTAGAAGGCAAGACGGCTTTATCCTGGAAGTGATTGTCGCGCCTTCACAAAGCTTACCGCCGCACAAGAAGGCCAGACGAGCCGGAGACGTGTTCTTGGTCGGCTCGACATCGAGTGGCGTTCGCTGATTATGCCGCGTCTTCCCGCTTGTGCCGAAATGTCGCTGCCCAATCCAGCAACGCCTCACGCGACATGAAGTTCAGCACCCGATCCTTGGGTACTCCAGCGATAAGAGCCGCTGCCGCTGAGTAGGTCATGAATCTCAACTGGGCGGCTCCATGCGAGTCAGTGCCGAACGAGACTCGGCATCCAGCCTGCTTTGCCAGTCGTATGAGATCGAGATTGAGATCCTGCCGATCAGGGTACCC
>Ga0070741_10009980_pt1 | contig 18146 bp, 15 predicted proteins | sample Coa_R1_4_FD_66440 | JGI IMG/M metagenome (GOLD analysis project Ga0070741, IMG submission 66440) | Surface soil microbial communities from Centralia Pennsylvania, which are recovering from an underground coalmine fire - Coalmine... | ecosystem: Environmental > Terrestrial > Soil > Unclassified ...
AGCGCCGCGTTGATGATCGACGTGTCGACGAACTGGCCTTCGCCGGTCTTGTCGCGATGATGGATCGCGTTGATGATGCCGATCGCGGAGAGAAAGCCGTTGCCGGTGTCGCCGAACGACGTGAAGCTCCACAGCGGACGTCCCGGCTCGCCTTTGGGTCCCGGACGGCCCATGCCGCCGTCTTCGAACTGGATGCCGGACAAGCACGCGCCGGTCTGATCGTTGCCCGGCAGGCTCGCGCGCACGCCGCGCTCGAAGCCGCGCGTGTGGCAATAGATCAGCTTCGGGTTGAGCTTCTTCAGCGACTCGTAATCGATCTTCAGGCGCTCGGCGGCGTCGTAGCGCATGTTGTGCTGCACGACGTCGGCCTTGGCGACCAGATCGAGCAGGATCTTCATCGCGCGCGGGTCCTTCAGGTTCAGCGTGATCGACTTCTTGCCGCGGTTCGCCATGTAGGCGATGTGCACGCGATGCCAGAAGAGATCGTAGAGCCCGTTGATCTTGATCACGGTCGCGCCGAGATCGGAGAGCAGCTGCGTGCCGAATGGTCCCGCGATGGCGAGGCCGAGATCGAGCACGACGATGCCTTCGAGCGGATGCTTGAGCTTGCGGCCGGCGTTGGTCGCCGCCTGCGCGCTCTTCGCCTCACGCAGGATCTTCGTCGCCTCCGCTTTCACTTCATCGGTGTTCGCGCCCGCCTTCACCGGCGGCGCACCGGGCTTACCCTGCGTCACGCTCATGTTGAATGCGTTGCCGACGGTCCGGATCTTCCCGAGCTCAGGGTCGTCCTGCTCGACCACGCAACCGTCCTTCAGGAAATCCGGATCGGCGAGCGATTCCTCGATCGGCCGGACGGGCTGCATCGTCATCTCCGCCTTCGCAGCGGCCTCGGTCCATTCCGCGGCGGTGAATTTCTTGATCGCCTCGGCGAGGATCGGCTGGTAGTGCGCCATCACCAGGATTTCTTCGGGACCGGTGCCGAAGCGATCCGGATCGTTCTGCACGGTGAGGTCTGGCGAGGCGTTGAGCGAATCGCCCTTCGATGCTTGAAGGATGAAGCGCGGATTCGGCACCCAGTTGTGGATCCACTTGCCGTCCTTGCACTGGAAGTGACCTTTCGGCGAGCGGCAGTTCAGGATCCACGTGTCGAATCCGGGCGCGTCGGGCTTTTCAGCGCGCTGCCACACGCCCGCTGCGCCGGCCATCGCGCCTTGCAGCAGCGACGTCTCGACCCACTGCCCTTTGCCGGTGATGCCGCGCGCGCGGATCGCGGCGGAAATCCCGAGCGACGCAGTGAAGAACGCGCCGAGGCTCGGCCAATGCGACGCGACGAACAGCGGTCCGGGTCGCGGCGCGCCCTGCACCCAGTCCTGCGGAATCTGCACGACGTCTTCGGGGAACGGATCGGGCAGACCGTTCATGTGATTGAGCGCGCCTTCCGGCCAGCCGCGTTGCTCCCACATGAGTCCGGTGCGCGCCTGCACGAGACCGTCATACGCCGGGCGCTTGCTGTGCTCGTTATCGCGGCCATAGCCGGTGATCGAGCAGTAGACGAGTCGCGGATTGAGCTTCGACAGCGTCGCGTAATCGATGCCCAGGCGCTGCGTCACGCCGGGCGTGTACGACTCGACCAGGACGTCGGCGGTCTTCACCAGATCGAGGAACGCGCGATTGTCGGTCGGCGACTTGAGATCGTAGATCGCGCTGCGCTTGCCGCGCTGCCAGACCTTGTAGCCGAGCTGGTTGCGATACGGATCGCCGCCGGGCGGCTCGATCTTGATGACGTCGGCGCCGTTGTCGCCGAGCAGCATCGCGGTCATCGGACCGGCGATGCCCCACGACAGATCGAGAACGCGAAGACCGCTGAAGACTCCAGCCATCGTTGATTCCTTTTGGTGATTACAAGCCGAACGTCTTGTGCGCGTTCGTCGAGGTGATCTTGATCCGGTCCTTCTCGGGGATGCCGGCTTCCTTGAATTGCGACACGACCTGCGCGCGCGAATTCGGCCAGCACGTCGCCGGGTGCGGGAAGTCGGTCGACCAGTAGAGGCAATCGGCGCCGAAGTAATCGTAGAACTGCTTGAGGCCTTTCGGCTCGTACATGAACGTCGCGCCGCACTGCGCGCGGAACGTCTCGCTCGGCGGCTTCTTCACGCCGGGGAATTCGTAGTGCTGGTGCATGCGCGGATCGAGCAGGAACTCGAAGAACCACGGCACCCAGCCGAGACCGGGCTCGACGAAGATCACTTTCATCTTCGGATATTTCTCCAGCGTGCCGGTCAGGATCCAGAAGCAGATCGACTCGGCGAGCGGCGCCCAGGCCATGCCGGTGAAGATGCCCTTCTGCGGCGTCGGATCGCGGCGGAACAAGTCCCAGGCGGCGGCGCGGACGTCGAGGTGATTCATGATCGCGAGGCCGGTCTCCTCGATCGTCTTCCACAGCGGCACGTAACGCTTGTCCTGGTAGTCGGGCAATCCGAGGTCCGACGGGAACGGCGTGATCTGCACGCAGCGCGCCTTGTGATCGCGCGCGAGGCGCTTCACTTCCTTCACCGCGAAGCCGATGTCGTAGAGCGGCAGCTGATACGCGCAGAGCAATCGATCGGGACTGTACGACGCGAAATCGGCCATGCCCTGGTTGAAGCCCTTAAAGACTTCCTTCCAGTCGCTGCCCATCAGATGCGGATTGCACAGCTTGGCGCCGCCGACTTCGGGGAAGATCACCTCGGCGGCGACGCCGTCGCGATCCATCGCCTTCAGTTTCCCCGCCGGATCCTTGTAGCCGGGATCCTGCGACGCGGACGGATCGACGAAATCCTCGAGATGCAATTGCGGCTGGCCGCCGCGCAGCGTCTTCGCCGCATAGACCTCGGCCTTCTTCACCGCCTGATCCCAGACCTTGTGCATCGGCTTGCGCAGCCGCTCCTTCACCCAGTCGCCGGTGAAGTAGACGTGCGAGTCGGCGGAAACCAGACGTTCGGTGGCGACGACGGACATGGCTGTGATCCTCTCTCCAGGTACCGGGCATTACATGCTCGCGCAACCCGCGACGCCTGCTCTAAATGGGTTAGTTACGGGAATTGCTTCTCGAAATTGCGCGGTACGGCAAACTGGCGCGCAATGAGCGACGCCCTTTCCACACTGATCGGCTGGTATCGCGAGCCGCTGTACTTCCAGTTCGTCGTGGTCACCGGGCTGCTCAGCATGTTCATGTTCCTGGTGTTCGCGGGTCCGCTGACATTGATCGCCGCGCGCGATCCGGCGTGGGCGCGGCGCTATCGCATCCAGTCGCGCCACGACAAGCACGTCGGCACGCGCGAAGCGCTGAAGCAATGGGCCATCAACAACACGCAGGCGCTCGTGTCGGCGTCGCTGCTGTGGCCGCTCTTCCGGCTCACCGGCGTGCACGCGGGTCCGTTGCCGGCGTGGTGGGTGATTGCGATCCAGATCGTCTTCTTCATCTACCTCGACGACTTCCTCTATTACTGGTTCCATCGCTCGATGCACTCGCGCTGGCTGCTCAAGCACGTGCACGGCGTGCATCACCGCATCTATGCGCCGCGCGCGATCGCCGGCCACTACATGCATCCGGTCGAATACGGGCTGACCGGACTCATCGTGCTGATCGGGCCGATGCTCGTCGGCGCGCACGTCGTCACCGTGTGGCTGTGGGTCGCGTTCCGGCAATGGGAAGCAGCCGAAGGTCACTGCGGCTACGACTTCCCGTGGTCGCCGACGCATTGGCTGCCGCTCTCCGACGGCGCGCTGCACCACGACTTCCATCACGCGAAAGTGCGCGGCAACTTCGCCGGCTTCCTGCGCTGGACCGACAAGGTGTTCGGCACGCTCGTGCCCGATTACGAAGTCGACCGCGATCGAGGGCGATCCGCATGAAGCGCGCAGCGATCGCGGTGCTCGCGCTGGCGACCAGCGTCGCCTTCGCCGACGTCGCGGTCGAGTCCGTCGGCCAGACGGTTACGCTCTCGGACCTCAAGAGCACCTGGTTCTGGGCGAACGACCCGATCCTGCAGAAAGTCTCGCTCACCGATTTCGAGAGCGGCCGCGCGGTCGGCATGGTCGGCGGCGGCTGGATGATCACCGTGCCGGTGTTTCCGCATCACGGCGGCGAGTTCCTCGTGCCCGAGACGCATTACTCGCGCGGTAGCCGCGGCGATCGCACCGACGTCGTCACCTACTACGATCCACACACGCTCGCGCCGACCGGCGAGACGCTGCTGCCGCCCAAGCGCGCGCACAACACCTTGCCGTTCGGCAACGCCGCGATCTCGGACGACGATCGCTTCCTCGCCGTGTTCAACATGGTGCCCGCGCAGTCGATCTCGATCGTCGACGTCAAGGCGCGCAAGTTCGTCGGCGAGATCGACACGCCCGGCTGCGCGATGGTTTACGGCGCGGGCCCGCGGCGCTACATGATGATGTGCGGCAACGGCGCGCTGATGTTCGTATCGCTCAAGGAGGACGGCACGCTCGCGGAGATCACGCGCAACGAGCGGCAGTTCGATCCGATGAGCGATCCGGTGCGCGAGTACGGCGTGCGCGTCGGCGATGTCTGGCACTTCGTCTCCTTCCATGGCGCGGTCTACACGGTCGACGTTTCGCAGCCCTCGCCCGTCTTCGCGCAACCCTGGCAGCTGTTCAGCGAGGACGAGCGCAAGGACGGCTGGCAGCTCGGCGGCCGCGAATACATCGCGATCCACGCGCCGACGCATCGGCTCTACGCGCTGATGCATCGCGGCGATCCGGACACGCACAAGCAAGGCGGCACGCACCTCTGGGTCTACGATCTCGTCACCCATCGCCGGATCGATGATGCAAAGCTCCTCTGCCCGGGCTTCAGCTTCGTCGGCGAAGCGATCCTGCTGCCCGCGCGCTGGACCTGGCTCTACAACTGGATCACCAATCTCGCGATGCGCGCGGACCCGCGCGCGCGGCCCGACCTCATCGCAGTGACGCAGGACGCGCAGCCGAGGCTGCTCGTTTCCGGCGAATTCACCGGCATGGTCGCGGTGTACGACGCGCTGTCGCTCGAGCTCGAGCGGCGGGTCGCGACCGGCAACATCACCAACATGACGCTGACGCCATGGCTGTCGCAGCCCTGATCCTGCGCGCGCTGCTGTCGCTCATCCTCGCGCGAGCGGCGTGGCACAAGTGGCGTGATCGCGCGCAGTTCGTGGAACAGATCCGCGGCTATCGATTGCTTCCCGACCCAATCGTCGCGCCGATGGCGATTGCCTTGACGCTCGCGGAAACGATCGCCTCGCTTGCCTTGCTGAATCCGGCATGGTCCGCACCCGCGGTCGTGGCGGCCGGACTGTTCACGCTCTACGCGGCGGCGATGGCGATCAACCTGGCTCGCGGGATCGCCGAGATCGATTGCGGCTGCGGCGGACCGCTCGGCGCTCAAACCACGATCCATTGGATCCTCGTCTTGCGCAACGCGCTGCTCACCGCCGCCGCGCTTTTCATCTTCGCGACTCCGGTCCCGGCGCTGCCGCTCGCGCAGTGGCTCATCGTGCTGTCCGCGAGCGTCGCGACGGCCCTGCTTTACGAAGCCGTCGAGCAGGCGATCGCCAATCGCCAGCAGGTCACGCGATGGAGGGCGTCATGGAAGCACTGATCATCTCCAACGTCGTGCTGTGGATCATCGTGATCCTGCTTGCGCTGGTCATCCTCGCGTTGATGCGCCAGATCGGGGTTCTGCACGAGCGCGTATTCCCGGCGGGTGCGCTGATGACGGCCGCGGGCCCGAAGGTCGGCGAGCCGGCGCCGGTCACGGTCTTGCCGAGCCTCGCAGGAAGCGATCTGCGCATCGGCGGCGAGTCGCCGCGCTCGACGCTGCTGCTCTTCGTGTCGCCGACCTGCCCGGTCTGCAAGACGCTGCTGCCGATCGTGCGCTCGGTGCTGCAATCGGAGTCCGCGCAGATCGTGCTCGCGAGCGACGCCGATTCGCAGACGGAACGCGATGAGCATCGGCGCTTCGCGCGCGAGAACGGATTGCCGGCGGATCGCTACGTGCTGTCGCGCAGCCTCGGGCTCACCTTCCTGGTCGACAAGCTTCCGTTCGCGGTGCTGATCGACGCGCATGGCGTGCTGCGCGCCAAGGGGCTCGTCAATTCGCGCGAGCATCTCGAGAGCTTGTTCGAGGCGCACGCGCGCGGCGTGGCTTCGCTGCAGGACTATCTCGCCGGAGCGCGCACGTGAAGAGCCGCTTCGACGCGTTCTTCAAGCAGCGGGCGCGCGAGCTGGCGCGTTTCACGTCGCGACGCGGTTTCCTCTCCGCGCTCGGCACGACGCTGCTCGGCATCGGCGCGATGCCACTGTTGCCGATCGCCCGCGCCGCGATGTCGAAGCCCGGCGAGCCCGATGCGTCGACGCCTCAAGGCGATGACACGGCGTGCGAATACTGGCGCTACTGCGCGCTCGACGGCTTCATCGCCGCCTGCTGCGGCGGCGACGCGCACACCTGCCCGCCCGGCACCGAGATGTCGCCGGTCGCGTGGGTCGGCACCTGCCGCAATCCGGCCGACGGCAAGAACTACGTCGTCTCCTACAACGACTGCTGCGGCAAGACGTTCTGCCAGCAATGCTTCTGCAATCGCAACGAAGGCGATCGGCCGGTCTACTACGCGTCGAAGAGCAACGACGTGAACTGGTGCATGGGCCGCGCCGGCATCGTCTACAACTCGACGGTGTCGATCGTCATCGGCGTGGAGCCATGAGGCATCTGCTCGCGCTCGCGTTGATGAGCGCCTCCACGATCGCGATCGCAGCGCGCGACGCACGCTTCGACTATCAGATGGAATGCCAGGGTTGTCACGCTGCCGACGGCGGCGGCACGGTCGCGTCGGTGCCGAGCCTCAAGGATCACGTCGGCAAGTTCCTCGACGTTCCCGGCGGACGCGAATTCCTCGCGCAGGTGCCGGGCGCCGCGCAAGCGCCGCTCGACGACACCGCGCTCGCGCAGGTGCTGAACTTCATCCTGCGCGAGATCGGGCACGCAGACGGTTTCGCGCCCTACACCGCCGACGAAGTCGCGCGCCTGCGCCGCACGCCGCTCACCAACGTCGCGGCGACGCGCGCGGCGCTGGTGAGAGAGATCGAGCAGCGTTCGTCGGCGCCGCAACCGCCGATCGTCGGCAGGCAGAGATAAAACCTCTCGTCGGCGGAACATTCCCGCCGCGCGCTTGGAATGATCGACGTCGCTCCCCTGCGACCGATCGAAGCCATGCGTCCGATGAAAGCCATCCTCGTGCCCAGCTGTGCCTTGCTGCTCTTCGCGTGCGGAGGTGGTGGTGGCGAGAGCGCGTCGCAGATCGTGAACAATCCGCCGCCCGGCAACGCGGGCAACAACGGCCCGGTGCTCGCGACGGTGTCTGGTGTCGTGCTCGGCAAATCGGGCGCGCCGATTGCTGGCACCGACGTGTACCTGTTCCATCACAACGATCACACGCTCGCGCACACGATCACCAACGCGGCGGGCGCGTATGCGTTCTCCGGCGTGTCCACCGGCGCGAACACCGACTACATGCTCTACGTCGAGCAGGCCGGCTATGGTTTCTATCCGGTGGTCAGCGATCCGGCCGGTCACGTCGAGCGCCTGGACTACAACGGTCGCTATCGCACCGGCATCCGCTTCGCGCAGATGCCGGCGCACGACGTGACGGGAGCGAACTTCACTGCCTTCCTGCCGACCGACCAGGTCGCGAGCCTGCCGCGCACCGGTCAGCTGATCAGCTTCGCGCTCGGCGACGACGCGGCAGCGCTGAAAGGCGTCGCGTGGCCCTTGCTGCGCTTCACCGACAATCTCGACGGCACGGTCACGGATCACCTCACTGGTCTTGTCTGGCTGAAGAACGCCGGTTGCTTCGCGCCGTCGGACTGGGCGACCGCGCTCGCGCACGCGAACACGCTCGCCAGCGGCAGCTGTGGCTTGACCGACGGCTCCGCCGCCGGCGACTGGCGCATGCCCAACGTCAACGAGCTCGAAAGCCTGATCGACGTCTCGCAATCGAATCCCGCGATCAGTGCGCTGACGCCGTTCACCAACGTTGCCGTCGACAACGCGTACTGGTCGTCGACGACCTACACCGCGCTCAACACCAATGCGATGGCGATCCGCTTCGCCGACGGGCGCTGGATCAACGGCATCGACCCGAACGACGGCGCGTTCGACAACGCGAAGGCGCGGTCACTGAATTCGGTATGGGCGGTGCGCAATGGCACGCCCGGCTTGGTGAAGGTTCTCGCGACCGGCGTTTATCCCGGCATCGGCGGCGGCTCGTTCGGCTCTGGCGATGACGCCGCGCTGCAACTCGGCGCACCGCTCACCGATCCGCGCTTCATCGACAACGGCAACGGCACGCTGATCGACACTGTCACCGGTCTCACGTGGCTCAAGCGCGGCGACTGCATCCACGCGACGTGGCCGGACGCGCTGACGGCCGTGAACAATCTCGCGAGCGGACAGTGCGGACTCACCGACGGCTCGACGGGGGGCCAGTGGCGTCTGCCGAACCGCAACGAGATGCTGTCGCTGTCGGATCGCGCGCCGACGTTCCCGCAAGCCGCGTATCTCGACGGTGCCTATCAGGCGTCAGGCGCCGTCACCGGCGACGTGGTCTTCGACCACTTCGTCGTTTCGGATTACTACTGGACGTCGACGACCGATGCGGCGGATCCGGCGCAGGCGTGGTCGGTGTACTCGTGCGACTTCGGCGTCTACGACAATCCGAAGCCGGACCTGCACTACGCGTTCGCGGTGCGCTGACGTTTCAGTGGCCGCCGCGTGCGGCCGCTTCGGGACGGAACATCGACAGCGGGAATTTCTGATCGAGGCGCCACCAGCCGGCGCCCGATTCATTGACGAGATACGTGGCCTCGTACGCGCCGGCGCGAAGGTCGTGATAGACCGTGACGCCGCGATGGAACGTGCTCGATTCCTGCGAGTAGAACCAGTTCGCCAGATTGGTGCGCCAGAGCTCGCCGCGCACGTCGTAGTTGTCCGCCCACAGCGGCAGCCAGGTGTCCTCGTCGGCGTAGATCACGCGCCGGCCGTAGACGTGGCGCAATCCGGGCTTGAGCGCGCCTTCGATCACCCACACGCGATGCAGCTCGTAGCGCTCGTGATCGGGATTGATCGTGTGCGGCGTCAGGAGCTGCGTGTACTTCAGCGCTGGATCGTTGATGCCGAAGTTGTGGTACGGCACGTAGATCTCTTTCTTGCCGACGAGCTTCCACTCGAAGCGCTCGGGAGAGCCGTTCCAGAGCGAATCCTCGTCGGAGACGTGCATGCCCGCGGGTGGAACCGGATAGTCGAAGCCGACCTCCGGCGCCTGGCGGACGCGCCGCGTACCCGGCATGTATTCCCACGCGCGGGTCGCGTCGGCGGAGAAATCCATCGGCGCGTAGCCGACCGAGGTGTTGCCGCGATCGCGCTCGGGCGCGAGATAGGTGATGAAGAAATACGCGGCGATCTTGTCCTGCAGCGACGCGTCGCCGCCCATCGCGGGCGACATGTCGACGAAGCGCGCCTTGCCCCACGCGATCGTGCCGTTCGGGTAGACGATCGCCGTGTCCGAGGTGACCGACTCGCTCCACGCGCGCCGCGCGAGCGCGACGTTCCAGATCGCTTCGAGCCCGGATTGCGGAAATGGGAACGGGATTGCGCCCGCCTGCCCGTTGACGCCTTTGCCGTCGTGAACGACTTCTGCCGAAGCCGCGTTGCGCTTGGCGATCGCACACGCACGATCCTCGTAGCGGAAGTCACGATGGCCCGGATAGACCGCGATGCGGAATTGCTCCGGATACTGCTTGAACAGCGCGAGCTGGCCTGCCGTGAGTCGCGCTGCATCGGCGGCTGCGTTCTGCGCAGTGATCACGCGCAGCGGCTTCTCGGCCGCGTAAGGCCCGGGCTCGTAGCCGAACTCGTGCGTCACGCCCGGCCATTTGCCGATGAGCTTTCCGGTGTACGCCGCGACGCCGGTGCTGCTGCCGGCGCGCTCGGCGCCCATGCAGGTGAGGCGCGGACCGTCGAGCTGAGCGACCTGCTCTGACGTGACCTTCGCTCCGGCTGCGATCGGCAGCAGCGCAAGGCCGAGGATGAAGAGACGGAGCTGCAAAGCGGTCGAGCTATTTCGCCGTCGCGACGCCGGTCTCGACCGCCATCGTTTTCTTCGAGCGGAAGAAGAACGCGCCCATCGCGGGCAGCAGGCACACCGCGCCGAGCATGTTCACCAGGAACATGAACGCGAGCAGAAGACCCATGTCGGCCTGGAACTTCAGCGCCGACATCATCCAGGTGAAGACGCCGATCGACATCGTGATCGCCGTGAACACCGCCGCGGTGCCGCGCGCGCGCATCGCTTCGTAGAACGCGGTGCGGAAGTCCATGCCGTCCGCCATGTCGTGCTGGATGCGCTCGAACAGATAGATGCCGTAGTCGACGCCGACGCCCACGCCGAGCGCGACGACCGGCAGCGTCGCGACCTTCAAGCCGATGCCGAGCGACGCCATCAGCGCGTTGCAGAAGATCGACACGATCGTCAGCGGCACCAGCACGCACAGCGCGGCCTTCACCGAGCGGAAGGTCAGCAGGCACAGCAGCGTCAGCGCGCCGAAGATCGCGAGCAGCATCTTCACTTCGGCTTCGGCGACCGCTTCGTTGGTCGCGGCCATGACGCCGACGTTGCCGCTCGCGAGCCGCAGGTTGACGCCTTCGACGGGATTCGCAGCGATGAACTTCTTGATCTCCTCCACCACGTGCGCGATGGTCGTGCCGTCGTGGTTCTTGGTGAAGATCATGATCTTGATCGCGCGGCAGCCTTCGTTGTTCAAGCCGAGCTGCGGATCGAACGCGCGCGAGCCGACGGAAAGACCCGTGTCCGATCGCGGCAGCGTGCGGAAGCGCGGATTGCCTTCGCTGAACGCCGAGATGACCAGCTTGCCGATGCCGGCGACGCTGGTGATCGACTGCACGCCGTCGACACCGCGCAGATAGAGCTCGAAGCGGTCGATGAGATTGACGACCTGATAGTGCAGGCACGAGTCGCCCTGGAAATCCTTCGCCTCGGCGATCACGGTGAGGAGATCGGTGCCGATGTTGTAGCTCGTGAGGATCTGGTCGTTGTCGCGGTTGTAGCGCGAGTCCTTGCGCAGCTCCGGCACGCCGTGACCCGAGTCGCCGATGACCAGGCCGCGCGACATGCCCGTCGTCGCGGCGAGCAGCGCCAGCGCGACGACGAACACGCCGATCGCCACGCGCGGCTCCGCACACTTCGCGACCAGCTTCCAGATGCCGCCTTCGCTCGCCGCCTTCTGCGAGTACTTCTTGCTCGATTCCTCGAGCTTGATGTGCGTCAGGATGATCGGGAGGATCATCTTGTTGGTCGCGATCATCAGCAGCACGCCGAGGCACGCGGTGATGCCGAGCTCGTGCACGATCGGGATGTCGATCAGCATGATCACCGCGAAGCCGAGCGCGTTGGTCAGCAGCGCGACCGATCCGGGCACGAACAATTTGCGGAACGATGCGCGCGATGCCTCGATCGAGCTCGCACCCGCGGCTGCTTCCTGGCGCCACGCGTTGGTCATCTGCACTGCGTGCGACACGCCGATCGAGAAGATCAGGAACGGCACCAGGATCGACATCGGGTCGATGCCGAAGCCGATCAGCGGCAACAGGCCGATCAGCCACACGACGGGCAGCAGCGCGACGATCAGCGCGGTGACGGTCATGCGCAGCGAGCGCGTGTAGGCGAACAGCAGCACCAGCGTGATCACGAACGCGATCGCGAAGAACAGGAACACGCCGATCAGGCCGTTGATCACGTCGGCGAGCAGCTGCGCGAAGCCGATGATGTTCACTTCGAGCTTCGCGTTGTAGTCGGGATTCGGCTCGGTCGAGACCTTGGTCTCGCTGCCGGGGATCATCACGCTCGCGGTGCCGTCCGGCAGCGGCGTCGCGAACTGCTGGAACGACAGCATCCAGCCGTAGTCGACGTAGCCTTCGGCGACCTTGTCGCCCGCCTTGAACGGCGGATGGTCCTTGCGCAGCGTGTAGGTGTACTTCGTCTGCGACTCGAAGCGGCCGCGGATGTCGCCGAGCTTGGTCATCACGCCGCGATAGAACGCTTCCGCCGCGGCGGGATCGCCGGTATCGACCTCCTGCAGGTTGGCGCGGATCAGCGCCGCCTTCTGATCGTTGGAGACGATCAGGCCGATCTGTCCCGACAGCCCGACGTTGTGGCGCACGCGATCGAGCTGCTCGGCCGTGCCGGAGAACTTCGCGGGAACGACCGGCTCGCCCTTGAAGCCGTCCTCGGTGATCTCGATGTAGTAGGTGCTCGGCGTGAAGATCGACGACACCTGCGTGCGGTTGACGCCGGGGATGAAGAAGACGTCGTCGGTCGCCTTCTGCATCGCGCTCATGAACTCGGGGTTGTAGATGTCGCCCTCGCCCTTCCACCGCAGGTTCACGAGCAGCTGGTTGGCGTCGTTGAAGTCCTTCAGGTAGTCGAACATCGTCTTCATGTACGGATGCTGGATCGGGATCAGCTTCAGGAATCCCGGATCGAGCTTCACGTGCGTCGCGCTCCAGCCGAAGAACAGCGTGAGCGCGGCGAAGAGGACGGACAGCGGATGGCGGAACTTGATCAGCCCGTCGGAGATCTTCGCGACGAGGCGATCGAGCGCGGTCATCTGGCTCATGACGCACCTCCGAGCTTCTGCACCATGAGCCCGTTGTCGCCCGCGGTGAGCACCGCGCCTCCGGAAAGCGGCAGCACCGACGCGAGTCCCGCCGCGAGCCCGTGATGCTCGGCCTGCGCCGCGAGCTTGAAGTGCGCGCCGCCGTCGGTGGACTGGAACACGCAGTTGTTGTCGCCGACCAGAACGATCGAGCCGTCGCTCATCACCGTGCCGCCGAACAGCGAGACGTTGTTGGGCAGCTCGCCCTTCTTCCACGTCGCGCCGCTGTCGCGCGACACGAACGCATTGCCGCGCATGCCGAACGCGACGAGGCCGCCGTCCGGCAGATTCAGCGCGCCGAACCACGAGCCGGCGTAGACCTGCGGCAGCGAGTGCCAGCTCGCGCCGTTGTCCTTGGATTTCAGCATCAAGCCCTGCTCGCCGAGCAGGATCAGCGAGCCGTCGGCGGCGTGCACCATCGCGTTGAGATGGCGCTCGGCGAGCCCGCCACCGCCGCCGCCCTCGAAGTTCGCGAACGGGTCGGCGTTCTCGTCGACGACTTTCTTCTTCTGCTCGTCGGCGATGTTGAGCGTCTCCTTGCTCCAGGTCTTGCCGCCGTCGGTCGACGTCTCGTAAAGCCCGAACGCACCGAATGCGAAGAGCTTGTCGTCGAACGGGCCCGCAATGCCGATCACCGGATCGGGCTTCTCGGCGTCGAATGCGGCTTCCTTCCAGGTCTCGCCGCGATCCTCGCTGCGCACGATCCAGCCGTCATGGCCGACGGCGATCGCGGTGTGATCGTCGATGAAAGCGACGCGCGTCAGCATCGATCCGCGCTGCGGATCGACTTTCGCTTCCTGGAATGGCTGCCCCGTGTCGCCGAACAGGATGTGACCTTGCTCGCCGACCGCGATCACGCGCTTGCCGTTGGCGGCGAGGCTCGTCACCAGCAGACGATCGGGAAAGACTTGCGTCGCGGGGAAGCTCGGCTGCGGCCGCGGCGAGAACGCGTAGATCGCGGCGCCGAGCACGATGAGAACCAGCAGGTACGCAGGCCATCCGCCGGCAAAGGCAGCGGGTGCTGCGCGCGAAGACGTTGCAGCCATAGCTTCTTCCTCCTCCCCACCCAGCAGCTCGCCCCCGGTCGTTCCGGGGCCGGCTGCCATGTCAGTCTGTCATCGCATCCTAACCGCAGACTTCGTTCAAAAGTAGTAGCGGCTGATGGTGTCGGCCACGCAGGCGGGCTTGGCGGCGTTCTCGATCTCGACGGTGACCCGGATCGTCGCCTGCACTGCGCCGTCCTTGGTGCGCTCGGCGGCGACCAATTCGCCGCGCCCGCGGATGCGGCTGCCGACTTTCACCGGGCTCGGGAACCGGACCTTCTCGGTGCCGTAGTTGATGCCCATCTTCACGTTGCTGACCTGAACGATCTGCGGCAGGAAATACGAGCACAGCGACAGCGTCAGATAGCCATGGGCGATCGGTGCGCCGAACGGTCCCTTCTTCGATTTCTCGACGTCGACGTGGATCCACTGATGATCGTCGGTCGCGTCGGCGAACTGGTTGACGCGCTCCTGCGAGATCGCGAGCCAGTCACTTTCCCCGAGGACCTTGCCCACGGAAGACAGGATGGAGTCGGCGGATTCGAACTTGGTCATGGATGCTGACTCGATGCGGAGATGATTTCGCCGGTGAGGTACGAGGAATAGTCGGACGCGAGGAAGACGATCACGTTGGCGATCTCCCACACCTCCGCGCCGCGGCCGAACGCTTCGCGCGACTCGAGCTGCTGCAGCAATTCCGCCGGCGCGGATTTCTTCAGGAACTCGTGCACCGCGATCGACGGCGCCACCGCGTTGATGCGCACGCCGAACTCGGCGGCTTCCAAAGCGCTGCAGCGCGTGAGCGCCATCACGCCGGCCTTCGCGGCGGCGTAGTGCGCTTGCTCCTTCTGCGCGCGCCAGCCGAGCACGGAAGCGTTGTTGACGATCACGCCTTTGCCGCGCGGCTGCATCTTCTTCAGCATCGCGCGCGTCATGCGCATCGTGCCGGTCAGCGTGACGTCGAGGACCTTGTGCCATTCCTCGTCGGTCATGTCGACGACGCGCTTGCTCCCGCCGAGGCCTGCGTTGTTGATGAGCACGTCGACGCCGCCGAATCCGGCTTCGGCTTCGTCGATCAGCGCGACCACGTCGGACTCGGCGGTGACGTTCGCGACCTTGCCGTGGATCTCCACGCCGGCATGTGCCTTGCGCAGGTTGGCGACCGCTTCCTCGACGCGTCGCGGATGGATGTCGGAAAGCACGATGCCGCGACAGCCTTCCTCGATGCAGCGTCGCGCGGTCGCGAAGCCGATGCCGGCGCCGGCAGCCGCGGTGATCAGCACCGACTTGCCTTTCAGCAGGCCGTGCCCGGGAACGTAATCAGGTGCCTTGCTCATTTGAGATCGCCGCGGGGCTCCTTGGGCATGCCGAGCCCGCGCTCGGCGATCAGGTTCAGCTGGATTTCGTTGGTCCCCGCGTAGATGGTGTCGGCGCGGGAGAAAAAGAACAACTGCTGCAGCGGCCGGATCATTGGATCGTCGCTGATCACGTCGGCCTCGGGCCCGAGCACGTCGGCGGCGAGCTTGCCGAGGTCGCGATGCCAGTTCGACCAGTAGTACTTGTAGATGAGCGCTTCGCGCTTCAACGACAGGTCGGCTCCGCCCGACATCATCCGCAATGCGTTGTAGCGCATCACGCGCAGGCCGATCCACGCCTTGGCCACGCGCGCGCGCACGTGCGGGTTGGCCGCCTGCCCGTTGCGCTGCGCGGCCGCGACGATCAGCGACAGCTCGTGCGCGAAGCGCATCTGCTGCCCGAGCGTGGAGACGCCGCGCTCGACCTCGAGCAGGCCCATCGCGACCTTCCAGCCGTCGCCGGGCGCGCCGACGATGTGCTCGCCCTGCGCGATCGCGCCGTCGAAGAACACTTCGTTGAACTCGGTGCCGCCGTTCATCTGCTTGATCGGACGGATGGTGATGCCTTGCTGCTTCAACGGCATCAGCAGGAACGACAGCCCCTTGCCGCCTTTGGATCCCTGCTCGCTGCGCGCGAGCACGAAGATCCAGTCCGACTCGTGCGCGAGCGACGTCCAGATCTTCTGGCCGTGCACGCACCAGGTGCCGTCGTCCTTCTTCCAGCAGCGCGTCTGCACGTTGGCGAGATCGCTGCCGGCGTTCGGCTCGGAATAGCCCTGCGCCCAGAATTCCTCTCCGGCGACGATCTTCGGCAGGAAGCGCTGCTTCTGCGCATCGGTGCCGAAGCGGATCAGTGTCGGACCGATCAGCCCTTCGCCGATGTGCCCCATGCGACCCGGGCCGCCGGCGCGCGCATATTCCTCGTGGAAGATCACCTGCTGCTCGATCGACAGGCCGCGGCCACCGCATTCCTTCGGCCAGCCGACGCACGTCCACCTGCCGGCCGCGAGCACTTTCTCCCACTGCTTGCGCAGCTCGGGCTCGAATTCCTCGTCGCCCGGTCCGCCGCGATGCTTGAGCACGTCGAAGCGCCCGGACAGATGCTTGCCCATGAACGCGGCGACTTCGGCGCGGAACTGCGCGTCGGCCTGGCTCTCGTCGAGGCGCATCAGGGCGCCGTTCCGAACAACGGTTGAGCGACGAAGTCGTGCAGCACGTCCGCGGAGCCGAGCCAATGGCTCGACGCTTGCGCGCGCTTGAAATGCAGATGCGCGTCGAACTCCCAGGTGAAGCCGACGCCGCCGTGCAGCTGGATCGCTTCCTGCGCGCAATCGAAATACGTTTCCGACGCGAGCGCCTTCGCTGCGGCGCATTCGAACGCGATCGCGGCCGTGTCCGCGCCGCTCGCCGCGACCGCTGCCGCGCCGTACACCATCGAGCGCGTCGCCTCGATCGCAACCATCATCCGCGCGCACCGATGCTTCACCGCCTGGAACGAGGCGATCGCGCGTCCGAACTGCTTGCGATTGGCGACGTAGGCGACGGTGCTGTCGAGGCATTGCTGCGCGCCGCCGAGCTGCTCGGCCGCGATGTAGAGCCGCGCCAGCGCGATCGCGCGCAGCACGCCCTCGCCCGCGCGGGACGGATCGTCGATACGCACGCCCTGCGCGATCGGCTCCACGCGCGCGAAGCGGCGCGTCGCGTCCCAAGTCTTCAGCGGCGTGATGCGCGCCTGCCGCGGCTCGATGGCGAAGAGACCGAGCTCACCGCCGACTTCGCGCGGCATGAACAGCACCGACGCCGTGGCGCCGTCGGGCACGTCGCCTTGCTGGCCCCATCCGCTCGACGGCAACGGAGCGCTCGCACGCAGGCTGCCGTCGGCGATGCGCGGAAGGTATTCGCCCTGCGCAGCGTCGGTCGCGATCTCGCGCAGCGCCATCGCGGCGAGGCAGACGCTGGAGAAGAACGGCGACGGCAGCAGACGGCGTCCCGCCTGCTCCTGGACCAGCACGAGCTCGACCGGACCCAGCCCGAGTCCGCCGTGCTTTTCCGGGATGGCGATGCCGCACCAGCCGAGCTCCGAGCCGATCCGACGCCAGATCGCCTCGTCGTAGCCCGAAGCGGATTCCAGCGCGCGCCGCAGCGTCGTCGCGTCGACCGCTTCGGCGAGGAAGCGCTCGGCGGCGTCGCGGATCATCTGCTGGTCTTCGGTGAGCGCGAAGTGCATGGCGCGATTATCGCGGCTGGGCATCCCGGCTCGGGTCGTCCGTTGGGGCGAGAAGTCAGTGCGCTTCCAGCGCCTTCAGGTGCTCGAGCTTCGCCGCATAGATGCCGCGGCGGTCGCGCGTCGTGCTGTTCTCCAGCGCGAGGCTCAGCTGGCGGCGCGCCTGGCCGATCTCGCCGAGCTCGGCGCTGACGACGGCGAGCGCGAAATGGACTTCGTCGTCGTACGGCATGCGACGCAGCTCCTTCTCCAGCAGCTCGCGCGCACCCGCGTAGTCGCCGCGCGCCATCGCGGCGCGACCCTGGTCGAGGAACCAGAACGGCGGCACCGGATCGATCCGCTCGAGGCGCACGCGCAGCTGATGCGCTTCGGCGGCGCGGCCTTCGGCATCGAGCACGCCCGCGAGATTGCCGAGCGCGAGCGCTTGGTCCGGCTCGCGCTCGAGCACCGCGGCCAGCGCGCGCTCGGCTTCGCGCAGATCGCCGTGGCGTCGATAGATCACGCCGAGCGTGTTGTAGCCCGCGACGAACGTCGGATCGGCCTTCACCGCCGCGCGCGCCCACCAATACGCCGGCTCGATCTCGCCCGCCGCGAGCAGCTCGGCGGCGCGATTGTTGTCGTACATCGCGACCAGGCGATCCTCGGAGATCTCGCGCGTGAAGGTGCGCGCATTCGACTCGATCGGGATGAAATCGACCGTCAGCGTGTCGGATCCGGTGGTGCGCCCGATCAGATCCCGGTCGCTGCTGCCGGAGAGGA
>Ga0070741_10009982_pt1 | contig 18136 bp, 17 predicted proteins | sample Coa_R1_4_FD_66440 | JGI IMG/M metagenome (GOLD analysis project Ga0070741, IMG submission 66440) | Surface soil microbial communities from Centralia Pennsylvania, which are recovering from an underground coalmine fire - Coalmine... | ecosystem: Environmental > Terrestrial > Soil > Unclassified ...
AAACTGATCGGCAATCCACACGAGCAGCTGGTTATTCGCATCGTACATTTCGGGCGTCCATGTCTCTTGATAAAAGCCTTCGTGTTCGATGCTAATCGTGTAAAAATTTGGATTTTGCCCCGGCACGATGTCGGGCCAGGTCGGTTTTACTTGTACGCCGCGCGCATTGGTCCAATAGCCGCCACTCGGCTGCGATGCATCCGTGTTCCATTTGAGTCCATTCGCCCACGCGCCGTCATTGACAGAAACGAGTTGCGCGACGCGGCCATCTTTAGCGACGACAAAATGCGCGGAGGAATTGGGATTGGCTTGCGCGTCTTGCAGCCAATTGATCGCTGCTTGATAACTGCCCTCGGCGATATGCAAAACAATGGCGCGCCGCCCTTGATTGCCGTCGTACTTTTTCGTCGTCTCGTGCTTTTCTGCTTGGGGATACCAATCGGTTGCCATGGCAAATTGGGTAGCAGGTAGCAGGTAGTAGGGAAACTTGCTACCTGTTACTTGCAATTTAGATGTTATCTTCGCCGCAGTCCACTTTGATGATTGTGCCGTTAATCCATTGGACGTTTGAATTCATCAATGCGACAAAGGTGTTGGCAATATCTTCGGGCGTGGTCAGGCGACCGCCGGGGTTGCGGCGCAGCGCCTCTTCTTTTAACACATCACTGCCGGGAATCATGCGGAGGGCGGGCGTATCGGTGACACCCGCCTCAAAGCAATTTACACGCACACCGCGCGGTCCGAGCTCGAGCGCGAGCTGGCGGGTGTGCGCTTCGAGCGCCGCTTTCGCTGCCGAGACAGGACCGTAGCCGTGCCACGCGCGATGCGAGCCTGCACTGGTCATGGAAAACACTTTGGAACCATTATCTAACAAACGAGTACGCGCCAAATCTTGTACCCAATAGACCAATGAGTTCGCCATGACATCAAGCGTCATTTCCAATTGCTTCTTTGAAGTTTGCTGTTTGAAATCGTCGGAGACAAATGGCTGCAATGAACCAAACGCGACGGAATGGAGCATGGCGCGGATTGCGCCTTTGTGGTCTTTTAGCGCGTCGGCGAGAATGGTGAGCGCAGGGTCGCGTGAATTTTCATCGGCAAGATTCAAGCTGCCAAAATCAGGTGCTTGTCCAGTCAACGTTTCGGCTATTCCTGCGATGACTTTGAGGCGTTCTTCGTCCCGCGCAATGTTCTTGTTCCAATACTTGACTTGCGCGCCAGTCGCCTTGAGTTCGTCAATTAACGCATTCACGCGGGGCATCGCGCCCGCGCGGTCAAGATGGACACCGAAAATATTATAGCCTGCTTCGGCGAGTGCCTTGGAACACGCCGCGCCAAAGCCGGACGACGCGCCGAGAATGAGAACCCAACCTTTATCATGGTCAGACATAAGTGCTCCTATGGGCGACGGACGACGCCAATTTTCATATTATTGACTGATGTTACGCAATTTTGCTTCGTAGTAATGTGCCATGTAGCGCATCGCCTTATTCATCCGACGCGCGTGAAGCTGAATTCGAGAGATCATTAAAGCGCAAATCTAGCGAATCCATTCGCCACTGCGCAAATTGATTTAGATATCTTTGCTTATAAAACACTGTGGCGTTGGCTTGGAAACGCCACAGTGTTTTATAAGCAAAAATGAATTATTACTGGCGGGTGTTGTCCATATATACGAGCAGGTCAAGGTCGCCAGGTGAATAGCCGAGCCGCGTGAGTACAAGCGCGAGTTCGGAACGATGCTGCGTACCGTGATTCACCAGATGAAGCATGGCTTCCCAGCGCGGATATGCCATCGGCTTGCCCGCGAGATTTTGATAATGCATTGTGTCTTGCAAGACATCATCTTCGACATGATCAATATAGCCTTGCATGTGCGTTGCGATCTCATACCAGTATTGGCGAACAAGCGAGAACGTTCCGAAATCCTTTTCGTCCAGAAACTGCGTGGGTGACACGCCGTTAAAGCGCGCTAACCAGAGCTCTTCTGCGCCCAACACATGAACGAGCGTGTCGCGGATGGACGGATTGGCGGTGGATACTCCTTCGCCTGCGAGAAATTGCTCTTGGGAGAGGTTATCACACGCATTGAGAATGCGCTCATTCGCCCAGTTGTTGTAATTGTACATCGTGCGAATCATCTCACGTAACATGATTGGTCAGCTCCAATGCCCTGTCTATTTCACCGCCGAGTGCGCGGAGAACGCAGAGGTTTGATATGGTTTTCGTCCATCATTGATGGTGAGGTCTGTTCACGTCAAGGACAAAACTGCCGCGCCTTTTAATTTGGAATGTTTCACATCTTGCAGCGCGCGGTTGGCATCGGCGAGTGGATATACGTTCGGCTCGGTTTTAATGGGAATCGCGGCGGCAAGGTCGAGCAATTCTTGGACATCGCGCCGCGTCGAATTTGCCGCGCTCCGCAGCGTGCGCTCGTGATACAACAGCTCGTAATCGAATGACGGAATGGGCGTCGAATGAATGCCCGCATGAACGACGGTCGCGCCGCGCTCTGCCAGCTCCAACGCGCGCACCATGAGATTGCCGACGGGCGCAAAATTCACCGCACTGTTGAGTTTGTGCGGCGGTGTGTCTTCAGACGTGCCAACCCAATCCGCGCCGAGCTCGTGGGCGCTCTGTTGGTGCAGCGGGCTGCGGGTAAAGACGTACACTTGTTTTTTCCAATACTTGGCGATTTGCAAAACAATCTCGGCGCTGGAGCCAAAACCAAAGAGTCCAATGCGTTCGCCGCGTTCAATTTCACTTAGGCGCAGCGCGCGATAGCCAATCACGCCGGCGCAGAGTAACGGCGCGGCATTTTCATCGCTAAACTGCGGCGGAAGGTCATAGGCAAAGTTTTCGTCAATGGTCACATAGTCCGCATAGCCGCCGTTCGTATCGAACCCCGTAAAGCGGATATTCTCGCACAAATTTTCGCGGTCAGTGCCGAACCATTTGCAGTTCGGGTCAATCCAATTGAGCCAAGGGACGCCGACGCGCGTTTCTAACTCAAACCGTTTGGCATTTTCCCCGCGCGCTTCCACCGTTCCAACAATTTGATGCCCCGGCACAATTGGCATGTGCGAGGGATGGATTTCGCCTTCGACGATGTGCAGGTCGGTGTGACACACGCCGCAGACGTGAATGCGAATGCGAATTTCGTTGGCGCGCGGCGCAGGGTCTGGAAGCTCCGTCAGTTTAAGCGGGTTCGCATCTACAGGACCATGTTTGTCTAAAAGCTGAACGTGCATTATTGCCCTTACGCGCGCGGCAACAGCGGTACCATGCTCGCCAGAAATGCCGAAAGTCCATCCGCTCCCCAATGCGCGATGACGAGCGGCAATATCCTTCGTTTTCCCAAAAGATACAGGACCGCTGTTGTAGCGACGACAAGAAATGCGGTGACCACGCGGTACACCAGATACGTCCAATCGAAAATCAATGGCATGGCGATATGTTGGAATGCCCAGAAGAACGCGACGATGAAGGCGACGAGCCATGTTTTTCCAGCCTGGAATTCAAGACGCGGGAAGGCATAGCCAAGATACGTGAGTTCTTCTGCCAATGCCCAGAAAATGGGCCAGACGACCACGCTATAAATCGCCGCCCATACTGGCAGATGAACGACGGCGACCTGCGGCGGCAGCTGCGCGCCATACACGATATTCGTAATCACGCTGCTCACAACAACGGCGGGAATCAGAGCGATGAAATAGACAATTCCTAACAGCACATCGCGTAAGATTCGCTCGCGCTGCGCGTTCAAGAGGTCGCGCGGACGAATGCCCTCTTTGCGTGTGAGCCATATCAGCAAGGCAAAGCAGCCGAGGTCAATCAGCGTGCCATAGACCATCCACCAGCCCGCCGCCTCTTGCCATGGATTTGCGTGTCCAAGCAATAAAAGTAATACCGCGAGCAGCGCCTGCACAATGAGCGCCAAGATAAGCCGCGCGAGGAGAATGAGACGTGGCGCTAGCGTCGGAATCCGATTGGCGCGATACGCTTCTCGAATTTCGGAGGGAGAATTTGGAATGAGAATGGCTGCGCTTGCCACAGTGGAATCTATTTACGAGTATAGAGATGGATATGAACGAATAAATTCGTTACTACGACACCACGAAAAATTAAGAAGGCTCTGTTGTCGGACGTGATTTGATTAGCAGCGTTAGGTCCGCTTGCTGAACGATTTCGCCGCGCTGATTCGTGAGTCGCGTTTCAAGCACCACGAGACCGCCGCCCATCGCTTTCATTTCTTTTTTCTGTTTGACCTTCGCAGATGCGGAAATCGTATCGCCAATTTTGATGGGGGCTTTGAATTTCGCTTCTAACCCCATGAACGCAATGACTGTCCCCTCTAAAAAGCCGAGGGGCCACAAAAGCCCCATCGTATAGGATAGACCTAACAAGCCATGCGCGACGCGTTCGCCAAACATGGTTGTCCTGGCAAATTCCGCGTCGGTGTGCATGGGGTTGGTGTCGCCCGTGAGAGTGGCGAACTGCATAATGTCCGCTTCGGTAACCGTGCGCCCCGGTGAAAAAATCTCTTGTCCAATTTCAAATTCGTCAAAATACTTGCCGCGTGGAGTGAATGGCATTGCAGTAGGCAGTCAGCAGTGGGCAGTCAGCAGTGGGCAGTCAGCAAAGCTACTGCCTAGTGCCTTCTGTCTCCTGCTTACTTGAGACCCTTGAACGCGCTTTTGCCTGCAAAGATGGCGGTTTCGCCCAATTCTTCGTCAATGCGTAGGAGTTGATTGTATTTGGCGACGCGGTCGGTGCGCGCAGGCGCGCCCGTTTTGATTTGACCCGCGTTGGTCGCAACGGCAAGATCGGCGATAGTGGCGTCTTCGGTTTCACCAGAACGATGCGAAGTCATCGTCGTCCACCCCGCGCGCTGCGCCATGTCAACCGTATTGAGCGTTTCCGTTAGCGAGCCGATTTGATTCAACTTGATCAGAATGGAATTCGCCGCGTGAAGTTGAATCGCTTTCTTTAAGCGTTCGACATTGGTCACGAGAAAATCATCGCCGACGAGCTGGATGCGCGAGCCAAGACGCTGGTTCAATTGTACCCAATTGTCCCAATCGTCTTCGGCAAGTCCGTCTTCGATAGAGATGATTGGATATTTTTCGATCAGCCATGCATACCAATCAATCAGTTCGGTGGAATCGAGCGTCTTGCCTTCGCGCGGCAATTTATATTTATCGCCTTCATAAAATTCGGACGCGGCAACGTCGAGCGCGAGATAGACTTGGTCGCCCGCACGATAACCCGCGCTTGAAATCGCGTCCATGATTAAATCGAGCGCCTCCGTATTCGATTTCAGCGTCGGCGCAAAACCGCCCTCGTCGCCTACCTGAACGCTATAGCCGCGCTTTTTCAGGAGTGCTTTGAGGGCATGATAAATTTCTGCGCCCCATTCGAGCGCGGTGGGAAAATCGGGCGCGCCTGCGGGGGCAATCATAAATTCTTGAAAATCGCTGGATTGCCACGAGGTATGTTCCCCACCGTTCATAATGTTCATCATAGGAACAGGTAGGACGCGCGCATTGACGCCGCCGATGTAGCGATAGAGCGGCAGATTGAGCGAATTTGCTGCGGCTTTCGCCACCGCGAGCGATACGCCGAGAATGGCATTTGCGCCGAGATTGGATTTATTGGGCGTATTGTCCAGATTCAACATTAACTCGTCAATCGCGATTTGGTCGGTCGGGTCCCAGCCAAGCAGCTCTTCGGCAATGACCGTGTTGACGTTCTGTACGGCTTTTTCAACACCCTTGCCGCCAAAACGTTGCGTATCGCCATCGCGCAGTTCGAGGGCTTCATGTACACCTGTGGACGCGCCGCTTGGTACTGCCGCGCGTCCCATTTTGCCGTCGCTCAAATACACATCCACTTCGACTGTCGGATTGCCGCGCGAATCCAATATCTCGCGGGCAATCAAGTCCTCAATTACCGCCATCATGCGTTGTCCTTTCGAGAAAGGTGTAAGTCATTTGCAATTTTGGATGATTACGGAATTCGCGCCAGAGAGAGTGCATTCAATCGTCGAACCGTCCTGTGCCTGAATCTCAACAGTCACAATACTGCCCGCGCCGTGTTTGACTAGAAACTGGTCTGTCGCAGTCAACTCGCGTGCATTTTTGACCTGCCACGTATCGGCGGGTGCTGCCACTTGCCCCTGACAGTCAATACACTGAAATGTCCCGTGACTGATAAACGACACAACATAGTTTCGATATTCGGTACTGATGTCGTAACAGGGGTCTTTTAGCGCGCCAGTGCTTGTAAGACGGCAGCGCCAATTAAAACCATTATCGAACGAGACATCGGCAAATGATTCGCCATTGGAATTGGATTCGAGCGCGGCAAGGTGAATTGTATAGTTCCGTGTAAATTGCGCGCGCCAACGTTGTCCCGTCAAATACACTAACGCGCGGTCGCCTTCCATTTGATTCGGATCAAGACCCGGCGCGTCATTCAATCCACTCTGAACAGTGGCATGAATTGTTTCGAGCGGTGTACGCAAGGGCGCGTGCGCGGTGCTATCTAACAGGAACGCGAGACCGAACGCGAGGGGCGCGACGAGAAAAAAAGACAACAAACCCCGCACGGTTAATAAATTCTCGTCGGACGAATATTCCCATGCCCAATTGACCACAATCGTGTGCAAAAAACCGACCAAGACGCCCAAGCCCGCGCCGAGAATCATCAACGTTCTGGATGAATCCGCGATGCTCGGAGGGATAGCTAGAAATTCGCTGACGCGCAAATTACTGTCGAACCATTGGAGCGCGAGCTGTGCGCCGTCAAAGGGAATGTGAAGCGCGCACCACGCGCCAAGCGCGCCAAACAGCGCCCACAGCGGCAATCTCAACAGCCAATGGATGTAACCGCCGATGCCACCTATCAGAATGGCGAGTGGAACAATCGTGAGACACGCGAGCGCGAGATGTATCCACCAAAATTCGGCATCGAGCAGGAGTAACTGGAGTGCGTCCCACCCGTATGCCGTTATTACTGTGAGCGCGCCGACGACAAAACCATAGTACCAGCCGGCGCGGCGGTCAAATGCGTGCTTGGCGCGAAGTTGTGATTCTCCGCGCTCTTGTAAGTACGGATTCAAATCGAGCTGACGTTCGTTAAGCAACGGGGAAATCCAAAGGGCGAAAGGAATACCAACTAGACCGTTTTTAAAATAAAAACATTCTAACAAAAAGATAGAATAGACGCCCTGCGTCTATTCTATCTTTTTTGTCGTTTCTATCAAGCGTGTAGCTGTGCCATCGAATGGAATTCGACGGCTCAATAAAGGCGTTGCGAAAAAACAAAGCTCATAGTCTAGGTGTGAGTTCGTTGCGAGCGATATGTGCGAGCTCAACCAAGAGTTGAAAAAAAGAATGCAAATCCATTAACGCACGGCGCGCGGGCGGCGCATCCACCACGCGTCCGCTTCGCCCAAACGCACATCAGCGGGATTCGTGTGCCAGATGCCGGGAATGGTGGTGTTGCATTTTGGACACGTTCCTTTGCCTGTAATGTGATATTGCGTGAGCATATAGCCGAACCGTTCAATCAAGAGTTCGCCGCATTGGGGGCAATACGTATTTTCCCATTTGCCAACGCGACCGGGAATGTTTCCCGCGTACACATAACGCAGGCCGGCATCGCGCCCGATTTCGCACGCGCGAATCAAATCGCGTATGCTGGTATTGTCCTTGTCCAGCATTTTATAGTCTTGATGGAACGCGGTGACATGCCAAGGAATATCGGGCGAAAGCGAGGCAAGAAATTGCGCGGCGTCGCGTAGTTCTTCTTCCGAATCATTGAACCCCGGTACAACTAACGTCACGATTTCCAACCAGAATCCCATTTCGTGCACCATGCGAATGCCATTGAGAATATGTTCAAGCGGCGCACCGAGCTGGCGATAGGGTTTATCGCGCATAGATTTTAAATCTATCTTGTATGCGCGAACATAGGGCTTGATGTATTCCAATACCTCGCGCGTAGCATTGCCATTCGAGACGTAGGCGCACAAGAAACCAGCCGCAGTGGCTTCTTTGAATATTTCAACCGCCCACTCGCTTGTAATCAATGGCTCATTATACGAGCTGGCTATGATACGTGCGCCTTGCCGTTTGCCGATTTCGGTCAATTGCTTCGGCGTTACTAACGAAGGCGGCCGTCCGGCATTGCCATCGCGCAAGGCTTGAGAAATATCCCAATTTTGACAATACCCGCAATGCAGATCGCATCCCAACATTCCAAAGGTCAATGCATCAGACGACGGATAGACGTGAAAAAAGGGTTTCTTTTCAACAGGGTCACATTGGAGGGCAGCAACATAGCCGCGCGGAACGAATAATGTGCCACCGACATTGTAGCGCACCTGACAAATCCCACGCCCCCCATCATTAATGTTGCAGTTGTGCGCACAGGCAAAACAATGCACGCGATTGTTGGGTAGCTTTTCGTACAAATCGCCTTCGCGCACCATTGTATTGACCGCCGCGACCAGTTCACTCTCTCCCGCAATCGGTTTGCGTAAACGCGTTAGCTCTTGCTGCAAATCGGATGCTTTGTCATCGGCGCGGTCGGTGCGGCGAATTTCAAATTCTTGCTTTTCCATATCGAGTTCACTTTCAAGGGCAATAGACATTTACACTATCAAATCTATTGCCAATATCAAGCTAGCACTCTTGAAATGGGTTGTCAATACATTGACGCTCAAAATAGACATCCCCGCCCTAAAATTCGGCGGGGATGGAAAAATCACTATACAGCGGTTGTTTCTAACGCCTCTTGAAAGACATGCTCGGCGCGTATTCCCAATAATTTTTCTAACACGCGCACAAATGATGCTTCATCGCCGCTTGTATAAAAAGTGGACTGGCTTGGCTGGAGTGGGGACAAGCTCCATTCCTCAACAATCCGCGTGGTTTGCAGCGCCACCGCGTCGCTGGGGTCGAGAATTTTCGCGCGGCCTTGCGTGATTTTTTCAATAAGCGGCGAGAGGAAGGGATAATGCGTACAGCCAAGCGCGATTTCATCTACACCTACGTCGAGCAATGGTTCGATGACGCGCCGCACGCTCGCCTCCGTTTCGGGCGAATCAATCTCGCCGCGCTCGACGCGTTCGACCCAATCGCCCGGATAGACGGTCAAGACCTCAACTGCGCGGGCATGTGCCTCGCGTGTGTGCGCGAACAGTTCGCCTTGCAACGTGCCTTCCGTTGCCAACACCGCAACTTTGCCAGAACGCGTTTCGCGCGCGGCGGGTTTTACCGCAGGCTCCATGCCGATGAATGGAACGTCGAGAAATGTCTCGCGCAAGTGATAGAGCGCGGCAGCGGATGCGGTGTTGCACGCGACGACGATGATGCGGCAATTTTGTTCGAGGAGAAACTCGACAATGCGCTGGGAGAGCGCGCGGATTTCTTGGGGAGGTCGTGCACCGTAGGGGCAAAACTTTTGATCTGCGAAATAGACGTATTCGTATTCGGGGAGTTCGCGCTTCACGGCGCGAAAGACCGATAGCCCGCCAACGCCCGAATCGAATAGTCCTATTTTGGCTTGACGCAAGGTAGACGTGCGAGCGTTAGGATGCGACCGCGTGCGCGTGTGTGCTTGATTCTTTAGTGTCACGATATTCGCGGGCGCTTTGTACGAATTCTTCAAATAATTTCGCCATGCGCGCGTCGTCGTCGAGCAATTCGGGGTGGAACTGGACGCCGATAATGAAACGCTCGTCTTCCGATTCGACGGCTTCGACGATTCCATCGGGCGAACGCGCAATCACGCGCAGACCCGGCGCGACTTTTTTCAGCGATTGATGATGCAGCGAGTTTACATCAATCGTCGTCGTGCCGAACCATTGTGCCACGCGCGAGTCGGGAGCGAATTCGACGGGATGGGCGCGCAAATTATAGGGGTCGCCCTTGCGGTAGTTATGGGACAAATCCGTTTCGAGCTGGGAGGGAATGTCTTGATACAAACTTCCGCCCGCTGCCACATTCAGCATTTGAATCCCGCGACAGATTCCAAAGATAGGTCGTCCATCGGCGAGCGCCCAACGCGTCACGCGCAGCTCGGTTGCGTCGCGGTCGGTATGAATTTCGCCGCAAAAAGGCAGGACTTCTTCGCCAAATTCTTTGGGATGCACGTCCGCGCCGCCTGCGAGCAGCAACCCATCAATCTGGGAATAAATTGCGTGTAAACTTTCTTCCGAAAGATTCAAGGGAATCAAGATTGGTGCGCCGCCCGCGCGCTCTACACAATCGGAATAGGTGAGCGGAATTCCTGAATATTGAAAGCCATTGCTTGAATCGGTAATGGGACGTGCGGGAATGCCAATGATGGGGCGAAATTCATTCGCCATAGCTAATCCTCCACAGGATTGACCAGTTTGCCGAGATTGCCGACCTCGATTTCGATGACATCGCCTGGCTTGAGATAAAGCGGCGGTTTGCGTGCGTCGCCGACACCTTTGGGCGTGCCCGTCGCAATTACATCGCCGGGTTCCAGTGTGATGCCTTGCGAAAGAATAGAGACCAACTTGGCAACGCTAAAAATCATATCGCATGTATTGCCATCCTGCAAAATCTGTCCATTTAAAATAGAACGCACCGACAAATTTTGCGGGTCAGGCACCTCGTCCTTTGTTATAACGCTGGGACCCATCGGACAGAACGAGTCGAGGGATTTTCCGCGTACCCACTGCTTGCCGTATTCGGCGTTGAGCTGGAGGTCGCGCGCGCTGACATCATTGATAACTGTGTACCCGAATACATAGTTAAGCGCATCGTCCACGCTTACGCGCAGCGCGGGCTTGCCGATGACAACGCCCAGTTCGGCTTCATAGTCTACGCGCTGCGTGACATCGGCAAACAGATGAATGGGGTCGTAGGGACCAACGACAGAGGATGAAAATTTAGAAAAGACAATGGGGTTGGTCGGAATTGGCTGTCCCGATTCGCGCGCGTGATCCATATAATTCAAGCCAATACCAATAACTTTGCCAGGGCGGGGAATCGGCGCAAGCAAATGGACTTGATTGATGGGAAAAGTTATCCCATCCAGCTGTTGATCGCCGAGCCACGCCAGCGTATCGCGCGCCGCGTTCCACGCGGTCTCGCCGGCGCGAATGAAATCGAGAACGGTCGGCGCGAGCTCCATGTCCAGCCCGCGATTTTCATGCGCGCCGTTCAAATCAATGGCGCGTCCATTGCTCCACGCGCCCCAGTGCGTTTTTCCGTTTGCTTCAAAGGTGATGATTCTCATAGCGTCGCATTGTATATGGGTGACCGCGTAAGGTCAAGGGCAGCTGTTCCATCGAATAAAATTCGACGGCTGAACAATACGTGTAAAAAATAAAGCGGGAGGAAAAGCCATCCGATAGCAGAGTTACCGTTGCATCCACCAGTACGCGACGATGATGCCGAGCGCCATTCCTGCTAGTACTTCAATCGGCGTATGTCCCAATAGCTCACGCAGTTTCACATCGGAGATAGGGTGTCCTTGAAATAATTCTTCAATCATCTGATTGAGAATTCGCGCCTGAATGCTCGCCGCGCGGCGAATGCCCGCTGCATCGTACATGGTAACGGCAGCGAACCAAAGGGCGAGCGCAAAAATCGAAGAACCGAGTCCATCCGTAATGGCGATACCCGTCGCCAGCGAACTCACCGCCGCCGAATGCGACGAAGGCATCCCGCCCATCGTTGTCAAGGCGCGGAAATTCACGCGACGATTGATGAATAGCTCGAGAAAGAACTTGATGACTTGTGCTGCGGCCCACGCGATGACGGACGCTTGCAGCACGCGATTTCCTAATAGGGCAGACATGAGCGATTGTGGATTTCAGATCCCTCGACACGGCTCGGGACAAGTTTCAAATTTCGGATTTCGGCTTTATAGAAACTACTCGTCATCCTCATCGAGTAATTCATCTTCCTCATCGAGTTCGTCGGTCTCATCAAGCTCGGGCGCGAGTTCCTGGATACGCAGTTCTGCGCCGTCGAGCATGGTGTTGCAACGTTTGGCGAGCTCCATGCCGCGTTCGTACAACGCGAGCGCCTCGTCGAGCGACAAGTTTCCCGCTTCGAGTTTTTCGATGGTCGCTTCGAGCTCGGTGTAAAGCTCCTCGAAGGATGGCTCCTTGGATTCTCTTTTGGGCATGGGAAAATTATTCGACGCGCGCGGAAAATTCGCCTTCGCGCACGCGAATTTTGAGTTGGTCGGCGGTGGCGACCTGTGCGGGATTGGTGATTACTTGGTCGTCTTTGCGGACGATGGCGTAACCACGTTCGAGCGTGGCGAGGGGATTCAGAGCATTCAGTTGGCGCTGGCTGCCTGACAATTGCGCGCGTTGGATTTCGACGCGGCGCTTCAAGAGACGTGTCGCATCATGTATCAAGTCGTCTAGATTCTGCCGCCGATTTTCAATCTCGGCGCGCGGGGAGAGACGCTGCAATGCGCGCACGTCACGGACATAACGGTGCCGCGAGTCGCGCAAATTTTCACGGATACAACGATGCAAACGTCGTTCGCACAACAAGAGATTCGCGCGCAGTTCATTTTGATCGGGGGTGCAAAATTGCGCGGCGGCCGTCGGCGTGGGCGCGCGCAAATCGGCGCAGAAATCGGCGATAGTGAAATCGGTTTCGTGCCCGACGCCGCACACAATGGGAACGCGCGTAGCCACAATCGCCCGCGCCACGCGTTCGTCGTTGAATGCCCAGAGGTCTTCGATTGAGCCACCGCCGCGCGCAAGAATAATAACATCCAGATTCGGCACGCGCTCGACCGCGCGCAGAGCGGCGATAATTTGCAGTGGCGCGTCTGCACCTTGTACTGCCGTTGGCGCGAGAAAGACCTGGGGCAGGGGATAGCGACGTTCGAGAATGTGACGAATGTCTTGTAATACCGCGCCCGAACGCGATGTAACGATCCCAATGCGTTTTGGATATTTGGGAAGGGGACGTTTGCGTTCTGGCGCGAATAATCCTTCACGTTCGAGGCGCTGTTTCAATTGTTCAAACTCTTGCCACAACGCGCCCGCGCCGCGCAACTCGATTTCATCCACATACAATTGGACTTCGCCGCGCGCATCATAGACGGAAATATGCCCGTGCGCGTACACCGCTTCGCCGTCGCGCGGGAGACGCGAGAGACGCGCGACCTGTCCCTTCCACATCACACAGCGCAGCGAGGCGTTTGCATCTTTGAGGGAAAAATAAAAATGTCCCGACGCATAGCGACCTGCGTTCGAGACTTCACCCTGCACCCAGACATCCGCGAGAATATCGTCGGCTTCGACCACGCGGCGCAGATGTGAGGTCAGTTCGCCGACACTCAAAATGGAGGAGAAGAGGGAGAATTGCATGACAAGAGAGCGATTGAACACCCGAAGGGTTTCCGGAAACCCTTCGGGTGTTCAATCGTTATACACGCGTTACATATTCACCCGTGCGCGTGTCCACGCGAATCGTATCGCCGGTGGAAACAAAGAAGGGAACATTTACAACTGCGCCTGTGGATACCGTCGCCGGCTTGCCGCCGCCTGATGCGGTGTCGCCTTTAAAAGCAGGCGCGGTATCAACGACCTTTAGATCTACGGTTGTCGGCAGTTCGACTTCAATCGGTTGTCCTTCGTAGGTCAAGAGTTCGACGTTGATACCTTCCGTTAGCCATTTGGCGTTATCGCCAAGTGTCTCGGCGGAAAGCGAAGGCTGGTCATAGGTCTCTTGATCCATAAACACGTAATTGTCGCCGTCTTTGTAGAGATACTGCACTTTTTGGGTTTCGAGTCGCACGTCCTGCACGCGACCGCCTGATTGAAAATTTTTTTGAATCGTCGCGCCGGTGCGGAGATTGCGCGCCTTGATATTGATGGTCGCGTTGCCGCGCCCTTGTTTGTTATGTGCATATTCGAGGACGACAAACAAGTTGCCGTCGTCGTCAATAAACGTCGTGCCTTTACGTAAATCTTGAACACCAATCATTTCAAGAGCTCCTCAAGTTTCTGTAGGAACAAAATTCGTAATTTTAGCGAATGGCGATTATAGCGCGCGAGCGGGCATTTTTCAAAATGCTTATTGCGCGGACACCTTATCAATCCATTGTGCGGCGCGCTTTGGCATTTCCATAAGCGGTCCTTGCTGCTTGGTGCAGTTCGGCAGCGATTCGAGAAAGAGACGCCCGTATGATTTGGTGAGAATGCGTTTGTCGAGAATAACCACAACCCCACGATCCGATTTGCTACGAATCAGTCGTCCAAAGCCCTGACGAAAGCGCAGGACTGCTTCGGGCACGGCGTACTGTGCAAACGGATCATCGAACGTTTCACTGCGCGCGGCAAAAATCGGGTCGCTGGGGACGCTGAACGGCAAGCGAGTCATGGCGAGACACGACAACGCTTCGCCGACGACATCAATGCCTTCCCAAAAGGATTTTGTGCCAAAGAGCGCCATGCGTTCTTGCGTCCTGAACGTGTCAAGCACTTGACGCCGTGAACCATCGAGACCTTGCGCGAGGACGAGCACATCGTCCTCTTCGAGTTTGCGCGCCAGCGCGCGATAGGTTGACTGGAGCTGCGAATGCGAGGTGAACAAGACGAGCGCGCGCCCACGCGTGGCTTTCAAGAGATTGCCAAGCGCGGATTCAATCGCTTTTTGGTACCCTTGCTGGCCGGGTTCGGGAATATCGTTCGGGATGTAGACGAGCGCGGCGTTTTGATAATCAAAGGGCGAGCCGACCTGCAAATGGTCTGCCCATTCGCCGATGCCGAGCCGATTTTCAATAAAGCTGAACGAGCCGCCGATGCTCATGGTTGCCGACGTGAGAATCACCGTTTCGCGCACGGCAAATAAATCCTTGTTCAAGGTGTCGCCGACGTGCAGCGGCGCGGAATAAAGACCAATGTCTCCCGTCTGGCGGTTCACCGTCGCCCAATAAATGGCAGATTGCTTGGGCTTGATGACCGTCGCTTCGAGCGCGGTGAAGGTTTCGCGCACGCGGCGCTGCGCGAACAAAATATCCTGCAAGTAATCGGCGTATCCTTCCAAATCTTCATTTTCAAACTCTTGCCAGCCGCGATACGTTTTTTCCAGCCCTTCCATCAAGGACTGTAACTTTAATGAAAGATTTTCCCATTCAATTTCGACGGCGCTCCAATTCGGCTGGCTGCGGATGGATTGCGAGAGGCGATACTGCCTTTCGCCGCCCGTGTCGCTCTCGCTGGCGTTCTCTTGCTGTCGCGTCAAAAATTGTTCGAGTGCATCAAAGAGCGCGTACGACGCGCGCTGTGCGCCGTCCGTCGCACGAGAGACCTGATCCAGCACGCTTTGGAATTCGCGCACCGCATCGCCGCCGAGATGAGAGTGCCGCAGGGAAGCGCCGAGATTGTGAACCAGACCACTGCGTTCGCTGCTGATTTGTCGCGCGAGCGTGTCGAACGAAGCACGCGTGGCAGAAAACGCCAGCGCGTCAGTGGCACGCGCTTCGAGATGATGCGCTTCGTCCACAATCAGATAATTAAATTCGGGCAGGACGCGATTTTCTAGCGCCATATCTGAAAGTAACAGCGCGTGATTGACGATGATGAGATGCGCGCTGTCGGCGCGTTCGCGGGCGCGCCAAAAGAAACATTTGTCGGGACGATTCGCGCAGCGTTCGACCGTGCAGTGTTCGGGGTCGCTGGCGAGGCGCGCCCAGACTTTGAGTTCGCCTGGCGTAAAGGTCAATTCCGCCATGTCGCCCGTCGTCGTGGAAGGCAGCCACGCGAGGATTTTGGCAAGCACGCGGATTTCTTCGGCGGTATGCGATTCTTGGCGGCGCAGCGCGTCGAAACGACGGAGACACAAATAGTTGCTGCGCCCTTTCAGCACGGTAAATTTGAATTCGAGGGGCAGAACTTTTTGAATGGCGGGAATGTCTTTTTGCGAAAGTTGGTCTTGCAGGTTGATGGTGTTGGTCGAAATCACTATGCGGTCATTGTTTTGCGCTGCCCAATGGATCGCGGGCAATAGGTAGGCGAGCGATTTGCCCGTCCCAGTTCCGGCTTCGACCAGCAGCACACCGCTGTCGTTGAACGCGTCGGCGACCGCTTCCATCATCTCGACTTGCTCGGAGCGATATTCAAAGCCGGGAAATTCTTTGGAAAAGAGTCCATCCTCTGACAGCATCGCTTCGAGCGCGTCCACATCCAGCGGCGTCTTGGTCGGTTTGGACTTTAAGGGGCGCGTATCTTTGCTTTGGGAAAAGAGGACACCGAAATTTTCGTCCTGTTCAACCAAGCCTTTGGCTTTGAGCTGTGCGCCGATAGAACCGGCGGCGAACGCCTGACGTGTCGCGTCGCGTTGAATGTCTTGCCACACAAAGCGCAGCGACCAATCGCTCTTGCTGGAGAGGCGAACAATCTCTTGAATTGTTTTCGGATTCAATTGCGCGGCGCGTTCGAGCAGGGCAATAAAGAGGCGATGCGTGGCGCGCGCATCTTCGAGCGCGCGATGCTTGGTGTTGTATTCGATGCCCAGCTCCCGAGCGAGCTGCGCGAGGGAATAGCGCGCGGCGTACGGAATTAGAATGGAAGCGAGTTCAAACGTATCGAGCGTGGGGTTGGCGAGACGCATTCCGCCGCGCTGGAGAAATTGCATGTCAAGGCTGATAGTATGTCCGACGAGCGGATTCTCGCCGATGAAGCGTCCGAGCGAAGGAATGAGGGAATGAAACGTCGGCGCGCTTTCAATGTCACTGCGCTTGATGCCCGTGAGCCGTTCGACTTTGCCTGTAAGGGCGCGCCCGGGGTTGGTAAGACACGACCACGTATCAAGCACTTCATCGCCGCGAAATTTCACTGCGCCAACTTCCAAGATGGCATCGTGTTCCGGGTTTAATCCAGTAAATTCCAAATCCAACGCCACATAGATGCGTGACATGATTGCGGGAGCTTTCTAGCGGAAATAGAGTGGGGCAGCGTGGTAGGGGCATTTTATGAAATGCCCCTACCACGCTGCCCCACTATTCTACCACTGTTCAAATAAAACTAGGGAGCTACATATCCGTTGTATTTTTTTGAGAGAGCGTTGTTTGGGGAGGCGTTTCCGGTGGTTCATCCTCAAAACGTTCTGTGATTAACGATTCCGGATTTTCCGCCGCGTTTGGATCGGGGGTGACTTGGACGGGAGCAGCGGGGACTTGCAAGCCCTCGCCGAACACCGGGTCGTTGCCGCTAAAGCGATCTTCGATTTCATTATCGGTTGTCGGGTCAGTCGCTTTATTTGTTATTGATTGTTCCATTTTCCTTTGCCTCTCCTCGGCCTCTCTAATTTTTTGTGACATCCATTGATTCACAGTATGCAAGCCGCGCGCCAACCCGCCTTGCACTTCATCGGCCGCATATTGCGCGGTGCCTGTGATTGTATCTTTCAGGTCCGTCGTTTGCGCCTTGTTGATGGTCTTGTTAATGCCGCGTTCGACATCGCGCCACGTGGAGGTGAATTGATGTTCAAACTCTTGTGCGCGTGGGGATGTGCGCGCGGTATTCACAATGGCTTCGAGATGTTTGCCGAACGCGCGGAGCTCGTCAAAGAGGTTCACTTCGGGCGTTTTTGTGCCTGTACTGCTCCCTGAATTCATTTGAGGTTCGCCTGTACCGCCAGCGGCGGTGGATTCCATGCGGGCTTCTTCTGTGCTCATTTCCTACCTCCGTTCTTTGCGAGTGTTTACGAATTTAAGAATGCAAAGGTTACTGTATTACTTACCTATGGTTGTATCTATTTTATCCCAAAATGATAGACTGTTCCATTTCTCGTCGGGCGCGATCCAGAGCGGCTTCGGCGCGGGCGAATAGCGCGAGGTTGTCGGCGAGAGTGGCATTCTCGGAAACGGCAACTCCTACGCAAGCTTTTACTTGAACTTGAGCTCCATTCATGTCCATAACCGCACCTTGAACGGTATTTTGAATGCGTCTTGCCAAAGCCTGCGCGCCGGGTTTATCAGTGTGCGGCGCAATAATCATAAATTCATCCGAATTGGTGCGTCCAACCAAATCTACTAACCGCAAACTTCGCCGTAAAAGATTGGCGATAGCGACCAAAACGCGATCCATTCCCGCCTGTCCATACTGCTTGATCAC
>Ga0070741_10009983_pt1 | contig 18136 bp, 15 predicted proteins | sample Coa_R1_4_FD_66440 | JGI IMG/M metagenome (GOLD analysis project Ga0070741, IMG submission 66440) | Surface soil microbial communities from Centralia Pennsylvania, which are recovering from an underground coalmine fire - Coalmine... | ecosystem: Environmental > Terrestrial > Soil > Unclassified ...
CGGCAACGTGGTGGTGGTCTCCACGCGGGACTGCTCGCTGCAGCGGCGGCATCAGAAGCTGGTGGAGGAGGCCCCGGCCCCGTTCCTCTCGGACGCGCAAGTCGAGCAGCTGTACTCGGCGTCGAAGGCGATCCTCAAGGAGGCGGGGTATGTGGGGGCGGGCACGTGCGAGTTCCTGGTGGGCCAGGACGGCACGATCTCGTTCCTGGAGGTCAACACCCGCCTGCAGGTTGAGCACCCGGTCAGTGAGCAGGTCACCGGGCTGGATCTGGTGGTCGAGCAGCTGCGCATCGCCGCCGGCGAGCCGCTGGGGTACGACGACCCGCAGGTGAGCGGGCACAGCATCGAGTTCCGCATCAACGGGGAGGATCCGGGCCGCTCCTTCCTGCCCGCCCCCGGCACGATCACCACCTGGCGCACCCCGCAGGGCCCGGGGGTGCGGGTGGACGCCGGGGTCGAGACCGGCAGCGTGGTGGGGCAGGCGTTCGACTCGCTGCTGGCCAAGCTGATCGTCACCGGCCGCGACCGCGCGCACGCCCTGGCCCGCGCCCGCCGCGCGCTGGCGGAGTTCGAGGTGGCCGGGCTGGCCACGGTGCTGCCCTTCCACCGCGCGGTGCTCGACGATCCGGCGTTCGCGCCCGCCGACCCCGCGCAGCCGTTCAGCGTGCACACCCGCTGGATCGAGACCGAGGCTCAGCTGGAGCTGCCCGCCTACGACGGGCAGATCGGTGAGGCGCCGGAAGCTCAAGAGCGCCAGAGCGTGACGGTGGAGGTCGGCGGGCGGCGTCTGGAGGTGGTCCTGCCCGCCACACTCGCCCCCGCTCCGGGCGCCGGTGCGGTGCGGCGTGCAGCCCCCAAGCGCGCAGGCGGTGGCCGGGCGGCGGTCGCGGTGACCGGGGACGCGCTGACCTCCCCGATGCAGGGCACCATCGTCAAGGTCGCCGTGACCGAGGGCCAGCAGGTCGCCGCCGGGGACCTGATCGTGGTGCTCGAGGCGATGAAGATGGAGCAGCCGCTGCTGGCGCACAAGGCCGGCACCGTGGTCTCGCTGACCGCGCAGATCGGCACCGGTGTCACCGCCGGAGCGGTCCTGTGCGAAATCAAGGACTAATCCCACACAAAACAACCCGGCCTGGGCAGAACCGCATGTGAAATCCTGCTCTGAACCGGAATACCGATAGCGGCACAGGCCGGGGCGAATTCCTATCGCCCCGGCCCGAAACTTTCACGTGCCAAATTGCCGGTAGCGGCTATTCCTCTTCCTTGTGCAGCCGGCGCGCCGCTTCCGCAATCGACCCGGACAGCGACGGATACACCGTGAACACCGCGGCGACCTGATCCACGGTCAGGTGCAGATCCACCGCCAGTGAAACCGGGTGAATCAGCTCGCTGGCGCGCGGTGAAACGATGACGCCGCCGAGAATGGTCCCGGAGCCGGGGCGTGCATAGAGCTTCACGAAACCGTCGTGGAAGCCGAGCATCTTCGCCCGCGGGTTCGTGTCCAGCGGCAGCTTGACCACGTCGAACTTCGGATCGTCGCTCTCCGCGTTGAACGTGGTGCGTCCGACCGTGGCGATCTCCGGCGCGGTGAAGATGTTCGAGGAAACCCGCTTGAGGTTGATCGGCCACACAGCTTCGCCGAGCGCGTGGTACACGGCGATGCGGCCCTGCATCGCAGCCACCGACGCGAGCGGGAGGACGCCTGTGCAGTCACCGGCTGCGTAGACGCCGGCGGCAGTGGTACGCGAGACGCGGTCCACCAGGATGTGACCGGAGGGCGTCCGCTCCACGCCTGCTGCCTCGAGGCCGAGGTCCTCGGTGTTGGGCAGCGAACCGACGGCCATAAGGCAGTGGGTGCCCTGTACCGTGCGGCCGTCTTCGAGCGTGACCGTGACGCGGTCGCCTTCGCGTACCGCAGAGGCCGCGCGGGACCGGCTCAGTACCCTCATGCCGCGACGCTGGAAGACCTCCTCGAGGACACGCGCTGCGTCCTCGTCCTCGCCGGGCAGCACCCGGTCACGCGAGGAGACCAGCGTCACCTGTGAGCCCAGTGCCTGGTACGCGCCCGCGAACTCGGCGCCGGTCACGCCCGAGCCGACCACGATCAGGTCCTCGGGCAGCTCGTCGAGGTCGTAGAGCTGAGTCCACGTCAGGATCCGCTCACCGTCAGGCCGGCCCGAGGGCAGCTCGCGAGGACGCGCGCCGGTCGCGATGATTACCGCATCGGCGGCGACCTTCTCCACGATGCCCTTACCGGCGCCATCACCGGGCGTCACCACTTCGACCGTGGCGCCGCCGTCGGCCAGCCGTCCAGCACCGTGCACGACGGTCACCCCGGCCTTCGCCAGACCCTCGGCGATGTCCTCGGACTGCTTCGCGGCTAGCGCCTTGACCCGCGCGTTGACGCGGGCCAGATCCACGCCCGTGACGCAGTGCGCCGCATCCTCGCCGATCCGGACGCCGAGCTCCGGGGCGTCCTCGAAGGTGGTCATCACGTCGGCCGTCGCGATGAGGGTCTTGGACGGGACGCAGTCGGTCAGCACCGCCGCGCCCCCGATGCCGTCGCGGTCGACGATGGTCACCTCCGCGCCGAGCCGCGCGGCCACCAGCGCCGCCTCGTAACCGCCGGGTCCGCCACCGATGATCGCAATTCGTGTCACAGGTTCAGTCTAATTGCCCCAGGTACCAGCGCTGTTGCCGTGTCCACAGGCTGCCTGGCCAGCGCCGTGAGCGGACCGGTGCGTGGATTCCGGCCGACGTCATCGCCTACGGGAACCCCGGGCAGGCCGACCGCGTGACCCAACAGCTGGCCGCCTACCTGACCGACCTGATCGCCACAAAGCGCGCCGAGCGCACCCGGAGGAGATGACCCGGCTGCGCAAGGATCCGTCACGGCTCCCGGAGGCCGTCGAGGTCGCGGTGTCACCGGAAGAGCTGCGCTGGCGTCCCACAAGCCTGATGAACGCCCTGGAGTCCCTCCCCGTCCGCCTCACCTGACGGAATAACGCAGTCCACTTCGGCGTCAGAGGAAATACGTTGGCGCCCTGTCGGAAGGCTTGGGTACCTTCGGAAGCAGTGTCTTACAAGGGCGCCGCAGTGTCTTAAGAGGGGCGCAGTCTCACAAGGGTGCGCGTCCGGGGAGCGGATAACCATGTCAACGTCAACGCCGAGTCGCTTTGGCGTGCTCCGCTACCGCAACTTCCGGTACTTACTCATCGACCGGTTCGTCGCGCCGTCGGCCTTCGCGTTCTCCGCCGTCGGCGTGTCCTTCGCTGTACTGGCCAACACCGGATCGACCGCGGACCTCTCCTACGTGCTCGCCGCGCAGATCGCCCCGAACCTGGTGTTCGGGCCGCTCGGCGGAGTGATCGCCGACCGGATACCGCCGCAGTACGTCATCGCGTTCGCGAACCTGCTGGTCGCGCTGTGCGAGGGCACGCTCGGACTGCTGGTGCTCACGCATTCGGCGCACCTTTGGCAGATGATCGCACTGGAAGCGGGCACCGGTACCGCGATCGCGATCTTCTACCCGGCCTCGCAGGGCTTGCTACCCAAACTGGTGCCGGAATCCGAGCTCCAGCAGGCCAACGCCATCAGCCGACTGGTCATGAACGCGGCGATGATGGGCGGCGCCGCGATCGCCGGATTCCTCGTCGCGGCCTCCGGCCCCGGCTGGGCCCTGATCATCGACGCGATCGGGATGGCCGCGTCGGTCGCGCCGAACCTGCTGATCCGGGTGCGCGCCATCGAGCGCGCCCACAACCCGGGCGTCTTCAGCGAGCTGCGCGAGGGCTGGGACGAGTTCCGGTCGCACACCTGGCTGTGGGGAATCGTCCTGCAGTACTCCGCGGTGCTGATGTGCTGGTACGGCTCGTTCAGCGTGCTCGGTCCCGCGGTGGCCAAGGCGCACTTGGGCGGTCCGGCCGCCTGGGGCACCATCATGGCCTTCGAATCGATCGGTCTGATCGTCGGCGGATTCATCGCGCTGCGGTACACGCCGCGCCGGCCGATGCTGTTCGTCGCCATGATCGGCGCGACGATCGCGCTGCCCTCGCTCGCCCTGGCGATGCTGTGGCCGGTGTGGCTGATCTGCGCGACCAGCTTCGGCGTTGGCATCGCGCTCGAGACGATGATGGTGCAGTGGTTCGTAGTGATGGCGCGTTACATCCCCGCGGACAAACTGGCCCGGGTCTCGGCCTACGACGCGCTCGGATCGGTCATGTCCATGCCGATCGGTGCACTGCTGGCCGGTCCGATCGCCGCGGCGATCGGCGTGTCCAACACGCAGTACGCCGCGGCCGGCGTGATCGTCGCGGTGAGCCTGCTGACGCTGCTCTCGCGTGACATCCGCACGCGGCGCAGCACCGACACACCGGTATCGGGCGCACAAGTCGCCGGGCCGGCGGAGGTCGCCGGCGGTACCGCGGCCGCGGCGGACATCGCCGTCGCCGTGAACATCGCCGACGTGCCCGTCGCATCAACGACCGCACAGAGCGGGCTATCGGCAGCCGCTATATCGTCTGATGCGTGACGACACAGGCGATTGCAGAGTCGAACGCGGACCCGTACCAGGGCGCACAGGATGCCGCTAAGGCACTGATCTCGAGGATCGGCGGCACGCCCGACGTGGCGCTGGTCCTCGGTTCGGGCTGGGTCCCGGCGGCCGACGCGCTCGGCGAGCCCGAGCACGAGTTCCCGGTCACCGAGCTGCCCGGGTTCACCATGGCCGAGGCCATCGGCCATGCCGGGCGGATCCGGTCGGTCCGCTTGGCTTCCACGGGCAAGCGGGCGCTGGTGTTCCTCGGCCGCACGCACTTCTACGAGGGCCACGGCGTCGCGCGCGTCGTGCACGGAGTGCGTACGGCCGTGGCCGCCGGATGCTCGACGGTGGTCCTCACCAACGGCTGCGGCGGGGTGAATCCGGAGTACTCGGTGGGTCAGCCGGTGCTGATCAGCGATCACATCAACATGACCGCGACCTCGCCGATCGTCGGCGCCAACTTCGTCGACCTGACGGACCTCTACTCGTCGCGGCTGCGCGCGCTGTGCAAGGAGGTCGATCCGTCGCTCGCCGAGGGCGTGTACGTCCAGCTGACCGGCCCGCACTACGAGACGCCTGCGGAGATCCGCATGGTGCGTACGCTCGGTGCTGATCTGGTGGGCATGTCGACGGCGCTTGAGGCGATCGCGGTGCGGGAGGCCGGGGCGGAGCTGTTGGGCATCTCGTTGGTGACCAACATGGCGGCGGGTATGACGGGGCAGCCGCTTAGCGCTCAGGAAGTCATCGAGACCGGTAACGCATCGGCCGCGCGTATGGGCGTGCTGCTGCGCGACGTGCTCGGTCGCCTGTAGCACCTATAGCGCCCATAGCGACAAGCAAGACGGAAAGGCTCGAAAGGAGTCGCCGTGGAACGCCTGCTCTCACTCGCCCGCGCCTGGCTTGACGAGGATCCCGACCCGGAGACCCGCGAGGAGTTGCGCGCGCTGATTGAGGAGTGCGCCGACGCCGACGAGGGTGCCTGCGACACCTGCACCCAGCTCGCGGACCGCTTCTCCGGCACGCTCCAGTTCGGTACCGCCGGGCTGCGCGGTGAGCTGGGCGCCGGGCCGAACCGGATGAACCGCGTGGTGGTCAGCCGCGCCGCAGCGGGCCTCGCGCGCTATCTGCTGGACAACGGGCACGTGGAAGAGGCCGTCGTCATCGGCTACGACGCACGGAAGAACTCCGACGTGTTCGCGCGCGACACGGCCGAGGTGCTCAGCGGTGTCGGCCTGCGGCCTCTGGTGTTGCCGAGGCCGCTGCCCACGCCGGTGCTCGCGTTCGCGATCCGGTACTTGGGCGCGTGCGCTGGCGTCATGGTGACGGCGAGTCACAATCCGCCGCGCGACAACGGGTACAAGGTCTACCTCGGCGACGGTTCGCAGATCACTCCCCCGGCGGATGAGCAGATCGCGGCGGCGATTGCGGCGGTCGGGCCGCTGGCCACGGTTCCGCGCGGCACGGAGTGGGAGACGCTGGACGACTCGATCCTCGATGCGTATCTCGATCGCGCAGTGCGTGTGCTCAGCCCGGTGGGCCCACGGGACCTGCGGGTTGTGTCGACCGCGCTGCACGGCGTCGGCGGTGCGGTACTCGCGGCTGCTTTCGAGCGCGCCGGGTTCGGTACGCCGATCGCAGTGCCTGAGCAGCAAGAGCCGGACCCGACCTTCCACACGGTGGCCTTCCCGAATCCGGAAGAGCCCGGCGCGATCGACCTCGCGCTGGCGCTGGCGCGAAAGTCCGGTGCCGACTTGGTGATCGCCAACGATCCGGATGCGGACCGTTGTGCTGTGGCGATTCCGCTCGGCGCAGCTAACGGCGCGTCAGGCCAGGACGGCTGGCGAATGCTGCGCGGCGACGAGGTCGGGGCGCTGCTTGGTGCGTACCTCGCCGAACGCGGCGGCGCGCGCACCTTCGCCACGACGATCGTTTCCTCCTCTCTGCTCGGAAAGATCGCGCAGCGGCACGGCATCGACTACCGCGAGACGCTGACCGGGTTCAAGTGGCTGACGAAGGTCGAGGACCTGTCGTACGCCTATGAGGAAGCGCTCGGATACTGCGTCGATCCGGACGGCGTGCGCGACAAGGACGGGATTAGCGCCGCGCTGCTCATCGCCGAACTGGCGGCGACGCTGAAGGCGGACGGCCGCAGCGTCGAGAGCGAACTCGAGCGGCTGGCCGCCGAGTACGGCCGGCACGCCACGGACCAGCTCTCGGTCCGGGTCGACGAGTTGGAGCAGATCGCGCGCATGATGGCCGCGCTGCGCTCCGCTCCGCCGAAGGAGCTGGCCGGCCTGGCGGTGACGCTGCTCGACGACCTGTCGCTCGGCTCGCCCGGCCTGCCGCCGACCGACGGACTGCGGCTTTCGCTCGACGGCGGCGCACGCGTGGTGGTGCGTCCTTCAGGCACCGAACCGAAGCTCAAGTGCTACATCGAAGTCGTAACGCACGGTTCGGCGGCTGACGCGGCCGCACTGCTAGACGCGCTCAAGGGTGCCCTGGCGGAACGGCTCAAGGCGACGGACTGAGGGCACGCCTGCGGCAGGAGCCCGTCGGCTTGTCAGCGGATGCTCAGCGCGACGATGAGGAACACGACGCTAGCGCTGAGCAGTGCGAACGACAGGACGGACCAGTGCACCGTGCCCGAGTCGGTCGGTGCGATCTCGACGGCGGACGCGGCCTTCTGCGCGGCTGCGGCGTCGCTTGAGGACTCAGCGCTCATCGACACGTCCACGCTCGACGACGCGGTAGCGGGCTGCGTCTCTGCCGCAGCGGCCTGCTCCGCCTCCTTGGCCTTGAACCGCGCCTGGACCGCGTACGCCTCGCGCCGCGCGTTCATCTCCTCGATCGCCTGGTCGGCGAAGGACAGCCGATCGACCGGGTCGTAGGGGCGGCGGTTGCGTGACTGCAGCATGTCGGCCGGGACTCCGCGCTTGGCCAGGCGCTGCGCCTGCGACAGATCCCTGAGACGGTGCCGCTCGGATCGGCGGCGCTCCCGCAGCGAGACCGGGATGGCCCACACGGTGAAACGGCGGCTTTCCGTGTGCGCGATGAAGGAAAGCCGGGCACTGAGATCGGTCACCGCGTCCCAGGGCAGCTCAATCGTGCGAAACGGATTGCGCACGACAAGCCGGTCATTCCACGCGAACGCCGCCGGATAGACGCCGTAAAGCCCCGCCAGGACGGCCACCAGCGCGAGGACGCTCGCGGCGACCAGGTCCTGGGTGCCGGACTCGATCAACAGGTCGATCGCGCCGAATCCGCAGAACAGCACGACCAACGCGCCGCCGATGAGCGCGGCGGGGCCGCGGTACACGGTCGGTTTTTCTGCGGTCGAGCGGGATTCGGTGGCGAGCGGAGTCATGACCCTGGATTCTGCCTCACGGGCTGGGTGCGGTCCATGTAGGGTGGCCGGTTTCAAAGCATGTCACAGCAGCATAACGGGGTGATTCCGATCGAGGGGTGATATCCGGTCGGCCGCCGGCGCGCGGATCGCACAAGTTATCCACAACCTGGACGACGGGTCCGGCGGCGCCCGCCCCCGCCGTTTACGCTGGATCGTGTGACCAGCACGACCGAAGCGGCGCAACGGCCGCACACCGATCCGGCCCGCGAACCGGGCCTGAGACCAGACGACGGACCGAGCCGTGACATAGCCGCGGCTCGGGATACCGGCGTGGACCCGGCCGGGACGCACCACGTGCCCGACCGGCTCGACCTGCGCGCGGCCACCGGCAACGAGGCGGCGCTGCGCGGCTTCCTGCACGGGCTGCCGGGGGTGGACAAGGTCGGCGCGGAAGCCCGGGTCGCTCGGCTCGGCACCCGGTCGATCAAGACCACCGCCAAGGGCTTCGCGCTGGACCTGGCGATCCGGATGATCGACCTGACCACGCTGGAGGGGGCGGACACCCCCGGGAAGGTGCGATCGCTGGCGGCGAAGGCGCGCAGGCCCGATCCGTCCGACCCGACCTGTCCCTCGGTCGCCGCGGTGTGCGTGTACCCGGACCTGGTCGAGGTGGCCAAGCACGAGCTGCGCGGCACCGCGATCAAGGTCGCCTCGGTGGCCACCGCCTTCCCCTCCGGCCGCAGCTCCCTCGAGGTCAAGCTCGCCGAGACCCGGATGGCCGTGGCGGCGGGCGCGGACGAGATCGACATGGTGATCGATCGCGGCGCCTTCCTCGCCGGACACTACGGCGCGGTCTTCGAGCAGATCGTGGCGGTGAAGGGAGCCTGCGGCGACGCGCATCTGAAGGTCATCCTGGAGACCGGCGAGCTGGTCACCTATGACAACGTGCGGCGCGCCTCGTGGCTGGCGATGCTGGCCGGGGCCGATTTCATCAAGACCTCCACCGGCAAGGTCTCCCCCGCGGCGACGCTGCCGGTGTCGCTGGTCATGCTGGAGGCGGTGCGTGACTTCCGGGCGGCGAGCGGCCGGATGGTCGGGTTCAAGCCGGCCGGCGGCATCCGCACCGCGAAGGACGCGATCAAGCATCTGGTCGCGGTCAACGAGACCTGCGGCCCGGACTGGCTCGACCCGCAGTGGTTCAGGTTCGGCGCCTCCTCGCTGCTCAACGATCTGCTGATGCAGCGTCAGAAGCAGGCCGCCGGCTATTACTCCGGGCCCAACTACGTGACGGTGGACTGACCCGATGGCACAGCGGAAATCCTCACGACTGCCCGAGAACACCGCGGCAGCGGACACGCCGAGCACGGCTTCGACCGCCTCGGCGGCGAAGCTGTTCGAGTACGCCCCGGCGCCGGAGTCGCGGGCCATCGTCAAGATCAATCCGAGCTACGACCTGTTCATCGGCGGCGAACTCGTCCCGGCCACCGGCGGCGCGCTCAAGACGGTGAATCCGGCCACCGAGGAAGTGCTCGCGGAGGTCGGGGTCGCGTCGGCGGCCGACGTGGACCGCGCGGTGGCCGCCGCGCGCACGGCCTACGACCGGGTCTGGTCGCGGATGCCCGGCTCGGAGCGGGCCAAGTACCTGTTCCGCATCGCCCGGATCGTCCAGGAGCGCTCGCGCGAGCTCGCCGTGCTGGAGTCGATCGACAACGGCAAGCCGATCCGCGAGACCAGGGACGTGGACCTGCCGCTGGTCGCCGCGCACTTCTTCCACTACGCGGGCTGGGCCGACAAGCTCTCCTACGCCGGTTACGGACCCGATCCGAAGCCGCTGGGCGTCGCGGCGCAGGTCATCCCGTGGAACTTCCCGCTGCTGATGCTGGCCTGGAAGATCGCCCCGGCGCTGGCCTGCGGGAACACCGTGGTGCTCAAGCCCGCCGAGACCACGCCGCTGACCGCGCTGGCCTTCGCGGAGATCTGCCGGCAGGCGGACCTGCCGCCCGGCGTGGTCAACATCGTGACCGGCGCGGGAGAGACCGGGGCCGCGCTGGTCGGACACCCGGACGTGGACAAGGTCGCGTTCACCGGCTCCACCGAGGTCGGCCGCGGCATCGCGCGCGCCGTCGCGGGCAGCCGGAAGAAGGTCACCCTGGAGCTGGGCGGCAAGGCGGCGAACATCGTGTTCGACGACGCGCCGATCGACCAGGCCGTCGAGGGCGTGATCGACTCGATCTTCTTCAACCAGGGGCAGGTCTGCTGCGCGGGCTCGCGGCTGCTGGTGCAGGAGTCGATCGAGCCGGAGCTGATGGACGCGCTGCGCCGCCGGATGGAGACGCTGCGGGTCGGCGATCCGCTGGACAAGAACACCGATGTCGGCGCGATCAACTCGGCGGCGCAGCTGGCGAGGATCACCGAGCTGACCGAGGCTGGCGAGGCGGAGGGCGCCGAGCGCTGGTCCCCGGCGTGTGAGCTGCCGTCCACCGGCTACTGGTTCGCGCCGACCGTGTTCACGAACGTCTCGGCCACGCACCGGATCGCCCGCGAGGAGATCTTCGGGCCGGTGCTGTCGGTGCTGACCTTCCGCACCCCTGAGGAGGCGGTGGCGAAGGCGAACAACACGCCGTACGGGCTGTCCGCAGGGATCTGGACGGAGAAGGGCTCGCGGATGCTGGCGATCGCGAAGAAGCTGCGCGCCGGGGTGGTGTGGGCGAACACGTTCAACAAGTTCGACCCCTCCTCGCCGTTCGGCGGCTACCGCGAGTCGGGTTACGGCCGCGAGGGCGGCGCACACGGTCTGGAGGCGTACCTCGATGTCTGACAAGACCGGTGCCGACAGCAAGGCGAAGACCACCGTGGCAAAGAAGGCGGCTGCGAAAACGGTGACTGCCAAGAAGACAGCCACGAAGAACCCGGCAGCGAAGAAGACGGCAGCCAAGAAAACCGCAGCGGCACAAGGCTCGCCGAGGGAGGCCAGCGTCGCAGCCGCAGTGCCTGCCGTGAGCGGCGCGGCCGCAGGCAAGGGCACCGCCAAGCGCGCCGTCACCACAGCATCCACCGAGACGAGCGCGCCGACAGCCGCCCCGCCAACATCCGCTGATGCCAGTGCGTCCAACGGCTCCACCACCACCGCTAGCGTCCCCGCCGAATCGAACGCAACTGCCGTCGAGACGCAAAGCGCCGAGCGGCCCAGCACGCGAACCCGGCTGGCCGTGCGCAAGACCTACAAGCTCTACATCGGCGGGGCCTTCCCGCGTTCGGAGAGCGGACGGAGCTACGAGGTGACCTCTGCGCAAGGCGCGTTCGTCGCGAACGCCGCCCTGGCCTCCCGCAAGGATGCCCGCGACGCGGTCAGGGCGGCCCGGTCGGCGTTCAGCGGCTGGTCCGGCGCGACCGCGTACAACCGTGGCCAGATCCTCTACCGGATCGCCGAAATGCTCGAAGGCCGACGCGAGCAGTTCGCCGACGAGGTGTCCGCTGCCGAGGGCGTCACCCGTGATTCCGCGCTCGCGCAGGCCGACGCCGCGATCGACCGCTGGGTCTGGTACGCGGGCTGGTCCGACAAGATCAGCCAGGTGCGCGGGACCGTGAACCCGGTGGCCGGACCGTACTGGAACGTCTCCTCCCCCGAGCCGACCGGCGTCGTGGCGGTGTTCGCGCCCGAGCGACCGTCGCTGTTCGGGTTGGTCTCGGTACTCGCTCCGGTGATCGTCTCCGGAAACACGGCGGTCGTCGTCGCACCCGGTCCAACGGCCCTGCCCGCGATCACGCTCGCGGAGGTGCTGGCGACCTCCGACCTGCCCGGCGGTGTGATCAACATCCTGACTGGACGGATCGCCGAGCTCGGCATGCCGCTCGCGAGCCACCTCGACGTGGATGCGCTGGATCTGTCCGGCGTGACGGATCCCGAACTGGCGACCGAGTTGGAGCGGGCTGGCGCGCAAAACCTCAAGCGGCTGCGCCGGCCGGAGCCCGAGCCGGACTGGACGGCCGATCCCGGGCTCGATCGGATCGTGTCCTTCATGGAGACCAAGACGGTCTGGCACCCCGTCGGAGTCTGACCGGCAGGGCCAGCACGGACTGGTTCGGCACGGGCCCAAGTCAGGAGCGGACACGCATGAATCCGGCGCCGTTCGGCAGGCTCTCGTGAAGCCGCCGATCGGCGCCGGACGTGTGTAGTGGACTGGACAGCCCACTCGCTATTGGCGTGCGATCCGCGAAGTGGTCAGGCACGCGATCTGAGGACCGGTCAGGTGTGCGGTCCGCCGAGCAGCGTTCCGATCAACGGCAGGTCGGAGACCGGGAGACCGTCGGCGAAGGTGTCGCTCACCGGCTGGGTCGAGACCGGGATGCCGCCGAGGCTGGTGTCCACGACGTTCGACAGCGGGTCGACGCCAGTGCCGGCAAGCGGGTAGAGCTTGAGCTGGCCGAGCCGCGACCAGTTGGGAGCCGGGGCCGCAGCGGGAACGGGCGCCATCTCGGGAGCAGAGGCAGCCTCGGGCGCAAGTGCGGCTTCCGGAACAGTGGCCGAAGCAGGCGCGAGTGCTGCGTCGGGGGCGGGAGCCGCCTCCGGTGCGGCAGCGGTCATCGGCGTGTCCTGCTTCTGCGCCTGCGCCTGCGCCTGCTGCTGCCCCTGCACTTGCACCTGCTGCGCCTGCTGGTGCGTCGCAGCTGAGGTCACCGGAATGGCGTCCGCACTGGTCGTCGTGGAGCCGAGCGCCGCAGTGTCGGCGACGTCTCCTGAGACCGGTGACGCGGCTTCGGCCGCCGTCGTCGCGGCCGAAGCCATCGGAGCCGCCGCCGCGACCGCCAAGCCCGCGCCGAGCGAGGTGAGCGCCAGGCGGCGCGCGCTGCCCGGGATTCGCCCGGCTGTCCTTGACTGACGCATCTTGAAACGTCCCTCACAGAGGTCAGAGATCCGCGCAAAACGGACTGGTACCCGAGGCAACTCGGATACCAGTCCGAAGTCACGCCGCCTCACCCTCCTGGCGGACAATAGGCCTTAAGTAGGGTTTTGCCCTAATAAGTCCTTGATCAAATCGCTACTCGGAGCGCCAGTCGCCGATCTGGAACGGGCCCTGGCGCGGCTCCGCCTCGTCCGCGCGGGCCGACGGAATCTGCTGGCCCTGACCTTGCGCCTGGCCTTGCCCGAGTCCTTGCCCGTGGGCCGGGTTCTGCGCCCCGGGCTGCGGAGTGGAGCCACCGACTCCACTCGGAGACCAGGGATTTTGCGCGGCGGCGTAGTCCTGCATCGTCGGCGGGACCGGCGGCTGCGGCTGCGGCTGCGGCTGGTGGGAACCTGTGCCGCTGGGGCTAGCGGCTTGTCCGAACGGCTGCGACTGCTGGTGCTGCTCGTAGCCGCCGGGCTGGCTCTGGCCCTGCGGCTGGCCACCCTGAACCGGCGGCAGCAGCTGCGTGCGGTCCGAACCGAACGGCTGCGGCGCTCCGGCCGCGCCGGCGCTCTGGCCCTGCCCTTGGCTCTGCTGACCGAACGCGGTCGGGCCCGACTGGCCGGGCTGCTGGCCGAAACCGGCCGGTCCGGGCTGCCCGGCCTGCTGGCCCGGCTGACCGGCACCCTGCTGCGGGGTCCAGCCGAAGCCGCCGGGGGGCGGTCCGGGCTGCGCGTACTGCTGGCCGCCCTGGCCCGCGCCGGTGCCCGCTCCCGGGCCGGCCGTCCAGCCGCCGCCGTACTGGCTGCCCTGGCCGGACGGGCGGGCCGTCTGCGGGTTGAGGATCTGCCAGGTCATCCACACGAACAGGGCCGCGACCACGACGACGACGCCCTCGCCGATCGCCATCACGAAGGTGAGGAACTTGCCCTCGCCGCCGATGCCGTCCGCCCCGAACTGGGCCAGCGCGGTCACCAATCCGAACAGCAGCGCGACGCCCATCTCCACCAGCGCGGCGAGCGTGATCAGCCGCGCCTTGGCCAGCGCCGGGGTGACGTGGTTGGCCAGGTAGACCGCGAAGGCCGCAGCCGCCGCGACGACTACGTCGAGGAAGGTGCCGACCTGGTCGTGCGCGCGATTGGCGAAGGGCTCGGAGAACCCGTTCGAGGACGGGGGCGCGAGCAGATTGATCACTGCGACAAGGAGGGTGAGCCCCGCGAACACGACGGCGGCCAACGCCGCCGGCTCGCGCAGCTTCTTCAACGTCTCAGGCATGGCAGTGCAACGCTCCCGTGTCAGTCCGCTTGTCTTCCGACTGTCTTTCGGCGCAAGACTTCCACATTACCGAGCGTGATTGAAGTGGCGGACGCCGCCTCATCCCCGTCAGGCGCGATCGGCGCATGACATCAGCCCACGAACGGGCACCCCCGTGACCGGCCGTAGCGGCCGCGGCGGCTGCCGCGCCCCGGCCACAACCCCGGTTTTCGGCTATGCGGCCTGCGATTCGACGAGCCATTCGCTGTTCTGCGACACGTACCCGGCCAGCGGGCGCAGCGCCGGGTCGTCGCGCAACTTACGCAGCGCGCGCCACAGCGCCGACTTGACCGTGCCGACCGACACGCCCATGCGCTCGGCGATCTCAGTATCCGTGTACGAGCCGTAGTACCGCAGCGACAGAGCCTCGCGGTCCCGCGCCGAAAGCCGCATCAGCGCCCGCGCCACCGCGACGCGCATCTCCACCTGCGACATCGACTCGCCGTCGTAGCCGTGCTCGGGCAGCTCGTCGGTGGGGTACTCCTCCACCCTGCGCTTGCGCCACTGCGAGATCTGGTGGTTCGTCATGGTGCGGCGCAGGTACGAGCCGACGACCGCCTTGTCCTCGATCCGGTGCCAGGCCTGATAGGTCTTGAGCAGGCCCTCCTGCAGCAGGTCCTCGGCCTCGGTGCGGTCACCCGCGACCTGGTGCGCGGTACGCAGCAGAGAAGAGCGGCGTTCCGCGACGTACGCCGCGAAATCCGCAGGTGCGTCAGATGTAGTGGCACCCGTGTGCTTGGAACCGGACGCGGACGAACCCGCGTCGAATCTCCTAGCGGGGGCCGGAAGTGTTGCCAGAGTCTGGAAGCTCATGGTGATTAGCCTGGCCCCCGCATTTCATCGTCGCGTACGCCTCGCGTCACAGAATTGCCACAGGCCTTCGCGACCCCTCCCACGCAGCCTCTTCCAGCGGGAATCGACGAAATCTGACTACGCAGGGTTACCTGCTCACCCGGCAGCGTCACAATTCGAACATATATTCACCACGGCTGATGCGCGATTGTGTGAAGGACTGCTAAAGCCGCCGGTGGTATCGACCATGGACGTGTGAGTTAGGTAAGAATGGGTAGGTGCCGAGCCTTCTCCTCGTCGAAGACGACCCGTCCATCCGGATGGCCATCGAGATCGCGCTGACCCGTCAAGGTCACCAGGTCGCGACCGCGGCCACCGGCGAGGAGGCGCTGGAGATGTGGCAGAGCCAGCGGCCGGAGCTGGTGGTCCTCGACGTGATGCTGCCCGGCATCGACGGCTTCGAGATCTGCCGCCGCATCCGCCGCACCGACCAGGTTCCGATCATCCTGCTCACTGCGCGCAGCGATGACATCGATGTCGTGGTCGGGCTTGAGTCGGGCGCGGACGACTACGTGGTCAAGCCGGTGCAGCCGCGGGTGCTGGACGCGCGCATTCGCGCGGTGCTGCGGCGGCACGGCAACGGCGTCCCGGATGCCGGGGACACGGCCGTGTTCGGCGACTTGGTGGTCGACCGCGCGGCGATGACGGTGACCCGGGCCGGCGAGCCGATCTCACTCACGCCTACCGAGCTCAAGCTGCTGGTCGAGCTGTCCCGCCGCCCCGGCCAGGCCCTCTCCAGGCAGCAGTTGCTGCGCCTGGTCTGGGATCACGACTATCTCGGCGACTCACGCCTCGTGGACGCCTGTGTGCAGCGGCTTCGCGCGAAGGTCGAAGTCGTGCCCTCCGAGCCGCAGCTGATACGAACCGTACGCGGCATCGGCTATCGCCTGGATCCGCCGAGGTGACCGCGCGGTGAGCCGAAAAACGCCGGGTCCGCCGCGCGGCGGACCCGCACCCTACCCGACCCCTCCGGCCGCGGCGGAGGTCGTCGGGCGCGATCAGCGCCGCCGCCGGTCCGGGGCGCATCGGCGCAGGCTGCGGCTCTCCGGAATCCGTCCCCGGCTGTTCATGGGCTTCGTCGCGGTCGCCGCCATCACCGCGGCGATCATCACCGGCGCGTCGTACTTCCTCATCCGGGACGCGCTGGTCTCCCGCGTGGCCACCAACGCGCACTCGCAACTGCTCGCCGACGTGGACGCGAACGGCGCGCAGCTTCAGCAGTCCAACTCCGCGCAGACCGACACCACGATCGCGGACTTCATGGCGAAGAACGGCGGCGGCGTGATCCTGCTGATCACCACGCGCGGCCCGGTCGCCAGCGACTCGCAGTTCACCAACCAGGACATCACCAAGGCGTTCCAGACCGCGGCGCACGACCAGGTCGTGCAGGAGCGCAAGATCATAGACGGCACGCCGTACGTGGTGACGGGCACTCGGATCAACCCGAACGGTCCCGAGGTCTACCTGTTCACCTCGCTGGAGTCGGAACAGGCGATCCTCACCGAGCTGATGACGATCGGCCTGGTCTCCGGCGGTCTCGCGCTGCTCGGCGCGGGCGGCGTGGCGCTGCTGGCCACCCGCAACGTGCTCGTGCCGATCCGCCGGCTCGGGCACGCGGCGCGGATGCTCGGCCAGGGCGACCTGGACGTCCGCCTAGAGGTCAAGGGCACGGACGAGATCGCGGACGTCTCGCGCACCTTCAACGAGACCGCCGAGGCGCTGGCCCGTTCGATCGCCGAACTGCGCGCGATGGACGCCGCCTCCCGCCGTTTCGTCGCGGACGTCTCGCACGAGCTGCGCACCCCGCTGACCGCGATGACCGCGGTGACCGAGGTGCTGGAGGACGTCGAGGACGCCGATCCGACCACCGTCTCCGCCGCGCACCTGATCGCGAACGAGACCAAGCGGCTGGCCCGGCTGGTCGAGGACCTCATGGAGATCTCCCGGTTCGACGCGGGCACCGCGGCGATGCGGATCGAGGACATCAACCTGCCGGAGCTGATCGAGGCGACCCTGGCCACCCGCGGCTGGACGAGCAAGGTGACGGTCGACGCGCCGCCGCTGCTGGCGACCCGGATCGACGCGCGGCGCATGGACGTGGTCGTCGCGAACCTGGTCGGCAACGCGCTCAAGCACGGCGGCGAGCCGGTGGCGCTGAGCCTGTTCGACGACGGGCAGTACGTGATCGTCCAGGTCGCCGACTCCGGTCCCGGCATTCCGGCCGACGCGCTGCCGCACATCTTCGACCGGTTCTACAAGGCGGACAAGGCGCGCGGCCGCTCCGAAGGCAGCGGCCTGGGCCTGTCGATCGCCTTCGAGAATGCCCGCATGCACGGCGGTCAGCTGTCGGCACGCAACCGCAGCGAAGGCGGAGCCGTCTTCACGCTCAGGTTCCCGAAAGAACAACAGATTGGCGTGCTCTCGGAAGCGGACGGAGCCGACGATCGCAGCTCGGGCCTGTCGGGATCGGGACCCTACGGCCGGACGCAGGGGGTGAGTGTGTGACCAGCGGGCAGGCGAGCGGCGCGGCGACCGGAATCCAGCGGGACGAGACGGGGCGGCGAGCAGTGCGGCGCAGGGCGTTGAAGCTCGGCGGGCTGCTGGCCGCGCTCGTGCTGCCCGCGGCCTCGGGCTGCGGCATCCAGCCCACCGGAATCACCAGCCTCGGCCCGGCGCCGGCGGTGTCGGGCGGCGCCGCGCAGCGGGCGCTTGCGCAGCAGGTCGGCTCCTCGCAGTACGTGCTGTTCTTCTACCAGGACGGCCGGCTGACCCCGACGTACCGCAACAGCGACAGCACGACCAACGAGGAAACCGTGCTCGGCGCGATGCTTCAGGGACCGACGAAGGAGGAGGCGGCGCAGGGCATGTCCACGGCGCTGCCGACCGGCCTGATAGCGGTGCCCCGCGCGAGCGGCCAGGCTGACGCTTACATGGTCACCCAGCCGTTGACCACCAAGGCGAAGGCGCAGTTCTTGTGCACGATGCAGTACTGGGATCAGTCGATCTCGGTGGGCATTCAGATCAAGGGCGCGGAGAAGCCGACTTGGAACGCGTGCGCAGACATGGTCGACTACTACGTTCCGATGCCTGGGGACGGCTCCGCGGTCGGGGTAGTGCCGTCGGGCTGACGAGCCACGGCCACGGTTAGAGCTAGGACCAAGACTGCGGTTACTCGCGGAACGGAGCCTGGTACCGAAC
>Ga0070741_10009984_pt1 | contig 18135 bp, 14 predicted proteins | sample Coa_R1_4_FD_66440 | JGI IMG/M metagenome (GOLD analysis project Ga0070741, IMG submission 66440) | Surface soil microbial communities from Centralia Pennsylvania, which are recovering from an underground coalmine fire - Coalmine... | ecosystem: Environmental > Terrestrial > Soil > Unclassified ...
ACGACGAAATTGAGGACAGTGCTCTGCATGATTATTTTCGACCAATCTTTCTCGTAGCCGAACGCCAACATAAAAAAAGTGGAGAAAACGTGCTGTAAAGCCAACAGGGCGGGACTGAAAGCCATGACCCTAAGCAGTGGAATCGCCGCAATATACTTTGCGGAAGAGACAATCCGGATGATTGGCGACGCTCCCACTAATAGAACAATTGAGCCAGCCAGGAAGGGGGCTACCAGTACCAACGAGTATTTTCGCAATGCCACTATGGCGTCTTCGCGTGCGTTCTCCGCCATATGGCTGATGTGAGGATAGATTGCCGTCACAACCGGCCCAATGAGGCTTCTTGCGGCCACGACAAGCCTCGCGGAAGCGGTGTAGTAGGCTACGTCGCTTGGGCCGCTTCTCAGCCCCAAAACCAAGATATTTGTGGAATCCGTGAGATAAACTCCAGCGACCGAAAGAAACACCGGCCATCCTTCACAGAGGGCGGTCCATACTTCTTGAAAGCTTGGTAGCACCCATCTTGCAGAAGTCAGGAAGGGAACCGTACATATTCCGACAATGCCGGCAAAGAGGGTTGAGCCGAATTGGAAACCAGCAGCCAACAGGTAATCGGAATCCCGGTGAACAAACGCAAAGACTAAAGCTAGCGCAATAAGCTTACTGACCAGATCGCGCCAGACGAGATTTTCCATCTTTTGCAATCCCTGAAAGAGCCAGAGGGGAAACAACAGGTCGCCCAGCACTTGCAAATAGGCCAAGCAAAAAAGAGGAAAATTCTGACGAAGTTTCGGCGTTACCATAACGACAGTTGCCATCACGAGAAAACCTAGAACAGTAAGCAATGTTTTAGCTGCCATCACCGAGCTAAAAATCTTCGAGATTTTTTCTGGGTCGTCACGATGAATGGCAATGCGCCGCGTGGCAGTTAGGTTGAACCCGTAGTCGACCAGCGTCATGAAATACCAGTTGAATGACGTCGCAAAATTGATCAATCCATAGTGTTCGGTACTCAGAACTCGAGAGAGATAAGGAACGACCAAGAATGGCGCGATATAAGTACTGACCTGAACTAGGAAGAGTGCAGCGGTATTCTTTACAAGGCGGTGGCGCAACAAATTCATGCCGCTCGTGACCAGCTGCGATGGCATGCGATTAGACGATGCCTACTTCCAATAATTCAATGAGCAATTTCTCCGCAGTTATAGCCCATGCGATCTTGCGACCTCCGAAAGCCACGGCCGGTTTCGGGCGGCGCACGATCATTCCTTTCTTATCTCGAATAGCCCCGAGCGCCCGTTCACAGTTTGTGACTTCATAACAGAGATGATGCAATCCGCCGCCGGATGACAAGAACGTCCGGACCGGAGACACTTCATCCGCGGGTGCCACCAATTCGATCTGTACTGTCGTCCCGGGCGTATCGATGAATGTTACTTTGACCTTTTGGATTGGATCGTGAAATATCACACCGCTCCAGAATCCATTAACAGACTTAACGAAAGAAGTGACAATTTCGGCAATATCGGCGACCACGTATCCAACGTGGTGAAGCCGCAATAGATCGCCTTCTTTTCCCGCCACGCTAGACGGCCGCGGGTGAAACGCGCCCTTTTAAATAATTGTGAATCCTGGAAAAGGACGTTAGTTCCGCCACATCGTCGAAATCCATTTCAATTTCAAATTCTTCTTCGATGAGATTCATCAACGTAATCGCAGCCACCGAATCCCAAGTGTCGACAGACTCGTGCGACGCGGATTTTATTTTATTCGCGGGCAAGTCGGGAAATACGGTAGCAAAAATCGTCTCTAATCGTTGTTCGATATTATCCATTTCTCTCCACAATTTGGTGATAAAGTTTAGGGCACTTTGTCTCGAATGCGGTTTTTTCGATCGCGACTTGACCGTCACGCGAACCTACCGAAAACTGAGCTAGAAAATCGCTGATTGGACCATTTTTCGAGGTCGCCTTAAATTCGAAAAACATATTTTCCGAGCCAAAGCGTTGAAAAAGGGCCGAAATACAGGCATGCTCGATGCGGCGCGAAAATGCGCGGCAACTCATCACCCAAGTTCTCACGTATAAAGCACGTCCTTCTTCTCTTCCTGCTAGTACGCCGATTTTGCCTAGGGGGCCAAATTTGTCGGCATATGAAATGGCTAAGACGAAGGCGCCGGGCCATTTTGATATTTGGCCCCACTCTGCAGCCGTGTAGCGGCCCCCATTTAAATTAAATTGGTTCGTCTTATTCACGAGCTCTAGGACTCTTTTGTCGTCCGTTGAAGAGTTATATTCCAGAATCACTCTCGCCTCTAGCCTCGCGAGAAAGTGCTCCACTGACGTGGGATCACCGTTTGCTTTCGAGAGTTCCTGACCGGCGCGAATACTCTCTAGCCTGAGGTTGTCTTCTTCCGACAGGCCAGGTTTACCGAATAGGTCCCTTAGTGAATGCAGGAGCGCCAAACCGGCGCTATAGTCGTTTTTCGGAAAAAGGACGCACTCCATACCGGGATGGGCGGCACGCACCTCTTCGAGTTCCATTGGACTATCATCCACGAATACGACGCTATCGGCAGCGATATTCCATGTCTTTAGAATTCGAGATACCGAACCGGATTTGGCATCCCAATGCGCTTCAACGGGAAAAATTTTCTTTTTGGAGATGGCCAGATCAGGGCGTGATAATGCGCGATTCACGACCTCGGCCGAGTTTTTGCTCGCAATAGCGACGAGTACGCCGTGATCCGCCAGCATCCCGAGTGTCTGCTGATATAGACCGTGCAACTGAGTATGAGATGACAAGTCCCAGGAAATATTTTCGTGGCCTACTTCGCCGACCAAGCCAGCCCAAAAGGTATCGTCGAGATCGGTAATTAGGCCCTTTTTCGGCACGGGGCCGGCGATTAAGTTTGCCATTGCGCTTCCCAGAACGTCTGCGTGGGAAGTGGTATAGGGAAATCCGGTGTTTAGGTCGGAGCGAAAATCGTAACGCGTGGCTGGAATAGAATTCAAATCCAATTTCTGCCGGTTCACAACACGCGTCGATGAATGTCGTCCAATTCGGGCTGCAAAATCTGCAACGGCGCGCTCCAGTGCAATCTCCATGGCGCTTGCGTGCCATCCAGACGTGTGAAAGCCTGGCGGTAGCGCGAGAGTTGGGAGCGATACCGCCAGGATCAGGGATTTGGGTACGGAAGCGACAGCATTTTCCAGCCGGTTCAGCATGGCTTCCACTGCTTCAACCGTATCTGCGAGCTCGATTTGACCCCACCCGCCCAATTGACGATATCCCAAACGCGGGTCCAAGTCCGACCATTCAACGACCAAGGCCACCGCTTGCAGGTCCTGGCGAGAGGCTTGATCAAGCGTTCCAACAAGATCGCCAAATAGACCGCTACTAATCCGAACCTTGCGATCAGGCCGCAATGCCTGCAAGTGCGCGGCTAAATAATTTTGCAGGTGTAACGGCGTTATTCCGCATGCCAAGAGTACACCAAACTCTGGCAGTTCGGCCGAGGTCTTTTGAACAATCGACAGAGCCTCCGCGAGTTTCATCTTACAGATATTTCGACCATTTTGCTTTCTGACTGTATGCCTGGAAGTACTTAAGTTCGACGAAGAAATTCCCCGATATGCGAGGTCTTTCTCCATTCCATCATGACCCGGCTACAGGCCGATTGACACCACTCCGATTGCGGCTATAGGTACTTGCGTTTGATACGCAAAATATCCAGAAAAGCTTTAAGAAAATCGGCCGGATGAACCTTTGATCCGGCGACATCGATCCATTGTTCCAGGGGATATTCGTAGATTGTTTGTTCTAACACTTGCCTATCCTTTTGAAAGAACCGTAGATAGCGCGCCAGAATTTCTACGTCAAAGACCCATTTGGAAAGAAATGGCTGGGCAAAAGCCGCACGTAGCTGGTCATTCACTCGGAAGAGTTTGGCGCCGCATTGCGTATCGTAGATCGGAAGTCTTAACATCATCGACACGACGGTGGCGAACACGCGCCCCAAGTAGTGTCTAATGGCACGCCGTTCGACGCGCCGCCCCAGCAGCTTGACACGCGCTCCGAAGACCATCAGAACGTCCGAATTACTTGCGAAAACTCGAAGAAATCGATCGACAGTGCTCAGAGGAGTGGCCAAGTCGGCATCCCAATACCCGATAATCTCGGGCTCAAAGCGCTGCAAGGCATACTCGACTCCGGTCCTGACCGCCTCGGCTTTACCGCGATTCTGTTCACTTTTCAGAACCGCGGACTGGTTCTCCAAACCTGCGCAAACTTGCTCTAAAATCTTTTGCGTACCGTCACGGCTGCCATCATCTACGAACAGAATTCCAGCTTGTTTATGATTGGCCAAAAAATCGCGAAAACTTCGGATGTCGAGACGCCGCTCCTCGTTGTAGCAGGGAACAACTAGACAGACGCATGCTCCCCCATCGTAAGACTGATTCATCCGCTCAGCGCCGCCGATGTTTACTTGAGCGGCAAGACTACAGTCCTGCCGCTTTGTGATGACTGCCGCGCGGCGTCGAGAATCTCGCTTACGATCACATTGGTTTTTAGGCTCGAGAGGCTCGATTCTGGGTCGCTGATCTCGCCTCTGACAATTGCCGCAAAGTAGTGCAGCGAATCGTCATAGGGCGACTGTAGCGGCTGAGTAGAAGTGAGTTGCCCGTCCGTATGGCCTTCACGCGTGATCAGCAGTTTGTCTCGCAACATTGTTTTTGTGGATGCATTGGTCCCATAGACTTCCATGTCTTTTATGCTGTAGGACCAATTCCACGACGGTTGTAGAATCGCCACAGCCTTGGGATATGTCAAGACGACGTCGGCCTCGTCGTCGACGCGAGGATAAATATCCGGTTTGATTTGTAGTGTGACCGCAGTCACACTGCTCGGTGCCTGACCGTTCATTATCCACGTGGCAAGATCCGCACCGTAGCAGCCAAAGTCGTACAGCGCGCCCGCGCCGTCCAGCTTCGGATTTGTCAACCAGTCGAAGAACTCAGGCTGGACACCAATTTCCCGAGGTCCCTGGTGTCCGTCACGGAACACTAGTTTCTTGAGCACACCAAGATCGCCCTGCCGCAATAGATCATATGCTGCTTTGTTACTCGCATACCATGTCGTCTCATAGTTAACGAGCACATGAATATGGCCTGCTGCTGCCGCACTGGACATCGCGAGCGCGTCCGCGTAACTCACAGCCAACGGTTTTTCCATCATGACTGGGATATGGTTTTTTGCACATATCTCGACAGCGTGGCGGTGGTCGAACGTATTGGTATACAGAACCACTGCGTCCGGTCGCGCAACGGAAAGCATTTGCTCCAGGGATGAGAAATAAAGTTTGTCGCTCAGGTCGTATTTCCGCGAATATTTATCGAATAGTTCGCGGGACGGTTCGGCAATACCCACAACCCGCACTTCCGGTCTTTTCAGTGCTTGCCCAAAAAATCCCGTAACGTGACCGTGAACTAACCCCACGACGCCCAAGCGAAATGGCGTTTGCGCCGTCGCGATGGCACATGTTGATGATGTTGCCAAGGCAACGATGCAGATAACGAAAAAATGCCTAAAACGGCACATCGTCGTCGGTAATGCCACCAAACTGATCGTCGTCGCCTGAAGCAGAGCCGGAAGACGGTCCGCCTCGTGGGCCACCGGCAGCAGCCCGCGCGCGCGGTGCCCCAGTTCCCTCGTATCCACTAGAACCTTCCCCGCGTCCGCCGAGCAGAAGAACGTCGTCGGCGACTACTTCCGTCGAGTACACCTTTTTTCCGTCCTTGTCGTCGTAGCTCCGGGTTTGAAGTCTGCCCTCGACGTAAACCTGCTTACCCTTAGTCAAATAATTCGCCAGATTTTCCTGCCGCCACACGACCACGTTGGTCCAATTCGTTTCTTCCTTCCACTCGTTCGTTTGCTGATCTTTCCAACTCCTGGTAGTGGCAACCGAAAACCGTGTGACAGCGGCTCCGGAGGGCGTGAATTTGGTTTCTGCATCACGGCCAAGATTCCCAACCAAAATGACTTTGTTTACGCTGCGGGAAGCCATAATCATCCGACGTTAACATACTGATCCGATTCATTACGAGCGCGTTGAGATTTTGCGTTTCGATACTACACACCCTGGCATCAGACTTAACGAAGCGTAGTACCTAAATCGCTAAGCCGGACAGCCAGTGGGCTGTTCTAGTGGAAAAGTTTGCGGCATAATATGGCAAGTCGGCGGCGCACTCCGCTCGTTCACCGGCGGTACCACTTGGGGATTATGGCAACGCGGTTCTCGAGGTCGTGCTTACTGGAAATTCGCCTTTCGGAACTCATCCGGAGAGGTGGCGTCCTCGGTGTGCTGGCACTGTTTTGCGGTATGTCAGGGCCGGTCCGAGCGCAAGTCATGTTGCAGCCCGCTGAGGCTGGCCAGCTAGTTCACCCAATGCCATCGGACATTGTGGTTCTTGAGTCCGATGAAACCCGAAAAGACCTTCCTTGTACGGTTACTCCGCGCAAATCGGATCTTGGCTTTGATCTGCGTTTCCACAGCGGCTATGATGTAACCCTTCCTTTACGTGAACTAGCCGGTGAGGGTGAGACGCTCAGCATAATTTTCCGCGTAGCGCCTGAAGAGGATCGCAATCATGCCGCCTATTTCGTCCAGCACTTCCGAGTACCGCCTGTAGACGATGATGCCAAGGGCGACGCCATACTCGACGGAACCGTAGATATTGGGGAAGGGAAGTACCACGTAGATTGGCTTATGCGCGACCAGTCCGAGCGCATATGTTCAAGCACCTGGACGACCGAAGCTGCGCTTTCGCCAAAAGACAAGCCCATGTCTCTGTTTATCGATGCCAACCAGGTTCTTCAATCGCTCGCGCAGCCATTTGTCAACGATTCCATTGTCCGGCCACCAAACGGCAGCGGTGCGGATGGGCTGAACGTAAAGCTGTTGGTGAATTTTGCGCCGCAGAATTCGAACTCGCCCGCTCTTCAACGGACGGATACCGAAGCGCTGGTCAGCATCCTAAAAGCTATTGAACGTGATCCCCATGTTGCGCATATAGCCCTTGTAGCGTTCAACATGGAAGAGGGAAGGATCGTATACCGCCAGCAGACAGCGGACAACATCGATTTCCCGGCATTAGGCAAGGCGCTCAATACCGTCAAGCTAGGGACCGTAAATGTCAGTAAATTAGGGCAAAAACATAGCGAAACGGACTTTCTAGAAGATCTTATTCAAAAGGAAGTTGGTACCACGACCCACCCTGATGCCGTGATCTTCGCAGGCCCCAAGGCGATGCTCGATACCGATGTACCCCAAGACGACCTACGTCGCATCGGAGATGTAGAGTGCCCCGTTTTCTACATGAACTACAACCTGACTCCCCAGGCTGTGCCATGGAAGGATTCCATCAGCCACGCCATCAGAGCGTTCAAAGGAACGGAGTACACGATTTCTCGGCCGCGCGATCTCTGGTTTTCCACAACCGAAATGGTGAATCGGATTGTTCGTTCCAAGCGTCAACACGCTGTTGGCAACGCAAGCGCCGGCGGGGTGCAGTAGTTCGCGTGCGCCACACCATACGAGGTAAGCTAAGAAGACTAGGGGAGAATGAGTCATGAGCTTGCGGGTGCTTGGAACTGGCATTCTAGCTACGGCGCTTCTGTTCACACCGGCCATAACGGCACAGCAGCCTAACCTTTCCGATTTCCGCAATAATCTCGCCCCATATGTGGTTGCCCCAGAGCATGCAGTCGACAAAATGCTGGAGATGGCCAATCTAAAGCCAGGAGAAACCCTTTATGATCTCGGCTGCGGTGACGGGCGAATTATTGTCGCCGCCGCCAAGCGGTATAAAGTCAAGGCGGTGGGAGTTGAGATCTCCGAGCAATTAGCCAGAGCTGCCGTTGAGAACGCAAGAAAGGCTGGGGTTCAGAACCAGGTCAAGGTCATTCACCAAGATTTCATGCGCACCGATCTGAGCGATGCGAATGTGGTTACCTTGTATCTAGCGACTACCGCGAATGATACACTTCGTCCGAACCTGGAGCGTTATCTGCGGCCTAGCACTCGCGTTGTGTCCTATGATTACCCTATTCCCGGTTGGAAGGCGATCGAAACTAGGGAAAGCTTGGGTCACAGCGGCGTGACGCATATGATTTATCTGTACGAAGTTCCCGATTCCATCAAAAAGTAGGCTCTATTGAGTCTGACCTGTGATGTGTTGGGCATTGGGCTCAACGCAACCGATACTCTTCTTTTAGTTCGTGAGTTTCCTCCCTACGCCGGCAAGGTCGCCTTCGATCGCGAACTCCTCAGTCCCGGCGGTCAGGTCGCGACGGCAGTGGTCTCTTGCGCGCGTCTGGGCTTGCGTACCAAGTACGTAGGGACTATCGGCGACGATCTGCGGGGTCAAATTCAGCGGGAAAGCCTTGAGGGTACCGGCGTCGATACAAGCGGAGTCATCGTGCGCGAAGGATGTCCGAATCAAACCGCTTACATCATCATCGACGAACGGACGGGCGAGCGGACCGTTCTCTGGCAGCGCTTCGATTGCTTGCGCCTGATGCCAGCCGATATTCGGCCTGACGACGTGCGGAATGCTCGGCTTTTGCATATCGACGGATACGATATCGAAGCGGCGGAATATGCCGCATCCATAGCGCACGACAACGACGTGCCCGTTTCGCTTGATGTCGATGCCGTCTATCCTGGCTTCGAATCGGTACTTCGGCACGTTGACTATCTCATAGCCGGTTCTGGATGGCCTGCCAAATGGACTGGCGAGACTGATCCATTTCTCGCGTTGCCGCTGCTGCAGCGAGAATATAACTTTACGGTTGCGGCGATGACGCTGGGGGAGTATGGCGCGTTGGCATTTTCCGAGGGCCTTTGGACTTATTCAGCGGCATTTGAAGTTCCGTGTGCTGACACGACGGGCGCCGGTGATGTCTTTCACGGGGCCTTCTGTTATGCCGTTCTCGCTGGAATGCCACTTCAGCAAACTCTGGATTTCTCTAATGCGGCGGCGGCTATGAATTGCACCGGCGTGGGCGCCCGGGGCCATATCCCCACTAGATCAGAAATAGACGCTCTGCTCTATTCTGCGTCCGAGGGCAAAACCAAGCGTCACGTAAATCCTGAAATTGCGGAACGCTGTCAGTCCGCTGCTCTGCAACGTTCCGTCGCCATCCGATGATCCCGCTCCGCGCACTGCTCCGGCGCCAATCGGCGGCGGTAATGACGGTCCTGATCATCGTGATCAACGTGTTTTGCTTTCTCTATAAAGACATTCAGCCAGGCTACATGCAGAACGCGCTGGTTGCGCATTATGCTTTGATTCCCGACCATCTTCGCCCCTTCTCCTTGATCACGTCCATGTTTTTACATGGGGGTTGGTTTCACCTGATCGGTAATATGTGGTTCCTCTGGGTTTTTGGATCACATGTCGAAGATACCCTGGGCGCAGCCAAGTTTGCCGTTTTTTACCTAGTCTCTGGCATTGCTTCCGGACTCGTCCAGCTCGCGCTGAATCTCGGCAGTCCAGTGCCTACTATCGGCGCAAGCGGAGCTATTGCAGGGGTGATGGGTGCGTTTCTCATTCTCTATCCCCGCGCCAGAGTAGTTACTCTGATCTTCATCATCGTGTTCATCACAACTGTTGAACTCCCGGCTGCATTCATGCTCATTTATTGGTTTGCAATCCAATTAATCAGCGGCGTAAGTTCGTTCAGCAGCTTCACGGACCAGGGAGGCGTTGCGTGGTTCGCTCATGTTGGCGGATTTCTGGCCGGTATCTTGATCGTCAAAGCTTTTCTGGGAAATCGCCGCCGGTACTCGTATTGAACGCGTATGCACGATTTCAAAGATCCTAACGAGCCATTTGAGAATCTCCGGCCGTTAGATATTCTGGCCATCGCAGCTCATCCCGATGATGTCGAACAAACCTGTGGCGGCAGCCTGATTCATTCCGCGGAGCTCGGTTACCGTACCGGCGTTCTGGATCTGACTGCCGGCGATATGGGCAGCCGCGGCACACCTGAAATTCGAATTCAGGAATCACAAACCGCGGCCCGATTATTGCGGCTTACCTGGCGGCAAAATCTTCATTGGCCTGACGCGAGGCTCGAGAATACAGTGACAGCTCGCATGACGTTGGCTGGCGTCATTCGTCGCATACGGCCGCGCGTCGTTATTCTGCCGCACTGGATCGGTCGCCATCCCGATCACTATCGTGCATCCGAGATTGGCTACGAGGCTTGTTTTTTGGCCGGATTGCGTCGGCTCGAAGAAGACACACCACCACATCGCCCGTTCAAAATACTGTATTCCTCTCTCTATGCCAATGTCGCGCCCTCTTTTGTGGTCGATATCTCTCAATACTTCGATCGCCGGATGCAAGCTCTTGTGAGTTATCGGTCGCAATATGGCGAGTCGTCTCTGGCATCGGATTTGTTCCCCCCACACACGGAGGTCCAGGAACGTCTTGCGGCAATTGCCCGTTTTTACGGCAATCTCATTGGTGTGAAATACGGAGAGCCTTTTGTCGTCAAAGAGTGTATGCAGGTAGACGACATAGTCTCGCTTTCCGGACGCAGTATTTAGCTAGTTTGTCCTGCACTTTTGCACCGAGTGCAAGAGAATAGTGCTTACTCTGCTGTGCCTGTCGCGACAAACATTCTGGTAGTGGGCGCGCTCGTATTTGTCGCGCATGCCTTCACAGGGCTGTTCAGCCGAACTCGCGTACCTGACGTTCTTCTTCTGACAGTCATTGGGCTGTTCTTGGGCCCGATCTTTCACCTGGTGAGGCCGGAGAACTTTGGCTCCGTTGGTCCGGTGTTTGCAACCGTAACCCTCATTATCATTCTCTTCGAGGCCGGTCTGAGTCTCGATTTGGATGTTCTCCGCGGCTCCATACGCACCACATTCGCGCTAACGTTGATCACATTCTGCCTTACGGCAATTTCGGTGGGCGTTGCGGCGCATTATTTCCTGAATATGAGTCCCAAGCTGACGTTTATGCTCGGTGCGATCGTTGGATCCACTTCTCCTGCCGTTATTGTTCCTCTAACAAAAAAGCTTCCTCTACAGCAATCCACCAAAACCATTCTTTTCCTTGAATCGGCGGTTAGCGACGTGTTGAGCATCGTCGTGACATTTGGATTCATCGAGAGCTTTCGCCTCGGCAAGCTTCGCATAACCCAGATGATCGGACAACTCATTGCGACGCTGGTTCTGGCCGGAATTATCGGGGCCTTAAGTGCATTTGCATGGTCCGCATTGTTGCGGCGGATTCGCGGCCTCGAAAACTCGATTTTCACCACTCCGGCATTTGTCTTCGTGTTGTTTGGCGTTGTGGAGTTGCTCGGCTTTAGTGGCTACGTTGCTGCCGCTGTGTTCGGTGCAGTGCTCGGAAATATGGAAGTGTTTCACGGCACTGAGTGGATGCGTCGCTATCTCCCGGACGAGCCAATTACTTTAAACGAAACCGAACGAGTCTTTTTGGGTGAAGTCGTTTTCCTGCTCAAAACTTTTTTCTTCGTGTACGTCGGCGTCTCCATCCGGCTAACTGAGCCTTGGCTCGCTTATGTTGCGATTGCATTGACCGCAATTATTTTCGTACTGCGAATACCTTCTGCATGGATGGCTTTGAGTCGCACCACGCCCAAGCTCGATGCGGCTCTGGTTGCTGTTATGAGTCCTAAAGGGCTCGCCGCAGTTGTCTTGGCTTCCATTCCCCTTGAGCAGCACTTACCGGGAGGCGATATTCTGCAGGCTGTCACTTATGGAATCGTTTTCCTTAGCATTGTCTTCACATCTCTATTGAGTTTCTTGATTGAACGCACAGCGATCGCCAAGCTGTACATTGCTATTTTTCGAAATTTTCAATCAGAATCGCCATTAAATTCGATTCACTCATCCGATATACCGGGCTGAATCATGCCTCAACTTAAAGTGGCCGACCGGCTCTTGTTGGTTTGGGCTCGTTTTTGTCGTTCGATTCGACGTAAGAACGTCTGCCGATCAACGGTGTACCATTTCGGTTCGCCGGCCAACAGCGATGAGACGTTGTCGTTTGCCAAGCCCGCACAGTCGGCTTCCATGCCTTCTATAGAAAGTCGGTGGAACAGACGATACAGGTGATCGAGAACCCAAGCGTCCTCATCTTCGTTACAAAGCCAGTGAGTGAACGGCTGCTCGAACTCCAGCATCAACTCTCGTCGTTTCGACGGTATGCTATCGAGGATCCAGGCGGCTAGATTTTCAGCACAGTTACCGTGCAGTAGCGGTTCCGGATGTCGATAGAAGCTGTTTATCGCTTGCCGAAAAAGCTCATTCTTATTCCGAAAACGCGCCAGGAACGCCGCTTCCGCAGCGCCGTACTGCACGCGCCATAGATCATGTTCGAATAGATTGATGATGTAGTGGCTCGTAAGTGGATCTTCGTCAACGAGTGAGGCAAGCAGCGACGCGGCCGTCTCCGTAATGAGCCAAAGCGGATGGGCAAAAAGCACCTCAAATACGCGTTCGAGCCCGGGTATCCCGCGCACAACCGAAGGATTCTCCGGAATTGTTTCTGGACGGATTCCGAGCCGGTAATACGACTTCAACACATGGCGAATTTCATCCGGCAAGCCCTTGGTCTGTAATAGCAATTCTTGTCGCAGTTTTTCGGTTTGAGCCAAACTGCGGCACGCCTGAGTTACATCTTTCGGCGCATCTGGGGGAAGTGTTTGCTTCCTGGCGAAATAGTCGATTGCCTTCAGCCAGGCAATATCCATTCGATTGAAATCCCAAATAGGATTCCAGAAGATCGTCGAGCGGTTTACCTGGTTCATCACATCCAACCGTCGGAAGTTGTCGCCTCCCACATCTTGAAGAGCTAATCCGAGAAGCAGATCGCCCAGTGCGGATCGAAACGAATAAATCTCGCCATCCCCAAGCCGATTCAGGTACTTGGATTGAATGACATCCGGCTCGCCAGCATAAACTTCCTGGAGAGCATATACACCAAGTTCCTGATGATTTAGATCCGGGTTATCCAGCAGACCGTATATGCTTTCAAGCCGCTCGCCTGTTTCCAAGTAGTCATTGGCTAGCACTTCAGCGATTGTGTGCCGCAGGACGTAATCGTCCGTGCTTAGAAACTTTTCCAGAATAGTTGGCCACTGTTCAGTGTGGTATTTAACCAGCAGACGAATACCGCCCTTAAGCGGCTGACTCATGTAGAGTCCTTGCAAAATCTCCGACAACTTCGCCGCGGAGATCTTCTCCGGATTGGGAACCTCATCCCCGCCTTCACCTAGAGCGATGGTCAGTAGCTTTGCCATCTGATTTAGATCCGCACGCTCGTCCGGACTGAATTCGTCGGAATGACCAAACAAGTAATAAAGAAGATCCACCGCTTCTGCGAATCGCCTGGCTTCTATGAGATGCCGAACTCCATGCTGAAAAGCGTACGTCTGGTATTGATCTCTCAATCGCCCGGAGCGCTTAATTCGCTCCGCACACTTGTTCCAGCAATATGCAGCAAGTTGTCGATGCCCTTGAGCGACATCGACACAAAAAACACCCGCTCCGTTATCGCCCGTATCTCCAAGCCAATCCAAAATCGATCTGTGAAAGGGTCGATATCGTCCGTCGACGCATGGGAACAGCGGCCGAAGCGGATCGAATATGCGTTTAGCTGATATTTCATCCAGTTGAAATGTCTCGTTAAGAACTTCTTTTGGGAGAGCGTCATAGCCTGCGGCGATCACCGCCAGCTTGGGTCGAATTGCTCCATATGTGTCGCCGCCAGCGAATTGACGCTCGAAGAACTGCCGATATGCGCCCCTCAGTCCCAGAGGAAAATTTTCGGGCTCGTCGATAGGCAAGCGGCCCTGTTTTAACTCCTCGCAGACCCAGTACGCATATAAGAAAAGCCCCTCGCTGCGAGAGACAATGGCTGTAGCCGCTCTGGCCCGCGCGTCATCATCTGCGATCAACTCGGCCAGTTCTCTTTGAGCATATTCCCGAATATCTTTCAGGTTTTCCGGTCGTTCGGTATCTAAAACAAAGGAATCAAACTCAGGAAGGGCTCCGACTACCTGCGGAACCGGACGAGCGGTAATGATCAATCGCAGCCACTCCGGTGCTCGCTTAAAATGCGCGGCAATGAAAGTAACCAGCTCATTGAGATCGCCTTGCGTTGCCTCGTCCAGGGCGTCGATCACAATCAGGCATGTCTGGCCGGGCTTCGAGAAATCAGTCCCCAACTGTCTGACAATCAACTCATCGAAAAGAGTCAGGGTGTTTGCGTCTTTCAGGGAATCCCAATCGGCGGCGCCGAGCCTTTCACGATAGAGCGGAAACTGCGTTGTCAGTTGATATGCGATGGAAGTGATGCACCGGCGTGGGTCCGCCTTATGTGTGTGGCCATGAACGCAGATGTGAAAAGCCACAATTTCGGGTCGTTTGGCGCACAGATAAGCTGCGACTGCCGATTTGCCTGTGCCTGCCCAGCCAGTGATGCAGAACACTCGCGACGCATTCGGCTTTCGTAGCCATTTATCAATAGCGTCAAAAACCCACGCCCGGCCGATGAAGCGGGAAGAGTGGAGCCGGATGTCGGCACTGTAATCAAGCGGCTGAAGATGCCGAACCAACTCTGGTTCTATATCGTCAAACTTGGGAAGCTCGCCCTCGCTTTCGAGGGCGTCAGCCAGTAGCTGAAATTTTTTGCCGTAATGCTCCAGATTCTGTTGAAGTGGTACACAATCTCGCATGTCGAGCCGCTGAATACGGTAAATGGAGAGCGGTGGCCGGCACCACACGACAACGACGGGAAAAACGCGCAGCTTGAGATCTAAGGCAAGCGCGACTTCATTTAGACAATATCCGTCTGGACGCCCAACGGCATGAGGCGTAATCACCAACACCACACGGCCCCGCGCAGGGTCCTCAGCAACCCAGTTCAAACCCTTTTCTATGTGAGCGTCCCAATTGACGCCTGGTTTCAAACTCTCTTTGTCAAACCAGACCTCGTGACCACGCTCCTCTAGATCATTCTTAATGCGCTCGGCCAGAACCGCATTTTCGTCATGACCATAACTGATAAAGATGCGCCGGCGTACTTTTGCTTGAGTGGGCGAGTCTGCCGTGTCGCCAATGACTGTGCTTCCTTCCATTCTTATTTTCGGTGACCAAGAAATTATAAGGCGAGAAGCTCTTGAACGGCTCGGTACGCCTGATCTATTGCCTGATCTGTATAGGCGGCCGCAGCAGCATCGGAATTGGCTATGGTGATTCTGCCGAACCGCTGCCGCGCAATATCGCACGGCCGCTGTCCCACGGGCCAATCTGGATCGAACAATGAATTGTACTCGTATGCGTAACCGTGCGGCCAGCGATTCACCGTGATCCCCTCGATATCGACGGCGGCATCAAAACCTCCGCTTTCAAGAGTCCGCGCCAACTGGTCGCGGATCCGACGTTCGAAGGTTCCGAAAGTTGTGGTGAGCAAGTCGTACCGGCCAATCCGATGCTGCTCTCGCTCGGAAAAGCCCGCCTTACAGGGCGTTCGAAGCATGCGTAACAAAACGGGCTGATCTGATGTTCTCGCCGATTGATATCCGCCTATATCGACGCCATCGTCCAAATTTAGTTCACTGTGGTACATGCCCGGAGCTTCGACACGCCAAATCCCAAGTTTTTCGAAACAAAGCCAATTTCGAAGCGCCACCACCGTATACACCAGAGGCACCTTTGCGCCATAGGCGAGGGCGGCTTTTTGCTCCGATGGCAGTTCCGGACACAAATAAGGAATAACCATGTTCCAGCAGGCCATGACGACCGACTTCGCGCGAGTCCGGTACAAAACGTTGTTCCTGATGTATTCGACATCGACATCGCTTTTGGGGCCAACCGGTCCAATATGTTGGACGCGAACGGCCGTGCTGTTTAAGCGGATACGCACGTGAGACGACGGGCGGTCGAGCGCATGATAGTCGGCTTTGGCCATAACGATGTCTTCGGCGGTATGGCCGGTAATAGAGTCAGGTATTAGCGCGCGGACCAACAATCGAGCGATAGAAGCGTTGCCGTCTGGGTAATGGAAAAAGTACGGTTCACGCTTGGTGATTTCACCCCGCGCTGTAAAACCCAAACCCGGAGATAAAACGCGCTCTAGTTTCATCCCTCCGAACCCAGGAAATCCGTATGCCCAACAATCGAGGGCATTGACCGCATCAATACCTACACCGTAGAGATCGTGTGTGCGCGTCTGATAGAACGCAATCGTTTCCTTGCCAGCATTTGCATGCTGCGAAAGAAAGGCGCCGTAACTTACTTTTGCGAGCCGCCGTTTTTTCTCTGTTTGTGTGAGACCCGGAAGGTAATCGATCAGGTCTTCTTCAAGCCTTGCGATGTCTTGTTTCGTCGAAACAGACAGTGGCGCTCGGCTTAGAAACCGTTTCCAGGTGCCAGCGTGTGGCATCGACTTCTCTTCTGAATCCTTCTCTGGCAGGCCCACGACTAATTTGTCCGTTCCGAAGGTTTCCTTATCGAAGAAGAAGCCAGCGCCTAGCCTTTCATAGGGGGTGCGAGCACACTTTTTCTCAAGCGCCACGGGGCGTACACCAAGCTGATCCATCAAACGGCGAGCTTGCCGGCTATAGGGCGTCGGCGACTCGATCGCATAAGTTCCACCATTGGCAAGGAGAAGCCTTCCGGACGTTCGAAATTCGTTTCTTTTCGCATGACCACCAAAGTCGTCATGATTGTCGAGGATGAGTATCCGAGTTCCAGGGCCTGCGTGCGCCCGAAAAAAAAATGCTGCTGAAAGACCGCTGATACCTGCACCAACGATAATGAGATCGTACGTTTCGTTTGTTTCTACAGGCTGGCCGAACTGGGAAAGCGATTTTCCATCTCGCAAAGCATGCATTGTTTCGAAAGAGCCTTCATGGCTTCCCCGCATACCTGTGAGTGCGGGTGGACAATATGGCGGATCATCCTGCTGGATTCCGTTTGGCAATCCGAGCAGATGGGAGTGCCCCATCAGGGAGCCAATACTAATCGCGGAGCCGTTAAGGAAATCACGCCGGGTAATTGACCGTCCCATTCCCAGCGCACGATCGCGATTGTCCATAAGTCAACGATTGAATCAGTACAGGATACTATGTACTTCGAAGAGCATCAGTGAATTGTTACGCTCTCTTCTCCGTATAATTGGCGTCATTGCCGCAGTCGCAGCCATTGCTGAGATTGACTTTCGCGGCTTGCATGTCAATAGCCCTACGGCTGCTTTTTCCTTTCTTTTGTTAATCCTTGCCTTAGCCACCAAGGTCGGGCTGAAAGAATCAATAACGGCGTCGTTGGCCGGGGTGTTGGCCTACAACTTTTTCTTCCTTCCACCTGTCGGCACGTTGACTATTATCGATCCTCAAAACTGGGTTGCACTTTTTGTATTTTTAATAACCGCAATCACGGCAAGTCACCTTTCTTCGAGCGCGCGAAAAAAGGCGGAAGAAGCTGCAATGCGGGAGCGGGAAGTACAACGTCTGTACGAATTCAGTAGATCTCTGATGCTGCCTGATTCCGCTCGCACGCTGGCCGACCAGGTAGTGTGGAAGATTTCAGAGATTTTTCAGTTGGCGGATGTAGCTCTTTATGATCAAAGATCTGGCCAGATTCATCGAATTTATGCGTCGGAATCGCCTTTGAACGACGCCGTTCTACGGGAGACTGCTAAAACCGGAACGCGATGGCATAGTGGCGAGACTGCGTGCCTTATTGTGCCAATTCGCCTGGGCGGGCCGCCAATGGGCAGCCTAGGAATCAAAGGCGCAGTTTCGGAGATTGCGCTGAAAGCCATTGCGCAATTAGTCGCAATTGTCTTTGAACGGGCAAGGGCCCAGGAAATCGCGGCTCGGGCAGAGGCCACCCAGCAGAATGAGCAACTGAAAGCCACTCTCCTCGATGCATTAGCTCACGAATTCAAAACTCCTCTGACATCGATCAAGGCCGCCGCAACCACCATGCTTTCGCACGATAGCCTAAATGACGCCGAAAGGGAGTTGGCGACCGTTGTCGATGAGGAGACAGATCGCCTAAACAGCCTCGTTAGCGAAGCGATCGAA
>Ga0070741_10009985_pt1 | contig 18130 bp, 14 predicted proteins | sample Coa_R1_4_FD_66440 | JGI IMG/M metagenome (GOLD analysis project Ga0070741, IMG submission 66440) | Surface soil microbial communities from Centralia Pennsylvania, which are recovering from an underground coalmine fire - Coalmine... | ecosystem: Environmental > Terrestrial > Soil > Unclassified ...
TGTCTGTGGTTGCAGTTTCAGTCCATCAGGCTGCGGGCGTCGGCGACGTGGGTGCGGTAGGCGTCGAAGATCTTCTTCAATGCCTCCTGCATCGTGACCTTCGGCTCCCAGCCCAGGTCCTGGCGGGTGTTGTCGATCTTCGGCACCCGGTTCTGCACGTCCTGGTAGCCCTTGCCGTAGTATTCGCCGGAAGTCGTCTCCACCATCTTCACTTTCGCCGCGCTGTCTCGGTACTCGGGGTATTGCGCCGCGAGCTCGAGCATCATGCGCGCCAACTCGCGCACCGAGAAGTTGTTGGCCGGATTTCCTATGTTGTAGATCCTGCCGCTCGCGATGCCGTCGCGGTTGGCGATGATCGTCATCAGCGCGTCGATGCCGTCGTCGACGTAGGTGAAGGCGCGTTTCTGATGGCCGCCGTCCACCAGCTTGATGGTCTCGCCGCGCACGATGTGGCCGAGGAACTGCGTGATGACCCGCGAGCTGCCCTCCTTCGGCGTGTGAATGGAGTCCAGGCCGGGGCCGATCCAGTTGAACGGCCGGAACAGCGTGTAGTCCAGCCCGCGCTCCATGCCGTAGGCGTGGATCACGCGATCCATGAGCTGCTTGGCGCAGGCGTAGATCCAGCGCGGCTTGCTGATCGGCCCGTAGATGAGCGGCGAGCTTTCCGGATCGAACTGGCCGTCCGGGCACATGCCGTAGACCTCGGAGGTGGACGGGAAGATCACGCGCTTGCCGTACTGCACGCAGTCGCGCACGATCGGCAGGTTGGCCTCGAAATCCAGCTCGAACACCCGCAACGGCTCGCGCACGTAAGTGGCGGGTGTGGCGATGGCGACCAGGGGCAGCACCGTGTCGCATTTCTTGATGTGATAGGCGATCCACTCCTTGTTGATCGTGATGTCGCCCTCGAAGAAATGGAAGCGCTTGTGGCCGAGCAGGTCGGCGACGCGCTCGCTCTGCATGTCCATCCCGTAGACCTCCCAGTCGGTGGTCTCGACGATGCGCTTGGAGAGGTGATGGCCGATGAAGCCGTTGACGCCCAGGATCAGGATCTTCTTCAAGTTGTGCTCGCGAATGACAGGTGAATGCGTGAAGCGCCCAGAACGCGCCCCAGTTCCCCGGGGTTGACGCTGCGGCCGTCGATTTCGAGCTCCAGCAGGCGCAGCACGCCGCCGTCGCCGCAGCGGGCGAAACAGGCTCCGGCTTCGACGCAGAGCTGCGCGGGCCCCGGGACGCCGGCCTCGGATACCACCACGGTGCGCAGCACGCGCAGGCGGCGGCCGGCGACGTCGGCGAACGCACCGGGGTAGGGCGGCGCCACGCCGCGCACCAGATCGTGCACCGTACGCGCCGGCTGGCTCCAGTCGATGCGCCCGTCTTCGGGCTTGCGGGCGCCGAAATAACTGCCCTTGGACAGGTCCTGCGGCACGCGCGGTGCGGTGCCGGCGATCAGCCGGGGCAGGCTGCGGTCGAGCACCATCTCGGCCGCGACGGTGACCTTGTTGAAGACTTCCCCCGCGGTGTCATCGGGCAGGATCGGTACCTGCTGCTGATCGACGATGTCGCCGGCGTCCGGCTTTTCCACCATGTAATGCAGGGTCGCGCCGGTCTCGCGCTCGCCGCGGATCACCGCCCAGTTCACCGGCACCCGCCCGCGGTATTTCGGCAGCAGCGAGCCGTGCATGTTGAGCGCGCCGCGCGCAGCGACGGCGAGCAGCGGCGGCTTCAGCATGCTGCGATAGTAAAAGGAAAAGAGGAAGTCCGGCTGCAGGGCGGCGGCGCGGGCGATGAATTCCGCCGCGTTCGGGTCCTCCGGTGTCGCCGTCGGCAGTCCATGGCGCGCCGCCTTCTCGGCGACGCTGTCGAACCAGATCGTCTCCCCGGGACTGTCCCGGTGCGTCACCACGAGCCTGACGTCCATGCCGTGCGCAAGCAGCACCGACAGGCAGCGGGAACCCACGTTGTGATAGGCGAAGACCACGGCGCTGGTCATTCGGCGTGACGGGTAAGGCGCGAGGGCTGCGGCGCGAGGGCGATGCGTTCGTCTTCCGTCTTTTCGGATTGCTGCAGTATGGCATCGATCAGGTAGCGCGGGCGGTTGCGCACCTGCTGATAGATGCGGCCGATGTATTCCCCGAGCAGACCGATGCCGAGCAGACCGATGCCGTTGAGGAGGAAGCTGATCGCAAACAGGGTGAACAGTCCTTCGGCTTCCGGGCCGAGCACGAGGCGCCGGATGACGAGCAGCACCACGAGCAGGCCTGCGGCGATGGACAGCGCCATGCCGATCAGCGAGAACATCTGCAGCGGCACCACTGAGAAGCCGGTGACCAGATCGAAGTTGAGACGGATCAGCTTGTAGAGGGAATACTTCGATTCACCCGCGGCGCGCTCCTCGTGGGCGACTTCGATCTCGCTCGGATTGCGCGCGAAGGTGTAGGCGAGCGCCGGGATGTAGGTGTTGACCTCTTCGCAGGCGTTGATCGCTTCGACGATATCGCGGCTGTAGGCGCGCAGCATCGAACCCTGGTCGGTCATCTTCACCTTGGTGATGCGCTCGCGCACCAGGTTCATCAGCTTCGAGGCGTAGCGGCGGAACGCCGAGTCCTGCCGGTGGCGGCGGATGGTGCCGACGTAGTCGTGGCCGCGATCCATCTCGGCGAGCAGGCTGCCGATTTCCTCCGGCGGGTTCTGCAGGTCGGCGTCCAGCGTCACGATCCGTCCGCCGCGGCAGTGCGCGAAGCCCGCCATGATCGCCATGTGCTGGCCGAAGTTGCCGTTGAACAGGATCACGCGCGTGACTTCCGGCCGCCTCGCGAACTGCTCGCGCAGGATGGCGGCCGAACGGTCCCGGCTGCCGTCGTTGACGAGGATGACTTCATAGGCGAGCCGCAGCGCGTCCAGCGCCGGATAGAGGCGGGCGAAGAGAGCCGGAAGCCCTTCTTCTTCGTTGTAGACCGGGATGACGACCGAGAGATCGGGGGCGGGCATTGGCATATTGTACTCAGCGGCGGGCGGAGCCGATCACCTTGCGCAGCGCGTCGCAGACGCGGTCCACGTCGGCGTCCCGCATCCCCGGGAACAGCGGCAGGGTCGCGGTTTCGCGGGCGATGCGCTCGGTATTGGGGAAGTCGCCTTCGCGATAACCCAGGTCGCGGCACAGGGTCGACAGGTGCAGCGCCTCGTAGGAGATGCCGATGCCGATGCCGCAGCCGTGCATCGCCTCGATGAACTGCTGGCGCGTGATCTTCATGCGCTCGAGCGGCAGCAGCACGCAGTACATGTTCCAGCTGTGACCGTCTTCCTCGCCGGGGTGCGCTTTCGCGGGCAACAGGCAGGGTGGATTGGCTTCCAGGCGCTCGAAGTAGCGCGCCGCGAGCTGCCTGCGCCTGGCGTTGAATTCTTCCAGCCGGGCGAGCTGGGACAGACCGATGCGCGCGTTGACGTCGGGCAGATTGAACTTCCCGCCGGGGAAGTCGACGTCGCGGGTGCCGTCCGGCAGCCGGACGATGCCGTGGAAGCGGAGCTTCTCGACCAGCTTCGCCTCGCGGTCGTCGTTGACCACCAGCGCGCCGCCCTCGATCGTGGTCATGTTCTTGTTCGGATGAAAGCTGAACGTCACCAGGTCGCCGATGGCGCCGATGTGTCGTCCCTTCCAGCGCGAGCCGATGGCGAGCGCCGCGTCCTCGACGACCCGCAGCCCCCGGCGGCGCGCGACCTCGTAGAGCGCGTCCATGTCGACAGGCAAGCCGGCGAAATGTGTGGGCAGGATCGCCCGCGTGCGCGGCGTGATCGCGGCCTCGATGTGATCGACGAGGATATTGCGCGTGCGCACATCGCAGTCCACGAACACCGGCTTCGCGCCCACCTTGAGAATCATGTTGGGCGCGGCGAAAAAACTCTCCGCGCAGGTGATGACCTCGTCGCCGGGTCCCACTCCGGCAAGCTGCAGCGCGACCTCGAGCGCGGCGGTGGCGGAAGTCAAGACCCGCACCGGACGGCCGCCGAGATACTCGGACAGCGCCTGCTCGAACTTGAGCACGTTCGGCCCGCTCGCGATCCAGCCCGAGCGCAGCACCTCCGCCGCGGCGGCGATCGTCTCCTCGTCGAGGGTGGGGCGTGCGAAGGGAAGATAGTTCATGGCGTCGTCACCCGGAGGGGCGCAGAGCATCGCGCAGATTCAAGAACGAAATCACCACCAAGACACCAAGACATCCAGAAACGGGCAACGACAGGGTTTAGAAAAACGGAAATACATGGATTCGATTTTCTCGGTGTCTTGATGCCTGGGTGGTCGGCCCGATCCTGCGGTGCAGTGGTGAACGTCGCCTCAAGAGCGCGCCACGATGAACACGCCGAGCACGATGATGCCTATGCCGAGCAGCCGGACCGGGGTGACCGCCTCGCCGAACAGATAGTACGCTGCGATCGCGTTGACGACGTAGCCGATCGAGAGCATCGGGTAGGCGACGCTGACCTCGACCCGCGACAGCGCCATGATCCACACCGCGACGCTTACCACGTAGCAGGCGAGTCCGCCCACGATGTGGGGTTCGGTGGCGAGCCTGAAACCGACCGGCAGTGCGTTGGCGGCGGAGAACTCGAACCGGCCGACCGCATTGGTGCCCGCCTTTAGCAGCAGTTGCGCGGCGGCATTGAGCAGCACGCCCGCGATCACAAGCGAGAAGCTGATGGCGCTCATTTGTTCCTCACGATCACTCTCTTCGGATCGGACGCAACGATGCTCATCGGCAGGCCGTCCGCGCGCAGCTTCTCGTACAGCCCGCGCTGCATCAGCGCGAAGGCCACGGGCGCCTCGCGCCAGCGTTGCTCGAACGGCGGCAGCGAGTCGATGGCGCGCCACGGCTCCTGCTTCAGGCCGTATTCGAACTCGTCGCCGTAGGCAACCAGAGTGACCGGCCGCTCGAGGTAGAACGGCAGCGCCTGTTCGTAGATTCGCACGCTGTAGAACGGCGTGTCGGGCTGGAGCAGCGGTTTGACCTGGCTTGCGATCTGCCAGGAGGAGGCGAGCGGGTGCAGCTCGTCGTACCCGGCGGTGACGACCTGGAAGCCGACGAGCGCCGACATCGCCGTCGCCGCCGCCGCGGCGACAAGCCGCTTGCGCGCGCACAGCAGCCAGGCAGCCGCCGCGCCGGCGAGCAGAAATGCGCCGCCCGCCTGCTGCCAGCGCGCAAACCGCAGGTACATCTCGAGCGGGGCGTCGGCGTTGCGAAACGACGGCGCGAGCAACGGCGCGGCGACGAGCATGACGAGCCCCAGCACCGCAGCCGGCGCAATCTGCCATGCGAAGTGCCTCGGGGCGACCTGCGGCAGATAGGCGCCGATCAGGATCGCCGCCGCAGGAAATAGCGGCAGGATATACGACGGCAGCTTGGAGCCGGAGGCGCTGAAGAACGCGAACACCACCGCGCAGTAGACGAGCAGGAACGGCCCCGGGCGAAAGCCCTGACCGCCGGTCTTCTCGCGCCAGGCGCGCAGCGCGGCGGGGACGGCGGAAATCGTCCACGGCAGCATCCCGGCGAGGAGGATCGGAAAGAAGAACCACCACGGCTGGACGCGCCGGTGCACCTTGGTGAGGAAGCGGGTGAAGTGTTCGTGGATGAAAAAGAACTGCGGGAACTCCGGATTGGCGATCGACACCGCGACGAACCAGGGCACGGCCACCAGCGCCAGGATCAGCACGCCAAGCAGGGGCCGCAGCCGCCGCCAGAAGGAAAACTCGCGCAGCAGCAGCGAATAGAGCGCCAGCGTCAGCCCCGGCAGCAGGATCGCGACCAGCCCCTTGCTCAACACGGCGAGCGCAGTCGCGAACCACGACAGCGCCATCCATCCCGAGACGGCGCGCTCGCTTCCCGCGGTCTGTGCGCAGAGAAAACCGGAGAGCGCCCAGGCCATGAAGCCGGCAAGCCCCATGTCCAGGGTATCGATGTGGGCCATCGCCTCGTACAGAAGCATGCTTGCGCATACCATCGCGGCGATGCGTCCCGCCGGCTCTCCGTACAGCCGGCGCGCGCCGAGCCAGGCGGCGAGGATGCCGAGCAGGCCGGTGAACGCGGGCCACAGCCGCGAAGTCCACTGGCGGACGCCGAAGGCCTCGTAGGCAAGCGCGGTTCCCCAATACTGCAGCGGCGGCTTCTCGAAATACTTGATGCCGTTCAGCCTCGGCGTGAGCCAATCGCCGGTGACCACCATTTCGCGCGGGATTTCGGCGTAGCGTCCCTCGTCGGTCTTGGCGAGCTTGCGGTATTCGAGGCCGCTGAACCACACGGCAAGAAAGATCGCCGCGGCGAGGAGCGCGAGCAGGCGCCCGGCCTTGGCGGACATGCCGCTTGGGCTCGATCCGGCGCCGCTGCGCGGCGCGGTTGCGGGAGATGGCACGGCGCAGTTCAATCCAGCGCGGCGGCGTGTTGCGCGGCGGAGCGGGCAGTGGCCGCGCCCTGGAGATCCAGCGCGGCGCGTTCGAACTCTCGCGCTTCGCCGGAGACGACGTTCACGATCCTGGCCTGCGCGAGCCGGCGGTAATGCTTGAGCGTGGACTTGCCATAGGCAGGGTCGTAGTGGTCGGCGAGCAACTCGCCGACGAAAGCCGGCCAGTCGCCGGCGGCGGCGAGAGACTTCCAGCGCTCGATGCGGGCGTGCCCGTGCAGCGCGACGAGGCAGTCGAGCTTCGCCGCCAGCAGCGCGGGATCGCGCATGAAATGCGCGTATTCCCGCAGCAGCAGAGCGATGCGCGCCGCCCGCCCGGTTTCCAGCAGGATGCATTCCGAATCCCACATGCGGCCGATCACGGACTCGGGCACGCGCACGTCGCCGATTTTCTTGCTCTCCGCCTCGACGTACACCGGACGCACGGCGTCGAAGCCGCGCAGCTGCCACCAGAGCCGGCTTTCGAACATCTTCTGCGACGGCTGCGGCTCGCCCGGCAGCTCGCCCAGCACCGAGCCGCGGTGCGCGGCGAGCCGTTCCAGGTCCAGCACCTGCGCGCCCGCGGCCGCCAGCGCGCGCAGCAGCGCGCTCTTGCCCGAACCGGTCGGCCCGCACACCACGCGCAAGCGCAGCTGCGGCGCGAGCCGGTCGATCTCCGCCGCGACATGCCTGCGGTACGCCTTGTAGCCGCCGGCGAGCTTGCGCGCGTCCCAGCCGACCTGGCGCAGCACGATGGTCATCGCACCGCTGCGCTGTCCACCGCGCCAGCAGTAGACGAGCGGACGCCAGCTCTTCGGTTTGTCGATGAAGCTCGTCTCGACGTGCCGGGCGATGTTGCGCGCGACGATCGCCGCCCCCAGCTTCTTCGCCTGGAACGGCGATTCCCGCACGTACATCGCGCCCACCCGGGCGCGCTCCTCGTCGTCAAGCACCGGGCAGTTGATCGCGCCTGGCACATGGTCGAGGGCGTACTCCGAAGGAGAGCGCACGTCCACGATCTCGTGAAATTCGGTCAGTTGTGCTACGGTGACGACGTCCTGAGTCATTGCCATCGCGGCAGGCCGCGTTTTCGACGGCGCCCGCCCTAAAGTCTACACTGAAGCGCCACGCCGGCCCGCGTTGTCCGCCGCGGGCATGCGAACCGGGCCGACCGGAGAGGAAGGCGCCGTTCGCCACCAAGGGCACGAAGGGCACCCGGAACGGCGAAAACGATTCTTCTATTGCTAGCTGCAGACCAGATCAACGACGATTCCGCACTCGGATTTTCTTTCCGTTTCTCCTCGTGTTTTTGGTGTCCTCGGTGGTGAACGCTTCTTCTCGTTCGGGCGCGTTACTTGGACTTGACGAGCAGCGGCTGCAGGTGCGGCCAGACATTGTCGAGGATGCGCGGCTGCGCTTCGGCGGTCGGGTGATAGCCGTCGTGCTGGAACAGTCTGCGCTCTCCGGCGAAGCCTTCGAGCAGGAAGGGAACGAGCGCCGCGCCGCGCTGTCTTGCCACCTCGGAAAACAGGTCCCGGAACCCCTGACTGTATTCCTGCCCATAGTTGGGGGGGAGCCGCATGCCGATGATCAGCACGCGGGCGCGTATCCGGTTGCAGGCCTCGACGATCATCGCCAGGTGCCGTCGGATGTCGTCGAGGCGCGCGCCGCGCAGCCCGTCGTTGGCGCCCAGTTCGACGACGACCACGTCCGGCGAGTATTTGCGCAGCGCGCTCTCGATGCGGTTCTTGCCGCCGACCGTGGTCTCGCCGCTGATGCTGGCATTGACGACGTTGTAGTCGAAGCCTTCTTGCGCCAGCCGCTGTTCGAGCAGCGTGACCCAGCCGGTCTTCTGCGGCAGCCCGTATCCCGCCGAGAGGCTGTCGCCGAACACGAGCAGCGTGCGCGCCGCCTCGGCGGGGAGCGCCGCCAGACACAGGAGCAGGAGCAGGACTTTCGACGACATTGATGGCTCGAAACGAAACGGCGCCCATTGTGCGGGCGGCGGGACTGACCAAGCAAGTCTCCGCCGGGGAACGCACGCTTACCATTCTGGATGAAGTCTCGCTGGAGATCTCGCCCGGCGAGGCGGTCGCTGTTCTCGGCGCGTCCGGTTCCGGGAAGACCACGCTGCTCGCGCTGCTCGCCGGCCTGGATGCGCCGAGCGCGGGATCGGTGTGGATCGACGGCGCCGAACTTTCCGCGCTCGACGAGGACGGCCGCGCCCGGCTGCGCCGCGACCGGGTCGGTTTCGTGTTCCAGTCGTTCCAGCTTCTGCCCGCGCTCACGGCGCTGGAAAACGTCATGCTTCCGCTCGAGCTCGCCGGCAACGGCGATGCCAGGGAGCGCGCGCAGGCGCTGCTCGCGCGGGTGGGCCTGGGCGAGCGTCTCGGACACTATCCGCGCCAGCTTTCGGGAGGCGAGCAGCAGCGGGTGGCGATCGCGCGCGCCTTCGCGCCGGCGCCGCAGCTCGTGTTCGCCGACGAACCCACCGGCAACCTCGATGCGGCAAGCGGCGAAGAGGTCGCGGCGCTGATGTTCGAGCTGAATCGCGAGCGCGGCGCGACGCTGCTGCTGGCGACGCACGACGAGCGGCTTGCGGCCCGCTGCGGGCGGCGGCTGCGGCTGGCTTCCGGCAGGCTGATCGACGATGCGCGCGTCTGAAGGCGTCACCGGCGTCGGGACTGCGATGCTCGCGTGGCGGCTGCTCTTGCGCGACTGGCGCGCCGGCGAGCTGCGGCTGCTGGCGGTCTCCGTGATCGTCGCGGTGGCGTGTCTCACCACCGTCGCCTTCTTCGCGGATCGCGTCGGGCGGACGCTTTCCCGTCAGGCGAGCCAGCTCCTGGGCGCAGATCTGGTCGTGATTTCGGATCATCCGCTGGAAGCGACCTTCGCCACCCGCGCCGCGCAAGAGGGCCTGGCCGCCGCAACAACGGTGCGCTTTCCGAGCATGCTGCAGTTCCGGAATGCGAGCCTGCTGGTCGAAGTCAAGGCGGTCTCGCCGGGCTATCCGTTGCGCGGGACATTGCGCATCCGCACCAAAGCGGGCGCACCGGCGTTCGAGCCGCATCGCATCCCGCGACCCGGCACCGTGTGGGTCGACGACCGGCTGCTGCGGCGGCTCGACCTGCGGCTCGGGGATCTCGTGCGGCTGGGCCGTCGCAGCTTTCGCGTGGCGGCGCAACTGCTAGAAGAGCCGGAATCCAGCGTCGGTTTCATCCACCTCGGCCCCCGGCTCACGCTGAACGAGGAGGATCTCCCCTCGACCGGTCTGCTAGCCGAGGGCAGCCGCGTGAACTACCGCCTGCTGGTCGCCGGCACGGAACAGGCGGTGCAGCGCTATCGCGCCATCGCCACGGAAGCGATCGGTCCCGGACAGCGCGTGGAGGACATTGGCGACGCGCGACCGGAAATCAGGTCGGCGCTGGATCGGGCGGAGCGATTTCTGGGCCTGTCCGCGCTGCTTGCCGTCGTCCTCGCCGGGGTGGCGGTGGCGCTTGCCGCGCGCCGCCACCTGCAGCGGCATCTGGACGGCTGCGCGGTGATGCGCTGCCTCGGCGCCACGCAGGGCCTGGTTCTCGCGTTGCATGCGTTGCAGTTCGCCTACGTCGGATTTTTCGCCGCGTTGCTCGGCTGCGCCGTCGGTTTCGTCTGCCAGCAGGTGCTGGCGGCGCTGCTGGCGCCGCTCGCCGCCGTCGAGTTGGCTCCGCCCGGCGCGCTGCCGGCGATCAAAGGCCTGGTCGCCGGGCTCGTGCTTCTGCTCGGCTTCGGGGTGCCGCCGCTGATCGCGCTCAAACGGGTCCCGACGCTGCGTGTGCTCCGGCGGGACCTTGGCGTGCCCGACCGCCTCGGCTGGTCCGCTTACCTGCTCGGGGGCGCCGCGATGGCTGCGCTCATCCTGTGGCAGGCGCAGGACTGGAAGCTCGGCGGCTACGTGCTCGGCGGCGTGCTCGGAACCATCGTCGCCTGCGCGGCGCTGACCCTCGGCGCGATTTGGCTGCTGCGCCGGGTCACGCTGGGCGCCGGCTTCGCCTGGCGTTTCGGTCTGGCCAATCTGCGCCGGCGCGGCATGGGCAGCGCGATCCAGGTGATCGCGCTGGGTCTGGGCCTGATGGCGCTGATCCTGCTCACGCTGGTGCGCTCGGACCTGCTGGCGAGCTGGAAGCGGAGCCTTCCGCCCGATGCGCCGAACCGCTTCCTGGTCAACATCCAGCCCGACCAGATCGAGCCGGTGAAGGCATTTCTGGCAGACCGCAGCCTGCCGGCCCCGACGCTGTATCCGATGGTGCGCGCGCGCCTGATCGAAATCGACGGCCGTCCCGTCTCCTCCAGGGACTATGCCGACGAGCGGGCGAAGCGGCTCGTCGACCGCGAATTCAATCTGTCCTGGGCGAACCGGCTGCCGCCGGACAACCGCATCGTCGCGGGCAGATGGTTCGACGCCGGAGACGCCGGCAAGCCGCTGGTATCGGTGGAGGAGGGCATCGCGCAGACCCTCGGCATGAAGCTCGGCGACATGCTCACCTACGACATTGCAGGCGATCGCCTGCAGGTGAGGATCGCCTCGCTGCGCAAGGTCGAATGGGATTCATTCCGCGTCAACTTTTTCGTCGTCGCGGCGCGAGGGGTGCTCGAAGACTATCCCGCGAGCTGGGTGACGAGTCTGTATCTGCCGCCGCAGCAGGGGCAGGTGATGGACGCGCTGGTGCGCATCTTTCCCAACGTGCTGGTGATCGACGTGGCGAGCGTGCTCGAGCAGGTGCAGCGCATGATGGACCAGGTGGTGCGGGCGGTGGAGTTCGTCTTCCTGTTCAGCCTCGCCGCCGGCGTACTGGTGATGTTGGCTGCGATTGCGGCCACGCACGACGAGCGCCGCTTCGACGCCGCAGTCATGCGCTCGTTAGGCGCGCGCGCGGCGCAGTTGCGCGCGGCCCAGCTTGCGGAGTTCATTTTCATCGGCTCGCTTGCCGGGCTGCTCGCCGGCATCGGCGCGACGCTGATCGGCTGGGTGCTGGCGCAGAAGATCCTGAACGTGCCGTATGTCCTGAATCCCGCGATCTGGGCGGCGGGGCTCGCGGCAGGCGGGTTCGGCGTCACTGCGGCCGGCATGCTCGGAACGAGGCGCGTGCTGCGCACTCCGCCGATGGAAGTGTTTCGCGCGGCGGCGTGATGCCGCCGCCAGGCGTTCCAGCGCGCCCGGGCCGCGGTCAGCGGCGCACCACGCCGTGGTCGCGCCAAGCGATGTCCGCGCACAGCACCCGCAATTCGCCGGAGTGCAGCGTGGCGATGGACACGGTGACGCACTGGTTTACGCCGGTGATGGAAAGGTACGGCCTGGTGACCTGGACGCGGCCGGGGTGCTCCAGCGCGCGCCGGAAGTAATAGCGCCGCGACCAGTTTGCGCCCTCGGCATTGGCGAGCGGCTCAAAGCGCCGATCGGTGACGCCGGTGCGCGAAGCCGGGATGACGTTCTCGCCGATCTGACGGCCTTCACGGTCGAGCAGGAAGCAGCGCTCGACGCCGGGCAGATCGAGAAGGCCGCCCACCGCCCGCTCGAGCGGGATGCCGGATTCGAGCAGCGTGGCGGCGTAGCCCAGCGCGTTGCGATACGGCGCGATCTCGTGGCGCCCGTTGCTACCTTCGGGCAGCGTGATTTCCCGGAAGCTCCGCCACAGACCGTCGAGCAGTGCGCGGCCCTCAGCCAGATCCGCCAGGCGTTCGCTCGGCCTGCCGAAGAAGTACCCCTGCACGAAATCGGCGTCGGCGTCCATCGCCATCAATGCCTCGGCCTCGGTCTCGATGCCTTCCATGAGCACCAGGGAACCGGCCTCGTGCAGAAGGGACACCATGACCGGCATCATGCGCCGCACCCGCGGATTGCCGCCCGCCTGCGCCGTCATCGAGCGGTCGAGCTTCACGATATCCGGCTGCAGGGTCCAGATACGGTCGAAATTGGAATGGCCGGCGCCGAAGTCGTCCAGCGCGATGACAAAGCCGCGGTCACGAAAGAAACGCACCGCGTCCTGCAGGCGGATCTCGTCCGTCACGCGCTGCTCCAGCACTTCCATGACGACGCGGTGAGCGGGAAAGCCGAGCTGCTCCAGGAGCCGTTCCAGAAGATTCGGCCAGCGCGCGCTTTCCAGGAACACTGTCGCGTCCACGTTGAGGAACAGCCAGCCTTGCGGCTCCCCGAGGGCGAGGAAGTTCTGGACGTGCACCGCGTGCGCGACCCCCTCCAGCGTGCCGAGCACGGCGAGATCGCCGGCGCGCCGGAACACGTCCAGCGGCGGCACCTCGCGGCCTTCCTGGTCGGCGGGGCGCATCAGGGCCTCGTATCCGACGATGCGGTTGTGCGCCAGGCTGAAGATCGGCTGGAACAGGCTGGTGACGGACAACTGTCCGATGGCACCGGCGGCGCGGCCGGCGTGGCGGCGAACCATGGACAGGATATGGTCCGGATCGACGCCGTCCAGGTCGGATTGTCGTTCGTGCGGAGAGTTCATCGATGCGTGCCGCGCGCGATTATATAGAGAAATGCTGCGGCGCATCGGGGTGTGATAGACTGCGCCGCCTTTCCCCGCGGCAACCATCATGCGCACGGACATCCGCAACATCGCGATCATCGCCCACGTCGACCACGGCAAGACCACGCTGGTGGACAAGCTGCTGCATCAGGCCGGCACCTTTGCCGCCCACCAGCACGTGGCCGAGCGGGTGATGGACTCGAACGATCTGGAGCGCGAACGCGGCATCACCATCCTCGCCAAGAACACCGCGGTCGACTATCACGGGGTGCACATCAACATCGTCGACACCCCGGGTCACGCCGACTTCGGCGGCGAGGTGGAACGCTCGCTGTCCATGGTGGACGGGGTGCTGCTGCTGGTCGATGCGGTGGAAGGACCGATGCCGCAGACCCGCTTCGTGACCCGCAAGGCGCTGTCACTGGGCCTCAGACCCATCGTAGTGGTGAACAAGATCGACCGGCCGGGCGCGCGGCCGGACTGGGTCGTCAACCACACCTTCGATCTGTTCGACAAGCTCGGCGCAACCGAAGAACAACTGGATTTCCCCGTGCTATACGCCTCTGCGCTCAACGGCACGGCTACGCTCGACTTGAGCCGTCCCGGCACCGACCTGCGCCCGCTGTTCGAGGCCATACTTCAGCGCGTGCCCGCGCCGTCCGGCGATCCCGCCGCGCCGCTGCAGCTGCAGATCGCGGCGCTGGACCATTCGAGCTACGTCGGGCGCATGGGCATCGGCCGCATCGCCCGCGGCAGGCTGCGCCCGGGGCAGGAAGTGATGGTGCTCACCCGCCACGGCGCGCCGCGCAAGGAGAAGATCAACCAGGTGATGGGATTCCGCGGGCTGGAGCGGGTGACGATGACCGAGGCCGCCGCCGGCGATATCGTGCTCGTGACCGGCGTCGAGGAGCTGGCGATCGGCTGCACCATCGCTGACGCCGAGCGTCCGGAGGCGCTGCCCTGGGTCGGAGTGGACGAGCCCACGCTGACCATGAATTTCCAGGTCAACACCTCGCCTCTCGCGGGCCAGGAAGGCAAGTTTGTCACCAGCCGGCAGTTGCGCGAGCGCCTGCACAAGGAGCTGCTGACCAACGTCGCGCTGCGCGTCGAGGATACGCCGGATACCGACGTATTCCTGGTCTCCGGGCGGGGCGAGCTGCATCTGACGATCCTGCTCGAGAACATGCGCCGCGAGGGTTACGAGCTGGCGGTGTCGCGCCCGCGGGTGGTGCTGCGCGAGATCGGCGGCGTCAAGTGCGAGCCCTTCGAGCAGCTCACGGTGGACATCGAGGAGGAGAGCCAGGGCGCGGTGATGGAGGCGCTGGGCAGCCGCCGCGGCGAGGTGCTGGACATGCAACAGGACGGCCGGGGTCGCGTGCGCATCGACTATCGCATACCGGCACGCGGCCTGATCGGTTTCCAGTCCGAGTTCATGACGCTCACTCGCGGCACCGGCATCCTCAGCCATGTCTTCGACGAGTACGCGCCGGTCAGGTCCGAGGCCGCCGAGCGCCGCAACGGCGTGCTGATCTCCGCGGAAGACGGCGAGGCCGTGGCCTATGCGCTGTGGAAGCTCCAGGAGCGCGGCCGCATGTTCGTCAGTCCCGGTGAACGGCTCTACGAGGGCATGGTGATCGGCATCCATTCCCGCGACAACGACCTGGTGGTCAATCCGGTCAAGACCAAGCAGCTCACCAACATCCGCGCCGCGGGCAAGGACGAGGCGATCCTGCTCACCCCGGCGATCCGGCTCACGCTGGAATCGGCGATCGAATTCATCGCCGACGACGAGCTGGTCGAGATCACTCCCAAGTCGATCCGCATCCGCAAGCGCTACCTCAAGGAACACGAGCGCAAGCGCGCCGGCCGCCTCGAAGACAAGGCGGTCGCATAAGCTGCCTCACCCCCGCCGCGCGGACTCGTTGCCGGCGCGTCCGGCCCAACTCGTTCGACTAGGAAGAAGCGGAACGCGGACAGGGCGGTTGCGAATGCGGATTTGAGCGCCCTCTCCGCGTGCGGCGGGGCGGGGGGTGAGGTGCTAGTTTAAAATGGGCCGATGCTCGATCTTCCCCTCTCGGTTGTCCTTTCAGCCGCGTCGCTGCTCCTTGCACTGGTATCCGTCGTTCTGGTCGCGGCGCTGCTGGCGCGCACCCGCGCGCTCCCGGAGGCCGTGTCGCGCACCCTCGAAGAGAAGCACCTGGCAATGGTCAGGGACCTCAACACCGGGCTCAATTCGCTCGGCGACCGCCTGACCGGATCGCAGAACGAGATCCTCGATCGCCTGCGCACCACGCTCACCCAGGAGCTTACCCAGACGCGCTCCACGATGGGCGCGCTGCAGGTACAGCAAGTGGAGGAGCTGTCGGCCAACCGGGAGACGCTCACCCGGCGCCTCGGCGAGCTGACCTTGGAGATGAGCGGCAAGCAGGACGCGCTGCGCGCCGAAGTGATCACGAAAGTCCTGGAAAAGCTCGCCGAGCAAAGCCGCGCCGAGCAGGAGCTGATCCAGACCACGCTGCGCAACGCCTCCGCCCAGCTCGCAGCCTCGATGGAGCTGCTTTCCAAGACCACCGACGCGCGCCTGGAGCAGATCTCCGGCAAGGTCGGCGAGCGGCTGGAGGAGGGATTCAAGAAGACCAACGAGACCTTCGCCAACGTGATGGCGAGGCTTGCCACGATCGACGAGGCGCAGAAGAAGATCGACGGGCTGACCAGCAACGTCGTGAGCCTGCAGGAGCTGCTGGGAGACAAGCGCTCGCGCGGCGCGTTCGGCGAAATCCAGCTCGAGGCTCTGGTGCGCAACATGCTGCCGCCGGCCGCCTACGAGTTCCAGTACACGCTGTCCAACGGCAGCCGCGCCGACTGCGTGTTGAAGCTGCCCGAGCCGACCGGAATGGTCGCGGTGGACGCCAAGTTTCCGCTCGAGAACTACCAACGGATGTTCCAGGCCGACCTCGCCGAATCGGACCGGGCGCAGGCGCAGCGCCAATTCCGCGCCGACGTGAAGAGGCACGTCGAGGACATCGCGACCAAGTACATCGTCGCCAACGAGACCTCGGACGGCGCGGTGATGTTCGTTCCGGCGGAGGCGGTGTTCGCCGAGATCCACGCCTACCATGCGGAGGTGGTCGACTACGCGATGCAGCGCCGGGTGTGGATCGTGTCGCCGACGACGATGATGGCAGTGCTCAACACCGCGCGCGCGGTGCTCAAGGATGTGGAGACGCGCCGCCAGGTGCATATCATCAAGGACGAGCTCGGCAAGCTCGGCAAGGATTTCGGCCGTTTCGACCAGCGTCTGCGCAAGCTCGCGGATCACGTTCGACTGGCGCATCAGGACACCGAGGATCTGCGCATCACCGGCGACAAGCTAACCCGCCGGTTCGCCCAGATCGAGCGTGTCGAGCTGGAACAGCTCGACCAGGTCGAGGGGCTGGAGCGCGCGCTGCTCGAATCGCCCGACGAAGACAACCCGGCGGACTGATGTTCGGCGCGTACAAGTCCTGGCGCAGGCGACGCGTGCTGCGCAACGCGCGGCTCGACGCCGAGCTGTGGGAACGGGTCAGCCGCCGCTTCGGCTTCGTGCTCCGGCTGACGCCAGAGGAAAGGCAGCGGCTGCGCGACCTGGTGGTGCTATTCGTGCACGAGAAGCAGATCTCGGCCGCGGGCGACCACGAGCTGACGGAAGAGATGCGGCTCGGCATCGCGATCCAGGCGTGCATCCTGATCCTGAATCTCGGGATCGACTCCTATGACGGCTGGGTGGAGATCATCGTGTATCCGGACGAGTTCGCGCCGCGGCACGAGTTTCGCAACGAGGACGGCCTGGTCGAGACCGACGAGACTTCGTACGCCGGCCAGGCATGGCTGCAGGGGCCGGTCATCCTGTCCTGGGCGGATGTCGAGTACGCGTGGGAAGGCGACGGCGCGAACGTCGTCATCCATGAGTTCGCGCACAAGCTCGACATGCTGAGCGGGAGCGCGAACGGATTTCCGCCTCTGCACGCCGGCATGAGCCGGCAAGCCTGGGCCAAGGCGTTCACCGAGGCGTACGAGGATTTCTGCCGCCGCGTCGATGCGGGGCAGGAGACGGATATCGATCCGTACGCGGCCGAAGCGCCGGGAGAGTTTTTCGCGGTGCTGTCCGAAGCGTTTTTCGAGATCCCGGAAGTCGTGAAGGAAATCTACCCCGACGTCTACCGCCAGCTCTCTCTGTTCTACAGGCAGGACCCGGCCGCAAGAGAGCTGCCGAGAGAGTGGAGGCTGAGGCGCGCGTGAGACGGAACCGGCTGCGGGTATTGGCGGCGCTCGCCGCCGCGGCGCTCGCGCCGGCGTTCGGCGAGCAGCAGGTGCTGGAAGTAATCGAGCTGCGTTATCGCAGCGCGGAGGAAGTCATCCCGATACTCACGCCGCTGCTCGCGCCCGGTGCGACGGTGAGCGGCATGCAGAACAAGCTCGTGATCCGGACCACGCCTTCCAATCTTGCGGGCCTGCGCAAGGTGCTCGACGTGGTGGATGGCGCGCCGAAGCGATTGCTGATCACGGTCAGGCAGGAAACATCCGCATCGGGCGCGGGCACCGATCTCGACGTCTCCGGCGGAGTGGGCGCCGGTGCTGACAGCTTGCAGGCAGGCGTAGTGGGCATCCGGGCCGATCGCGCCGGAGCCGGCACCCGGACCGCGCAGGTCCTGGAAGGCAACGCCGTCTTCATCCAGCTCGGGCAATCGGCGCCGGTCAGGACGCGCCGCACGCGCGTGCTGCCGGGCGGTGCAGTGCAGGAAATCGACAGCGTCGAATACCACGATGTGGATGCCGGCTTCTACGCGCAGCCGCGGGTGAGCGGCGACCGGGTGACGATCCAGCTCGCGGCGCGGCGCGACGCGGTGCTCGATAACGGCGGCGGCGCTGTGCGCATTCAGAGTGTGGGGTCGGTCGCCACGGGCCGTCTCGGCGAGTGGATCGAGATCGGCGGGATTGCCCGGGAAGAGGTCCGCGACGAGCGCGCAACGATCCATTTCCGCTCCGCCGGCACGACGGAGCGCGCGAGGACGTTCATCAAGAGTGACCAGCAAGGGCTGCTCGGTTGGCGCACGACGCCGCAACGCGAAGCAGCGAATCTCCTGATGGTCGAGATCGACTTCACAACGCACCAAGCGATGGGGCCAAGTCGAGCTAACGTG
>Ga0070741_10009986_pt1 | contig 18130 bp, 14 predicted proteins | sample Coa_R1_4_FD_66440 | JGI IMG/M metagenome (GOLD analysis project Ga0070741, IMG submission 66440) | Surface soil microbial communities from Centralia Pennsylvania, which are recovering from an underground coalmine fire - Coalmine... | ecosystem: Environmental > Terrestrial > Soil > Unclassified ...
GCACCCTCGTTTCGAGGCGCTCGTTCAGGAGCGGGTCGAGCAGACGTTGATCGATCGCGGCGCGCGTCCGAACGAGCGGCGGTGGCTGACGCTCGGCGAAGCTGCAGAGCGTCTCGGATGTTCCCGGGATGCTGTACGGATGCGGATTCACCGCGGGCGGCTCGACCATCGCCGGCATGGTCGGCGGCTCTACGTCAGCGCCGCAAGCGTGGATCGGCTCGGTCCGGCTGTCTAGGATCCGGCCAGATCGGATCGACGCTTTGACGCCTGCGGCCGACGGTGCGCTAGGAAAGGACGAGTCTCGGGTGAAGGCCGCCGCCGCTTACGGCGCTGCGACACGGAAGCCGGTGTACAGCGGCAACCGTCGCGTTCCGGGGCTCTACGAACGGACGCTGGCGGATGGATCGAAGGTCTACGACGTGGCGCTTCGGCTCAGAGGCACGGTGCGGCGGCACCGCTTGTCGGCACGGACAAAGACGGACGCGCTTGTGGAGCTGCGCGCGCTGCAGGTCGACTACAAGCGAGGCGAGCAATACCGGTCGCCCGCAGCCGCCCTAACCGTTGCCGAGCTTGCGGATGATTGGCTCGCACACCTCGAGGCGCGCGTGGGGCACCGCGACCCGAAGCGCCGCTACTCCGCTCGGACGGTTGCGCTGTACCGGCAGCGACTCGTGCAGCACATCATCCCTGCCCTCGGCTCACGCGCCGCGACCGATGTCAGCGTTGTCGACATTCGCCGACTCATTGACAAGCTTGGCCTCGCCGGTCTTGCCCCTTCAACCGTTACTGGGATCGTCGGGATCCTCTCGGGCTTGCTCCGCTACGGCGTCAAGAACGGCATGCTCGAGCGCAACGTCGTCCGCGATCTCGACCGAGACGACCGGCCAGGAACGAGCCGGCTTACCGAACCGCGCTACCTCACTACCAAGGAGATCGCCCGCTTGCTCAGCAATCTGTCAGACACATTCAGGCCCGTCGTTGCCGTCTGTACGTTTGCAGGCCTGCGGATCTCGGAGGTGCTGGGCCTGCGATGGCGGGACATCGATCTCAGGAACGGAACGCTCATCGTGAGCGGGCAGCTAGGACCGGACGGGACGCGCGTGCCCGTCAAGAGCAGCGCCAGCGCGGCGAGCATGGAACTGCTTCCCGCGCTCACGCGGGAGCTGCGCGAACACCGCGCCCGCCAAGCGGAACGAAACATGCGCCGCGCGCGCGCCGACGCCCTCGTCTTCACCACGGCTCGCGGGAAGCCGCAGTCTCGGCGCAACGCCCTTCGCGCCCTTCAAAAGGCGGGCGACGCCGCCGGTCTCAACGGCAAGGGGCGCGAGCCTGTCGGCCTCCACGACCTCCGCCATTCCTTCGCTGCCGCCGCGCTCGAACAGCTCTCGCTGCCTGAAGCGTCGGCACTGCTCCGGCACGCAAACGCCCGCGTCACCGCGCAGGTCTATGCCGGGCTTACCGACGACGCGCGCAAGCAGGCGGCAGCGAAGCTTGCCAGGGGCGGCTTCGGTCGCTGACGCACGCAGAACGACGGCTGCATCTCCGCAGCAGACAGTTGTTCGATGCCTCTCAGCTCTCCGATAATGCGGTCGTGACGTCGTCGTCGCGCAGTTCTTGTCCGTGGAGGCGCAGCCAGCGAGCGTGCTCCTGCGAGCCCGGCATGGCGGAGTCGACGAGGTGCCAAAATGCCTTCGTGTGGCTCGGCTCGCGCAAGTGCAGCAGTTTGACGCCTATTAGGTATCGCGTCGTCTCGTCCATGCGATCGCGCTGGGCGAAAGTCACCCATTCGGCGTAACCGCGACGCAAGGCGTGCGGCACGCACACGAGCCGCCTCGAATTCGTCTCGCGTCGAACAGCCAGTCAGCGCATTGCGAACATGGCGCTGTATGGCGAGCTACGTAGCTCACGCTGCGAGTCGGTCGACGGCATGCGAGCGCATACAAACGCCAGTTTGGAGTCGCAGTTCGCAAGCGATCTGTCGAGATGTGGCTGCGGAATGCGCCGGGCATCGGCAAGGGAGCTCCAGAGCAACCGGGCACGTAGTGGGCCGACCGTACAACCCAGGGGTGATAGACGGGATCGCGCTGGATGGTGCAGCTGGGAGGAGAGCCGCCTCGTCGCAGCGACGCGACCCTCCCCGTCGTCAGCTGATTAGCGGACAAGGTTGATGACGTCCAAGACCAGCGACGCCAAGCCGATGACAAGGCATGTCACCGTAAGGATGAGAAGGAGCAACTCCCTCACCTCCGCTAGCTGCCCGCCGTCGCTCCTCGGCGGCGGGGAGGAGAGGCCACGCCCTTCCTCACCTACTACGGGCTTGAAGTCCCGCGTTTTGTAGTGCCAGGTAAGACCAGCGGCAAAGCGCGGTCCGCGTTGACACCGCCAGCGACTGCGACTAAGTATCGCCGGGTGAGGGGGGCGTTGCCCATTGTCTCGCGCGCTGGCAAGCTGAGCCCGTGACTGGGGCACCCGTGCGGCCGCTCCGCGGGCCTCGTGAATCCGAGACCTGCGACGATTACATCCTCCCTCGACTTCGAGAGGGGGGCTGGACCGACGATCAAATCGTCGCGGAGCACTACTTCACCGACGGTCGAATCGTGGCGACTGTGCGCGGTCACCGTCGACAGCCGGGGAAGCGCGCCGATTACCTCCTCGAGGCCCGTCCAGGGGTCCCGGTGGCCGTTGTCGAAGCCAAGCGGCTGTACCGCCTGCCGTCGGATGGGCTCCAGCAGGCGATGCGCTATGCGGAGATTCTGAATCTCCCGCTCGCGTACGCCTCGAACGGCGCCAGCATCATCGAGCACGACTACGACACCGGCTGGCAAGGGATCGTCGACAGGTTCCCGACGCCCGATGAGGCGTGGAGTCGCTATCTCGCATGGAAGGGGTTGACCTCGGAAGTCGCTGAGGACGTCGGGCTGCCGTTCAATCGCGACCTTCGAACGCCGGACGGTCGCGTGAAGGAGCCGCGCTACTACCAGGCGATCGCAATCAACCGGTCTGTCCAGGCTCTACTGGAGGGCAAGAAGCGTCTTCTACTCACGCTCGCGACCGGCACCGGAAAGAGCTTCGTCGCGATGCAGATCGTCTGGAAGTTGTGGTCGAGCGAGTGGACCGGGGAGCGCAAGCCGCGAATTCTCTACCTCGCTGACCGGAACATCCTTGTAGACCAGCCGATCACGCGCGAGTTCGTGCCCGTGTTCGGACGCGAAGGAGTCTGGAAGCTTCAAGGCGAGCCAAAGACCGGGCGGGAGATCTTCTTTGCCCTCTACCAAGCGCTCGCCGACAACGGCGGGGCCAGCATGTTCAAGAGCTATCCGACAGACTACTTCGACCTGATCGTTGTCGACGAGTGCCACCGGGGAAGCGCGCGCGACGAGTCGAACTGGCGCTCGATCCTCGAGCACTTTTCGCCGGCAGCACAGCTCGGGATGACGGCAACGCCGCTTCGCGACGACAACGTCGACACGTATCGGTATTTCGGCAATCCGCTCTACCAGTACACACTTTCGCAGGGCATCGAGGACGGGTTCCTCGCGCCATACCGGGTTAGGCGAGTCGTCCTGAGCCCGGATGCCGAAGGGTGGGCGCCGTCGTCAGAGCAGCTTGATGTCTTCGGCCGCGAGATTCCCGAGGGGCGGTACACAACGCGTGAGTTCGAGCGGGTGGTATCTCTGCTGATGCGAACGCGCGCTGCTGCTCGCCACCTCACCGAGTATCTGAAGAAGACAGACCGGTTCGCGAAGACGATCGTGTTTTGTGTCGACTCCGAGCATGCCGAGCAGATGCGTCTCGCGCTGCATGAGGCGAACAGCGACCTGGCCCGGCAGTACCCGCATTACGTCGCGAGGATCGTTTCGGCCGAAGGCGACATCGGCCGTGAGCACCTCGACAACTTCGTCGATCCCGAATCCGAGACGCCGGTGATCGCGACGACGTCAAGACTTCTCTCCACCGGAGTCGACATTCCGACGTGCAAGAACGTCGTGTTGTTCAGGCCAATCGGTTCGGTCACTGAGTTCAAGCAGATCATCGGACGCGGGACGCGACTCTTCCCGGACGCGGACAAGCTGTCGTTCACGATTGTCGACTACGCGAACGCGACAACGCATTTCGCCGATCCTGAATTCGACGGGCTTCCCGAGGAGATCGTCGAAGAGACAGTCGATGAAGACGGTGAAACGGTCAACGAGACGGTGGAGCTTGAGACAGTCGAAGTTGACCAAGGGACAGACCCGGTCGAAGTGGAGATCGGCGAGCGTGCGAGGAAGTACTACGTCGACGACGGCGAGGCATATGTAACCGCTGAAGCGGTCTATCTCCTCGTTGCCGGCGCTTCGACACCTCAGATCGTCGAGTACGAGGACTACGTTGCGGACCAAGTTCGGCGGCTGTATCCAGCTGCCAATGACTTGCGCAGCCGATGGCGCACCGCCGACGGTCGCGACGAAGTGATCAACGCCCTCGAGGTACGTGGTATCTCGCTCGGCGAGCTTGCCGAGCGAACGGGGCTCGCTGACGCCGATCCGTTTGACCTCCTTGTGTACGTTGCCTGGAACGGGTCTCTGACGAGCCGGCGCGAGCGGGCTACGAAGCTGCGCCGTGAACACGTCGAGTTCTTCGATCGCTTCCAGCCGGAGGCTCGCGCGATCCTCGAGGAACTCGTCGATAAGTACGCCGACCATGGTGTCAACCAGCTCGACGACCTCCACATTCTTGAAGTGCCGCCGCTCTCGCGTTTCGGAACCCCGGTCGAGATCGCCACCCGGTTCGGAGGCGTCGCGCCGCTTCGCGACGCCGTGTCTGAACTTCAAGAGCTCCTGTACGTGGCATGAGTCCGCCGACCGGACCGATACAGATCTAAGGGATGGCGACCGCCGCGAAGACGACCGGAACCACGCGCGCCGAGCTGGGCGCCCTGATTGACCGCGCGCGAAAGATCATGCGCAAGGATGCCGGTCTCTCCGGCGATCTTGACCGGATCCCACAGCTTGCATGGATCCTCTTTCTCAAGGCGTTCGACGACCTGGAGCAGCGGCGCGAGATCACCGAGCGCTCCTTCCGGCCGGCGATCGACGCGCCGTACCGATGGCGCGATTGGGCAGCCGACTCGGTGAACGGTCGGACAGGCGAGCCGCTCTTGCGCTTCGTGAACGACGACTTGCTGCCAGCGCTACGGAACCTGCGCGGCGCGAGCGATCGCGACCCGCGCGACGTCGTCGCAGCCGTTTTCAAGGAAACGTTCAACCGGATGCTCTCCGGCTACCTGCTGCGTGACGTTGTCGATGTCGTCAACCGCATTGACTTCTCCTCTGCAGACGACATCCACACGATGGCGCACCTGTACGAGTCGATGCTTCGGGAGATGCGCGATGCAGCGGGCGACGCCGGCGAGTTCTACACGCCGCGTCCTTTGATCCGGCTGATCACGCAGCAGACCGGCCTGCGGCCCGGTGACCACATCCTCGACCCAGCCGCTGGAACAGGAGGGTTCTTGGTCGAAGCATTGGAGGAGTTGCGGCCGGGCGCGGTGACTGTCGAATCGTGGCGCGATCTCCAAGAGAATTTGCACGGGATCGAGAAGAAGCCGATGCCGTATCTCCTTGGAACAATGAACCTTCTGCTCCACGGGATCGAGCAGCCGCGAGTGCGCCGCGACAACGGTCTTGCAACTCCGCTGACGCAGATCCCGCAGTCCGCAAAGGTCGACGTTGTTCTGACAAACCCTCCTTTCGGCGGCGAAGAAGAGAAAGGGATCGAAAAGAACTTCCCTGAAGCGACGCGGACATCAGAGACCGCGCTCCTCTTCCTTCAGTTCATCCAGCGCATCCTGAAGCCGGGCGGTCGCTGCGGAATGGTTGTACCCGACGGGGTCCTCTTCGGCGATGGCGTTGCTTCGCGGATCAAGCAGCAGCTCCTGAAGGACTGCAACCTGCACACGATTGTCAGGCTTCCACCAGGCGTCTTCGCGCCGTACACGATGATCACCACGAACCTCATCTTCTTCGACAAGACCGGGCCGACGAAGGAGATCTGGTTGTACGAACATCCGTTGCCGGAAGGACGGAAGAACTACACGAAGACGAAGCCGCTTGCGTTCGACGAGTTCGCTCCGATGCAGAAGTGGTGGCGAAACCGAGTTGCGAACGAGCGCGCGTGGCGCGTGCCTATTGGCGAGATCGGCGAAGACGTGAATCTTGATCTCCGCCATCCGGCGCGAGGCCGAGTCACGCAGCTCGAAGATCCCGCGCAACTCACGCACGTAGCTCGACAGGCGGCAACAGAAGCAGCGTCAGTTGCGGCTTCTGTCGGGAACACAGCTACGGCAGTCCCGCGCACGAAGGCCTCGCCGCTTGTTCAACTGCGTGAGGTCGTATCGCTGCGCGGCGGCGGGACACCGTCGAAGGGCAATAGCGCGTACTGGGACGGCGAGATCCCGTGGGTTTCCCCGAAAGACATGAAGACGCGCGAGATCTTCGACTCCATCGACCACATTTCACCGCACGCGGTAACGGAGACGCCGGCAAAGCTCATTGAACCGGGCGCTGTGCTGATCGTTGTTCGTGGGATGATCCTCGCGCACACGGTGCCAACAGCCGTCCTCCGTGTGCCCGCCGCGATCAACCAGGACATGAAGGCGATGGTCGTCGACCCGAGCGTGTCGCCGGACTACCTCTGTTTGGCACTGTGGGCGCGCAACGCGCACCTGCTTGCTCTCGTCGAGCGCTCAACGCACGGCACGCGAAAGCTCGGCACTGAGAAACTCCTCGATTTCACGATTCCCCTCCCGCCGCGAGAGGAACAGGAGGAGATCGTAGCTTCGCTCCAGGACGTTGAGGAGGATCTGCGCGAGCAGGTCGATGCTTTCCGCAGACTGGCCGACGAAGCAAACTCCGCACTGCGTCAGCTTGTCCCGGCGGTTCTCGCCCAACATTTCCAGGCGGGCAGCTAGAAGCTCGCTGCGGCCAGCAGCGCGCTTGCGCCTACGGCGCCGACGCAGCCACGATCTAGGGCTTCGGGGACAGCGACCCGAAACGGTCGTCGTTCCCTTCGAGCGCGCAGGCAACGATGGTCTGGTACCGCACGAGTGCGCCGGGCAGCTTGAAGTAGCTGAGGGAGCAGTATCACTGCCACGCGCGACGACCTGAGCGATACTCGCGGCCATGCTCGTCCGCACCAACGGCAGCCAGTGGCAGGAGACAGAACCGGCCGGATCTGCGGCTGAGACCCAGTTCCAGGCGGTCGTCGCAGAGACGTTCGACCAGGTTCTGGCGACGCAGTCGGACGCGCCGGCGGTCGTCGCGCGCGAGGTCGCTATGCCGGACGGCGGGAGGGTCGACATCCTCGCCGTCGACGCTGACGGCGTCATCATGATCTGCGAGTACAAGCTGCAAGGGAATGCTGGCATCCGGCGCGAGGTTGTCGGCCAGGTGCTCGAGTACGCCGGCGGCCTGAACGGGATGTCGCTGCGCGAGTTCCGGGCTCGTGTTGAGGCGCGGATCGGAAGATCGCTCGTCGACGCGATGAGCGAGCGCGCCGGCGAGGAGTGGGATCAGGGTGTGTGTCCTGACGAGCTCTCGAGCGCGCGCCGGGCGGCACTGGCGCGTCCCGCCTGGCGAGGCGCGTAACAAGAGTCGCGCAGCGGCCGGTGTGGGCGGTCGAACTCCCGCCGGCCGGTCGAGTGCTTCCGCCCGATGCACCAGCCGCTCATCGAGCGTACGTACGGGAGTGGCGGCACGAAAGTCGCTCTTTCGGACATGGCAGGAACGGGCAAGCGTGCAAAAGGCGTCGTCCGCGCACACGTTCTCGTACGCTCGACGCGTACTCTCGGAAGAACGCCCAAAGTGTCCCGGCTATATCTCGGCTCAAAGCGGCCGTCGCAGATCGCTGCGGAAAGGGAACGCGTTCAGGTGACCGTTACCGCAGCTGCTTCGTGCGTTGGAGCCGTCTCCCTGCTGTCCGAGCGGGGACCCGGCGCTGTCCGACGCGGTGTATTTACTTGTACGCCCGCTATGAGACTCCTTCAGTCAGCCGATCTGCACGTCGATAGCCCGATGCGAGGTCTCGTCGCGTACGACAACGCGCCGGTTGACGAGCTTCGGTTGGCAACGCGGGTCGCACTGTCGAACCTCGTCGACGCAGCGATCGAGCGAGCCGTCGATGGCGTCCTACTCGCGGGTGACATCTTCGACGGGGACTGGCCGCATTACGGCACCGGCGTCCACTTCGTCTCGGAAATGGCGCGCCTGCGTGAAGCAGAGATCCCGGTCGTCATGGTTGCTGGGAATCACGACGCGGCGTCGAAGCTGACGCGGTCGCTGCGCTTCCCTGACAACGTGCGGGTCCTCGGCACGCGTAAGCCGGAGACGGTTTTGTTCGAGAACGTCGGCCTGGCTGTCCACGGGCAGGGCTACGCGACCCCTGCGTTGCTCGACGATCTCTCCGCGGGCTACCCGGCGCCACTCAGCGACCTCGTCAATGTCGGCTTGCTGCACACGAGCGTCGACGGCCGCCCCGGTCACGAGCGCTACGCGCCCTGCACGGTCGAAGGACTGGTCGCGCGTGGGTACGCGTTCTGGGGGCTTGGGCACGTTCACAGCCATGAGGTCTTGAGCCTCGATCCGCTGATCGTGTTCCCCGGCAACCTCCAAGGTCGCGGCGTCCGGGAAGCCGGGCCGAAGGGTGCGGTGATCGTCGAGATTGGAGAGGACGGGCGCACCTCTCTCGAACAGGTGGCGCTGGATGCTGTCCGTTGGGCCGTCCTGACGATCGACGCGAGCGATTGCGCCGACCGCGACCAGGTTATCGAGCACGTCGCCGCCGCCATCCGCAACGCCGTGGGTAATGCCGGTGAGCGTCTGGTTGCGGCGAGAGTAGTGATCTCCGGGGTGAGCGATGCGCACAATGAGCTCGCTGGCGACGAGGAGCGTCTCCGCTACGAGGTGATCGGCGGCGCTGTCGACGTGGCGGCTACCCAGGTCTGGATCGAGCAAGTCAGACTCGAGACTCGGGCGCCGCGCGATCTCGCCGCCGGCGACGACGCAATCGGTGAGCTCGTGCAAGAACTCGCGGATCTGATGGGTGAAGAGGGCTCCTCCGCGGAGCTTGCCGCCACGCTGGAGCCGCTGAAGCGTGTCCTGCCGCCAGCTGTTCTCGCCGAGTTCGATCCGTCGAACCGCGAAACGATTCGTGAATTGATGGCGGACGTGTCTCGCTCGCTGCCGGTCGCGCTTCTCGAACGGACTGATCGCTGATGGCGCTCCGGTTCGAACGCCTCGATTTCAACCCGTGGGGCTGCTTTGAGAACCACTCGCTGCGCTTCAGTCCCCGCGTCGGTGATGTCGATCTCGTCCACGGCCGCAATGCGTCCGGGAAGTCGACAACGAGCCGCGGCGAACGCAGTCTTCTTTACGGCATGGGTGAGCGTCCGGTCGACAACCACACGTATGACTACGCCGATCTGCGGATCGGCGCTCGGTTGAACGTCGATGGCCGGACGATCGAAATCAGCAGACGCAAGCGGCGCGTCGACTCCTTGCTGGGCCCGAAGGGTGAGCCGGTTCCCGAGGACGTCCTCACGAAGGCGCTCTCCGGCCTTTCGGCCGACGTCTACGTCGGGCTCCTACAGGTCGACAACGAGACGCTCGTTGACGGCGGCCGTGAGCTTCTGCAAGGGCAGGGCGAGGTTGGTGCGAGCCTGTTCGCGGCCGCGGCTGGGATCGCGTCGCTTCACCGGACGCTCAACGCTCTTCAGACAGAAGCCGACCGGCTCTTCAACCCGCGCGGGCGGTCGAGTGTTCTGCGTAAGCAGATTGCTGAACTGCAGGAGGCAGAGCGGCGGCTGCGCGAGACGATGCTGCGGCCGGCGCGCCATGGCGAGATGAGGAAAGCGCTTGGCGAAGCCGAGTTTGCCTGCGAAGACGCGACATCGCGGTTGCGAGAGCTCGACCTTGAGATGCGGGAGCTTGAACGGAAGCGGGCGATCGCGCCGCTGCTCGCTGCGCGCGCCGAGCTTGTCGAAGAACTCGCCAAACTCGAGGCGACGCCCGAGCTGCCCGAGGACGCCGCTGCGCGACGCATCGATGTGCAAGGACGCATCCGCAACGCAGGTCAGGCGCTGGAGCGCGCGAAGAGGGGGCTAGCCACTCTCGACAGTGAGATCAACTCGATCACGGTCGACTCCACGCTCCTCGCGCGCGTAGAGGAAGTCAAGGCCGTTATGGAGGCTGGCGCCGCCATCACCAAAGCTGCGGGCGACCGTCGTAAACGCGAAGGCGAACTGCAGGCGGCGCGGGCCGCGGTGTCGCATGCGGCAGCGACTGTCGGCGTCGACGCCTCCGAGATCGAGGCGCTCCGTCGGCCGATTGCGGCGCGCAACGCGCTCGACGTCTGCCTACGGGCGGGTGACGAGCTTCGCGCGGCATTGCGGAGCGCAACGACCGCGCACGATCAGGCCGAGCGGGACCATGATGAGGCGCAGGCGGCGCTTGCCGCAGCGCTGGGCGTCTTGGACGTCGCGCCGCTCGAGGCAGCGCTCGCCGCAGCGTTGAAGTCGAGCGCGATCGCCGAGCAGCGGGAAGAGCTTGATCTCGAAGCGAAGCGCAGCCGTCGCGAGGCGGACGAGAAGCTGCGCGAGCTCGTCCCGGCGCCCGCAACTGTGGCCGCGCTTCGTGAGATCGCTGCGCCGTCGCGCAAGGAAGCAAGTCGTGCCTCGACACGGGTGCAGGAACTAAGCCGCGAGAAAGAGATGCTTCAGGTCGAGTCCCAGCGCATCGCGCTCGAGGCGACGGAGATCGAGGAGGAGCGCCTTCGCCTTCAGATTGAAGGCGAAGCTCCAAGCGCCGAAGTTCTCGCGGCTACGCGTTTGCAACGTGATGAGCACTGGGCGCACATCCGCGCCGCCGGCACTGACGGCGAGCTCGCTGCCGACGAGTGCGACGTCCTTGAGCGGCTGATCGTCGATGCCGATCATCTGGCTGATCGTCGAACCGATCACGCTGCACAGATCGAGAGGACTGCAGCGCTTCACGCACGCGCAACGAATTCGACGCGCGAGCAGACGGAGCATGAGCGACGGTGCGGCGATCTCCGTGATCGGGAAGCCGCCGCTGCCGCAGCCTGGGTCGCGACCTGGTCGGTGACGCAGCTCGACGCAATTCAGCCGGACGACGCTCTCACGTGGATCGACGCACGGGAGGAGATCATCACCGTGGCGCGCGCCGCGGACGCAGCCGGGGAGCGCGCAGAGCAGTTGGGTGAGCGCGAGCGCGACCTCGCCAACCTTCTTGTTCGCGAACTGCATGTCCTCGGTATCGAGGTCGCGGCTGGAACACCGCTAGAGGCAGTGACCGCGCGTGCGCAGGGCGCCGTCAGGGACGCGCGAATCGCGGCGACAACACGAGCGTCGCTCGAAACGACGCTTGGTGGCGCCGAGCGTGCTGTCGCGCGCGCGAAGCGCGAACTCGAGACCGCTAGGACCGCATATGCGAAATGGGAGAACGAATGGCCCCAGCGCCGCGCTGAAGCTGGGCTGCCGGAAACGACTTCACCCGATGCAGCCCATGAGATTGCACGCGCGATCGACGAGGGCCTGAACCAGCTCGTGACGGTCGCCGATCTCGAACGGCGGATCGCGGGCATCGACGCAGACACGAGCGAGTTCGACGTGATCGTGACCGCGCTCTGCTATGAGCTCGCCCCCGATTTGCTGGCGGTCGCAACCACGCGTGCTGCCGCAGCGCTCGGCGCCCGGCTCACGGAGCAGGAGAACGCGAACGCGCGGCGTGACGGACTGCTGGAACAGGGCGCCGTGAAGGCAGCTGAGGTCGCAGTCCTGGAAGACGAGCTCGCGACGGCCGAAGCTGAGTTTGTCGAGCTTCTCGAGCTTGCCGGTGTCGCCGACGCGCGCGAGCTTCCCGCAATTGAGGGGCGGGCGGCGAGGGTTCGTGCGCTTCGCAAAGAAATCAAGTCAGCCGAACGGCGCGTCACCGAGGTGGGGGAGGGACAGTTCGCTGACCTCGCCGCATCAGCGGAAGGATTCGACCGCGATCGCGCCGTGCTTGAACTTCGCGAGCTCTCCGCGACGGCTGAAGCGCTGCGGGCAGAACGCGACGAGATCAAAGAACGGATCGGGGAGCTTCGGCGCGAGCTCGTGGATGCTGAGACCAGCGTTTCTGCGGTCGAGGCGGCACAGGAGGTAGCGCTAGCGCGAGCGGCCGTTCAGGCGACCGCGGTTGCTCATGCGAAAGCGACCGTCGCCGCGGCCACCGTTCGTCGGGCGATCGAGCGCTACCGCACGCAGCACCAAGACCCGCTGCTGCGCCGCGCCAACGAACTCTTCACGCGCTTCACGCTTGGCAGCTTCGTCGAATTGTTTGTCGACGTGAACGACCGCGGCGCCGGCGAGCTGATCGGTCGTCAGCGCGACCGCGTCCTGAAGCGCGTTCCTGAGATGAGCAAAGGCACGCGCGAGCAGTTGTTCCTAGCGCTACGAATCGCCGCAATAGAGCGCTACGTCGAGAGCTCTGGCGCTGTCCCTGTCATCTTCGATGACGTTTTCGTCGAATCTGACTCGCCCCGTTCCGAGCGCATCTTCGAAGCGCTCGGCGAGCTGGCCAAGCTGACACAAGTGATCGTGCTCACGCATCACGAACATCTGATCGATGTCGGCCGGAAGGCACTCGGCGATCGGCTCGTCACGCAGGATCTGCCTGACGCGGCGCCGACGCTGCGCGAAGCAGCAGCTGCATGAGCCGCAGATCGCGAGGTTCTTAGCGTCGATCGCGGTGCCCGCCGCATCGGATTCACCGCTTGACAGAGCCTCTGCCACCGTCATTCATGACTACGTCCGCATCCTCCTCGCGGGCGGTGACCGCCGATCGCGGTTGCGCGCGATCAGGGGACTCATGCTGTGGCTACGCGAGCGAGAGGACTGGAGATCGAGTTGGCACGCGAGGCCGGGATGACCTGGCAGGACAGCGGTGAAACACAGGAGCGCGCCCACGCCAGGGTGCGCACCACCAGGCGGCTCAGACGCGTCATCGACCGCGTGTGAGACGGCTGACGTCGCCGGGGTTTGATCACGTCGGCACTCCCGATCTGCGGTACTGGCTCGAGTGGTGGAGCGCGCCGGAGCGGAGGCCAACTCGGGCTGAAGCCGGCCGAGATCGACAGGCCGACTGCGCCAAGCTCGGACTCTCCCGATCGAAGGGACTCCGGAGGCGACAGGCGCGTGGCAACAATGGCAACGTTCGTGGTTCGTTCGGGTTCGGTCCGGTTCGGGTTCGGAGAGAACTCCCGCGCAACGATGCGGATTCCATGCACTGCAGCGCACGGGCCCGAACGCTGCCCCGACTCGACAAGCTGGGGGTCACTGGTTCGAGCCCAGTACCGCCCATAGAAAAGCCCCGCTCAGGGGCTTTTTTGTTGCTCCAACGAACAACGATCGGCAAGGAAGGGCCTTGCCACCGTGTTCGGTCGAACCACGCGAGCGAGGCCGGAATGGGGCGTAAGGCCGGTGCTTGTCTCATTTCCGCTTCGCGCGAAGAGACCGCGAACCCCAGCGTTGCTGTTTGGAGGTCAGTACTCGAGCGACGCCCCGCCGTCGGCGAACGGGTACTGGCGTGCTGGAGGTCGCCTGGACGGAAGAAGCTCGTGCAAAGACCCTCGTGCGGACATGCAGGGACGGACGGTGGTCAGCCCTCGCCCTAGAAGCCACCAGCGGAGAAACAGGCGACTTCGATGGGCGCTTTCCGTCTCCGGGACGAGACGTGCAGGACGCTTGCATCCCGCCGCTTGTCTGCTTATACTGAACCAGATGGTTCAGTATTCAGAAACCCACTTCAACGCCTCCTTCGCCGCGCTCGCGGACGCCACCCGACGCGGCGTTCTCGAGCAGCTTGCGCGCGGCGACGCCTCGATCACCGACCTTGCCGACAAGTTCTCCATGACCCTCACCGGCATGAAGAAACACGTCGGCGTGCTCGAACAGGCCGGACTCGTCACGACCGAAAAGGTCGGCCGCGTACGCAACTGCAAGATCGGCCCCGGCCGACTCGAAGAGGAAATGGAGTGGATCTCGCGATACCGCCAGGTCTGGGACGCCCGCTTCGAAGCGCTAGACCGCGTGATCGAGCAACTCAAATCCCGTGACAAACCCGATGCCCGCAAGAAGAGAAAGTGAGGCTCGCATGAATCGCACGACCGTTGAACGCAAGTCCGATCGCGAAGTCGTCGTCACCCGCACGTTCGATGCGCCCGCGCGCCTCGTGTTCGAGGCGTGGACGAATCCCGAGCTGTTCAAGCAATGGTGGGTGCCGCGGTCGATGGGCATGACGCTGCGTTCGTGCGAGCTGGACGTGCGCACCGGCGGCGAATACCGCCTCGTGTTCGGCGACGACCCCGCGACCCCTATGGCCTTCTTCGGCAAGTACCTCGATGTGGTGCCGAACCAGCGCATCGTCTGGACGAATGAGGAAAGCGGCGCCGACGGTTCCGTCAGCACTGTGACCTTCGAAGAGAAGAACGGCAAGACGACGCTCGTGATGAGCGAGCTTTACCCGACGAAGGAAGCGCTCGAGGCCGGCATCGGCGCGCAGGAAGCCATGAACGAGACGTTCGGGCAGCTCGACGAGCTGCTCGCCTCGCTCGCTACTGCCGCACGATCGTGACGTTATCGACGCCCGCCTCGATCACGATGCTCGTTTTCGCGTCCAGTGCCCTTACGCGCAACTGGATCGTCTGACCGACTCACGCGGTGATGTCCCGAGCCCTCTGACGGACTCGCACCGTCGACCTGCTCCTTACCATTCTCGTGCAGGTGAGGGAAGCGCGGGCACGGCCGGGTCCTCGCGGGCACGGAAGCGCTGCAAACCGATGGGACCTGACGACGAGACGCGACCCGTGCATGTCCGGGTGTGGACGCGCTGATGTTCGCACCTCGTTCGCACGGTGGCTGGCCCTCGTGCCAACAGAGACGGATGTTGTAACCCCGGCGAGGTTGGGGTCGAACGGGTTGAGCATCCATGTCCTGTCGAACCAGGGTTCGACCGACGAGTGGTGGCTCTCAGGCGGCGGGGATGACCACCTCTTTGACCTCCGTCATGTAGAGCCCGGCTGCGGCAGAGGCTTGTTCCGGCGCGCTGCCGCGCTGGCGCGCGTCGATATAGGCGGCGTACCAGTCCCACCAGTTGTGCGGTGGGGCGACTGCCTCGTAGGCGCCGTGATGTTCCTCCGTCTCGTGCAAGAGATCTGCCAAGGATGCGATGTCCATCTTGGTCCTCCGTTCTTTGGTGAGCCGTGGGTGTCGGGGATGCGGTGGCTGGCCCTCGCCGTGCTCGCGTCGTGGTCAATCGGTGGCTTGTTCTTCTCGCTCGGCCCGGCGCTCGGCGCCCAACTCTTAGCCTCCACGAACGCGATCGTCGCCGAAATAGGAATCGTCACGCTCACGGGCACCGCTGCCGTCGCGCAGCTTGTCCTCGGCCGGACGCGGCCGTGGCTCGCCGCGAGCGCCGGCTCGCTCGCCCTCGCAATCGGAATCGTGCTGATCGTGCTCTCGACCCGCTCCGACTCGACCGCGACGTACCTCGGAGGGTCGATCATCGGCGGCGCGGGCTTCGGACTTGCGTTCCTCGGCGGCCTCCGTGCACTCGTGAGCGCGACCCCGCCCGACCAGCGCGCCGCCGTGATGTCGGCGTTCTACATCGTCGCCTACAGCGCATTCTCGATCCCGGCCGTCGTCGCCGGCCTCCTCGTCAACGACCTCGGCCTCGACACGACCTTCGAGGCGTTCGGGAGCGTCGTCGCTGTGATCGCGATCGTCGTCGCCTTTGCGGCTTGGCGCACGCGGACCGGATTCAAGGCTGTCGGCGATGCCGAGGCCGCGCCGCAACTCGGCTAGCCACCCGGATGAGAAGCGGTAGCTACTGAGGCGTCCTCAAGCTGCAGCAGCTTGGGCGCGACCATCAGGGGCCAGGCTAGCTTCGGATTGAGAGGACGACCGCGCCGACCGCTCCTGCGACCACGTCGCGCAGCGCCTGTGCCGCCTGTTCGAGCGGACGGACGGACGCGATCGGCACGCTGAGGGTGCCGTGTGCCAGCAGCTCGGCGAGGGCCGAAAGCTGCCGACCGTCGGGGCGGACGTAGACGTCGGATACGGCGACGCCCCGTTCCTCCCGCGGCGGGTCGCCCGTGATCGTGGCGAGGCGGCCGCCGTCAGCGACCGCCTTCAAGGTGGTGGCCGCTTGCGCGCGGGCGGCGTTGACGGCCTTCGGCGCGCCGCCGCCGGTGATCTCGCGGACGAGCGCTGGCCAGTCGCCGTGGTAGTCGAGCACCTCCGACGCGCCGTAGTCGCGGATGCGCTCGGCCTTCTTCGGGCTCGCCGTTGCGATCACGCGGGCGCCCCGAGCGGCGGCGAGCTGGACGAGCAGGCCGCCCGTGACTCCGCCGGCTCCGTTGACCACGACCCAGCCGCCGCTCTCGATCGCGAGCGCCTCGTCGAGTGCCTGAGCTGCAGTGAGCGCGGGAATGGGAAACGCTGCGCCGGCGTCCCAGGACGCCTCTGGCGGCCGGGGCGCGACGGTCGCCGCAGGTGCGAGCACCCTCCCTGCCCACGTCCCGTGACGGCGGAGCGGCAGCGGATGTGTCATCACCTCGTCGCCCTCGCGCACCTCGGCCACACGGGAGCCGACGGCTGCGACCGTCCCGGCCGCCTCCGTCCCGAGCGCCATCGGAGCCGGGCCACCGATCTGCCAGCTGCCGATCCTGACCAGCTCGTCCCAGTTGCCGATGCCGGCGGCGGCGACGTCGATCAGGACCTCGTCTTCGGCAGGCGTCGTCGGCTCGTCCACCTCGAAGATCTCGACGGGCTCACCGAGCGCTGTGATCCCGGCTACTCGCATTCGGTTCGGGCATCCGCCGGCAGAGGTCACGGCCGCACCCGCCGGCTAGTCGGTGCCAACCTCGAGCACGACCTTGCCCCGCTTCCCGCGGCCCGCGACTCGCTCGAATGCCGCCCGCGCCTCCGTGAGCGGAAAGACCGAGTCGACCTCCGCGCGAAGCTCGCCTGCCTCCACGAGCGCTGTCAACTCCGTCAGTTGCTCGTGGTCGGGTTCGACGATGAAGTAGATCGCGCCCGGAATCTCCTCTGCGATCGTGACCACACGCTCGCCAGCGGGGACCTCGCCGCCACGAGTGTCGAAGACCAGATCGACCGGCCCGCTCTCCACGACCGCTGCGCCGGCGTGTCGCGCAAGCTGGACAGCTATGTGCCCGACCCCGCCCGAAGCGCCCGTGACCAGCACCCGCTCGCCTCGGGCGAGCCGCCCGTGCACAAACAGTGCTTGCCAGGCGGTCAGCCCGCCCATCGGCAGAGCTGCCGCCTCGACGTGGCTTAGCCGCAACGGCTTCGGTGCAAGCACCTCGGCCGGGACGACGGCGTACTCGGCAGCCACCCCGTCGCGATCGAAAGGCGTAAGCGCGTACACCTCGTCACCGCTGCCGATGACAACGCCCGAAAGCTCATGAGACGGAATCGCCGGCAGTCGATCGACCGGCCACTCCAGCTCGCCACGGGTTATCGCCGCGGCATGCACGCGCACCAGCACCTCTCCCGGATCCGGCGACGGCGTCTCGATCTCCTCAACCTTCAAGCCGTCATCGTGCAGCCGTACCGCTAGCACACCGCTCCCCTGCCACCCCTGTTGGACTTTGTTCCTCAGGAGATCTTGCCATCGACCAGCCTCCTGCTCGGAGGCGTCGCTTGGGCCGGCGCGCTTACGCCAGAATTACGGTCCCAACCTCGGAGCTAGGGTGTCCGAGATGTCAAATTTCGGCCGTCGAGTGGATGTTCTGGTCGCCGCGATGAGGTGCTCGTGCGTTGCACGTCGCGTGGCAAGGATGGCAAGGATCGGTGTTCGCTCGGGTTCGCTCGAGCGTTCGCTCGAGGAGGTGATTCCGCTCAACGACGCGGTGTAGGCGAACTCATGCGAACGGGCGCGAACGGCCGCTCCATATCGACAAGCTGGGGGTCACTGGTTCGAGCCCAGTACCGCCCATCTCTTCAAAGCCCTGCTACATGCGGGCTTCGTCCTCTGAGTGGCCGACGAATGCCGCGGCGGTGACGAGCGCACGG
>Ga0070741_10009987_pt1 | contig 18128 bp, 17 predicted proteins | sample Coa_R1_4_FD_66440 | JGI IMG/M metagenome (GOLD analysis project Ga0070741, IMG submission 66440) | Surface soil microbial communities from Centralia Pennsylvania, which are recovering from an underground coalmine fire - Coalmine... | ecosystem: Environmental > Terrestrial > Soil > Unclassified ...
GGAGTGAACGGTGCGGCCACTAACATCTTGGGGTAGTATTCAATACCCACTCGCCGCGCCGCGTCCGCCCAGGAGTGGTCAAAGACGAACTCCCCCATGCTGTTCCCTTTCAAGTAGAGGGGACACGCGGCGACGAGCCGTTTTCCGTCGTAGACAGTTAAGTGTTGAGGGAGCCAGCCCGTTCTCTGACCCGTACACCGAGCCTCTTCCATACACGCCAGCCAATCCCATTCAATGAAGGGTGACCCGTCCCCGACCATGACATCCCAAGCGGCGCGGTCGACCTCGGCCATACTCTTGATGACTTTGACTTGTAACATACTACTCGGCATTATTGGCGGGCATGACATAAGAAGCAAGGGTCTCGTTGACCACGGACGGTATCGCACGCCCTTGTCGGACGGAAAAGTTATTACTATGCAGAGCGGCAGCGTTGTTGTGTATCGTGAGCACGGACACTTAGTGCTCGGCGTCGTACAAAAGATTTCCTCTTCCCCGGATACGACACGAGTTGAACTTACGGCTGAGGACGGGAAAAAGACCACGCTGACGCAAGACCGGATCCTGTTTGACTGTAAGCAGACACTCGCTCTCGCTGGACCGTCGGTCGAACTGAAGAGGCAATTACAAGCGTTACATGAGCAGATCCGTTCCGCGGCTCGGACTGTTGATCTCAAAGAATTGTGGGAACTCCTCCAAGACGAACCGACTGAGGCATGGCAGTGGCAAGAACTCGCCGGCCTAGTTCTTTCCTCACAAGACAATCCGCTGATGGCGGCCGGAGTACTCGAGGCCTTGTACGGTCAGAATATCTATTTCAAAGAGCGTAAAGCCGGAGAATTTACCTTACGCGATACCAAGAGCATCGAAGAAGTCATACATCAGCAACAGCGTGAACAAGAGCGTGCCCGGGCACAAGAAGAGTTCTTCGCTTGGACACAGTCGCAACTGGCCGGACCGCCCTCAGTCTCTGCGCCGCCGGCCGGGGCGGATCGTTACCTTGATCTCATCAAAGGGCTTGCGCTGTACGGTGAATTCTACGACAAGCGAACCCAAGCTCTGAAACTGCTCGATGAGATCGGCTTTCGCAGCAAAGGGCATCCCTGGGATGTCGCTTTTCAATTATTGGTCGCACTCGGCATCTGGGCACCCGACGAAGAATTGGGCTTGCTCCGTTATCAAATTCCCACACGATTCTCAGCCGAGGCCGTGCAAGAGGCGGAGAACGCGCCAGCCTTCTCCCCTGATACGTCAGACCACATCGACCTCACCTCACTCTTTACGTTTACTATCGACGATGCCGAGACCACCGACATCGACGACGCGCTCAGTATCAGCGTCAAAGACGGCAAGACGATTGTCGGGGTGCACATCACCGATGTCGGATATTTTGTCGCGCCGGGCAGTGCCCTCGACAAAGCCGCGCTGGCTCGCGGCACGTCGGTATATCTCCCCGGCCGTAGATTCCCTATGCTGCCGCCGATTCTCAGCGAAGAAAAAGCGAGTCTCTGTGCGGGCACGTTACGCCCTTCTCTGAGTTTCTTCGCCCACATCGACGACGAAGGGCATATCCGTGACGAGCGTATCGGTCGCGGCATCCTACGGGTTAGTCGCCGACTCACCTACGCCGAAGCGGATGAGTTGTTACAGAACGGCGAAGAAAGCGATCCTTGCGCCTCAGCCTTGCGGAGTTTACTGCGCCTCACGCAAATGCGGAGGGCGTTACGGGTCGCTCAAGGGGCGGTAATTATCGAGGGCGGGGAAGTAAAAGTTCGGGTCACAGATGGTGAAGTATCTGTCTCCGTGCTCCCGCCGGACTCGCGATCGCGTGGCCTGGTAAGTGAATGCATGATCTTGGCGAACGAGATGGCGGCCCACTACTGCCAGGTGAACCGAGTACCGGCCCTATACATTGCGCAACCGCCACCGGACGAGCCGTTGTTGCCGGCCGCCAGCTTCCCATCACAACGTGTTTACGTCCATACGGTACGGCGAGCAATGAAGCCGTCACAAATGGGAACGGTCCCGGCGACGCATGCCGCTCTGGGACTTACTACCTACACGCAAACCACTTCACCGTTGCGTCGCTACCATGACCTGCAGATGCAACACCAGATTAAGTATCACCTCACGCACGGGACAGCGCTCTTCAACGAGGAGCAATTACAACTCCTCGCCGCCAGCGCCCAAAGTGCCACGAGCGATGCCAAGCGCTGTGAGCGCGAAAGCACGCGCTACTGGCTCTTACGCTATCTTGAAAAACAAAAAGGCCGCGTCGTCAGTGGACAAGTCGTGCGTGAGCAGTATGGTCGCAGCTTCATCGAACTCGATGACACACTGCTGGTCGTCTCAGTCTCGGCCTCGCCACCGCTGCCGCTCGGGGCGACGGCGCAGGTGGTGATCGGACACGTGGACGCGAGAAGAGATATTTTGACGGTGCGCTTGGCGTGATTTACGAATGCGAGGTAGTTGTCATGAACCGTCAGGCGACCGCCTCGACTACCACACGAATGGCACAAGACGATGTCGGACCCGTTTCTGGTATTCGGCATATCCGGGCAGATTCCTGGCGAGGAAGCGTTCCTCGTCCGAGAGCCGCCATATCAGAAATGGCATCATGGCGGCTCTCGGGACCAGCCCCCAGTACGAGCCATGCCCTTGCATTAAGGTTTTTCATAGCGCCATCTGCCCGTAACGACACGCGGACGTGTATGCAACCTAACGCCCCAGCGCACCGCGAGCCGCCCACACGCGGCCCTCCGGCTTTTTCAGAACCGCCACCGGGCAGCGATGCGGTGGAACGGGTCGGTTAGCTGGCAAACCCCGCGTGATAGGCAACACCGCACTTTTGCCCCGTCTCTTTGTTATCCACGAGCAGTCCGCATCTCCCGTACTTGTTCCTCCGTCGGCTCCTTCGCAAACTTCCGCAGCGCCGGATTCATGTGATCCCACGGCTGGGCACGGTCGGTCCACACATGCATCTGGGGGTGAAACACACTCGGGTCATCGAGACTCGCCGCCCACAGCCCTTGCAGTTCCGGGACGAGTTCTGCTTGGATAAAAACCGGCGCGCCGCAGTGCGGACAAAATCCCCGGCTCACGCTGTTGCCGCTCGCCGCCCTGACCGCGTAATACCGACTCTGCCCGGAGATAGTCAGGGCAGTACGCGGCACATAGAGCACGGGGCAAAACGCGCTGCCACTCGCGCGTTGACAATCCCGGCAGTGGCAGTTGAGCTCGAAAATCGGCTCAGCCGAACACTCATAGCGAATGGCCCCGCACGCGCAGCCGCCAGAGAAAGGGGTAGGCATAGGGTAGCCCTCCTTTTGGTGTGAGATTGTTTAAGGTGTCAATAACGACAGAATTTCTTAGTCCTCGGTTAAACACGCTCGGCTTGGAGAGCTAGCTAACTATTTGATATACTGCCGCCTCACTGGCAGTATATGCCGATATTGAAATTCTCCATCTCCCAGGAAAATCTTCCGCAGTATCCACTCGTTCCATGCATTGTGTCAAGTTGTTCTTTCCGCAGAAAGGTCGCCAGTTTGGCGGTATATTCCCATACCATCCCGCGGTATATCACCGCCAGCAAGTTACCTCTAATCCTACTCTCTCAAACGGGTCGAAGTTGTGTCCCTGCACCGCGAGTAATAAACAATACATCACTGGGAGCGTGAACAATCGCTCGATGCCATACGCCGCGGGAGATAATCCCTGCCGCCCGAGACCGCAGTTCGAGAATCCGTTCGTGCTCTCCTTCTTGCAAAATCAAGTCGATCGCCCCGGAGAGAAGACAGACAACCTCATCACCTGCGGGATGCATCTCCCAGTGGACCCACTCGTCAGTGCTCTGGATACGAAAGAGTGTGACCAGTCGTCCGCTGTGAAGGTCAGTGCGCGTGCCAATCGTCGCCCAGAAATCTTCCCCAACTGCTACCGGGACAGCATCTGCTCCATCTTGAAGATGGATATAAGTATTAATGAGATCGAACGTTGAGGGTGAAGAGACAGTCATACGGATCTCCTTAACAAGATCGGAGAACGGCGGGCTATGCCCGCCCTGCGACTTTATATTTATTGCTTCATGGCGGCTTTGGCACGCTTTGCCAGTTCTTCGGGAGAAAGGTCTTCCTTGTGCGTAGCGATCCACCACTGGTTTCCGGCGAGGTCCTTCACGCCCGCGCTGCGGTCGCCGTAGAACTGATCCGTCGGCTCCATCGTCGAGGTCGCACCCGCTTGCAGCGCGCGCTTGTAGGCCGCGTCTGTATCATTCACATACAGATACATCGCACTGGGCCTTGGCTTCCATTCGCCGCACGCCTCACTCAGCATGACGATTGAGTCACCGATTTTGACTTCAGCGTGCCCGATCGTCCCATCTGGCCGTGTCAGACGTTCGCGCTCTTGCGCCGCAAAAGCCTGCTTGAGGAAGTCAATCAGTTTGCCTGCTCCCTGAACCACCAGATAGGGAGTGATGGAATGATAGCCGTCGGGAATGGGTTTTACTGCCATAGTAATGCTCCTTTACCTTGGTGAAACGTTTCGTCCGGCGGAAATGTCTTTACTCACTGTATCGTGGGTCCTCCGCGAACGAGACCTCTGAGGGTTGCGGCGTCGCGGAGAGCAGCGTCGTCATCACACGCGCAACCGGTCGGTGCCAGAGTCCCTGCGGAACGACGAAGACGGACCCTGCCTCCACAGTTATACGTACTGGCCCCTCTTCGGTGAGTACGGTGAGGTCGATCTCTCCATTGAGTACATGAAGGAGTTCGTCGCCGTGCGGATGACATTCCCACGGCGGTTGCCCCAAGTAACGCCCGACAAAGATCCCGCCTTGATTAAACGGTGCGAGTTGTGGGAATGCCGCGCCGGCTTCTTCCGCCGTCGTATTCGCCGTAATCTTTAGTTTCGGCACCCCAGTGAGAGCAACCTGGATATCATGACCCCTCATACCTTCTCCTCCTTTTGGGCGTGGTGATTACCCAACCCAACACCCGATCTCCACACTCCTATTATCTGTCGTTGTCGTTTGTCAGGCTGGGCCTAGCGAGGGACGGACAAGAACAGTTACATCGGTGGCATCTTGGGGAACTTGGCGAGCTCAGGATTCATATAATCCCAGGGCTGCGCGCTTGAGGTGTAGATGTCAAAGGTTGGGCGATACCAACTGGGATCGTCTAAACTGCCGGCACTCACCCCGATAAATGGGGCAGCAGGAAAGCCAAACAACCGAGACCCACACTTGCCACAAAACCCGCGCTTAATTGGGTCCCCACTGTCAGCTTTCACTTCGTGGTACTTAACCTCTCCAGTGATCTTGAGCGCATCCTTCGGCACTGCGACTATCGACACAAAAGGTCCTCCACTGGCCCGCTGGCAATCGCGACAATGGCAATTGCCCATCATCAGCGGCTCGGCTGAACATTCGTAGCGAACGGCACCACAGGCACAACCACCAGAAAACGGAGCAGCCATACTTCACCTCCTATAGTGAGTGGGTTTCCTTGACATACTGTATATATCTACAGTACAGTTCGTTTATGTCAACCATCCCTCTCACCAACCGTCAAGAACGTTTGTTACGGATTATTGAAACCTCTGTGACTAAGCGTGGTTACGTGCCCACGCTGCAAGAAATGGCCGCCGCCATGGGCATCGCCTCGTTGCAAGGAGTCAAAGATCATCTCACGGCCTTGGAACGAAAAGGCTATTTGCGTCGCACGCCGGGGCGCCGGCGCGCGCTGGAGGTCATCCAGCCGATCACGCCAATCGCCGGACGCGTCCCCGTTCTTGGCCGGGTCGCCGCCGGACGCCCGCTTCTTGCAGTCGAAAACCGCGAAGGCGCGCTGAGCTTAGATAACTCGTTGTTAGGAAGTGGTGATCATTTCGCGTTACAGGTACAGGGAGACAGCATGATCGAGGCCGGGATTCAAGAAGGAGATTACGTCATCGTTCGACATCAAGAGACGGCAAATTCGGGTGACATCGTCGTGGCGCTCTTGGGCGAAGAGGTCACTGTCAAGCGGCTGCGCAAGAAAGGCAATACGCTGTTCCTTGAAGCGGCAAACGCAGCCTATGAACCGATTCCCTTAACCGGAACTTCTCCGGCGCCGCGGATTTTAGGGATCGTGGTGGGGCAGTATCGGGCGTTGAGGCAGAAGCGTTGAGGCAGGGGGGCATGGTATTAGAGAAGCCCATGTGTCATTGCGAGCGACTGTAAGGAGCGGAGCAATCTTTATCTTCTGTAGAGATTGCTCCGTCGCTCACGCTCCTCGCAATGACATTTTCCTCTCGGCTTGCAAACACACTCTCAGAAAACTGACAACTAAGGACCGATAACTGATAGCTATCTCTGATGATACAACGGATGGCCGCGAAACGGCGTCCGTACCTTTGAGAAGAAATCGCCCTCCAGATTGGCAAGAAACAGGTCTTGCAACCCAGGTCCACCGAACGCACAGTTTGTCGGGAAGATCGTCTTCGTCCCCGACGGGTCATTAATCAGCTCCGTCCATTTGCCGTTGGTGTCAACTTTGATGACTTGATTGGCTGGTTTCATCCCATCCTTGGTCACAAACGCCGGTAACGTGACGTAGAGGTTGCGGTCGACGTCGAACGCCATGCCGTCCGGCAGCGCGGGAAAGTCTCTGGAGTAGATTTCCGGCTTGCCAAACGTACCGTCTTTCTTGAGCTGGATACGCAAGCAATCGTTACGAGTGCTTTCGAGCACATACACGGCGTCCTCTTTGGGATCGATCGCCGTACCGTTGGCGAGGTAAATGCCGGTGGCGATCACGTCTCCGCGACCGTCAGGACGAACACGCACCAGCGCGCCCTTTGGTGAAGGCGTGGTAATCTCTCCCAGTACTTTGCTGATGTCCTCGGTGCTGGAGTTCGAGACGTACAGATTTCCTTCGGCGTCGTAGCTGCAGAAGTTGGGCAGAGTCAGCTTAACGTCCCCTACTCTGTCGGCAATCATCGACACCTTGCCGTCCGGCGCGCACTTCATCACTGCTTGTTTACCAAGGTCGCAGTAGACAAAATTGCCAGCACGGTCGAGCGTCACGCCGTTAGGAATCGAGCCTTCCGGCAATTGGCAGACCTCGTGCACCTTCCCGTCCGGGCTGACTTTATACACTTTCCCGTTACGCCCACCGCCCCAGGCGTTGCCTTCTTTATCGATGACGACCCCTTCTGCCTGCAACACACCTTTGCCAAACACTTCGATCTTGTCATTCGCGATCGTTGCCATAAGTTACTCCTCCTTTGTGAATATTCTGTCGTTGAATCATGTTCTTCTATGTCAGCGGGAATCTTTAGACAACCGCTCCGGCGAGGGCCGACCGGCACACGCAAGGTTACGTATTCCCCACAAAAAGAATTCCCTTCGCCCGGAGCGCGCTGATCTGTGCCTCTGAGTAACCCAGTTGTTGGCGCAACACCTCAGCATTGTGTTCACCGAGGAGCGGCGCTTGGAGGTTCGGCAGCTCAGGAAACTCCGAGTACTTGAAAGGGAAGCCAGGAATGGTCACCTCGCCAAATACCGGGTCCGGCACCGTTCGTACCATCCCTCAGTCCTTGAAATAGGGATGCGCGAGCGTATCGACAATCGTCATCACCGGCGCGCAGGCGATACGGTGCTCGTCCATCACTTGCAGTGCCGCTTCGTCTGACGGAAACGACCGCAACCACGCTTCGATCATCGGAATCAGCTCGCCCTGATTCTTGGCGCGATCCCCGCCGGTCGCAAAGCGCGGGTCCCTCACTAATTCCGGCCGTCCCATTGCCCGACACAGGCTCTCCCATTGACGGTCGAGCACAAGAATGACAATCCACCCTTGCGGCCCTTTGAATGTACCGACCGGACACACCAGCGGGTGATGCGAACCCGCCCGCTTCGGCACATACGCACCGCCACTCATGGCATGCACTTGCACGTTGGCTTCGTGCATGTGATACAGCGCGTCCACCATCGCCATATCGATATGCTGCCCCACGCCGGTCTTTTCGCGATAATACAACGCATAGCCAAGTGCCGCGAAAGCGTGCACGCCACTCCCAACGTCGGCAATACCTAGTCCCACGAACTGCGGCGGGCCGTCAGGCTCGCCAGTCATGTGCATAATCCCGGAGAATGCCTGCGCGATGAGGTCGTATCCCACTTTGTGTGACAGAGAACTCTTCCGCCCGAACGCAGAAATGGACACCATGATAATTTTCGGGTTGATTTGCTTCAGCGCAGCGTAATCGAAGCCCCGCTTTTCCATGACGCCGGGACCAAAGTTCTCCACCACGACGTCCACGGTTTTGGCCAACGCCCGGATCACTTCGAGCCCTTCGGGTTTATTGAAGTCGATGCACAGACTCTTTTTGCCGCGGTTTTGCTGCACGAAGTACGCGCTGCGACCGTCTCTGAGAAACGGCAGCAGACGTGACGGATCCCCCCCCGGTCCGGGCTCGACTTTAATGATATCGGCACCCATCTCGGCCATGAGCCGTGTCACGGTTGGCCCGGCGAGATATTGGGTGAAGTCGAGCACCTTGCAGTCGGCAAGCATGCGCGGGTGAGCAGTTCTATTTTCCATAGCAACTCCTTCGGCACGAATCACGTTACGCCAGGTGGTGTAGCATCGGCAATTGAGAAAAGCGAGTCGTCACATGGGGTTGACGTTGCTGCCCGCCGCCCTCGCAGCTTTCTTTTTGGTTATTGTCCGCGCCGACTGTAGAATGTCGCCGTCGTTCCGACCTCGGGTCCTAATTTTTGCCTTGACATGTACACCCTATCACGGTAGGTAGGCTCGTCCAGCGGGGCAACTCACTAATTAGGGAGGTTCCATATGGTCACAAAATGTGTGAAAGCCTGTCTTGTAAGCGGTGCCATCGCCAGTATGGTGGTCCCGAGCAACTTACTGACGAAGTCCGGCCATGCGAGAACCCCCCAGGAAAAAAATGATCGGGAGGAACCGGCACTTACCTCGCGGCCGCCAACTGCAAAGGTCACGCCGAGCACCTTTCAGCCGCAAGGGAGAAGACCGCTCAACGCGCGTCGTCACGCCCTCGGCCATTTTCGTATGACTGCGTACACTCGCTATGCACAGTCCTCTGGACGCACCGCAAGTGGGACGCGCCCGAGCCACGAGCGTACAGTCGCGGTCGACCCACGTGTGATTCCACTGGGCACCAAACTCGAGATTGAAGGCGTTGGGATTCGGATCGCCGAAGACACTGGGCGGCGTATTAAAGGGAAGCAACTGGACGTGTTCTTACCGTCGGTGCAGGCGTGTGCAAGGTTTGGTGTGCGGTCACGGAAGGTGTACGTGATCGATGACCTGTAGGGGCGCGGTCTGCTGTGCCCCTACAAGCAGGCGGGCTATTTTGGCTTTTTTTCGCCCACTTTCTGTTTTTTTATTGGCCGTCCCTGGGGAGCTGCTCTTCTCGCCGGCGGCGTAAAGATTCCGCTTTCTTGCATCAACCGAATCTGTCGATCGATGACTTCGGCTTTATACTCGGCGTGGCGCATCGGTTTGCGCTTGAGCCACAGGTTCTTCGGATAGATCGGCTTTTCGTAGATCAACGAGATCACCTCAGTGCGTAAGTCTTTCATCCAGTTCATCAAGGGCGAACGGGCACGGAACTCGCGCAACGCTTCAATATCGATCACCCCGCCACAGTATGACGATCCCGCGCCGTAATCGTGCCGGGCAACAATTAACCCGCGATAATCCACGATCATCGAATGCCCGCCAAATGTGTCTACCGGCAAAGGTGACTCCGGGAGAAGGTAGTACGTACCGAGATTAGGGGCGACCACGTAACAGGTATTGTCTAAGGCGCGGGCACGGTTCTGAATCTCCCAGGCGCCATTGCTCACGTGTGGTTCCGGATACGCCGGGCGGCAAATGACTTCGGCACCATTCATCGCCAAACCACGAATCAACTCTGGATACGATCCTTCGTTGGCCATACAGATGCCGATCTTGCCGATGTCGGCATCTGCCACGGGGAAGAAAGCGTCCAACGAGCGGCCGTGTATCTCGACCCACTTATCCCACACGTCATGCGGGCACACAGAATGTTCGACCGGAAACAGGGGCGAATTCTTGCGATGACGAAGCACGACTTTCCCCCGCGGGGAGATCATGAACACATTGTTAAAGAACAATCCCGGGAACTCAGGCTCGCGCGACTTCGCAGTAGCGACCACATACGCGTTGAACTCTTTGGCGAGCTTGCCGAGCATATCGGTCTCGGGGCCCGGGATGTCGATGGCAATCTCGTCGGCATACTTCTCGTGGTCCCAGTCAAACACCTCATCAGTGAAGCCCTGCAAAGCACCCTCAGGAATCACTATCAGTTTTACTGGCAGCGCTAAACTTGAAAGCCAACACGCGCCGGCGCACACTTCGTGTAGGTGCTCGATGTTGGCCTTAATCTGCTCACGCTTCAACACGCCCCGTACGGTCGGCGAGATGCCGACGGCCGTGTACGCCTCGATTGCTTTTGCCATTTCCCCTCCTACGCTTCCGAGCGAAATCGCGCGGCGGACGATAGCATGCACCAGGGGGGGAAGAAAGGCGCACACAAAGAAGCTATGAAGCTATAGAGGAGAGGAAAAAAGGACAAACGGGAAATAGTCCAGGAGTCTGGGCGTCTGGGAGCCTAGAGTCGGGAAGAGGGGAACAGAGAGAGGACAGGCGCGTCTTTCTTTACCCGTTTCGCCGTTCCCCCTTTTTCACAGTATGATTCACACACAACACGAAATAGAAGCTCAGCCGATGATCCCTTCCCGGATTCCTATCGTTGCCATTGTCGGGCGACCGAATGCCGGGAAATCGACGTTGTTCAACCGTCTGCTGCGCCAGCGTAAAGCGGTAGTTGATAATACGCCTGGCGTCACTCGTGACCGCAACTTTGCTCAGGCGGTATGGCAAGGGCAGCCATTATTGCTGGTCGATACCGGCGGACTCGAGTTCCAAGAGGCCGGTTCATTAAACTCCCGTATCCAGGACCAAACTCGTCTCGCCATTAGCGAAGCGGATGTCATTATTTTCCTTTTCGACGGCCGCGAAGGGCTTAATCCTGCCGACGCGGAGGCCGTCGACCTCCTTCGTCGCGCCGACAAACCGACATTCTTTGCCGTCAATAAAATTGACGGTGACAAACAGGAAGCAGCCGCGACGGAATTTTTCGCACTCGGACTTGAGCCCCTCTATACGATCTCTGCCGCACACGGTCGTGGCGTCTCTGACCTCATGGAAGCCGTCGCAGAGACGTGGACTCCGGGAGAACCGAGCCCCGAGCTTCGAGCTTCGAGCTTCGAGTCTTCAACACCGGACGCCGGACACCGAACGCCGAACACGCCGTTACACGTCGCTATCGTCGGTCGCCCTAATGTTGGGAAGTCGTCGCTACTCAATCGTCTGGTTGGCTTTGAGCGCTCGATCGTCGACTCGACTCCTGGCACAACACGAGACGCGGTTGACAGCCTCATTGAATGGGACGGACAACAGATTCTGCTCGTTGACACTGCCGGTGCGCGACGAAAGACCAAAATCCACGAGCGGATCGAGCAAGCAAGCGTGCTCATTGCACTGAAGGCGCTCGAACGGGCAGAGATCGGCCTTTTAGTAATTGACGCGGTCGAAGGCATCACCGACCAAGAAGTCCGTCTCGCGCGTTACGCGTGGGACCGTGGACGAGCCTTAGTGCTGGTCGTCAATAAGTGGGATGCCGTTCCACCGGAGAAAAAGAACCAAACACGCTACTTGGAAAATCTCCATTACATGGCACCAATCACCACCTCACTACCAGTAGTGTTTCTCTCTGCCCTCACCGGCTCCCGCCTAAGCAAGTTACTTCCAGTCGTCATGCGGGTCGCCAAAGCCCATGCCTGGCAATTACCGACAACACAATTGAACCGCAGTTTCCAAGAATGGACGCGACGCACTCCACCGCCAACCTTCAAGGGCAAACAGCCAAAGATCTTCTATGTAACGCAGGTGGGCACCAAACCACCGCAGCTTGTTCTGTTTACCGGCGTTCCGGAAGGGATCACCCCAGCCTACGAACGCTACCTCGAAAATCAGTTGCGAGCGACATTCGACCTGCTTGGTACTCCGGTAAAGTTGAGCTTCCGCGCGCGCCGGAAGGACGAAGAGGTGAAAGGAAGGCAAGAAGGCTAAGTGTCCGTTCACCCTTCGCCTTCGTTACTCTACGCTCAGGGCGAGCGAGTCTCGCTCTCGTTATGCTACTCAGAAAACGGTACCAGACACTTCTCCGTCCTTACTTTTGCCTTTTGACTTATCTTATATTCCTTGCCCCCAATTGCCATTAGGACGCTTCACCACATCACGAAATCAATCTCACCTTTCGATTCTCCTTCCGTAAAGGTGAACTCTAAAACTGATCGGGCGGGCGATAGCGTTATCCCGTACGCACGCAAAAAGGCTGGATTACCCCCACACCTCACGGGCAGTCCGGACGATGAGATTTAGTTTGGCCCACTGGTCATCGTGTGACAGTTTGTTACCGGCGGCGCCGCTGGCGAATCCGCACTGCGGCGACAGTGCGAGCTGTTCGAGGGGAACGTATTTGGCCGCTTCGTCGATACGCCGCTTGAGGTCATCCGTATTTTCGAGTCCGCCGTGCTTGGTCGTAACCAGCCCCAGCACGATCATCTTGCCCTCGGGCACAAAACGGAGCGGCGTGAAACCGCCCGCGCGCGGCGTGTCATATTCGAGGAAGAAGCCGTCAACTTTGATCTCGTTGAAAATCACCTCGGCCACGGGGTCGTAGCCGCCCTCTGCCATCCAGGTCGAAAAGGCATTGCCGCGACACATGTGCACACACACCGTCATATCCTTAGGACGACTCGTAATCGATTCGTTAATGAGTTGGGCATAGGTATGCACAAGCTGTTCTGGCTCCTCGTTGATATTCGTGCGCACGTCCGCTCTCAGTTTTGGGTCACACATGTACGCGAAGTTCACGTCGTCGAGCTGCAGGTACCTGCATCCCACCCCGGCAAGACCGTCGATCTCTTCGCGGTAAAGGCGCGCGAGATCAGCATAGAATGCGTCGAGCCCAGGGTAGGCCCGTGAGTCGATCGCCTTGCGCCCACCGCGAAAATGCATGTTGGTCGGCGACGGGATAGTCTGCTTGGGAATGACACTCGTCACGGATTTCAGATACGCAAAATCTTTGACGAAGATGCCGTCCTGCGGACGTGCGAGCTTGCCGACCACGCGAATGCCGGGAGGCGTGAAGTCGATATCGCCACGTTCGGAATGAAATTTGATCTTGATCCCCGCCTCGTACATTTCGGCGTTGACGAATCGAGAGAGGAAATCCATATGCCACAGCTCGCGGCGGAACTCGCCGTCGGTTACGGCTTGCAAGCCCGCGTCCTCTTGCAACTTGACCGCGTCACGGATGGCGTCGTCCTCAAGCGCGCGCAAGGTCCCCGCGGGGAGTTCGCCCTTCTTGAACTTTTCACGTGCCGCCAGCAACGAGGCCGGGCGTAACAGACTGCCGACGACGTCGGCTCGAAACGGCGGGGTAGTACGCTGCGACATACCGTCCTCCTTGTTTTTCTTCCGCTTGACAGTATACAGACGGTCACACACCGTCAATGAAATCAGGAGAACAACGTGGAATTTGGTCTCCAGTTCTTTCCCTGCGTCGGCCCGGCAGACAAATCGGCCGGCCAATACTGGCAAGAAGCGCTCGCGTTGGTAAAACTCTGCGACGAACTTGGGTATTCGCACGTGCGTACCGTCGAGCATTACTTCCGCCCCTACGGCGGTTACAGCCCCAACCCCCTCACCTTCCTCTCGGCGGCCGCCATGTGTACCGTCAAGGCGCGGCTCATCACCGGAGCCGTCCTGCCAGTGTTCAACAACCCCCTGAAGCTCGCGGGCGAGATCGGTATGGTGGATGGGATTTCCAACGGGCGGCTTGAAGTCGGGTTTGCCCGCGCTTTTCTGCCTCACGAGTTCGCCCGTTTCGGAGTGTCACCGGACGAGAGCCGTGCGCGTTTTGAAGAAGGCATGGAACAAGTGCGGCGACTCTTGGAAGAAGAGAATGTCACCTGTGAGGGGCACTTCCACAGCTTCCGCAACGTCACCTCCCTCCCCCGTCCGACGCAGAAACCGCACCCGCCGTTCTGGATCGCCGCAATCACTACACCGCAAAGCTTCATCAGCGCCGGCCAAGCGGGGACCTCGATCATGTGTGTACCGTTCGCGGGGGGTCGGATGCGCGAACTGATCGGCCTGTACCGCGACGCGTGGCGTAGCGCCGGCCATCCCGGTAACGGGCGCATCATGCTGGCGTTCCACATGTTTTGCGCCGAGACATTTGCCCACGCCCAACGGGTCGCGCGCGTCGAACTTGAACGCTATCTCAAACAGTTTGTCGCTGCCGCTTCCGAATGGCTCGAAGGGGCCAGCTCTAAGGATTACCCTGGCTACGACCAGCTGATCGCCAACCTCGATAAAGAAACGTTTGACTCCCAAATCGCCAAGAACGTAGCATGGATCGGCACGCCCGCTATGATCATCAAACAGATTGCGACGTTCCGCGACGAGATTGGCGGCTTCGACGTGGCTTCCCTACAGGTTAATTTCAGCCGCATTGCGGTCGACGAGGCGCGCCGCTCCATGCGATTATTCGCACGCGAGGTAATGCCGAAATTTACGGAAGGGTGAATTACAAGTCTTACACAAATTCCAACTCGGTCTCGCTACCAGTCGTGCGGCGGTAATAGCACCCGACCCGCGTTTGCCCGGAGGCGTCCTTGGTGTGACACACGCCGCCTTTACGTGGACGCACGATGTAGAGCAACGAATTTTGTTCGCAATTTACGCGAATCTCAACTAGGTCAAGAACGTCACCGGAAGTTTCCCCTTTACGCCACAGCTCATTCCGCGACGTAGACCATAACACCGCCCGGCGTGTTTTCTGCGTTTCTTGGAACGCCAACTCGTTCACGTAGCCGATAAAGAGGACCTCCTTAGTGTCGGCGTGTTGTAGCACCGCCGGGACGACTGCCTGTCTGGTCTCGGCCACTTTTTGCAACTTCGAAAAATCGAGCGTGAGTTTCGTTCCTTCTTCTAACACGTTCATAACCGTCTCCTCATGCACAATTGTGTAGCCGGTCCGGCGTATCCAGTCCAGCGGAGAGTCTCTCCCTTTCGGCATTACAAAGTTGCGTGGGCGATCTGCTACACTGGTACACGCGGAGGTGGACTACGAGTGACGACCGAAGAAAAGCGACTACAGGAATCCCGCAACCGCAAAGTTAATTGGAAACGCTGGGGCCCGTACCTCAGTGAGCGCGCCTGGGGCACAGTGCGTGAGGATTACAGCCCGTACGGCACAGCCTGGGAGTATCTGCCGCACGATCACGCGCGCTCGAAGGCCTATCGCTGGAACGAGGACGGCATCGGCGGCATCTGTGACCGTCAACAATTTATCTGCCTCGCGTTGGCGCTCTGGAACGGCCGTGACCCCATCCTTAAAGAACGCCTCTTCGGTCTTACCGGCAATGAGGGCAATCATGGCGAAGATGTAAAAGAGTACTATTTTTATCTCGACTCGACGCCGACGCATTCCTACATGAAGTTTCTCTACAAATACCCGCAGGCTGAGTTTCCCTACACGCTCCTGGTAGAGAAAAATCGCTGGCGTGGCCGGGAAAACACCGAGTTCGAGCTGCTTGAGGCCGGCGCGTTTGCCGACAATCGATATTTTGATGTATTCATCGAGTACGCCAAAGCCACGGCGGAAGACATCTTGATGCGGTTACAGATTGTGAATCGTGGCCCCGACACTGCCGTACTGCACCTGCTGCCGACGCTGTGGTTCCGTAATACCTGGTCGGCCGGACTCGATGTCCGCCGTCCCTCGCTGCGGCAATCAGCCGACGGCGCGGTAGAAATCAGACATGAGTATTACGGGCAACGCTGGCTGTATTGCGAAGGCACTCCGCAGTTACTCTTTACCAATAACGAGACTAATCTGCAGCGATTGTATGGGCAAGAAAACCTGTCCTCGTATGTCAAGGACGGAATTAACGACTATATCGTGCACGGCAAGGAAGATGCGGTGAACCCGGCCCAATACGGAACCAAGGTCGCCGCCTATTATCCGTTGTCGATCCATCCCGCCGAGACAGTTACTATTCGGCTACGCTTCACGAACACCGCCCCGGGTCCGACCAGCAATTACTTCACCGGCGAATTCGACAGTCTCGTTGCCACGCGTCAACACGAAGCCGAAGAATTCTACGCCACAGTCATTCCCGATGATCTGTCGCCTGATGCCCGCAATGTCATGCGGCAATCACTCGCCGGCATGCTGTGGAGCAAGCAGTTTTATCATTACGATGTGAGCCGCTGGCTCAGAGGAGATCCGAACGAGACGCCGCCACCGGCGGAACGACTGCAAGGCCGGAACCATCAATGGGAACATTTATTTAATGCCGACGTAATCTCCATGCCGGATAAGTGGGAGTACCCGTGGTACGCCGCGTGGGATCTCGCGTTCCATTGCCTCCCGTTGGCGCTGGTGGATTCTGACTTCGCCAAAGAACAGTTGCTGCTCATGCTCCGCGAATGGTACATGCACCCGAACGGGCAGATTCCAGCCTACGAGTGGGCGTTGGGCGATGTGAACCCGCCAGTCCACGCCTGGGCAGCGTGGCGAGTGTACAGGATCGAGGAGAAGCGCCGAGGCGTGGCCGATCGTAAATTCCTGGAACGTATATTTCACAAACTGTTGCTCAACTTCACGTGGTGGGTGAACCGCAAGGACGCCGAAGGGCGCAATGTATTCCAGGGCGGCTTTCTCGGCCTTGATAACATCGGGGTCTTCGATCGCAGTGCGCCACTACCTACGGGCGGACACCTCGAACAGTCTGACGGCACGAGTTGGATGGGCATGTACTGTCTTAACATGCTCGCCATTGCGCTCGAACTCGCGCGCGAAGACGCGGCGTACGAAGACGTCGCCAGCAAATTCTTCGAACATTTCGTCTACATTTGTCGCGCCATCAACAACCTCGGCAACGAAGGACTCTCATTGTGGGACCCGCAGGACGGCTTCTACTATGATGTCCTGCACCCGGAGCACGGCCGTCCGTTTCCGTTGAAAATTCGTTCCATGGTCGGGCTGACGCCGCTGTTCGCGGTGGAAACCCTCGATTCAGACATCATCGATAAGCTGCCGGGGTTTAAGCGTCGCTTACAGTGGTTTATCGAGAACCGCCCCGAACTGAGCGAGCACATCGAAACCCAGACCACGGCCGACGGGCGTGTCCTGCGGTTTCTCTCGTTAGTAAATCGCTCCCGTTTGCGGCAGGTCTTGCACTATATGTTAGATGAACAAGAGTTCCTTTCCCCATACGGCATTCGTGCCCTCTCACGTTTTCATTATGATCAGCCATACACACTACTCGTGAATGGCTACAATCATCGCGTGTGCTATGAGCCAGCCGAATCGACGACCGGCATCTTCGGCGGCAATTCAAACTGGCGTGGCCCCGTGTGGTTTCCGGTTAATTACTTGCTGATCGAGTCATTGCAACGATTCCATTTCTACTTGGGTGATTCCTATCTGGTCGAATACCCGACCCATTCGGGTCAACGACAGACCTTATGGGAAGTTGCCGCCGACCTTTCACGCCGCCTCTCCAAGATCTTTCTCAAAGATGGCGATGGACGGCGCGCGGTCTACGGCGGCACCGAGGTGTTTCAAACCGACCCGCACTGGCGGGATCTCATCTTGTTCTACGAATACTTCCACGGCGATAATGGGGCAGGTATCGGCGCCGGCCATCAGACTGGGTGGACGGGACTTGTGGCGAAACTGTTACAGCAGAGCGGAGAGTAGAAACTTCTATAAGGAGAAAACATAACAAGACGTGAATTAGGAGCCTCTTGTGAAAGTTAAGGAATTCAACAAAGTCCCCTAATTTCTGTACCGTGTGCCACTCTGGTGAAGTCTAGTTTAGTCGCCCCTGAAAAAGTCAGGTCACGGGCACGGGGAGTGGATGTGCGACATAATAGCGCCAGAGTTTCTTGAGGTTCCAAGCACAGGCGCTGAGCATCGCATTGATGCGATCCCCG
>Ga0070741_10009988_pt1 | contig 18128 bp, 19 predicted proteins | sample Coa_R1_4_FD_66440 | JGI IMG/M metagenome (GOLD analysis project Ga0070741, IMG submission 66440) | Surface soil microbial communities from Centralia Pennsylvania, which are recovering from an underground coalmine fire - Coalmine... | ecosystem: Environmental > Terrestrial > Soil > Unclassified ...
CGCACTGCCTCCTCCGGATGATGGCTCAGCCCGCCGGGCGAACGGACGAAGAGCATCGTCGTCGGCACGTGCGCTGCCAGGATCATCGCATCGTGTCCTGCACCCGAGAACATCTGGTGTGTCTCATAGCCAGCCTGTTCGGCAGCCTGCTGCAACGTCGCCGTGAGCTCGCGATTCATCGCCACCGCTGCCTGCGACGACATTGCCTTCGCACTCACCCGCACCCCGCGCTGCGCTGCCGCCAGCTCCGCCTTGGTCAACAGATTCGCTGCTGCCGCATGCCGCGATTCGTCCTTCGGATGCCGCACATCCAGCGTCGCTCGCACGCTGCCGGGCACCACATTCACCGCGCCCGGCGATACCTCAAGCTGCCCCACCGTCGCCACGAGCTGCTGGTAGTTCGCGGCATAGCGCTCCACCTCTGTCACCCACTGCGCCGCCGCCGCGAGAGCATCATGCCGCAGCCGCATCGGCGTTGTGCCCGCATGATTCGCCTGTCCTGCAAACGTCAGCTCGAACCGCGACTGCCCGACAATCGCCTGGACCACGCCAAGCGAACGGTCCTCAGCCTCGAGTACCGGCCCCTGCTCTATGTGCACCTCCAACGTGGCGAACGTCTCAGCCGCCAGTGCACAGCTATGCGCTATGTTCTGCGGCCGCAGTCCGAACCCATACAGCGCCTCCGCAACCGACACTCCATTCTGATCCCGCCGCTCCAGCGTCGCCGGAACAACCTGTCCTGTCGCAGCCATCGAGCCGAAGAACGGAAACCCGAACCGAATCCCTTCCTCTTCGCTGAACGCAATCACTTCCGCGCTGAACGGAAGTGGCTCTTCCGCAACCATCTCCAGCGCTTCTATCGCGAGCACCACACCCAGTGGCCCGTCAAACGCGCCCGCGTTCGGCACCGTATCGATGTGCGAAAACAGCACTACCCGTCCAGCAGATTCTCCCCCCGCGACACGAACGCCTCGCAGATTCCCCGCATCATCTACCCGCCCCTCGAGCGCCGCATTGCGCATCCACCACAGCAGCAGCGTGTGCGCATCGCGCGTCGCCGGCGAAAGAAAAAGCCTGGTCGTCTGTCCTGGAACATCCGAGATGCGCGCAAGCTCCCGGCATCGCTCAATGATCTTCTGCGCGTGTTGGTGCAGCACCAGATCGCTCATCTTACGCGCGCCGCACCGTTGCTTCGATCGTTCCATGCGGCTCATCTGTAGGAACAAAAATGTGGTTCGGATTATTCTTCCCAAACCGCCCCATATCCACCAGCAAATTATGCTTGTTCGGCATCAGCAGGTACACCTCGTCGATGATGTCCGTGTGCGCTAGCGCAGCCTCGCCCATCGCGAACAGCGTCTGCTGCACCGACAGCGAATCGTGTTTCGCGAACGTCGTCAGCATCGTCTCGCGCAGATGCCGCCGCACCTTATTGAAGTCAATGCCTTCCGCAATCGCCCGCGCCGTGTACGGCCACTCCGCCTTCACCACGGTGCCGAACAGCCGGTCCCTCGTCTCCGGCAGCGTGGTCAGCTCATCCTTGAGATAGCCGAAGAACGCAGACTGCGCAGTCTTCAAAATATTCAACCGATCGAACCCGCTGACAATCTCAAACGCCTCTCCCTGCCGGCGCGAAACCCTCGTCGTCTGCCGCTCATCCGACCCATGCATAAACGCCGTCGGATGCGGCTGCCCATCCACCGTCAGCCGCTTCCACAGATGCGACTCGATCACCACCTCGACGCCGCTCACCTGCGCATTCCGCTTCAACAAGAAGTCAATGAGCTCCTTCGCGTACTCCTCCATGCTCTCGGCCTTCGACTCGCGCGCCACGAAGTACACCGTGTTCTTCATCGTGTCCGTCGGCAGAATCTTTGAGTTGTCCCCCACCGTATGCGCCGACTCAAAGTCGCCACTCAGCAGCACCTGCACCGTCCACTCATCGAGGTCATGATGTGACTCATGCCGCGCCACGCGCATCAGCCGCACACGCGACTTACCATACCGATTTGCTGCGAGCTTACAAGTCGCTCCCCGCATCAGCTCCCTCGATAAGTCGTGTATCCATTCGCCGCAATCAGTAGTGGTATGTGATAGTGCTGCGAGGCATCTGTAATCGTGAATGCAATCTCCACGTACGGATACAGGCAGCTGATCGTAATGCTCTGCGCCGAAAAATACGGCGCCACCTCAAAGCGCAGCTTGTACGTCGCCCGCTCGAGCTGCCGCTCGCCCAGCAGCGTGCGGCATCGTCCGTCAGCGTCCGTAGAGCCACGGCCAATTTCCTTCCATCCATCGCCGCTCTCCTGCAGCAGCACCAGGTCGATGCCCGCCGCCGGCCGGCCTTGCGATGTATCAAGAATGTGCGTAGAAAGCCCCATCTCTAAGCCGCCTCCTCAGATTTCTCACGCGCCTTTTCCGCCAGCTGCGCACAAGTCAATGCCGGCATCTGGAGCCACTTTCGCAGCCGCAGCCGCGTAATCAGCCGCTGTTGTTCCGCCGCCTCTCGTAATTCTGTCGCGGCATCACTCTGCATGCGGCGCCGCAAAATCGTCAGCATCTCCTCTGCACTCCGGCCTGTTGCGCACAGCAGGAAGGTGCGTCCAAACTTCGCCTCGTACTCCGCATTCCCACGGGCCAGCGCCTCACGCGCAGCCTCATCAGGATTCGCCGCGCTCTGCTCCTGCGCGCTCCATCTCAAGCTCTTTTCCGTCGCAGCCTTTACCTTCCGCTCGCCCAATCGCGGATGCGAATCGAACGCCTCCTGCCAGTCGGCTTCCGGCAGCGACTGCCACACACGATCCGCAGCCTCGAACAACTCCGTATTCTTTATTAGCGGACGCATCCCGGCAACACTCTCCGCCCAGGCACGCGACCCGTTGCACGGCAAGATCACCTCTGCCGCACTCGCGGCATCCAGACGGTTCCATTCGGCGAGAATCGACCTTCCATCAGCCATAGCAGTCGCTCAGGTGAGGGAACAGGATAACGCGTACTCTCTTCCGCGGGGAGTATCCGCGAACGTTACCTTACCGTCGCGATTCGCATACACCTGCTCTCCGCGCAGCCACGTCCCCCGAACAACTCCACGCATCTTCTCGCCCAAATAAGGCGAGATGGCATGCCGGTAATGCAAATGTTCCGCGGAAAGGATGAAACTCGCCTCCGTATCAAACGCCACCAGGTTCGCCTGCATTCCCGGTGCAATCCCACCCACCTGCGAGCTCAACCCCGCGAGCGTCGCCGGCTTGGTGGACATCCATTGCACCAGCCTCGTCAGCGGAATGCCTCGTCTCGCGCAGTCAGTCCACAACACCGGCAACGCCGTCGAAAGCGACGGAATCCCTCCCCATGCCTCATCGAATCGCCCGGCCTCTTCGCCCGGCGCGTCCGCCGTCATCCGCTTCATCGCTGGCGGGCAGGGCGAATGATCCGTAGCCACAAAATCAACGCCGCCATCGAGCAGCGCTCTCCACAAAAGTTCACGATTCTCCGCAGAGCGAATCGGCGGCGCGCACTTAAAAAGCGTCGCTCCATCTGGAATCTCCTCCGCCGCGCAGTGCAGATAGTGCGGACAAGTTTCGACACTCAGCGGCAGCCCCTCCATGCGCGCCGCGCGAATCATCGGCAGCGCCTTCGCCGTCGACAGGTGCACGATGTGCAGCCGGAACCTGTGCGCGCGGCACAGGTCCAGCATCATCGCAATCGCGCGCAACTCCGCCTCATCCGGCCGCGACGCAAGATACGCCGCATACCTGCGCCAATCCTCACCGCTGCTGTTCAGCCGCGCCACCGCCGCGTCCACCGGCCCTGCAAGCTCCGCATGCACCAGCAGCGGAAGTCCCGTGCGCGCAATGTGCGGAATCGCAAGCTCCAGGTTCGCGCGATCGATCTCTGTGAACCCATCCGTTCCCGGATAGATCAGGAAGCACTTGAACCCAGCCACGCCTGCAACAGCCAGCGGCTCCAGCTCACACTGATTCCCATCCACGGCTCCACCCCACAGCGCGTAATCCACCATTGCCTTGCCACGCGCCGCCGCCCGCTTCAATTCCAGCGCCTCAACATCTGTCGTCTCCGGCAGACAGTTCAGAGGCATGTCGACGATCGTCGTGAATCCACCCGCCGCCGCTGCGCGCGTTCCTGTTTCAAAGCCCTCCCACTCCGTCCGGCCCGGCTCGTTCAGATGCGTGTGCACATCCACGAGTCCCGGGATCAATGCCAGCTCACCGAGATCCTCCACTGAAGTCTCAGCCGGAACTTCGCTGGCCTCCTTCACCGCGACGATGTGCTCGCCCTCAATCAGCACCACCGCATCGCGCTCACCATCCGGTGTAACAACGTGCCGGGATCGCAGACCGTGTACCATGTTGCTGATTATGCCCCTTTTCACAGGCCAGGCAGAGACCGTCCGATGAGCGAAGCTCGCCCGGAATTTATGGAGCAGGCCATCGCGCTCGCGACCGAGAACGTCGCGAGCGGTCGCGGAGGTCCGTTCGGCGCCGTGATCGTGAAGGATGGCAACGTGCTCGCCACCGGGGTCAATCACGTAACCGAATGGAACGATCCCACGGCGCACGCTGAGGTCGTCGCCATTCGAGAAGCGTGCAAACAGCTCGGCAACTTCTGGCTCGAAGGTTGCGACGTTTACACCAGTTGCGAGCCATGCCCCATGTGCCTGGCGGCTCTTTACTGGTCGCATGTTCGCGCGATCTACTACGGCAACAGCGCGGCAGACGCCGCACGCATCGGCTTTGATGATTCGTTTCTCTACGATGAGATGCGAAAGCCGCTCGATCAGCGCACAATTCCGATCCAGAACCTGCTCGCCGAAAAGGCCTGGGAGAGCTTCGCCGCCTGGGAGGCAAGCCCCTTCAAAGTGAAATACTGATCAACACAACAGGAGTAACGATTGCGCTTAGGTTTGCTTGGCTTTGGTACGGTTGGCAGTTCGTTCGCTGAGGTGCTCGCTGCTGGAGCGCACAACGAGATCAAGATCACGCGCGTCTTCAATCGTGGTGTGCAGCGCAAGCGCCAGCATGAACGCGCCAGGTTTGTGCCTGCAGACGCAATCTGGACGGATCGTGCCGAAGATGTTCTAACCGCGGCCGATGTCGATGCCGTTGTAGAGCTGATCGGCGGACTCGATCCGATCGAAGGCTGGCTGCGCGCTGCACTCACGGCAGGCAAGCACGTCATCACCGCGAACAAGCAACTGCTCGCGTTCCGCGGAACCGAGCTCCTCGATCTTGCCGCGAAGCACAACGTGCAACTACTGTTCGGTGCGGCCGTCGCTGGTGGCGTGCCGGTGATTCCGGGTATGGCACAGGGGCTTAGCGGCGATCGCATCCGCCGCATCAGCGGTATCGTGAACGGTACCTGCAACTTCATCCTCAGCTCAATGGAGAGCGGCGCCAACTACGGCGAAGTGCTCGCGAACGCGCAGCGCGCCGGCTATGCCGAAACCGATCCATCTGCTGACGTCGACGGCTTCGATGCCCGTGCGAAGCTGTGCATTCTCGCCCGCCTCGCACTCCAGGCCGAGATTCGTCCCGAAGATGTTCCCGCACAGACCATCCGCCACGTCGGCGCCGTCGACTTCCCCTACGCCAAAGAGCTTGCCTGCACGATCCGGCAAGTCTCTCGCGCGCAGCTCGATAGCGCTGTCGTGCGCGCTCGCGTCGGCCCAATGCTCGTGCCGAAGAGCTCCCCGATCGCCTGGTCCCGCGGCACGCAGAACATGATCGTCACCAGCGGTGAGTTCGGTGGAGATGTCGTGTTTAGCGGGCATGGTGCTGGCGGACATCCTACGGCAGTTGCCGTGGTGAGTGACGTGCTCGCCGTTGCGCAGGGAAGCTCTCCGGTGCGGCTTCCGGTGCAGAAGCTGCCGGTGACTGGAGACGTTGTTGCGCCGCACTACCTGCGGTTCGTCGTCGCAGACCGTCCCGGCATTGTTGCCGCAATCGCGGGAGCCCTGGCGAAGGAGCAGGTCAACATCGATTCCCTCCTGCAGCACCGCGGACATGCAAGCGATCGCTTGCCCTTTGTTATCACCACCGAGCCCTGTCTGCGCTCCACCCTCGAGAGCGCTGTTGCAGAGATGAGCACGATGGACTTCATGCTTGAACCACCGCTGGTGCTGGAGATTTTCGTCGAAGAGGATCCAGAGCGCGATTGATTCGCAGGATCCTCCCAAATCAAAGAAGCTCCGCCTCGCGGCGGAGCTTCGATTTTGCGATTGGCTCGCGTTAGTACTTCGGCAGCGACTTGTCGATCTTGTCGGCCCAGGCGGTGATACCGCCAGCAAGGTTCTTCACATTCGTAAAGCCTGCCTGCTTGAGTGCGAGTGAGGCTTTTTGACTGCGGCCGCCGGTCTTGCAGTGCACGACGATCTCTTCGCTCCTGCCGACAGGAAGTTCGTTGAGGCGCTGGTCCAGTTGGCCGACCGGAATGAGAGGAGCGCCGAGATTGACGATCTGGTACTCGTGCGGCTCGCGGACGTCGAGGATGAACGGCTTGCGTCCTTCGTCTATCTGGGCCTTGAGCTGCTCGACGGAGATCTGTGGAATCCCATCGACCACTGGCAGATCCGCGACCTTACCGTGCGAGGAGACCTCGAGAGGACCAATTTCCGCCGGCTTCTGAATGCCGCAGAACTGGTCGTAATCGATCAGCTCTTTGATCTCGTGGGTTCCGCAGGCGGGGCAACTCGGATTTTTGCGCAGCTTGAGCGTGCGGAAGTTCATGCCTAGAGCATCGACCAGCAGCAAACGGCCAATCAGCGGCTCACCGATACCGAGAATTAGCTTGATGACCTCCGTCGCCTGAATGATTCCGACCAGACCCGGCAAAATTCCAAGCACGCCGCCTTCGGCGCAGGAGGGGACCAGGCCGGGGGGTGGGGGTTCAGGGTAGAGGCAGCGGTAGCAGGGGCCATCCTCGTGGGCGAAGACGCTGGCTTGGCCCTCGAAGCGGAAGATGGAGCCGTAGGCGTTGGGTTTGCCGGTGAGGACGCAGGCGTCGTTGACTAGGTAGCGGGTCTGGAAGTTGTCGGTGCCGTCGGCGATGATGTCGTAGTCGCGGAAGATCTCCAGAGCGTTCGCCGAGGTGAGCATGGTGTTGTGCTTCACCACGTTGGTGTTCTTGTTCAGGCCCTTGATCATCTGCTCGGCGGAGTCGACCTTGAGCTGGCCGACGGTGGATTGCGAGTGAATGATCTGGCGCTGCAGATTCGACTCGTCCACGACGTCGAAGTCGATGAGGCCGAGGGTGCCGACGCCGGCGGCGGCTAGGTAGAGGGCCAGGGGGGCGCCGAGGCCTCCGGTACCGACGGAGAGGACCCGGGCGCCCTTGAGCTTCTGCTGGCCTTCCATGCCGACCTCGGGAAGGAGGAGGTGGCGCGAGTAGCGGGCGATTTCCTCGTTGGAGAGCTTCGGGAGTTCGGTGGTCAGTTCGTCGAGTGTGGCTGGCATTTTTTCCTTTTTTGGAGGGTACCCCCTCCCCCCGTCACTTTTTGCGCAAAATCTTCAGAACATTGAGCTTAGCTCTGGACCTAGAGTGACGGAAAGTGGGCAAAGTATTGAAAACAGGTAGTTTAGAGCGCAAAGTCTTCATACGAAAGAACTTAGCTACAAACGGTGATCGTGACCCTATTTTAACAGGGGGTCTGGGAGAGCAGCGTTTGTCAAGTAGGTCAAGCTCCTCCTTTATGGAGATGCGGACGGTGAGCACGTGGATTCGTGCCTATCCGGGCAAATGCAAATACGGAGGTCCTTCGGTTTCGCCTCAGGACGACGTCAACTTGAAATCTAGGGCTGGAGCTTAGCTCCGGGTTGTGTTCTCGCGTACTAGCGACAACAACAACAGGCAGCAGGGGGACAACAGCCGCCGGCGATGGAGGGGATGATCGAGAGTTCGGCGGCATCATCAACGCCGGTGTGTTCTTTTTCAGGGAGATAGCGGACGTCCTCGTCATTGACGTAGACGTTCACGAACGAGCGCAACTTGCCGTCAGGAGTGAAGAGATGCTGGCGCATGGCAGGGAACTGCTTGACCAGCTGCTCCAGACCCTCAGCGACCGTCACGCCCCCGACCGAGACGGTTTGCTGTCGCTCGGTGTAGTTGCGGAGTGGTGTTGGGATATGGACTTTCATTGTTCTCTATTATGCAGGATTTGAGGCGTTTCTTTACGGCTATTCGATGCCCGGGCGGGGGTGCCCGATGCAGGGTGGGGGCGGCAGCCTCGGAACCGCGTGTGAAGGGGGCACCCGGTTGCGAGATAACGGTCTCCTGATGGTACTCTCGGAACGCGACTTAAGGGCTATGCGATTCACTAGCCAGAAGATAACCCAGCCTGAGACTCAAACGGAGACGATGAATTGATGACAGAGCATGATTCGAAATTGCGATCGGTGAACCGTCGCGAATTTCTTAGCCTCGTCGGCAGCGGTGTGGCGTTTGCTGTAACCAGCGGTTCTCTGGCGAAGCATGCCGAGGCAGAGGTGGATCGTCCAGCTGTGGCGTCTGCAGCCTCTGCGGCCGCGAATGCCCTGGCCAATCCCGGTCCGATTGCGATGGAGCATTTCGAAGCAGCACGAAAGCGCGCGTCGGATCTTGTCGCCCGGATGACGGTTGAGGAAAAGATCTCGCAGTTCGGCCACAAGGTTCCGGGCATACCGCGATTAAATATGCCGGCGTTCAACTACTACGCGAGCGAGGCGCTCCATGGCCTGATCCATGAGGGGCCTGTGACTTCGTTTCCCTTGCCGCTCGCACTTGGCTGTTCGTGGAACCCGGATTTAATCCATCGCGTATTTACCGCTGTCTCCGATGAAATCTGGGCGTGGCACAAGAAGAATGGCCAGGGGCTGGCCATGTTTTCTCCTCCCACGGTGAACATGGGGACGCGCGATCCGCGCTGGGGGCGTATTGGAGAAAATTACAGTGAAGATCCTCTTCTGGTTTCGAAGCTGGCTGTAGAGGCCGTTCGCGGCATTCAGGGAGATAATCCGCGCTACCTGAAGAGCGTTGCCTGTGCCAAGCACTTTGCCGCGAACGATACCGAGGATGATCGCACGACGACCTCGGCTTCGGTCGACTCGCGCAGCTTTTACGAGTACTACGCGCGTGGATTCGAAGCGTGCGTGCGCCAGGGCGGCACCTTTACGGTGATGAGTTCCTACAACGAGATGAATGGAATTCCGACGACAGCGAATCCGTTCCTGCTGACGGAGTTGCTGCGCGATCGCTGGGGATTTCAAGGCTATGTTGTCTCCGATTGCGATGCGGTCGGCGACATTATGCGCACTCATCATTTTGTGCCGACGTATGCTGAGGCCTCGGCGCTGGCTGTGAATGCGGGCTGCGATATCAACTGCGGCAGTACGCTTCCGCGCTTTCTGGGTGAAGCGGTGGACAAGATGCTCATCAGCGAAGAGACCATCGATCGTTCGCTGATTCGCTCGATCACGGGACGCGTTCTGCTGGGCGATTTCGATCCGATGGAGCAAAATCCTTATTCCAATATTCCGGTTTCGTGCCTGGAAAGCCCGGAGCACCGCGAACTGTGCCGGGAAGCGGGCCGGCAGTCGGTGGTCCTGTTCAAGAACGAGAACAGCACGTTACCGCTGCACGCGAAGGGTATACAGAAAATTGCAGTCATTGGACCGATGGCTGCGACCTGCCAGCTTGGAAACTACAGTGGCAAGCCGTTGGACAGGGTTTCGCCACTGGATGGCATTCTGAGCCGCTTCGGAATTCAAGCGCCGGCTTCGTTGACCCAGACAGAGCAGACGAATAACCAGGCACCGCGAGGCGCCAAATACACGGGACCGGCGTCGCTGGAATTCACGGGAGGAACAACTCATGTCTCCTATGCAATCGGCTGCACGGTGACCGGGGAAAAAGATGACACGCTGATGCAGGCTGCCCTCGAGGCGGCCAAAGGCGCCGACGCCGTGCTGGTGTTTGCCGGCGATGACGAGCAAATTGACCGCGAAGGACATGACCGCGATTTCCTGCATCTGCCCGGTGCGCAGCATGACTTGATACAGGCGGTGTACGCAGCGAACCCGAAGACGATTCTTGTGATCTCTTCCAATTGTCCGGTCTCTGTTCTATGGGAACAGGAAAACCTGCCTGCGATCGTGGGTGGGATCTTCCTCGGCGGACAACAGGGTGACGCGCTCGCGGATGTCATCTTTGGGGATTACAACCCGGGCGGCAAGGTGAGCATGACCTGGTACCGGCATACCTCCGATCTGCCCGACTTCGATAGCTACAACATCCGCTATGGCCGCACCTATCTGTATTACCAGGGTGTGCCGCTCTATCCCTTTGGACACGGACTGAGCTACACGGCGTTCGATTATTCGGGCCTGAAGGTCTCAGCAGACGCCCTGAAGGCTGGCGGGAGTCTCTCGGTCCAGATGCAGGTGAGGAATTCCGGGAAGCGTGAAGGGGATGAGATTGTTCAGTTCTATGTGCGTGTCTCGGGAGGAACCGTGCAGAGGCCTGTGAAACAGCTGGTGGGCTTTGAGCGTGTTCATCTAGCCGCGGGAGAGAGCCGGACGGTCCACTTCGTACTCGAGCACAGCGACGTGGCGCTGTCTTATTGGAACGAAGACAAGCAGGCGTTTGTGGTGGACCCGGGCACGGTGGATCTGATGATCGGCGCGTCTTCAGCCGATATCCGGCTTGCTCATCAGGCGAAGCTGGAAGCGTAGCTGTGGGCTCGCAGTGAGTACAAAATCGCTAATGCGCTTGTCGAATGCGATTTTGTATCGAGATAGCGGAGTGGCTGCGGCACACCAAGCATTTGACCGAGAAACTCGTGCGTAAGCATGAATTCGTCTGTTCCGACACGCGATGAAGCCGCGTGTGAATTGGGGATCCCCGCGTCTGTCTCTTACATTTATCTATCCGAATCCGATATAGCGAAATTCCTTTCCGATTTAACGACGCTGTGACGGAGCGGTATCGCGTTAAATCAGTTGTCGAAGCGGCTGTTTGGGCGCAGAATAGTGGCCTTCTTCAAAACATCGCAGCTCTAAAGGAGATGCTCTTATGCCCGAACCCAATGGAGGAAACGGAGGCGGACCCACCAACGCAATTATCGAACAACAACTGCAACTCTTCGGCGACATTGTGGTGAGCAAGTTCGCGGCCAGCCCGGCAAACGTGCAGCCATTTCAAACGACGACCATTTCCTATCAGGTTCAGGCACTGCCGAATGCACTTGTGCGTCCAGTAACGTTCAGCATCAACGGCCAGAAGCTGGGCAGCGGGCTTTCGGGCAGCGCCACCTTCCCGGTGAGTATCAACACGACGTTTGAATTAAGAGCCGCTAACCACATCACCGGGATGGCGATTGCAACCACCCCGGTCACCGTGAACCAGTCGCAGTGTCGTCCGGGAAGCATCCCGGGCATCGGCATTACGGCGGCCATCAAAACCAACGTCGACCAGGGCTTTGCCGGCCGCATAAGCGGGACGGGAAGCACGGTGACGCTCAGCGACGGAGTGATTTCGATCCAGATTCCAATCAATCTGCCAGGCGGCGCCGGGACCATGAATATCGCTGTCCAAATCGGCGTGTACCAGAGCGGTCAAAGCTTCTCCGTGACCGACGAAGCGGTGACGATACAGGTGCACCTGAACACGGACCTGAATGTCGACAGCTGGTGCAGTAACGGGATGCAGGAACTCGTGCAACCTTTCATGCAGCACATCGTCGACAATGAGATTATTCCGGCCATCGTCGCGTCCATCACCAGCCAGATAAACAATGTGATCAGTGCGGCCGAGCAATCCAGCCCGCTCCATCAAGGGTATCTTCTGACTACTTTTGCGTTGACGATTGATGGAATCTCGTTCCTGGTGTGTCCGTCGACGCCAAGCATCGTCGTGAGTGGACCGCTGCGCAGCGCCTAACGTCTTTTTGGAGTGTGTGGGGAATTCGATTCGACCGGCCTTCACGCCTGGTGCAGCCTGCGCTGAAGCTGATTTTTCCAGCGGAGCGCTTGTTGAATGAGCGCCGGTCAGAGATGGCCGGCGTTTTTGCGGGCGACGAGAGACCGGTATCCGATATAATCGGCGGCTGCCATACAATCTCAGAATCTTGAGGAGCAAGGATATGCGGGCGCTCGCGCTTGGAGTGTTTGGGCTGTTGGTTTCAACGTGCGCTTCGGCACAAATTCCTGGATGGATGCCGGATCCGACGCAGCAGCAGACGTATGCGCTGCACCGTTCGAGCAGCGCGGAGTCGACGGGAGCGAACTACGATTTCCAGACGGTCAATCCGGGACAGACGCTGACGGTGCTGGATGCGGATGGGCCGGGGATGATCTCGCACATGTGGTTCACGCTGAGCGATCGGGAGCCGTATTTTCTGAAGCGCGTGGTGCTGCGGATGTACTGGGACGGCGAAGAGTCGCCGAGTGTGGAGGCGCCGATTGGGGATTTCTTTGGGGAGGGGACGGGAGATGTTGTGCCGTGGGAGTCGGCGGTGCTGATGGTGTCACACGATCACGCGATGAACTGCTATTTTCCGATGCCGTTCGGGCATCATGCGCGCATCACGATTACGAATGAGGGCAAGCTGCCGCTGAACAGCCTGTACTGGAACATCGACTACCGGACGTACACGCATCCGATTGCGAAGGACACGCTTTACTTTCATGCGGAGTACAGGCAGGCGCAGCCGAACCATGGATGGACGGGCGAGTGGTACGAGAATGGCGACCCGATTGTGAACTACAGGCGCAACCTGGATGGCAAGGACAACTATGTGTGGGTGGAGGCGCGGGGGCACGGGCAGTTTGTCGGGGTGACGATGTCGGTGCTGCAGAACCAGGATGGATGGTGGGGCGAGGGCGACGACTTTTTCTTTATTGACGACGAGACGAAGCCTACGTTCATTGGGACGGGGAGTGAGGATTATTTCTTAGGCGCGTGGGACTTTGGCGGCTCGGCGTACAGCGGGGCGCTGAATGGGGCGCCGCTGGTGGGCAAGGAGGAGGCGGGAAGCCGGTGGAGTGTGTACCGGTTCCATCTGGATTCGCCGATTCCGTTTACGAAGTATTTCAAGGCGTCGATCGAGCATGGGCACGCGAACCATCGCTCGGACACGTTTTCGTCGGTGGCGTACTGGTACCAGGCGGAGCCGCATGCGCCGTTTCCGGCGCTGCCGGATGTGGATGAGCGGATTCCGGTGCTGGAGTTTGTGGGCGGGCCGGGGAACTCGAAGGGGCAGTATGGGCCGCGGGAGAGTCTGACGCCGCGGTGAAGGGCGGGGCTGTCGGGCGGTGTCGTCGAGCCACTTGAGGATGGCGCTAGTATTCGTCGCGGAATCGGAGCATCCCTTTTAGGTTTCGCTCATGACCGGCGGGGAAGCCGCAGTGTGGAACGAAATCCTCCGCTTCCCGGAAGGTACCGAAGATGCGGTCCCACAGGGTGATGTCGCCGTAGTTGAACCCATGCACATCAAGCTGATGATGGATGGAATGATGCTCAGGTCTTTGCAGGAAATATCCGAGCCATCGCGGCGTGCGGAGATTGCTGTGGTAGAAGTATTCGCCGAAAACGGCAAAGACGTTGAACCATGCGCCGCCAGCGGCCGATGCGCCGAGCAGAGAAAACATGAGCGCGCTGGCAAGGATGGAATCCGCAGCAATTTCGACGGGGTGTTTATAGAAGGCGGTCAGGAGTTCGATGCGTGAAGGACTGTGATGCACCTGATGGAGGACGCGCCAGAGAAAGCTGGATTGATGCCGCGCACGGTGCCACCAATAGAAGAGGAAGGTGCCGAGAAACCAGCCGGAGAGTCCCTGCAGGAAAGGTGGAATCGATTGAGAGATATGGAAGAGAGATTTTGATTGCAGCCACCGATTCCAGGCGATCCCGGCGAGCAGAATAATGCCGACCTGGCAAAGATTGAGGAATGCCGCACGGCCATACCAGCCGGGAGCCTCCGGCAGCTCTCTGCCGGGTAGAATCCGTTCGAGAACGAAGAATAAGAGCGTCATCGCGATGATGAGAATGAAGGGAATCATCTTTCCTCCTGAAGTACTGCATGTATCGTTCGCAGAGTAGGCGGAGGTGGCGGCGGAGAGTATCGAGCAGGTGATGGTTTTGTGGAGTGTCACACGCGCCGATGCTTTGGCGACGGTGAGGTGCGGGGCAGTTTGAGGTGGGTGTGCTGGAGGGCAGCGGTGCGGATCGTGCTGAGTAAGGAGAGTGAGGTTCCGCTGAGGCAGCAGCTCGCCGACCAGATTGTGTTTCTGATCGCAACCGGTCAACTTCGGGCAGGTGATGCTCTTCCGAGTGTGCGTACGCTGGGCAGGCAGAGCAAGGTTCATCACAACACGGTGAGCGAGGCTTACCAGGACCTTGTGCGGCGGGGCTGGTTGACGCGCCGGCCCGGAAGCCGATTGGTGGTTGGGAAGATTGCTGCGGCTCGTCCGGCTCCTCCTCAGGATCTCGACGAGCTGATCAACGAGAGCATTCAGCGTGCGCGGAATATGGGATTCAGTCTGCAGGCGCTGAGGCTGAGAGTGCGCGAGCGCCTACTGGCTGAGCCGCCGGATCACTTCCTTGTTGTGGAGCAGGAGGCTGGACTGCGTGAGATTATTCGGCGCGAGATTTCGGAGATTCTGAGCTGGCCGGTTCAGGGCTGCTCGGTGGAAGAGTTCGCCGCACAACCTGGACTGGCTATCGGCGCGCAGGTAGTGGCCGCGAAGCATGTTTTGGAGAGCTTGCAGCCGCTTGTGCCGCAGAGCCGGCCGGCGATCGGCATCCTTTACGCTGCGGCTTCAGAGCAGATTGATCGGCTCAGTAAGCTGGAACGACCGTCTATCCTCTCGCTCGTATCTGTGAGTGAAAGTTTTTTGAAGACAGCGCGCAGTCTGCTCGCGCCGGCTGTGGGAAGCAGACACGTTCTCAACGAGTTTTTGGTGACGGAGAATGGGAAACCGCGCCTGGGCGAGGCTGATGTTGTGGTGTGCGACACCGTCACGTTCGAGAGGGTTCGTTCGCGGGTGAAGCTGCGATACCGGCTAATCGCGAGCGGGTGCCTGGAGGATCTAGGCTCATGTCTTGGCGAGCCGATGTGAACGCCTACTGGACGGCGATGGGTTGGGGTTCGAAGGGGTCCGGCCATGGTGGTCCCGGGAGTCTTGCAGGCATCGATGGCGCTGAATTCGGCAGGGAAGAAGAGTGGTGGGTTCGCGGACCGTGCTTGCTCCGCTGCATTTTCGCGCAAGCCGATTTGACGCGGGACATGCGGCGATTGGGCGTAGAGGGTATACACTCCGAGCCATGAATCCAGCCAAAGGAATCTCTTCCGAGAAAAGACGTATGTTTCTCAGGGGAATGTCATCCATTCCCGTCGCCGGGCTCCTATGCGGTATACCGCTTTTCGCGCAGGACAAGGATGGTTTTCCGGATGGCTTCGACGCGGTGCAGGTAGCGCCGGACAGTCACAAGGTTCTGTTTGAAAACGCATTCGTGCGTGTGTTGCAGGTGCAGGTGGCGCCCGGGACCAAGGAGCCGATGCATCATCACCGGTGGCCCAGCATGTTTTTGTCCTGGGACACCGGCGGGCACATCGGACATCAACGCATCTATCACATGGATGGAAGCGTGCACGATACTCCGAGCCATGAGACGCCAGTTACGCCCGGTATGTGGCGCGTGAAGTGGATGAAGCCGGAGCCGATGCATTCGGTTGAAAACCTGGAGGCGCCGGAGAGTGCCGCCACAGCTCCGAAGAAACCACCAACGATTCGGGTTGAGTTCAAATACACGGCGAGCTAGCAACAGGATCTGGAGTGTGGCTATTCGACGACGATGGATTGGGGTTGGAAGCGCTTGTCGTCTTCGGTGGTGCCGGTGAGGAGGAAGCTGTTGGTGGCTTCTGCTTTTCCTTTGGCGACGGCGGTGATGACGTAGGCGCAGCCGAACCAGTGGGCTTCGGCGAAGTCGGTGGTGGACCACTGGGCGGGGTGGTCGGGGTGGGAGTGGTAGAAGCCAACGATGTCGAGGCCCTGATTGCGGGCCTCGCGCTGGGCGGCGATGAGCTCGGCGGGCGCGATGTGGTAGCGATTGTGCGCGGAGTCGGTGCGGGTGTTGCCGGCGCGGAGGAGCGAGGTGACGCGGAGGGAGCCGGCGTCGGCGCGGCCGAGGAGGATGCCGCAGCACTCGTTGGGATAGGTGGCTTCGCCGTGAGCGCGGAGGTCGTCGTAGAGGGCGCGGGAGAGGATGAGGGACATTTTTAGGGGTCAGGATCAGGGAACAGGGATCAGGGTTGGAGACAGTAGACAGTAGAGAGCTAGACAGTAGAGAGACCAGAGTCGATTTCTGATCTCTGATTTCTGTTTTCTTCTTCGTGGTCTTCGGTCCAGAAGCGGTCGGAGAGGTATTTGTCGGCGGAGTCGGGGAGGATGGTGACGATGACGGCTTCGCGGTTGGTCGGGGCTTCTTCTTCGGCGATGGCTTTGGCGACGTCAAGGGCGGCGGCGACGGCGGCACCGGCGGAGATGCCGACGAGCAGGCCCTGGGTGCGGGCGAGGCGCTTGCACATGGCGTAGGCGCGCTCGGTGGGCATGTCGATGTTGCGGTCGGCGAGCGAAGGGTCGTAGATGGGCGGGACGATGGCGGTGGCCATGTGTTTGAGCCCTTCGAGACCGTTGAAGGGCGAGTCGGGCTGCATGGAGATGCAGCGGATATTCGGGTTGAGCTCGCGCAGGCGGCGGGTGGTGCCCATGAAGGTGCCGGAGGTGCCGAGGCCGGCGACGAAGTGGGTGATGGTGCCGGCGGTCTGCTCCCAGATTTCGTTGGCGGTGGAGTAGTAGTGGGCGCGCCAGTTGTTGTCGTTGCCGTACTGGTCGGCGTAGAAGAATTTTTCCGGGTGGTCGGCGATGAGTTTGCGGGCCATGCGGATGGCGCCGTCGGAGCCGTCGGCGGGGTCGGTCCAGAGGACGTTGGCGCCGTAGGCGGCGAGGATGTTTTTGCGCTCGGGCGAGACGTTGGAAGGGACGCAGAGGGTGACGGGAAACCCTAAAGCCGCGCCGAACATGGCGTAGGCGATGCCGGTGTTGCCGGAGGTGGCGTCGAGCAGGGCACGGCCATTGGGCGAGTTCGGGGTGAGCTGGCCTAGGCGGATGGCGTCGGCGACGATGGCCGAGGCGGCGCGGTCTTTGACGCTGCCGCCGGGGTTGGTCCACTCGGCTTTGCCGAGGAGCTGGATCGCGGGATTGTTCACAAGACCGTCGAGGCGGAGCAGAGGGGTGTTCCCGATGCGGTCGAGGAGGGTGAGGCCGAGCGGTTTGGCGGGTGGGTGGGGCAAGTGGTTAGTCGTTAGTGGTTAGTGGTTAGTGAGTGCGGCGGTTTGAACGGGGCGCGCCGATGTGCGAGTCTAAGTTGAGTTTACTGCGGGTGGCGCGGTGTTTCGAAATGCGCGCCTGCGAGCAGGGTTGCGATGGCGAAGGCAGTGAAGCAGAAGACGTTTGATGATGTGCTGTCGATTCTCGGCAGTGAGAGGTTTGATGTGGCGCCGGCGGCGGACGGTGCAAGCCACGCGGCGGGCGCGCGGCGCGTGTCGAAGTATGGATGCGCTGCGGAGATTGCGCCGGGGGATGGGAAGGGCTCGCCAGTGCGGATCACCGCGAAGGCTGGATGGGTGCTGGGTGGGGAGATCTCGCGGCTGGTGGACCGCGGGTATCAGAAGTTTCTGAAGACGAGCAGGCTGGAGGTTCCGGCGACGGCGGAACACCTGCGATCGATTCACAAGTTCAGCGAGGAACTGAAGGAGTCGGTGGGCGCGCTGGTGCTTTATAACGAGTCGCTGGGGACGGTGAGCGACAGGTATGTGTACGACCGGCTGAAGGGCAGAGAAGCGGTCTAGAGAGACAGTAGAGGGTAGACAGTAGAGGAAGCTGCATCGGCTTCGACTCTACTGTCTTTTGTCTACTGTCCTGACTCTTGTTCGCTGGTACTCGCGGTAGGCTTCGCTCTTGCCGAGATTGCGGGATTTGGCGACCTGCTTTAGAGCGTCCTTTTCGGAGAGGCCGTTGCGGATGAGGTGTTGCACTTCGTCGGCGAGGGATTGTTGTGCGGGTGCGGCGGAGGCG
>Ga0070741_10009990_pt1 | contig 18124 bp, 15 predicted proteins | sample Coa_R1_4_FD_66440 | JGI IMG/M metagenome (GOLD analysis project Ga0070741, IMG submission 66440) | Surface soil microbial communities from Centralia Pennsylvania, which are recovering from an underground coalmine fire - Coalmine... | ecosystem: Environmental > Terrestrial > Soil > Unclassified ...
CATCGCATGTTTACCATTATCAAGAGTCACGTTTATTTCGGTTCCCTGAATCTGATCGATTCGAGCCATTTGTCCATTTGTGATTTTCTGGTCTCGAAGCGGGTAGCGAAATTGGATTTGATCCCCAACTGCAAAGTTGCGCTCGGCTTCATGATAGACTGTAACACCTGACAGACGACGCGGATCGTACGTGATTTCGCGCCCGTCTTTCATTCTCACGGTTAATAGGTTTTGTTCGTGATCTGTGGCCATCACTCGACCATAGTCGCCAGCCTTCACATCAAAAACTCTACTGCGATTGTTATACCGAATTATGTCTTCATCGGGCTGATATGCGGACGCGAATGTGCGTTCTGCGGCGGTCATTTCTTGGCGCACCGCGTATACAGTCATCTCGTGATCTTTCATTTCGACAACGCCTTGTCGTTGCAGTTCCTGATGTATCAGACCGTTTATCTCAACTCGCTCACGATTGATTGGCGCTATGACAAGTGTATTTTGCGAATTCGCGACGTAGTCCGCCGCGATCGCGGTGAGGCGGGTCTTGTCGTCAGGAAACTCCAGAATTCTACCTTGTGAATGAAGATCCTTTACCGCCTGTTTAACCTGACGCGCTGAGAGCTTCTCTACGGTCGCCTTTAGCTCAGGATTCTTCTGCCTTACGATCTCTGTCAGTCGCGCTGTTTTCATCCCGTGATTCTGAAGCTGTTCAAACGGAGCACCGGCTTCGATAGCTTGATGCTGCCGAAGATCGCCGACTAAAAGGACCCGGTCATTTGTTCCCAGTCGGTCAAAAAACTTGTAGATATTCCTAGTGCTTGATAATGAGCTTTCGTCAAGAACATATAGATGCCTTTGATCGTGGCTGACCGTTGGCTCGTATAAAAATCGTTGAAGGGTCTTTGTGGGCATACCGCTTTCCGCTAAAAGCGATGCTGCCCTGGTTGTAGGGGCGAGCCCCTGCAACCGATAGCCAGACTCTTCAGCAGCTTCCTTTATCGTTCTCAGAACTGTTGTCTTACCCGTTCCTGCTCCGCCTTGAAGTCCCATTATTCGATCTTTGCCAGAAAGTATTTCTTTAATCGCTTCTCGCTGTCCGTCATTCAGGTTAAAGCCATGAATCGCTTCCAGTTTCCTTATGGTCTTCTCCGCGCGTTCTGGTTGGGCAATCGGTCGTTCCTTCCCTTTGTCATCGAGCACTGCCCGGATATTTGATTTTTCCAGATCGAGCATTTGACGCGTAGTCATCTCCTTGGGTTTATTGTCTCTCTCGATTTTGACGAACTCTCCAGCTTTTTGCCGTGACGCTATTTCCTTTTCAATTGCATCGTAGGTCGTCAACGCGAGACCTCGGCGATATGCGTCCATTCGCAAGTTGCGCCAATCGGCGACAGCTTCTCGCTCCATAGAGTTATCGCGTGCAAATGTAACGGCCGTTTGCGTATTTCTTTCGATCTCCTCAGGCTTTCGAATTACAGGTCCGCGCTCTTTTGCTTGCTCCACGACACGTCGAGCTTCGTGGTTGAATCGAGCATCCATTTCGAGATGGCGAGCCCTCATTTCAACCGGGTCATATTTTTTGCTGCGTCGGTCAGTCAGCGCTGCCGCCTGGTTGATGCCTGCTCCGTCTTTGACGACAATACCGTCCTTTTCCAACCTTTCCTTCAGTTTTGCCGCTTGATGCTCGACTTCTCGACGACGTGGACTGCTCGCGTCGATGTATTCTTTCGAGATTCCTTTGATTTGGGGAGCGCCTTTCTGGTCTACACGTACTTCGTATCCAAGGTTCTGTAAGCGCTCGGCCAAATGGATTCGGTAGACTGCGGTCGCGAATTTCTGACTCCGGAAAAGCTCCTTTTCTTGTAAAGGTTTTATGCGACCATCCATATCAGTCATATTAAAGATAACCGCATGTGAGTGGAGTTGCGGGGCGGCGTAACCGGTTTCGCGATCAGGACGAGCGGCATCGTGCTCGAAGATTGCAGCCACGAAATTACCAGTCGTCTGGGCGGGTCTGTTTCCGCCTATTCTGGCTTCTGTATATTTTTCGAGTTCTCCAAGTGCAGCTTTGACGCTCTCTCGATGGGCTTCGTTTATTCGCTCATCACCTCCAACAAGAGCTGCTAACGAAACCGACTTGGGGGCGCTGAAAGTAGCGTCCCATCCGGCGCGGTGTTCGCTCGTTTCGACCTTTTCACCATATTTGTTAGTCTGTTTCCTAGATTTAACGTGCTTAACCAGTTGCTTTCCTGTCTCAGGATCCTGTCCATCCGCCAGACGTTCAAACTGTTCTTTCTGAACTTCACCTCGTAAATTCCATTGTTCCGCGAGTCGGCCATACCACTGCCCGTCGATAGAATCCTTCTGGGTGTAATAGCTCTCACGAGCATTGGAATAGTCTTTTTCGTGATACTGCTTTGCTTGGCCCGACGCAAGCGCCTTACTGATGGTTAGCATTTTGAACTCTTCCCGAATCCGCAGCCACATTGTTGCGGGCGGGAATCTCACCTTCATCGAACAGTCGCTCGAGATCGACCTCGAAGGCGAAGATCATAATTCCGGCATTGAGACTTTCGTCCTGGTTGGCGAAATAGTCTGTGAACAATTCAGTCAAATGAAATTCGCCCCACAGAGAATCACAATCAGGACAGCCTTGGGACAATGTTTTCTGAGTAACCGTCTTTGAATATCGGCGATGTACCCGACCAAATCGGGCCCGCACGTCTGGACGGTCCGCAAAGAATTCGCGCAATTGGCGGCGTATTCCGCCATAGCGAAAGACGCTTTCTCCTTCGGTAATCAAATGACCGCCAGTTTCAAGCGCGACTGCAAAACCGAACCCTTTGCACTTCCAGCACTGCTTTTCGATTGCATAGCAAACAATAGGGTCACCGCGAGACAACGCCAAGAATATCCAGTATTCGAGCTCATCAGGTATGCGCCGGGATACGAATCTCGGCTTCCATTCGAGCGTGGTTTCGCTGCCGTCTTCGAGAGAAACGAAGAAGCCATCGTTCTCTACTTCTGTGATTATCACGTCAAATTGCTCAAGCTTGACGATGTCGCCAGCCTGTATTTCTTCGGGTGCGAGCTCTTTATGAAATGGCAAAGTCAGTTTTTCGATTAATCGAAACATAGGACCTCTCAATCGCCGACGACTGTTTTGTTATAGTTTGCTAAACAGGTCGAACTGGTGCTCTCCTATCACGGGATTCTTTGGATCAGTGGTGGGATCAGCTATGGGAATCGGGTGAGTCTGTTCTGGAAAATCACGAGCTTGTTTAGTTTTTTTGGTTTTCTTAACAATGGCTGAGGCAGAAGGCGATTCCGTTTTTAGAGGAATTGCGGCTTCAATTGTTTTTGTTGTTTTGGTTTCTCTCGGTCGAAATCCATGGGCAATAGGCTTCGAGAGATGATAGGGATATCGGAAGCCCACAACCTCGGTCTTGTACTTCCAGTAACCTGAGAGATCCTCAAGACCCATAATTTCTTCTTTGCTGATTACGGCTCTCACCTCTGTGAACGTTGCGTAATGAATTGAATCGCGGTTGTCGTTAACTGCAGCATTCGTGGAGATACGCTGTTTCTCTCTCTCGTTGTCTCCGATTAAATCAGCTATCCATTTTGCCGCTCGTGGCTCGTTAGTCCTGAAAAGTATTTTTAGATTTGGGATCGAAAGCATCGTTTCCGATAAGTTTCCGTAGTATTCCTCAAACTGACTTTTGCCTTGTGTGCCCAGCACTATTTTTATTCCGTGCTTCCTTCCTTCAGAAAGACAATCGTGCAACGCGGGCAATCTTTTAAGAGAATGAACCTCATCGGCGATGACCCAACACGGGTTTCGATCTCCAAAACTCTCGTCCGACGACATCAATCGCTTAAGAAGAATGTCCAGGAAAACAGCTTGCAGCGGACGGAGTGCGTCTCTTGTATCGCGAGTGGAAGTAATAAACAGCCAGCCTTTTCTTTGGCGCGCCCAATCGGTAAGAGAGATCTTGCTGGAACAGTCCTGAGGAGAAGGCAGCAACCGCAAGCTTGCGCCGACTTCCGCCAAACTTCCCAATACTCCGCCACGCTGGTTACCTGCATTTGGATCGATGTAGTGCGCGTGTTCAGTGCCTTTGACCAATGCATCGATTTGTGAACCGCTTTGTAGCCACTCGATTATCTGCTGAGGCGTCGGCTTGAATTCCAGCATTCTGTTGAAGATCGAACGTGAGGCGGTAACGAAAAACTGCGCGGTCAGGCTGCTATTCTCTCGTCCCGGAAAGAAACTTTCGGCGATTAAAGCGCGGTCCGTTGAATACTCGATTTCCGCAGATGGTGACCAATATGGCGAGCGAATGTCCAATGGATTCAGAATCAGGTCTCCGCGATTCGAACAGAAATGTCTTTTCACAAATTCACAGGCCGGGTCGTAGATAATCACCGATTCGGCCGGGCGGCGTCCGGCAATTTGGCGCAGGAAACTATGGATTACCTGGCTCTTGCCAGTACCTGAATCTCCAAGCAACAGGACATGCTGAGTCTCTTTTTCCTGCGGAATTCGAATCCAATACTTTCGTTCTTCCGCCCCTAAAAGGTTCCGTAACTTTGAGAAAATAGGAAAACCATCGCCGCCGATTAAGTGGACAAAAAGCCCTATTCCCTTAGCATCCTTGTGCTTACGCAGGTAGTCCCTAGCAACAAGCGCGAGGGTACCTCGAACCGATTTCCCCTCCGATTCTTTTCGATTGGCTACGAAATCCAGCCCCAAGGTCGTGATCGAAGCTAATAAGAAAACCACAAATCCGCAAATCACGCTTGGCACTATCAGACCGATTAAAGTCACGTCTTGATAAACATTCGTTGCAAACCATGAGGCCATCTTCTTGTTTTCGATGTGAGTCTCCAGCCAATAAAATCCCTTATGTTCGATACCGGGTTTCAGCCGAAACATATAGGCGTTTCCTCTTTGCCCAATCCTTATTGGCTTGCCGTCTTCGCCCCGGACTAGATCAGCTTGATCGTCGGTTATTCCAAGCGTAACCTCCTTACCACGTTGATCCGTCACGGTCCTAACGAGCAAAACATAGGTCGTGTTTACTCTCACTGGCGACTTAGACAGCACCAAGGCGCGGGCGTATCTTCCTAAATAGAGCTGCTGCAAGGGGCGTAGGTGTGGCAGGGTATAAAACCAGATGAAACCAATTGAAGACGATATTCCGAACATTAAACTGACAATCAGATACCGCCCTATTCGCTTGTAGAAGTTTCTAACTTCGGTCCATCCACGCTCGGTAAAGACACTTGACCCTTGCATATCTCATCTCCGATTTTGCTTAAGTTAATCTCTAACGTCGGTTAGTTTGAGCTGAGGAAAGTAAGTGACGGCTTATTTCGGTAACCTTTTCCTGGGCTTTTTTGCGCACGAGATTCCAGTCGTCAAGAGTCAATCCGTCGCTCGCCAGTAAATAAAATCCCTCTCCTAGGAGAAACCGGATGCGACTTACTTCCTCAAAGATTGCGCGTTCGGCCGGCGACATGTCTATCTCGCGTTGAGCAATTCTTTCGAGCTTTTCCAGCGCTGCCTTTCGACACCAGTCGTTTGGGGTCTCGCCGCTTGAGGCACCCTGTCGTGAAATGGCTTCCCATTTTTCCTCGGGCAATCTGAAGCTCACGTGACTTGTCATTTTGATTTCTTTCATAACGATATGCCTATCTGCGGCCATTTTTGCTTTGGCGATTGTTGATACCTTTTGTATACAACCGGATACTTTGGTATCCGACTGCATACGTCAATGCGGTAATTCGTGGCGCTTCTGTTGTTTACATTTGTGCACGGTCGTATGCGGACGTGCACAAAACGCGCTTCCCCAGCGGGGATGACGTGTCACAAAAAACCGGATGCACAGCATCCCTTCGCGTAACTGCCAGCTTTGAGGACACCGAATAACTCCCGGTACACATCGCTTTGTCTCCTACGAGTTGCGAATAACAGACGCATCGGTATTAGGTTTCGCGGATTCAACAATTGGTCCGGCAGTTCGTTTATCCGTTGAAGTATCACGCTTAACAGCAGCGTCTGTATCAACAGCTTTGGTAGTTTTGCCGCCGCCATTTTGTGATTGCTTAGGCTCTGAAACTCGCGGTTTGGTATTTTCACCGTGCCCATTTCGATTAGCGGCAAGTCCGGCAACAAGCTTTTCCGCACCGCTCAGATAAGTCTCGACCGCCGTCTTAATCGATAGTTTTAGACTCTCGTCGAGCGGCACTATCGCGTTGCGCTCGGCTAACAAATCTGGCAACAAGAATTCCTGAACCTGTGCTGTTACAGTTGCCGTAATCACGCGCTGGTTCTCATTTGTTAATTCGGTGATCTCGATTTTCAGGCTCTCTTTTGGTTTTGGCATAACGCGATTACCTCTCAGTCATAATTGCTGGTGGAAGTTTCTGTCGCTCCCAACCGCAGGCAATAACCTCGGAAGATGGAGCAAATGAATAAGGAATAACAACGCCCTCAAGTTTCTCAGCGATGTAAACTGCCGCAGCTTCGTCCCCGTTCTGGTGGTCATCAGGAATGCGGACTATTAATGAAGGTCCATCAGCTTTTTGAGAGGCGACTGAAACCACTTCAATTCCCAAGGGCTCGATGCGATACCGCAGATAAAGCACCCCATTCGAAGAAAGAAGCGTTCCGGATTGTGAACCTTTATCCACCCCTGGTGGGAACAGGTTCTCTTGTTTCAGCTCGCCCAATAACTGCTCAACCGTTTGAAATGGACGACCACCAGCCTTGTGAGTTACTGCACAAAGAGCCGCTACAGTAGCCAGTGCGGAAGCTTCTCTCAGTCGAATTGCCATATGAGAAACCTCGCCACTCATTGTGTTTTCCAATGCTCGTGCGCGAGATAACGTCTGAACAGACTCTTTCTCAGTCGCTGTGGTTTTAATCCAAACATGCGGTTCGACCAATCCAATGCGCCTCGTTAAGCTGCTTACAACAGATACCAGCGCTACTAATAAAGCGACGCCACTCACGACCACAGTGGGTGACAGATGAATCCTTGATCTGTTCATGCTGCCTCCTCAGTTATATCTCTGTTGAAAGCTGTTTCGAGCAGCTCTTCGACTTCAATGTTCGGAGTATTCGCGGCGTCTTCCAATCTTCCGATTCCGGCTGCAAGATTTATGAGTTCTTTCTGGTCCTTTCCCAAACAGGAGAGATATTCAAGCAGCACATCTTCCGTAATTTGATCCACGCCGTCTTCAACAAATGCTTCAAGCAGGTCGATTGATTCTCTCAGGGCAGGTTTATCCCTAACTTCCGGCATATCCGATCGGATCAGGTAAAGTATCTTCACAACGCCCGCAAGCAATACTGGGGACGCAGCCGGAACGCGCGAACGCAGAATGAGAATCTCTTCCAGAGGAGTCGGCAATTCAACCCAAGCAACCTCACATCGCGATTTAAGCGGATCAGATAGCGCTCGAAGATTGTTGGAAGTCAGAATGACAATTGGGCTATGCTCGCGCTCTCGGACTCCAATGATGCCGCGAAGCTTCGGCACATTCGCCCAGCCACGGGCTAGAGGTTGAAGCAAGGTGTTCTGAAGTTTCAGACTGAGCTTTTCGACTTCATCTATAACCAGCACAGGTGGTGCTTCATTGTTCTCAGCCGCTGCCTTCGCGTAAGCATAGGCCTCAAGGATCTCGCCTCGATTGAAACACTCTTCGGACCATTTAGCTTGCTCCGCTTCCTCACGAGACTGACCTGAAGAAAGACCAGACTTAAATGCGTCGAGCTGCGCTTCACGATCCCATCCTCCGTAAACTTCGTGGGTTTCCTGTCCCTCGATGCCTGGCACATAGAACATCGTGAGATTGCAGGCCTGCGCCAGCGCCTCTGCTGTAGCAGTCTTACCGCCTCCGCGATGCCCGCCAAGAAGCACCGGCTTGCAACGGCGCAATCCCAGGGCAACGACGTTTAGAACCTGAGGCTGAGGAACGTAACCAGTGTTTGCCAGCAAGTCAGCGAGAGCCAGCTTGCCTTGTGTCCTAACCAGCGGTCTTGGATTCACACTTGGACGATTGTGGTCACAGATTTCCATTTACTTGTCCTCCCCAATTACCGCCAAAGCGACGCGCTTCATATCGGGAGTCATTCGCGGGAGGGCCGCTTTAATTTTTTCCGGTGAGCCTGTGGTCAAAAGGTCGGCAAGTTCTTTTATGCTGAGACCTGTTGAGACCTGAACCACGTCAGGATTTGATTGAGCAATAACTTCGTCAGATTTGATATCAGGAATGGCCTCGACACCTTTGGTCTCGGCAGGCAAATCGGTCACCAGGATATACCCGGAAGTATCCGCAACAACCTCGACGAAACCGGATTGTTGCTGACCATCCTGTGCACCAATCACACCATTCAGTTCTGCGGTAATAGGATTAATCGCGCTAACGCCGGAGCCATCAGCGACAAATACGGTGCTGCCTCTTCCAGTTGCCAAAGCGCCACCAAGACTGATTGCAGATGAAGCTAGTTTACCGAGCGCTTGTTTCCATCCTGAAGAGATTTGATGATGCTTACCTTTCAGACCTTCCGCGCCATCTGTTCCGACAACCTCTCCGGTTATCTTCACAAACCGACCGGAAGCCGAGTCAATAAAGCCGATGGCGCTGATGTAAGCGCGATCTGATTCACTGCCTCGGGTGGTACCGACAAAGGTCGTTCCGCGTTTGAGACTCCAGCCATCGCCATTAATATCGCGAGTGAGTTCCATCCGGACGAGAGAACCTGTCCGAAGAGTGTAGATCGCTCCCAGAGTCCGCATTGGCAACACGCTGCCAAAGCTCGGTAATACAATCGACGGAGAAGATTTCTTTAAACTGATTTGCAGCGCTTCCATATTGCTTGTGCTCCCAAGCCTATTCTTCGATTTATCAGCTTCAATTACATAGATAGAGCTTTCGCGGCGAACTGTTGCAGACAAAGCCGACATCGAATCGCTGGCGCGGGTGCTGCCCTGAGCAGTGGTCGTGGGCTGTTTTGGTTCTTCCTTGGTACTTGTGAAGGCTGGAACGTATATACTCGGTTCAGGTGGTTTTACTGTTTGCCCAAAGGAAGGCTTGGTCGATGATTGTGCGCTCTGCTGCACAGGATTTGTGGCCGCCGGATTTACAGGATTTTCCTGAGAATTAGAAGTTCCCGATGCCGCAATCACATCGTGAGCCTGCTTTATTGCCTGCAACGTCAGATCGGAGTTATTAGCAACCGCTCCTTCTTTCTGCTGCCTGGCTGGCTGCTTCTCACGAACCTCATAGTTGATTCGAGTTTTGTGATTCGCATAAACGATCACAAAGAAGATAAACAGGACCAGCAACAAGACGGCTACAGCGACAAACAACTTCTGCTGATGGCTGCGCTTTGCAGCTCGTTCAATCTGTGGATCTGTGGCAGGAAGCTTCTCCTCTTCCTCTGACAAATCGTCTTTGTCGACTTCATCCGCTGACACAGTTTGGGGCATCCGCTTACTAATGTAAGGACTCGTTTCCATTGTCTCAGTGGCTGTTGCGGCGGTGTTTCCATTCTTTGAACTCATAATTACCTCCTAACGAGAATTGCGGGTTAAATCTGTTGCTGCCGGTTCGTCTGCCGCGTTGATTTGGCCGATAGAAACTTTCAGATGCTGTTTTGCTCCCAGGATCGGAGATTCAAATAGCAGCGCGTAATAAACTGTTGTTCCGGCAGGAATCGTGTTATTGAGAGATGTGGTCTCCGAACGAACTTTCTTCAGTTCCTCAACTTGCAGCGGCTTTTTCTTATCATCGAGTGTCTCAACGGAGATTTCCGGATGGTCAGACAGGATTCGTATGGGATCGGCAGTGACATTCCTGGCTGCGACAACCACCAGACGAAAATGTTCGTCGAGTTGAACAGGCTGCTGACTTGAAAGCGACAGTCCGTGAACCGGAGGCGTCCAGTTCTTGAATCGCTTTGGATCCTTGATCGAATTTGCCAGTGCTCTTTTAAGTAGATCGTCGGCAGCAGAACCATTGGCGGATCCTTTCTTTGCGCGGGAGTCTATTTCCAGAGAAATCGGGACGAGATTTTGCTTCGGGTTTTCGGGAGCCTTCGCTGCTTCAGTAGTTATTTTCTCTTCAACAGCCTGGGCCACTACTTTGTTGTCGACTGGTTTTGACTCGTCTGCATCACGCAGGTTGGTTGCGAGTCCTACAGCATGGCGAGAGGCGATTACCTTATCTCGGTCATATCGCAGAATGCAGCGGTAAGCACTTTTCGCGGTATCGCTCGTCGGATAGATAAGGAAAGGTACAACCAACCCACTGGACATCTGAATCGAGATCGCAACAGGTGAATCAAATCCTTTTGGATTCTCCTTTGAAGGCGGCGCTGGTCGCAATACGATGAAATGATCCGTTCGTTTGGTTGGAGAGTCGTCGATATAAACCATATTCGAGTTTCCGCCGTGCCAGCGAAAGAACGAGTCGCTTTCAGGAAACTCGATGACCAGAACCCCGTTTTCTACGAGTCCAAGCTTGACCAGATTGGGATTTGTATCGAACGAAACAGTAACTTCGCCGCCGAGGAAATCTGGTTTTGACTTAGACTCTGGCTCTTGGTAATTCGAATTTTGGCCCGTTTTAATTTTGGTAGCCTTCGGCTTAGCGATAGGCCGCGGCTTTGGCGTTTGTGCCGTAATCGATAAGCTGGTTAAAGACAAAAGTAGTCCAACGATTGAGCAATTACGCATAACTGGTCTCCTGAATAAGCTGGTTAGGTGAATTAATTAGGGATTCGTTGCCGCAGTCTGACTGAGCAATGCTGAGCCTGAAGAAACGCCTGGAATTGGCATCTCTTTGTAATCGAGCAAGTCAAAGACAAGGAAACCGGTATTCTGGTTACGCTCATCGCGGCCTTTTTCCTTGTCAGTAATCAATTTCAATTTGAAGATAAGCTGTCGACTCTGTGTTTGGGTAGCACCGCCAGTACGCCTCGTAATCTCTTGGACCCCGATGACATCTACGCGATACGGATCGTCTCTATCAACTGTGACGGACTGAGGTTTCCAGATTGCCTGCCAGTTCTCGTCTCGCTCCCGTTCAAGCTCGCCATTTTGCTTCATCAAGTCGCTCAGACCTTTTGCGGCTTTAGGCTCCATCATCTTGAATAGCGCTTCGATGTCTTTCGGTCGAGTCAGAGGGTCAACAGAATAGCGAGCTTCGCACCATCTGTTTGCCAGCGCTCGCTTATCTCCATCACCTGGCTGATCCTGCCCGAACGAAATGGGGCTGGTTATTCGTCGATCATTCGACAATATGACGTAGTCGCCTGATGACGTTCTGTCTACAACGATACGATCTGGTCGGCGATAATACATCCAGACATTGTCGGCGATGCTTGCCAGCAGCAGCATAACAATAAGAATCTGTGATGAGGCCATCTTGAGCAACAGCCGCACATCGTTCACATCACGATACGGTTGAAGTGCCACAACCTCTTCGACTGATGCCGAAACATCGCAAGTTTCAGTTTCTTTCGGCGAATTAAGATAAGCGTTCATTCCCGGCTCCTCACCAAATGAAGTTCTTCCCGAGAATTCGTCTCGGTCACATTCGATCTGTTAATACTTCTGATCCAGCCGCACATACCGCGCAAAAAGAAGATGCCAAGTATCTCAACATCCTCGCGGCTTACTTTCAACAACAGCTCGTCTCCGTCTTCGAGCGTATGTTCCGAGACAAACTGTTCTAGATAATCATTCAGGCTTTGTTGCTGGTTCATTGGTTATCCTTGCGGCTGAATCAATTGTGTCGCGGCAGGTAAAGACAAGAGTTGTGCCAAGTATATTAGCGGCCATAACGCAATAAACCTCCGGCCAGTTGACGAGTCGCACCCTGAATTACCTTCAAAGCGCCAATAAAAGGCTGAAACGGCTCATAGCTGACGATTGGTGTTCAACGAATAATCAACAACTTACAGGATGAAACTGTCACTTTGACATGGATTTACAACCAACTTTCAACAATTTCTGAGGGTAAACTGTCACTTTTGACAGATCCTGATGAAAAATCCACCTTGATTGACAGCAGATTGTCGCTGCTACTAAAAGGAAATCTATAGTGGGTTGGCAATAGAAAAACTGCGTGAATCGACAGAAGAGGCATTAACGAAGAGTGCTGCGGCTTAAAAAACAATCGAGCGAGTTCGAAGGTTGGGAGTTGGTTTACCAGTGCGCGCTGGGCCGAATATTGAAACACTTCTCTCTTTCAAGTCCTTCAAATCGGAGAGCTGCTCTTCGCTCTCGTTGTCTGTATTTGTATTTGCTTTGCTGGAATCGGATTGAGAGAGGCGATTCAGAATCGCAATTCCATTAACAACATAGCTGATTGTCTCAGCATAAGGTGGCACGCCTGACGTTTTTCTTCCGGCCAGATTTATGACTTTCTCATTTGTTAAAGTCACGCTGCGTCCATCGCGAAAAGCAATAACCGCTGTTTCTCCTGCATTATATGCAGCAAGAACTAGATCAATTCTTCCATCGAATTGGTGAAGCAGGTCGCGGAGATACCGAGTACCCGCATCTATTGACTGTTGCGGATCACGCAGTTCGGTAACACCATACCGTTCTGCCGTTCTTGGAAGGAGCTGCATCAGACCAATCGCTCCTTTCGGTGAAACTGCTTCAGGCCGAAATCGAGATTCGAGATAAGCGACGGTCCATATAAGATTTCGGTCGATGTCATATTTTGCCGCTGCTTCAGTAATATACGGCTCATACACTATCGACCGCTCAATTACATTCTGCTCCTGAGAAAAGACTTTTACACCAAAGCACAAGGTCAGGATCACTGCAAGAAATAGCGATTTCATTTCAATTCCTCCGGCCACTGTTTGCAGTGCAAAAGGAGCAATGGTCATGCCTTCAGGCCATTCGTGGCACGCCTGTTGTTTGGCTAAAGGCAGTCTGAACAAAATCTCGCTATCAGGAGAATATTAGGATTATGAAAAAGAATAGTTGTCTCTCAACAACTGACAAATGCGAACGGACTTTGCAATTGGCCCTGCTTATAGCAGCAACTCGTCCGATTGTAATTTGTGCTTTGGGTTTTGCCGTAATGATTGGATTGTCTGCCCATCCGGTCGCGGCCCAGTCTATTTTGCAAGGTAATCCTCAACAGCCAATCAATTGGGTAAAGACGCTCGTCAATATCCTCGTGTGGGCAATGATCGCGGTAGGACTTTTCGGAATCGCCAAAGGAATACTTCGAGGAATCAGAGGTCAAGGCGATTGGGGCGGTTCGCTTGCCTGGGGCGGTGCTGCTCTTGGATTTGGCGGTCTCATCGCGTTTATCAATGCCATAGTTAATGGTGACCCACTCAATCTGCCAGGATGGTAAATATGCGAGCACGTCCAATCAGAGCACGCATCTATACGCCAGTAGTTCGCTTCGGCGTTGTATCAACGGACTGGAAGTTCATTCTGTTGTCAACATTGGTAGGATATTTGATTCCGTTCTTTTTGAATCTGAAACTCTGGCGAATGCCTCTGTTTCTATGGACCGGGTTGCTGTTTGCTCTGACGAGCTACGCATTTTTCTTCTTTATCAGGATTGGACGTAAACCATATTGGTTTCAACATACTGTTCGCTCGCTCTTTAAAGGCTCGATCAGGCGAAGAGTGTTGCCGTCTGATTGGACAGAACAATCACAAAGAAGCTGGCTAAAGAAATAGGAAGGTCTTATGGAACCGGGAATGATATTCGGTGGTCTTGGTGCTGCCTTCGTCACAGGTCTGGGCCTTAGGTTCGGTTCACGATTGATTCCAATAGGAATCGATGCCCGGAGACACCTAAAGGATTATCGAGAAAGATCGAGTGATTCGTCGAAATCCCGCCGATCTGTGAATCCCAGAGGAAGCAAACGGGATTCATCAATTGTTGGAATCTACAAAGATGTTCTGAGGCATACAGATGGCTCGTACACCCGTTTTTATACTGTGCCTTTAGAAGAGACAATGCTTGCCAACGATAGGGTCTCCGAACGGCGCTGTGACGACCTTGCCAGAATCTTCTGCATTGAAAAACCGGCAGGAACGGTCATGCAGTTCCGTTATGCAATTGCTCCCGATCCTGGTCGCGTTATAGCGGAACATCTCCGCACCCGTTCGTTTGGGCGGACTTATTTAGCTGCCTCGCGTCTGCACGATCTTGGCGTCGATTTCTACAAGGCGCTTGCTGATGCTGAACGCTTCCGCCGCGAACAAGCAATACTCTCGATCAGAGTACCCATAAAGCACGCTCTCGATGGCGCAGGCAAAGGAATTAGCGCATTGATCGGGACTATGAAAGATCAAGTACAAGCCCAAGGAATTGGCAGATCAATAATCGATTTACCTTCAATATTGAGCCAATCTCGTGACGATGGGATTGTTCGCAGGTTGCTTGCCGATGAAGAGGAATGCTATCAAGAGGCAGAGCGAATTTTCAGGGTAACTGAAATGCAGTGCCCGTTGGCGCTTCAGCAACTAAGCAGAAAACAACTCTGGGATGTAGTCTATCGTGGCCATAACCTCGAAGCTCCCTCTGTACCACGATTGACGGCTATCGATGGCGTTGACCTTCGAGCTTATCTTTGCGGCGAGACGATTGAAGATAGAGGCTGGTATGCGATGCACGGCTCCTATCCAGTCTCGCTGGTTTCACTGTTTGTTCCGCCGGATCCAAATACCTTTGCTGATTCTCTTCGCGCTCTGACCGCTCATCCGGGTCTTACGTTCAGGCACACCGTGGTTACTGATTTCATCTACCTGGACAAGTCCGCAGCCAAAAAACAACTGAGAACCCGCAGCCGACAAGTCGAACGGACAATGGTCGATTCTAGCGGTCGTCCACGGAAGGACCACGAGGCGAATGCTTCGCTGCGTGATCTCGACAGAGTTCAGGAGCACATCGCCGGCAGTGGCGAGACACTCGTTCAGACAAGATTCTATGTACTTGTTTATGGAGAAAGGGCAAGGACCAGAATCGAGCTTAAGGATTCGCTCAAACTGCTGAATGACAGGTGTGAACAAATCATAACCGCTATTCAATCTATAGACGGCGCGCAAGCTGCCCGCGAAGAATCGAGCGCTCTTCATTGCCTCTATCCGAACACCATTGTCGGTGAAGCTGACAGCAAACCGACAGGACGCGAAATAATGGAGGTTACAAAGTCGCTCTCCGCACTCGTGCCGCTGGAAACCGCGTGGAGCGGATCGGCCCGTCCTCATACTCTTCTTTCGACGGTTAGCGGCCGACTTACTGGTCTAAACCTTTGGGATAAATCGGCCCAATCAAACATCAAATCTCCTCTCGTGCTGATTCTCGGTGAACCAGGCAGCGGCAAGACCACAACAACAGCTCGTCTTATTAACGACGCTCTTGGCACAATTCCTGATCTGCAAGTAAGCGCAATCGACATTGGCGGATCGCTTGCACCACATGCGGAAGTCGTTGGTGCCAGATACCTGCGCCTTCATCCTGATGACCAAAGGACTATCAACATCTGGGACTCCCCTGAGCTCGAGTGTGGTGAGATGCCCGGAGAAGAACAGATTGCTCTGATTGTTCTTGATGCCTTAATACTCGCCCACGTCAAAGATGACGATGAGAACGCCAGTGATTTGCTTACGAAAGCAGTGACTCAAGTTCTGAAGAACTGGGTTCCTCGCAATGGACTTGGCAAGCCAAAGAAAGAACCGACACATAAGCATCTGGTTGATATGCTTCATTCTTATGATTTCGGAACTTCCGATCTGAATGACCATGCCGCGAGACTCGCTCTTCGGCTGGAAAAGTATGTCGGCAATACCTGGCTTGATCGACCGACGCATCCCGATTTCTGTGTCAGTTCTCCTTATGATGTTTATGAACTCGATTCACTCGACGCCTTCCAACCAGAAGTCAGGCGGAGTCTCGCCAATCGGATTGCTGCGCGAGTTATTTTGACGATTGGGCGACTGGGACCGGACGGAACCAGAGCTCCAACGCTGCAAGCATTCATCGAAGCCTGGAAACTCAAACAACAATATCCGGACATAATGCGCGTGGTTCAGAAAGGCGCCCGAACCAATCGAAAAGAAAATGGCGTCACGATCATTGAGACTCACGGCTATGAAGATTTATCGGATATTCACGACATAACCAAAACCGCCGGAGTTAAGATCATAGGCAAACAATCCGGATCGTTTAACTCGCTTATCTCTGATTCAGATCTTTCGGATCGCGCAGTTGCCGCGATCAATGCCATTAACAATGTCGATGGCATCCACGCCCAGTATGTGCTCGTGCTTGGCTCGGGTCAGGGTCAACAGGTTGAAATGATTCAACTTGATCTCTCTCCGACAGAGCTATGGACGTTTACCACAAATCCAGACGAACGAAATGCACGCGCTCGTGTTCAGGCGCGCTGCCCGAACTGGTCACTCACTGATGCTATCGCCTGGCTCGCCAAAGTTTACCCACGTGGTTTAGCGACCGAAGGGCGCATTGAAATTGACGAATCTTTGCTTACTGAGGATCGGAGAATCTTATGAGAAAAGCATCTCGCATTCATCAAATCATGCTCGGCTTAATGATAGGGCTGATTCTGTTGCCGCCTCCGGCACAGGCTTTCCCGGTCTTCGATATTGCTGCCTACGCTCAACGCATAAAAAGCGAGCTGAACCGTTTGCAGGAATGGGCAGTAACAATAAAGCACTACCAGGATATGTTTGATAAGGCGGTCCAGCAATGGACCACAATGAAGGGTATCCTGCAAACAGTAGATGACACTCTCGCCAAATATAAGGAACTGGCCCTCATTGCTAACGACCTTGGGCAAATTATTCGCGGTTCGTTCATGATCAAAAGAGAATACGAAGCTCTCATCAAGTACAACATCAAAGCGCTTGAACAGATTGATCAACGTCTTAAGAACGGAATCTTCAATCCTGATGCCGATCTTCACGATTTCGAGGAGTATCTTCAATTTAGCATCGGTCGTTCTTCTCAGGACGCAATCGCAGTAAGGGTTCAGGCCGCGAAGAAAGATGCACAACTCGCTGCCTTAATGGATCAGGAAGCAAAGGTCCGGGCGGAACTTGCGACGACGAATGACACAATCACCAAATTACAAGCAAGTCTGGAGGCAGCGGTCAGCGCAGGCGGTGATCCAAAGAACATAGCCCAAATCAATGAAATGATCGCCACACAAACAAAGATTAGGCTTGACCTTGAGGCTAAAGATAAAGAACTCCAGGAAAAAATAACTGACCGCCTGAACCAATATGGCGTTCGAGTTCAGGATATGGAGAACTTTGGCTACCAGATTCAATCGGTGAATCAGGCATGGGCCAGTCTAAATAAGAGCAAAGACAGCATAACTGACACAATGGATAGTCTGATCCTGCAAGAGAGTCACTAATACAGATAGCGAGATCAAAGGAGACTGATATGCGCATACTAAACAGTAAGCGGATAGGATATGTGTTGCTCACAACAGCGGTAATAGGCGTATTCTGCGCGACAGCAACCGGACAGACCTCGACGCAGCCTCAAACTGGCGGACAGTCCTTTTCCGATATGGTTGCCGGGTTGTCGATCCGGGCCTCTCAACTAATGCCATACTTGCAGAATGAGATAATCGGAAAGCTGGCCGGCTGGATTCAGAATCTCGCGATAGTTCTTTCATCGCTTATTATCCTTGGTAGCTTCCTGCGAGTCTGGCGGGAAAACCACGGCCAAGGGGCCAATCTCTTCTGGTGGTTTGCCCGACTCGGAGTCTGTTTTTCCTTGCTGCTCAGTGGACCTCTCGTTATCCAAACGATGTATCAGGTAGGTCGTGATATTGCCAGAGGCAACGAGCTTGCCGGAAAAGATGGGCAGTCGCTCCTTTATGAATTCTATACGGAACAGCGAGACAGCTTTAATGAAAGCTATTCAAAGCTCACTCAAGGAACATTTACTGTAAATGTCGACGGACAGGATTTTCCGATCGCTCCGTCAGATGGCAATAACACATTCCTTGGTGTCGTATTCGATCAGGAAGGAACCGTCCGCGATTTGCGAAACAAGATGAACGATTCAACCTGGATGATGACCACAA
>Ga0070741_10009991_pt1 | contig 18124 bp, 18 predicted proteins | sample Coa_R1_4_FD_66440 | JGI IMG/M metagenome (GOLD analysis project Ga0070741, IMG submission 66440) | Surface soil microbial communities from Centralia Pennsylvania, which are recovering from an underground coalmine fire - Coalmine... | ecosystem: Environmental > Terrestrial > Soil > Unclassified ...
ATGGAGCTCGAGCGAAAGGTGACGATCTACGAGAAGGGGCCCTGGAAGCCGGCCGAGCGTTACGGCGAGTGGCAGACGCGGACCGGCGACATCTTCAGCCCGAAGATCCCGACGGACGAGCCGCTCAAGCTCGAGTGCCGGCACTTCCTCGAGCTCGCCGGCGGAGACGGCGACGGCGGTGCGGCGGCGCGGGCGGGACTCGCGGTCGTCCGCGCGCTCGAACGGCTCCAGCAGTCGCTCGACGGGCGCACGTGAGTAGCGCCGACATCCACGAGACGGCGATCGTCCACGACGGCACGGTCGTCGGCGAGGGCTGCCGCGTCGGCGCCTTCGCGATCCTCGGCAAGCAGCCGGCGCTCTCGCCGCGCTCGCACCTGAAGCCGGAGCCGCTCGAACCGCTCGAGATCGGCGAGGGAACCGTGATCTCAGAGCGCGCGACGGTCTTCGCCGGAACGCGGCTCGGCGCGCGCTGCGTGATCGGAGACGGCGCCACCGTCCGCGAGCGCTGCACGATCGGCGACGACGTCGTAATCGGGGCCGGCTCGCTCGTCGAGAACGACACGACGATCGGCTCGATGACGAAGATCCAGGCGCTCGCCTACGTCACCGCCTACTGCACGCTGGAGGAGCACGTCTTCATCGCGCCCTGCGTCGTCACGACGAACGACAACTTCATGGGCCGGACGGAGAAACGGCGCGCGCTGATGAAGGGCGCGACGATCAGGCGCGGCGCGCGCGTCGGCGGGGCTGCGGTCCTGTGCCCGGGCGTCGAGATCGGCGAGGAGGCGTTCGTCGGCGCGGGGGCGGTGGTGGTCCGGGACGTGCCGCCGCGGGTCCTCGTCGTCGGGAACCCCGCGCGCATCCTGCGCGACGTCCCCGAGGAGGAGCTCCTCAGCTGACCGACCGGAAGCAGCGCGCGATCTCGGCGAGCTCGGCGTCCGTCGCGAGCCCGTCGCAGGTGCCGTAGAAGCCGACCCGGTCGAGCAGGCCCTCGTAGCGCTCGCCCACCTCGCGCACGGCCTGCTCCCACGTATCGCCGTAGACGGCGAACTGACCGAGGACGTCGTCGGAGATCTCGCGCGCCATCTCCTCGGTCTCGCCGCGCGCCATCAGACGGCGAAGCCGGTCCGTCAGGTCTCCTCGTCCGTGCACCTCGAACACCGGCTGGTACGTCTTCGTCGAGCCGTAGAACGCGATCTGGAGCCGCGCGAACGCCTCGCGCTCCGCCCGCTCGGCCGCGTCGCCCACGACGGCGAAGACGGACGCGGCGAGCGCAACGTCCTCGCGCGAGCGCTCTGCCCGCTCGACCCCCGCCTCGAGCGCCGGCACCGCCACCTCGCGGAGATACCGCGCGGTGTGGAACGGATGAACGTGGACGCCGTCGGCGACCTCGCCAGCGACGCGATACATCGTCGGCGTCACCGCCGCGAGATACACCGGAATCCGCGGATGCTCGATCGGCCCCGGATCGAAGAACGGCGTCATCAGGTCGTGGCGGTAGTGATCGCCCTGGAACGAGAGCCCGTGTTCCGCCTGGAAGGCACCCCAGATGTGGCGCAGCGCGAGCACGAGCTCGCGAAGCTGCCTCGCCGGCGCCTCGGGAAACGGCACCGAGAAGCGCCGCTCGTTGTGGGCGCGGACCTGCGTGCCGAGCCCGAGCAGGAACCGGCCGCCGCTCGCACGCTGGAGATCCCAGGCGGTGACCGCCGTCACCATCGGGCTGCGCGTGAACGCGGTCGCGATCGCCGTGCCGAGCTCGAGCCGCGACGTGGCTCCCGCCGCCGTCCCGAGCGGGAGGAACGGGTCGTACTTGGTCTCGGTCGTCCAGAGGCCGTCGTAGCCGGCCTGCTCGAGGGCAGCTGCAAGCGACGGCGCGCGCCCCGGGTCGACCGTGACCGCGGCGTCGAGCTTCACCCGACCGGCAGCGGGCTCTTCACCAGCCTGAGCGCGTAGCCGCCCGAGCCGGGTGTCCCGAGCTTCACCTCGACGAAGTACCAGCCGCCGCGAACCGCGCGGTACGAGAACGACTCGTTCGGGCCCGCCCGCACCGACTGCGTCACCCGGTTCGCCTGGACCTGCGGCGAGAGCCCTTCGACGCGGGCGGTGCCGGGCCGCCAGAGCGCGAGGTTCGTGTCCGTCCCGGCCGGACCGCGCAGCGACGCCCACAGCCGCTGTCCGGCCTGCAGCTTGATGCGGTAGACGTCGATCTGGTCGTCCCAGAAGTCGAGGGTGGCGACGACGTTCCGCACGCGCCCGTAGAGGATGTACGCGCGCGTGCCCGCATCGTCGTTCGTCTCGTAGCGATCGGCCGCCGGAGGAGTCCCGGCCACCGCTGCGAGAGCCGCCGAGACGTCGAGCCGGCCGAAGCCGGAGAGGCCGTCGCGGCCGGGCGTGCAGCGGGGGCACCCGGTTGCCGGAGTGAGATCGGCGGCGGAGCGCTCGAGCACCGCAGAGACCTGCTCGGGAGCGAGCCCCGGGCGAACCGCTAAGAGCAGCGCGGCAGCAGCGCTGACCTGCGGCGCGGCAAAGGACGTCCCCTCCGCGTCCCGGTAGTCAGGCCCCGCGCACGTCGAGTAGCCCTGGTCGGCACACGGCGGCGGGTGGTCGGTGAGCGTGCGCGGGAAGGTCGAGATCATCTGATCGCCGGGAGCCGCGATGTCGTTGAAGAACGCGTCGCGGTTCGAGAACGCCGGGATCGAGCCGTCCGGCGAGAGCGCGCTGACGCCGAGGACGTGCGGCAACGCGGCCGGGTAGCTCGCGTAGTTCCACGGCATGGACGGCGCCTGGTCGCCGTTCCCGACCGCCGCCACGACGAGCACGCCGTGATCCTCGGCGTAGTCGACAGCGGCCTGCTCGAGCGGCGAGTACGAGTCGACGCGGGAGTCGAGCGGATCGCGGACGCCGCCGATCGAGAGGTTGATCACGCGCGCGCCCTCGTCGACGGCCCAGCGGATGGCGCGCGCCTCGGCGTCGAGCGAGATGCTGCCGTCACTTCGGACCACCTTCGCCACGACGAGCTGCGCCGACAGGCCCATTCCGGCTATGCCCTGCCCGTTGTCGGTCGCCGCAGCGATCTCGCCTGCGACGAACGTTCCGTGCCCTTCTTCGTCGGTGACGTCGGTCGGATCGTCGCCGATGAAGCTCTGCATCGCGGCAATGCGGCCCTGGAACTCCGGGTGGCCGGCGTCGATGCCGGAGTCGATCACGCCGACGCTCACGGGCGCGAGGGTCGGGAGCCCGTTCGGCCAGAAGTCGAACGCATGATCGGCCGTGAGCCACCACTGCTTCGTCGCAAGCGGGTCGTTCGGAACGAACGCGAGACGGCGTGACCGGAGGCGTTCGACGTACGTGACGCCCCGCACGCGACCGACGCCGGCGACGGAAGGGGCCCGAACGACGAGCGCGCGAAGCGGATAGAGGCTCGAGACCTGGCCGCCGGTCGCCACCCGGACCCGATCGGCCACGGCGCGAAAGCACGCGCCCTGCTCGATCCCGACGGCGTACCTGGCAGCCGCGGCAGTTCCCGGCAGCACGAGGGCGCCGAGCGTCGCGAGCAGGACCACCCTCCTCATTGCGCCGCAACCGTCACGCGCACAGGCTGGACGCTGACGTTCGCCGCCGTGAGGCGGTAGTCCGTCGTGACAGTCGGAGCGACGGCGACGGAGAAAGCGCCGTCGCGGGCGAGCCGGAGCTCCGGGCCCGGCTGCCAGTCCGAAGCCCCGAGCTGACGCTGCTCGAGCGCCGGGTGGGCGAGACCGAGGCGCTTCGCATAGCCCGTGAGCGTCACGGTCTGGCCGGCAGGCGCGGAGCCGGACGGTGCGCTCAGCGACAGCACGGCGGCGCGGAACCACGTAGAGCGCAGCTCGAGCGCGCGACGGACGTCGAGCGCCGCCACCGTCGTCGCGCCGCCCGCCCCGGTCAGGTCGACGACGGTTGCATGGCCCGTCGCCGGCAGCGCCGTCAGGTCGGTGACGCCCGGTACCCCGAGCCGGCGCGACACCTGCGCGCCGGTGTAGACGACCGGGCCCCACGCGTGGTACGGGGAGAGCACGTCCCACGGATCCGGCACGGCGACGAGGTACGGCACCGGCTTCCGGTCGGGATACAGCGACGTGTACGGCGCGGTCTCGCCGCCGGAGCTCGACGAGAAGTAGGCGACGATCACGCGGCCGTGGTAGAGGAGCACCTGGTGACGCGTCGCCGCGACCGCGGCGTCGCCGACCGGCGTTTCTGCCTCGACCCCGCCGTAGACCTGGTCGCGCGTGTCGGCATAGACGTCGAAGGGCTGATCGGTGCGCCGCTGCGAGATCGCGTACGACCGCGCCGCCACCGCCTGCGCCTTCACCGCCTCGAGCGGCCAGTCGTGCGGCATCTCCTCGCTGACGACCCCGCGGATGTACGAGTCGATGCCGACGAGGTTGATCGCGTCGAGCCGGCCTCCGCTGACGATGACCTCGATCGATCCACGGTACGACCGGTCGAGGCGAAGCGGTTCCTTGCCGGGGACGAAGGTGAGCGGCCCGGGCAGCGGCACGATGCTGTTCGCGACGCCGGTCGGCGCCCGCAGGCGAAGCTTCGGCCCGAAGCGGTACGAGCCGGACGCGAGCGGGTGCGTCTTGCCGGCGCCGTCGCGCACACGGAACGGGGCGTCGGAAGCGACCGTCATCGCCGTCGCGCCCTCGGCCAGGAGCACGCGGACCGTCTTGACCGGAGCGGGCCCGATCGTGACGCCGCGGTAGTAGTGCTTCAGGATCCGGTCGTACGCGACGCCGTGCAGCGCGTACCCGAGCGCGCCGTACTGCGCCATCCCGACGCCGTGACCCCAGCCGTGACCGGTGAAGACGAAGGTGGTCGACGAGAGCGGCACCTCGGCCCGGCCCTGCGCGTGAGCCGCGCCGGCGAGGGCGAGCGGTGCGACGAGCGAGACGGCGAGAAGACGGCGCAGCATCAGCCGGGCGAGACGTGAGGGTAGCAGCGGTTTCGCGCCGCTTCCCTACGCCCCTGCGAGCCGGGCCTCGTACTGCGTGCGGTAGTAGTCGGCGTACTCGCCGGACTTGATCGGCTCCCACCAGGCGCGGTTGTCGCGATACCAGGCGACGGTCTCGGCGAGGCCGCCGGCGTCGAAGTCGTGCTGCGGCTCCCACCCGAGCTCGCGCAACCTCGTCGAATCGACGGCGTAGCGCCGGTCGTGGCCCGGCCTGTCGCGGACGTGGCGGACGAGGCCGGGGCTCGCGCCTGTCAGGTCGAGGATGCGGTGCACGACGTCGATGTTCTCGCGCTCCTGCCCGCTGACGTTGTACGCACGGCCTGCGTCGCCCTTCCGGAGAGCAAGGTCGATTCCGGCGCAGTGATCGTCGACGTGGAGCCACTCGCGGCGCTGCCTGCCGTCCCCGTAGACGGGCAGCGGCAGGCCGTCGAGCGCGTTCGTGACGAAGAGCGGCAGGAACTTCTCGGGGTACTGACGTGGGCCGTAGGTGTTCGCGCCGCGTGTGACGAGCGCGTCGGCGCCGTAGGTGCGGAAATACGCGAACACCTGCAGCTCGCCGCCCGCCTTCGAGGCCGAATACGGGCTCGAGGTCCGGATCGGCGCGTCTTCCGTGCACGGCGGCGCGCCGGGCGGGACGTCGCCGTAGACCTCGTCGGTCGACACGTGGACCAGCCTGCTCCCCGCGCGGCGGGCGTGGTCGAGCAGCACCTGCGTCCCGAGGACGTCCGTGAGGATGAACTCCGCCGGCCCGAGGATCGACCGGTCGACATGGGTCTCGGCGGCGAAGTTGACGATCGCGTCGCAGCCGGCGGCCGCCTCGGCGACGGCGTCGGGGTCGCAGATGTCGCCCCGGACGAACTCGCAGTCGCAACCGTCGAGGTTCGCGCGGTTGCCCGAGTACGTGAGCTTGTCGAGCACGACGACTGCGTCCCCGCGGGCCGCCAGGCGCCTGGCGAAGTGCGAGCCGATGAAGCCCGCTCCGCCGGTGACGAGCACGCGCATGGTCGAAGCCTAGTGGCGTTTCAGAGAAGCTCGGCGAGGCACTCGCGCAGCCCTTCGCGCCAGTGGGGAAGGCGCGGCGCGTCCGGGCGTGCGCTGCGGAGCACCGAATAGGCCGGTCGCGCCGCCGGGCGGGAGAGCTCCGCCGTCGTGATCCTCCTCACGCGGCAGCGGATTCCCGCCTCGTCGAAGATCGCCTCCGCGAGCTCCGCCCACGTGCAGTCGCCGTCCGCCGCGAGATGCCAGACGCCGCGCGGCAGCCGGACGACCTCCCGCACCGCGTCCGCGAGGTGCGGCGCGTAGGTCGGGCACCCCCGCTGGTCGTCGACGACGGAAACCTCGTCGCGCTCGACTCCGAGCGCGAGCATCGTGCGAACGAAGTTCTTGCCCGTTGGCGCGAAGAGCCACGAGCTGCGGACGATCCACGCGTCCTCTCCGGCGGCACCCTCGCCGTAGAACTTCGACCGACCGTACGCCGACAGCGGGTTCGGCGCGTCAGACTCGACGTACGGCGTCCGCTTCGTGCCGTCGAAGACGTAGTCGGACGAGAAGCAGACGAGGGGCGCGCCGAGCTCGGCCGCGTGGTGCGTGCCGCCGACGTTCGCCGCCGCGGCGCCCTGCGGATCGGCCTCGGCGCCGTCGACGTCCGTCCACGCCGCAGCATGGAGCACGAGGTCGAGCGGCGGAAGCTCCGGCGGCGGCAGGGTCACGTCCCATTCCGCCCGTGTCAACGCGATCACCTCGTCCGACGCGAACGTCTCGGCGAGGGCGCGGCCGAGCTGGCCGCCCGCGCCGGTGATCAGGACGCGACGTCGCGTGCCGAGAGAATCGGCGATTGCGTGCTCCAGAGGTGGCGGACGCGCGGGTCGTTCCACGGGATCCCGTGCTCGTCCGGCTCGGCGGGGTCGTACTCCTCCGTCACGTGATAGAGGAACAGGCAGTCGGTCAGCGCCTCGTATCCGTGCGCATGGCGGCCCGGGATGTAGATGCCGACGAAGTTCTCGTCGCCGATGTCCTCGGTGAACGTCTCACCGCTGTCGCGGTCCATGACGACGACGCGGGTCGTCCCCTGAAGGCAGACGAAGAGGTCGTCCTGGCCGCGCTCGTGGTAGTGGAGGCCCCGGACGACGCCTTGCCGCGAGCGGACGAGATTCGTCTGCCGGATCGCCTTCGGGAGCTGCGACGCGCGCACGATCTCGCAGAACCAGCCCCGCTCGTCGTCGAAGCGGCTCAGCGGGATCCGACGGACGCCGTCAATCATGTGCTCTCGGGTGGAAGGCGAGCCACAGCGACGACGAACTCGGGCGAGCATGCGCGAGAAGGGCTGGCATAGCCCCAGAAATCGTGAGCGCGTAAGCGTTCACGATTTGTTCACGCCGTGCGTGCGCACGAAGTCGTTGACGGCGTAATACGCGTCGATCGACTCGCCCGCGTCGCCCCAGAAGCCCTCGAGGACGTCGTACTCCATCGCCCCCTGCTCGATGTACCAGTTGTTGACGTCAGTGATCTCGAGCTCGCCACGACCCGACGGCTCGAGCTTCGGGAGCACGTCCCAGACCGCGCCGTCGTAGAAGTAGATCCCCGTGACGGCGAACGAGCTCGGCGGGCTCTCGGGCTTCTCCAGGATGCGGAGAATCCGCCCGTCGTCGCCGAAGTCCGGCACGCCCAGGTGGCGCAGATGCTCGGGCTCCTCCTCGCGCGCGAGCAGGATGCGCGCACCGCTCTCCTGGCGCTCGAAGTTCTCGACCGCAGGCCCGAGCGGGCGCTCGACGATGTTGTCCGCGAGCATGACGACGGCGCGGTCGCGGTCGACGAACCGCTCCGCGAGGCCGAGCGCCTCCGCGATCCCGCCCGGCCGCTCCTGGTAGGCGTAGAAGAGGCGGTCGACGCCGTAGGGGTGGCCGTTGCCGAGCAGGCGGAAGAACTCGCCGGCGTGCGTGCCGCCGGTGACGAGCATCAGCTCCGTCACCCCGGCGAGCACGAGAGCCTCGATCGCGTACGTCACCATCGGCCGGTCGTACAGCGGGAGCAGGTGCTTGTTCGTGATCGTCGTCAGCGGATGAAGCCGCGTGCCGCTCCCGCCGGCGAGGATGACCCCTTTCATCGAATGCGGGTGCCCATCAGACCCAGCCGCGCTGGCGGGCGATCTTGCAGAGCGCGCGGCGCTTGGCGTACGGCGAGCCGGCGGTCAGGCCGGCCTTGGCGTAGGAGCGGCGGAGCGCGGCCTTCACGGTTTCCGTGGCTCCCGGGGTGCCGAGGCGCGCCGCGATCGCCTCGTTCGAGGGGAGGTCGTCGAGGCTGCCGCCGCTCAGCCAGCTCTCGCAGAGCGCGCGGACGACCTGCTGCTGGAACGGGGAGAGCGGACGGGTCAGCGCCGGCGGCGCCTCGTCGAGCGGCGCCGTGCGGTCCGGGTCCTCGAGCTGCGCCGGGCACGAGAAGACGATCGTCTCCGTGCCGAGCGTGATGCGGTCGCCATGGCGGAGCGGGAGGCTCACGCCGGGCTGCGCGCGCGTGCCGTTGAGGAAGGTGCCGTTGAAGCTGCCCCTGTCCTCGACGAACCAGCCGCCGTCGGAGCTCGTGATGACGGCGTGGTTCCGGCTGACGGTCGTCGTCGGCAGGCGGAGATCGCACTCCGCGGCCCGGCCGACCATGAAGTGCGAGTGCAGCTCGCGCTCGCTGCCGTCGGGGAGGATGAGCGTCGCCGGGGCGGCCACGTCGCATCTTCTAGCAGGGAGCCAGCCGTCCCGCTAACCCGGCGCCTGCTAGCGACCGGCGGGATGGAGCGCCGTCCGCTCGCGAAGCGGCGACGGGGACACCCTCGCCAGGCGCGCCACGCGTGCCGGGAGCCACCAGTTGTAGCGGCCCATCAGGGCCATCAGCGACGGCACGAGCAGCGCGCGAACGATGGTCGCGTCGAGGAAGATCGCGACGGCCAGCCCGAGCCCGAACTCCTGCAGGCCGACGATCCGCCCGGCGAGGAACCCCGAGAACGCGGCGACCATGATCACGGCCGCCGCCGTCACGATCCGCCCCGTCCGCTCGAGCCCGATCGCGACCGCCCGCGCGTTGTCGCCGACCGAGTCCCACGCCTCGCGCATCCGCGAGACCATGAAGACCTCGTAGTCCATCGAGAGCCCGAAGAGCATCGCGAACAGGAAGATCGGGATCCACCCTTCGATCTGCGGGAACTCGTAGAGACCGAGCACGTGGCTGCCGACGCCCCAGCGGAAGACGACGACGAGCATCCCGTAGCTCGCCGAGATCGAGAGCAGGTTGAGCAGCACCGCCTTGAGCGGCAGGAGCAGCGACCGGAAGGCGCGCAGCAGGAGCAGGTACGTGAGCGCGAGCACGATCAGCACGAGCCACGGGAACGACGAGTAGGCGCGGTCGAGGAAGTCGACGCCCTGAGGCGGCGCGCCGCCGGCCAGCGCCTCGACTCCGCGCGGCCACGCGACGGACGGCAGGATGTCGCCGCGGAGCCGCCGGACGAAGGCCTGCGTCGGCTCGTCGCCGTACTCGTGGCGGCCGACGACGATCACCTGGGCGTAGCGACGCGACGGGTCGACGAAGCGCGAGCCGGCTACCGGCCGGTAGAGGACTCCCTCCACCTCGGGGTCGCGTTCGACCCGCGCGACGAGCTCGCGCACCGCCGCCTGGACGCCCGGGTCGAGCACGCGCCCCGGCTCGCCAGCGTCGACGATCAGCTGCGACGGCGAGATCGCACCCGGCCCGACCGCCGCGCTCAACACGTCGAAGCCACGGACAGACTGCGAATGCCGGGGAATACCCTCCGCCGAGCCGGGCGTGAGCCGGAGCGCGCCGACCGGAACTGCCGCCGCGACGACGACCGCAGCGCCGGCGACCAGGAACGCCAGCGGCCGCCGCATGATCGCGCGTGCAAGTCGCGCCCACAGCCCGCGCTCGGCGTCGGCGGTGCCGGCGAACCTCGGCAGCGCGACCCCGCGCCGGCGCACGAATTCGGCGACGTGGAAGCGCCGCGTCCCGCGACGCCCGTACACCGACAGGAGCGCCGGCTGCAACGTCGCCGCCGCCGCGATCGACACGAGGGGGATCAGGAAGCCGCCCACGCCGATCGCACGCACGAACGGCAGCGGGAAGAAGAGCAGCATCCCGAGGCCGATTGCAACGGTCGCGCCCGAGACGACGACCGCTCGGCCCGCCGTACGCATCGTCCGGACGATCGCCTCCTCCTCGTCGGCACCGGCGAGGAGCTCCTCGCGGAACCGGTAGACGACGAGCAGCGAGTAGTCGATCGCGATCCCGAGCCCGACGAGGAAGACGAGGTTCGTCACGTACGTCGGTGTCGTCATCAGGTGCGCGAACCCGTAGACGAGGCCGAGCGTCCCGAAGATCGAGCAGGCGGCGAAGAAGAACGGGATCGTGACGGCACCCGACAGGCCCAGCACGGCGAGCAGGACGAGCAGGGCGATCGGGAGCGCGATCGACTCGCCCTTCTTCAGGTCGGCGCTGAAGATCGGGTCGAGCTCGTCCTGGATCGCCGGAGCGCCCGTGACGTAGACCTCGGTCCCCGCCGGCCGTCCGAGCGCACGGAGGAGATCCTTGGTGTGCGACTTCGCCTTCGCGAGGTTGAGCGTCGAGACGATGTCGCCGTAGAGCAGGTCCGCGCCGCCTACGCGAAGCCCGGTTGCGTGCGCACCGGGCACAACCCGAGCGGCGCGCGCTGCGAGCGCGGCGAGGCGCGCCTGCACAACCGGATCGAGCGCTCGCGCCGTCCGGAACACGACCGTGAACTCGCCGTCGGGGCGGTCGCCGAAGCTCGACTCGAGAATGGACCGCACCCGGTCCGATTCCGAGCCGGGAACGGTGAAGACGTTCGACTGCAGCGACGAGAGCTTCGTGAACCCGTAGCCGCCCGCGAGCAGGACGACGAGCCAGAACGCGAGCACCGGCCAACGCAGGCGGAGTACGGCCCGGGTCCACCGATCCACGGCGGCACGGTACCGAGACGGTTCGCGGGATCGGTGCGATGTACCCTCCGCCCGTGGCGCGTCGGCGCGACATCGGCCGGATGCAAGAGGAGATCGAGGAGCTGTTCGACGATCTCTGGCGCGTCCCGCGCTTCGCGGGTCTGCGCCACGGCTTCCGCCCTTCCGTCGACTGCTTCCGCACCGGGAACCCGCCGGAGCTGACGATCGTCATCGAGATCCCCGGCGTCGCCGTCGAGAGCATCGAGCTCGTCGCGCTCGACGGCGAGCTCCAGGTCAGCGGCGAACGCCGGCGGCCGCCCGTACAGGGGACGATCTCCTACTACCAGATGGAGATCGAGTACGGCCCCTTCCGCCGGCGGGTCGCGCTTCCCGACGACGCCGACGCCGCCGGCGCGCAGGCGTGCTACCGCGACGGGCTGCTCACGATCGTCGTCCCGATTCGCAGCGCGGCCCGGAAGCCACAGAAGGTCTCGATCCCGCTCCGGGCGGCGGAATGACCGACGTCGTCTCGGAGGAGAGCGTTCGCGAGGCCGAGGCGCTCGATTTCCCGGACGAGCTGCCGGTCCTCCCGCTGAAGGAGACGGTCGTCTTCCCGAACTCGATGACGCCGCTCGCGATCGGCCAGGAGCGCTCGATCACGCTCGTCGACGAGGTCGTCTCCCGTGATCGCTTGCTCGCCCTCGTCACCGTCGAGAACGCGGAGACGGACGCGCCGGGATGGGACGACGTCTACCGCGTCGGCGTCGCCGCGGTCGTGCACAAGCTCGTACGCGTGCCGGACGGGACGCTCCGCATCCTCGTCCAGGGCGTTCGCCGGATCCGGCTCGTGGACCCCGTCCACGACGACCCGTACCTCGTCGGCCGCTTCGAGGACCTGCCGGACGTACTCGTCGAGTCACGCGAGGTGGAGGCACTGACGCGCAACGTGCAGAGCCTCTTCGCCCGGATCATCGCGCTCGTCCCGTACCTCCCCGAGGAGCTCCAGATGGCGGCGGCGAACGTCGACGACCCGAGCGCCCTCTGCGATCTCGTCGCCTCGACCCTCCGGCTGAAGACCGACGAGAAGCAGCGGCTGCTCGAGCTCGTCGAGGTCGAGAAGCGGCTGCGCGACGTCTCGCGGATCCTCAGCCGTGAGCTCGAGGTGCTCGAGCTCGGGACGAAGATCCAGTCCCAGGTCCAGTCGGAGCTCGAGAAGGGTCAGCGCGAGTACTTCCTCCGCCAGCAGCTCAAGGCGATCCAGGAAGAGCTCGGCGAGGGCGACGAGCACCAGGCCGAGGTGAACGAGCTGCGGGAACGGCTCGAGGCGCTCGGTCTGACGGAGGAGGTCGCAAAGGCCGCGAACCGCGAGCTCTCGCGCCTCGAGAAGCTGCCGCCTGCCGCAGCCGAGTACGGCGTCATCCGGACCTACCTGGAATGGCTCCTGACCCTGCCCTGGAACGAGACCACGGAGGACAACCTCGACCTCGAGCGAGCGCGCCGGATCCTCGATGAGGACCACTACGACCTCGAGAAGGTCAAGGAGCGCATCCTCGAGCACCTCGCCGTCTCGAAGCTCAAGAACGACGTCAGCGGCCCGATCCTCTGTTTCGTCGGACCGCCCGGCGTGGGCAAGACCTCGCTCGGGCAGTCGGTCGCCCGCACGCTCGAGCGGAAGTTCGTGCGCATCTCGGTGGGTGGAGTGCGCGACGAGGCGGAGATCCGCGGGCACCGGCGCACGTACATCGGCGCGATGCCCGGCACGATCATCCGCGCTCTTCGCGACTCCGAGTCGAGGAATCCGGTGTTCCTGATCGACGAGATCGACAAGATGGGCACCGACTTCCGCGGAGATCCGGCGAGCGCGATGCTCGAGGTGCTCGACCCGGCCCAGAACGCGAGCTTCCGCGACCACTACCTCGACCTGCCGTTCGACCTCTCCCGCGTCCTCTTCATCTGCACGGCGAACCAGCTCGAGACGATCCCGCCGCCGCTCCTCGACCGGATGGACGTGATCCACCTGTCGGGCTACACGGAGGCCGAGAAGCTCGAGATCGCGCGGCGCTACCTCGTGCCCCGGCAGCTCGCGGCGCACGGCCTCGCGCGCAGCAAGGTTCGACTCGGCACGAAGGCCCTCCGGGTCGTGATCCGCGAGTACACGCGCGAGGCGGGCTTGCGCGGCCTCGAGCGCCAGATCGCGGCGCTCTTCCGGAAGGCGGCGCGACGGATCGCCGAGGGGAGGGTCGCGAGCGGGATCACGATCGACGAGAAGACCGTGCGGGAGTGGCTCGGGCCGCGACGGTTCGCGGGCGAGGTCAGGCGCCGGACGGCGGACCCGGGCGTCGCGACCGGGCTCGCCTGGACACCCGCAGGCGGTGACGTCCTCTTCATCGAGGCGGCCGCGTACCCGGGCCGCGGGCGCCTGCGGCTGACGGGCAACCTGAGCGAGGTGATGCGCGAGTCGGCGCATGCGGCGCTGTCCTGGGTGCGAAGCCACGCCGTCCCGATCGGCATCGACCCGGAGTGGTTCGCGGCGCACGACGTGCACGTCCACGTCCCGTCGGGGGCAGTACCGAAGGATGGACCCTCCGCCGGCGTCACGATCGCGACCGCCATCGTCTCGCTCGTCCGCGGGATCCCGGTCTCGGAGGACGTGGCGATGACCGGCGAGATCACGCTCAGCGGCCAGGTGCTCCCGATCGGCGGCGTGCGGGAGAAGGCGCTGGCCGCGCAGCGGGCGGGAGTTGCGAAGATGATCCTGCCGCGTGAGAACGAGCCCGACCTCGCCGACCTGCCTAAGGAGACGAGGGCTGCGCTCGAGTTCGTCCTGGCGGACACGGTCGACGACGTGCTCGAGGCGGCGTTCGACGGAGTGCGCGCCCGGCGCCCGCGGGCGGTGCGGGCCGAGCGCCAGGCGGCTAGACAGGCGTAAAGCTCGTCGCCAGCAGGCCGCACTCGGGCGGCTCGCCCTCGTCGGCACGCCAGCGGCAGAGGAGCTCGAACTCGCGCCTGCCCTCGAGCGCGAAGGTGATCCGCTCCCTCACGTCCGCGCCGTCGCGGCGGAACGAGAGCTCGTACTGGCGGGCCTTCAAGCCCGCGACCTCCAGGCTGCGGCGATGCTCGACGCTGCCTCCCAGTCCGCGCGCGAGCGCCTCCGCATCGCCGTCGAGCTCGGGCACGACCTTCGGCCAGAGCTGGGGCTCGAACGCGGTGCGCAGCGGGAGCACGTAGACGGCGAGTAGCGTCGTCTCGTCGCCTGCGGGCGCGGCCGTGAGGCCCTTCGCCGAGCGCGTGACCTTCCAGTCGACCGGCGCCTCCAACCGGAACCGCGACGAGGTGACGACGTGCGTCGGGCCGACGGACTGATGCCCGCCGCAGCCTGCAAATCCGAGCGTCGCGATGACCGCGCCGAGCAGTCGTTTGCAGCGTCGATGACGCGGGAACAGCGGCCAGTAGACTCGAACCGGTGAATGCAACGAAAGGACGAGGGGACGATGCCGAAGACGACTGAACGGGTGCGAGGTGTGGCGGACAGTGCGAGGCCCTACGTCGATCGCGCGCTCACCGACGACGAGCTTCGCGAGAACGTCAAGAACGCCTTCAGCGCCGCGCGCGAGATCTACAACGAGCTCGCAGGGCGCCGGGGCGTCACCGGCCTCGCAACGCGCGTCGCCGTCGACAAGGAGATCCAGGAGAACCTCCGCACGGCGATCGACGAGCTGCGAAGCGCCGCCAACCGGCTCCAGGGCCGCGAGGAGCACAAGAGCCGGAACAGCATGCTGCTGCTGACTGGGATCGCACTGGGGATCCTCTTCAACCCGGTGACCGGCCCGGAGACGCGCCGCTTCCTGCGCGAGAAGCTCTTCGGCGGCAGCGGAGACCAGTTCGGGTACGAGGCCGGCGACAACTCCGGCGCGGCTGCGTAGCTAAGAGCTCGCTAGCGCTCGCTCGAGGCGGCGACGCCGAGAGCGCCGTCCCCCGTCCTGCGGCGGGGCGCGAGCGCTCGCTGCAGCGACCCCGGGACGAGCCCGCTCGCACTCGAGATGTCGCTCGACTGAAGCAGGATCGCGCCCGGCGCGGGCGCCTTGCTCACCGGCGCGACCGGCGGCCCGCCCTTCACCGCGGGCCGGATCAGGACGTCGGTGAGGTGGCGCCACGCGTCGAGGTACGGCGTCGGGTCGACAGCACCGTCGTAGCCGAGGAAGAGCAGCGAGACGGGGTGCACCTCGAAGTGGAGGTGGTAGGGCGTGCCCTCGGCGTCACCCGTGTTCCCGACGAAGCCGACCACGTCTCCGGCGTGCACATGCGCTCCGTTGACCGCCAGGGTCGAGAACGCGGAGAGGTGCGCGTAGTAGAACTGGTTGCCCCGCGTGTCGCGCAGCCAGAGCCGGTTGCCGCCGATGTCGTTCCAGCCGATGGAGAAGACGGTGCCGTCGGCGACGGCGAGGAGCGGCGCGCCGAGCGGCGCGAAGATGTCGTCCCCGTGGTGGTAGGTGACGTCGGCCCGCGGCGCGCCGAACGTGTCGCTGTATGACGACGGTCCGTAGACGGGGAAGACGTAGCCGCCCGCGGTCAGCTTCGGCGACACGTCGGGGGGCGGGAAGACCGGCGCGAACGGATTCTTCGCGCGCTTCTTCTTCGGCTCGGGCGGGGCCGTGTTCGCTGTCGCGTACTTCGCCGGCGGGAAGGTCGGGCCGTAGACCTTCGGCATCAGCGTCGACGACGGGACCGCGCTCGGCTTCGACTTCGGCTTCGGCGCGGGCTTGGGCTTCGGCTTGGGCTTCGGCGTCGGCTTCGGCGCCGGCCGGGGCTGCGACTTCGGGACGGCCGTCGCCTTCGGCGCAACCCCGCGCTGGATGCCGACCGGCGGCGGCTTCTCCGGAGCGGTCGGCGTCGGAGGCGCAGCAGGCGGCTCCGGGTTCACCGTCACGACCGGCGGCGGCGGGAGCTCGGCCTTCACGGTCGCGACGACATCGACCCGCCCCACGAGGATCTGCGTCCCGGCGGGCAGGCCGCCGTGGTCGGCATCGAGCACGACGTCGAGCGCGTTGAGCGACGCCTCGAACGACGGCGCGCTGGCCGGGCCTGTCGCGGTCGCCTCCTCGAGGACCGTCGCGTGGCCCCAGCCGAGCTCGACGCGGAGGTTCGGCGCCGGCTGGACCGCCTGGCCCTGCACGACGAGGTTCGTCATGGCGCTGTCGCCGAAGTCGCCGGTCGGCGCTGGCAGGACTGCGTCCGCGTGTGCGCGCGCGACCACGGCGTCCGCGGTGATCTCGCCACCGAAGAGCGACAGCCGCGTCACGTCGGACGCAGCGTCCGCGTCGGTCTGGTCGGCGGTCGAGGCCGCCCCGGCGGAATCGGCCTGGACAACCGGGGCGTCGGCCGGATAGGCGAAGGGCGCCGCGGGCGCCGTGCTCGTCCCCGGCGCGTTCACCGTCGGGGTGCCGCCGGGCTCCTGCCCCGGGATCACGATCGTGATCGCGGCTGCGTGGGCGCTCACGTCGACCGCCGGCGCGGTCGCGGACGGCGGGTCGTCGGGTGCCGCGATCGCCGACGGCGCGGCCAGAACCGCGGCCGCGAGCGCAAGCGGTGCCAGGGCGCGAGCGCGCACGATCGGAGAATTATGGGCGATAGCTCGGCGTTCCTGCAGCTGGACGGCGGTCAGACCGGGCCGAGCTGGCGGCGGGCGAACTCGCGAAAGCGCGCCCGGGCGTCCTCGTCGGGCCCGATCGGGTCGCGGTCGTACCGCGGATCCGCCGCGATCTCCTCGGCGACCGCCCGCACCTCGCGCTCGACGCGCGCGCGATGCTCGGGGTCCCGGAGCAGCGCGGCGATCCAGTCCTCCGACGGCTCGAGATCCTCCTCGACGAGGAGGCGACCGAGGAGGACGCCGACGCGGATGTAGGCGAAGGTGCGGAATGCGAGGAGGCGCCGCGGGGACGAGACGAGTGCGCCGACCTCCGCATCGCCCTCCTGGAGCTCGCGGACGATCGTGCCAATCGGCTCGTCGACGAGCGGGATCCAGAAGTCGTCCGGCGCAGTCACGCGGACAGGATGCACTAGCGCCTCAGGACCCGCCAGGCGATCTGCAGGGCAATCAGCACCATCAGCGCCCCGAACAGCCGCCGAAGCACGTCCTGTGGAAGCGACTCGGCAACGGCGACGCCGGCCTCGACGCCGCCAACCGCGGCGACTCCGAGCATGGCGGCGGGGCGCCAGCGAACGTTGCCGTAGCGCGCCTGTCGCCAGGTTCCGGCTACGACCGTCGGGATGATCGCGAGCAGCGAGCTCGCCTCGGCGTGGAGCTGCGTCAGCCCGAGGCCGAGCGTCAGCGTCGGCACGAAGAGGATCCCGCCGCCGACACCGAACAGGCCGGCGAGGATGCCGCCGGCGAAGCCGAGCGCGATCGCGTAGACGATGACCCCCATCAGACGAGGAGCTTCACGCCGAGGCCGAGCAGCAGACCGGCGAACGCGATCGACAGCGTCCGGTTCCGGACGCGCTGCTGGACGGCCGTGCCGACGATCGCGCCGGCGGCCGCGGGCAGTCCGATCAGCATCGCGGCCCCCGGCTTGAGCTCGCCGTGAAAGGCGTAGGAGACGGTTCCGACCCCGGCGATGATGCCGATCGCCGCGAGCGAGGTCGCCATCGCGGGCCGCTCGCTGAAGCCGCACGCGAGCAGCAGCAGGGGCACCATCACGACCCCCCCTCCCACCCCGAAGAGCGCGCTGAAGAAGCCGGCGAGGACGCCGATCAGCAGGAGGCGCACCGACGTATCCTAGGAGGACTGTGGCCGCCGCGTCCCTGCTCGCGCGCCTCGCGGAAAGCCCGGAGCGGACGGCGATCCTCCTCGACGTCGACGGAACGCTCGCCCCGATCGTCGAGCGGCCGGAGGACGCCCGGGTGCCGGACGAGACCCGGGCGGAGCTGCGGCGGCTCGTCGATCGGTACGCACTCGTCGCCTGCATCAGCGGCCGGAAGGGCGAGGACGCGGCGCAGATCGTCGGCGTCGACGGGATCCGGTACGTCGGCGAGCACGGGCTCGAGCTCGCGCCGGAGGCGAGAGCGTGGGTCGAGCCGCTGCGCTCGTTCGCCGATCGCGCCGGCTGGCCGGCAGAGCGCAAGGAGCTCTCGCTCGCGTTCCACTACAGGACCGCCCAGAACCCGGACGCCGCCGTCGTCGCGCTCGAAC
>Ga0070741_10009992_pt1 | contig 18123 bp, 16 predicted proteins | sample Coa_R1_4_FD_66440 | JGI IMG/M metagenome (GOLD analysis project Ga0070741, IMG submission 66440) | Surface soil microbial communities from Centralia Pennsylvania, which are recovering from an underground coalmine fire - Coalmine... | ecosystem: Environmental > Terrestrial > Soil > Unclassified ...
CCCCGAGTCAGGCTGAAGCCCCCCACAGCAAAGCCGCGACATGTCGCGAGCTCAGGGGCCGACGAGAGGGACCACCCACTCCACCACCGTGCCGCGCTCGGCGCCCGGTCCGGCGCCGAACCGTCCGCCGAGGGCCTCGGCCCGCCGGGCCATGTTCCGGAGGCCGAGGCCCTTACTCGGCTGCTCGGGCAGGCCGCACCCGTCGTCCTCCACACGCAGGACGAGTTCCGGCCCGGCGCTGACGTGGATGGCGATGGTCGTGGCCCGGGCGTGGCGGGCGACGTTGGACAGCGCCTCCCGCAGGGTGGCGAGGAGATCCTGCCCGACGTCGTCGCCGACCAGGGTGTCCAACGGCCCGTCGAAGGTGACCTCGGGCATGAACCCGAGGGGGCCGCGCGCCTCCCGGGCCAGGGCCACGACCCGGTCCCGCAGTCCGGTCCCCCGCGCCGCCGTCGACTCCAGGTCGAAGATGACCGTCCGGATGTGCTTCACCGTGAGGTCGAGGTCCTCGACGGCGTCCTGGATGCGGGCCGCCATCTCCGCCGGCTGGCTCAGCCGGGCGGTCCCCTGGAGCGAGAGGCCGGTGGCGAAGAGGCGCTGGATGACGGTGTCGTGGAGGTCCTTGGCGATGCGCTCCCGGTCCTCGAGGAGGGCCAGCTCGGCCAGGCGGGCGTGGAGCCGGGCGTTCTCGATGGCCACGGCCGCCGCCCCGGCCAGGGCCACGATCAGCTCCTCGTCGATGTCGCTGAACACCTCGGCGCTCTGCTTGTCGGTCAGGTAGATGTTCCCGAACACCTCCTGGCGCACCACGATCGGCGCGCCGAGGAACGACCGCATCGGCGGATGGTTGGGGGGGAACCCGTAGCTGTTCGGATGCTCCCGCAGGTCCGGCAGCCGGATCGGCCTCGGGTCGACGATGAGCAGGCCGAGGATCCCGTGGCCCCGGGGCAGGTCGCCGATGGCGCGGCGGGTCTCCTCGTCGAGCCCGGTGGTGACGAACTGGACCAGGCCCGTCCCGGTCTCGTCCAGCACCCCGAGCGCCCCGTAGCGGGCGTCGACCAGATCGGTGGCGGCGTCGACGATCCGTTGGAGGACGGCGGGCAGGTCCAGGTCGGCGCTGATCGACAGCACCGCCTCGACCAGCTTGCGCAACGCCCGGGGACCGGCGTGCTCGGAGGTCACGGAGCGGAGTGTAAGCGAGGGCCAAGGTCCCGAGCCTGTCTACCCCAACGGCCCTACCAGCGGTTCCGGCGGCGCGGGACGATCGGTCCGGAGGTGACGAACGTGGGCGACCGCAATGCGATCTTCCTCGGTTTCGCCGCGGGCGGCCTCGGAGCGGGAATGACCGCCCGGGCGGTCCACGCCGGGAGTCTGGGTGACGCGTTCTGGGCCGCCACGGCGGTGGCGGCCCTGGTCCCGACGGCATGGTCGGTGGCCGGCGGAGTCCGGCGCCGGGAGCCGGGTGTCGACGTCGTCGCCGTCCTCGCCCTCGCCGGCTGCCTGGCGGTGGGGGAGTTCCTGGCCGGCGCGGTCATCGCGGTGATGGTGGCCAGCGGGGCACTGCTGGAGAGCCGGGCGGCGGCCCGCGCCCGCCGGGAACTCGCCGCCCTCCTCGACCGGGCGCCCCGCATCGTCCACCGCTACGAGGCCGGTGGGGGGATCTCCGACCCCCTGTTGTCGGAGGTCGTCCCGGGCGACCGCCTCCTGGTGAAGCCGGGAGAGGTCGTCCCGGTCGACGGCCGGGTCGACGGTGCGGGCGCCACGCTCGACGAGTCGGCGCTGACCGGCGAGCCGCTGCCCGTGGAACGGGCGTCGGGGGAGACGGTCCGGTCCGGCTCGGTCAACGCCGGCCCTCCCTTCGACCTGCGGGCCACCACCTCGTCGGCCGACAGCACCTATGCCGGGCTCGTGCGGCTGGTGGAGCAGGCGCAGCGCGACAAGGCGCCGTTCGTCCGCCTCGCCGACCGCTACGCCCTGGCCTTCGTGCCGCTCAGCCTGGCCGTGTCGGCCCTGGCCTGGATCCTGTCGGGGGAGGCCCGGCGGGCGGTGGCCGTCCTCGTCGTCGCCACCCCCTGCCCCCTGATCCTGGCCGTGCCGGTGGCCATCGTGTCCGGGCTGTCGCGGGCCGCACGCCGCGGGGTGGTCGTGAAGGACGGTGCGGCACTCGAGGCCCTGGCCCGGGCCCGCGTCCTCTGTTTCGACAAGACCGGCACGTTGACCGCCGGGCGGCCGGCCCTGGCCGAGATCGTCGCCCCGGGCGACATCGGGAGCGGGGAGCTGCTCCGGCTGGCCGCTTCCCTCGAGCAGGTCTCGCCCCACGTGGTGGCGTCGGGCGTCGTGCGGGCCGCCCGCGAGCAGGGGATCGGGCTGACGCTGCCGGACGGGGTGGAGGAGGTTCTCGGTCACGGCATCAGCGGCGGCGTCGGCGGGCGGAGGGTCAGGATCGGCAAGGCGGGCTGGATCTTCGCCGACGGCGTGCCGGCGTGGTTCCGGTCGGTGAAGCGACGGGTCGAGGTGGAAGGCTCGCTGGCCGTCGTCGTGGAGGTCGACGGCGTGCCGGTGGGGGCCCTCGTGCTCCACGACCCGGTCCGGATCGACGCCGTCCGCACCGTCCGGGATCTCCGCCGGGGCGGCATCGACCGGATCGTCATGATCACGGGCGACCGGGCCGAGGTGGCCGACATGGTCGGAGCGGTGGTCGGCGCCGACGCGGTGGCGGCCGAGCGGACCCCGGCCGACAAGGCGGAGGCCGTGGCGGCCGAGCGCCGCTACGGGGTCACGTTGATGGTCGGCGACGGCGTCAACGACGCCCCGGCCCTGGCCGCGGCCGACGTCGGAGTGGCGCTCGGGGCCACCGGCACGACCGCCTCCTCGGAAGCGGCCGACGTGGTGCTCACCGTCGATCGGATCGACCGCCTGGGGGAGGCCCTGCGCATCGCCCGCCGGGCCCGGAGGATCGCCGGGCAGAGCGTGGGAGCGGGCATGGGGCTCTCGATCGTGGCCATGGTCGCCGCCGCTCTCGGGGCCATCCCCCCGGCGGCCGGTGCGGTGCTCCAAGAGGGGATCGACGTGGCCGTGATCCTCAACGCCCTCCGTGTCCTGGCGGGCCCCCCGGGCCCGGCGGTGCTGCTGGGGCGCGACGCCGCCCTCACGCACCGCTTCCGGGCCGAGCACCGCGTGCTCCGGCCCGACCTGGCCCGGCTCCTCGAGGTGGCCGACCACCTCGGGTCGGTCGACCCGGAGCGGGCCCTGGACCAGCTGCGGTGGGTCCACCGCTTCCTGGCCGAGGACCTCCTGCCCCACGAGGACGCCGAGGAACACGAGTTGTACCCGGTGCTCGACCGGGTGCTGGGCGGGGACGACCCGACCGGCACCATGATCCGGGCCCACGTGGAGATCCGCCATCTCGTGCGCCGCCTGGGCGGGCTCATCGCCGAGATCGGCCCGGAGGGTCCCGACGCCGAGGACCGCCGCGAACTGCGCCGTGTGCTCTACGGCCTCCACGCCGTCCTCGTCCTCCACTTCGCCCAGGAGGACGAGGGCTACCTCTCGCTGGCCGACGAGCCGCCGCCGGCGTCAGGTCCTTCGGCCCCTCCGGGTCGGGACGGACGGCCCTCCCCGATGGAGGGTCGGGACGCCATGCTGGATCGAGAGGAATCCACAGTTCCGGGAGGTCAGTGATGAGCAACGATCCGGCCGGCGTCCGCACCCGTCGGTGCCCGCGCTGCTGGAGCGAGGCCCTTCGGGCCGTCGAGCCCGCCGGCGGGACGAACCTGCTCTGTACTGCCTGCCACCGGTGCTGGCGGCCGGAGATGGGCTACCTCGTCGAGGTCAACCCCTACGCCTGCTCAGGCTGCCCCGCCCGGAACATCTGCCGGGCCCGGTGAGGAGTCCCGACCCGATGGAGCCGGAGGAGAAGACCATGAACGACGCTCGGACCCTGGCCGGGTCGGACCCGGTGCAACGGCTGCTGCGCCGCCGAGCCGTCGACGTCCTGCTGGACATGACGTTGCGTGCCTGCGCCCGGGTGATGACCGACGAGGCGATCGGTGCCGTCCTCGTCCGCGGACCGCGCGGACCGGTCGGCGTCCTGTCGGAACGCGACATCGTGGCCGCCCTGGCCGAGGGCGCCGATGCCGACCGGGACCGCGCCCGCGACTACATGACCGCCGACGTCGACGGGGTGCCCGACCAGACGACCATCGCCGATGCCGGTCGGGAGATGCTCCGCAACGAGATCCGGCACCTGGCGGTGACCCGGGACGGGACGACGGTCGGACTCATCTCCAGCCGTGACGTCCTGGCGGTTCTGGCCGTTGCCTGACAGACCCCGCCGGCTCAGCCAGAATGGCGGCATGACAACCAAGATCTTCCTCCTCGACGACCACGAGATCGTGCGGCGGGGGCTGCGCGACCTCCTCGAAGCAGAGGACGATCTGACCGTCGTCGGCGAAGCGAGCACCGCCGAGCAGGCCATCGGCCGGATCCCGGCCACCCAGCCCGACGTCGCCGTCCTCGACGTCCGCCTCGGCGGCGAGACCGAGAGCGGCATCGAGGTCTGCCGGGAGGTGCGCTCTCGCCATCCCGATGTGCGCTGCATCATGTTGACCTCGTTCGCTGACGACGAGGCGCTCTTCGCCGCCATCATGGCCGGAGCGTCGGGCTACGTCCTCAAGCAGGTGCGGGGAACCGACCTGATCGACGCCATCCGCCGGGTCGCCCAGGGCGAGTCGCTCATCGACCCGCAGCTGACCGGCCGCCTCCTCGAGCGCCTCCGGGCCAAGCCGGAGGTCGACGAACTGGCCGGGCTGTCCGACCAGGAGCGGCGTATCCTCGACCTGATCGCCGAGGGCTACACCAACCGCCAGATCGCGGAGACGATCTTCCTGGCCGAGAAGACGGTCAAGAACTACGTCTCGAACCTCCTGGCCAAGCTGGGGATGAGCCGCCGGACCGAAGCCGCCGCCTACGCCGCCCGGCTCACTGAGCGGCGCCGCCAAGAGCCTCACTGAGCAGCCCCGGGTCGAAGGCGTCGGTGACGATCTGGGTGCCGGCCCGGCCGTCGCACAGCGCGCCGGCCTCGCCCACCGCGCCGATGGCGGCCCGCTTTCCGGTGAGGCGCACGAACCGGCAGGCCGACTCGACCTTGGGGCCGATCGTCGCCTCGTCGAAGTGCTGGCTGGCGAGCGTGGCCGGGGTCACCCGTCCGATCGGGCGGGCGAAGGCGCTGCCCCAGTCGCTGCTCACCGCCGGCACATCGGTGAGGTAGAGGAGCAGGTCGGCGTCGAGGAGGGAGGCGAGGAGCGCGGCGGACCGGTCCTTGTCGATGACGGCCTCCACCCCGGACAGCGCCCCGTCGGCGTCGCAGCGGACGGGGATGCCCCCACCGCCGGCGCAGACGACGACGGCGCCGGCCGAGGCCAGCTGTTCGATGGTGCGGAGTTCGACGATGGCCAGCGGCTCCGGCGACGGAACGGAACGGCGAAAGCCGCGGCCGTCGGGCTCGAAGGTCCAGCCCCGGTCCCGCGCCATCCGCTCGGCGTCCACCGGGGCCAGCACCGGACCGACGAGCTTGCGGCGCCGGTTGTAGCCGGGGGAGTCGGGATCGACCTGGACCTGGGTCAGGACGGTCACGACGTCGCGGTCGCGCAGCTCGTTCTGCAGCGCCTGCTGGAGCACGTACCCGAGGAAGCCCTCGGTCTCGGCTTCGACGATGTCGAGCGGGTACCCGCTCACCTCGCGGGACAGGGCGCTCTGGTAGGCGAGGAGACCGACCTGGGGCGCGCTGCCGTGGGTCACGACGACGTTGTGGTGACGGGCCACGTCGGCGATGGCCTCCACGGCGGCCCGGGCGCCCGCTCGATGGGCGTCGGCCTCCAGACCCCCCTCGGTGCCGAGCAAGCCCTTCCCTCCGATGGCGATGACCACGAGCATGGCGAGCCTCCTTCGGTCCGCGTCGCCGGCACGGCCTTCGTCGCCGTCCCTGCCTTCCATGCTGATGGCGGGGCGGCCGGCCGGGATAGGGCCGAACGGCCCTCAGTGACAGACGCTCGGCCCGTCCGGCGTGACTCCCTGCTCACCTCCGGCGGTTGCTCCCGGGCATAACGTATGTCAGCCTATGTCGATGGAGCGGGCCTTTGACGACGTCGACATATCGACCCTGGGCTTCTGGGAGCTGAGCGCCGAAGAGCGTGATGCCCGGCTGGCAGTACTGCGGAAGGAACGCCCGGTGTCGTGGCAGCGGCCGGCCGAAGGGATGGCCACCCTCCCGGGGCGGGACGGTCCGGGCTACTGGGCGGTCACCCACCATGCCGGCGTGGTCACGGTCAGCCGCGATCCCGAGACCTACAGCTCGGCCCAGGGGTTCCAGCTCGAGGACGTCCCGGAAGAGATCCTCGAGGCGGCCGGGTCGTTCCTCGGGATGGACCATCCCCGGCACACGAAGCTTCGGCGCCTGGTGTCGGTGGCCTTCTCGCCCCGCCGGGTGCGGGCGCTGGAGGACAGCATCGCCGCTCGGGCCAAAAAGCTCGTCGACGATCTCCTGGAACGGGGGGAGGGTGACTTCGTCGAGGTCGTCTCGAAGCCGCTCCCGTCGGCGACCTTTGCCGAGATGATGGGCGTCGGCGAGGAGGACCGGGAGCGCGTCACCGGCCTGGCCAACGACATGGTGGCGTGGAACGACCCCGATGTCCTTCAGGGGCGTGACGGGCTGACGCTGCTGATGGAGACCCTGGTCGGCCTCTACGCCGAAGCTTCGGCCCTGTCCGACCGCCGGAGGGCGGAACCGGCCGACGACATCCTCACCGGGCTGGTGAGCGCCGAGGTCGACGGGGAGCGGCTGACCGACGAGGAGATCGCCGCCTTCTTCGTGCTGCTGTCGGTGGCGGCCAACGACACCACCCGCCAGACCATCAGCCATGGCATGCGGGCGCTGTGCCGGTTCCCCGACCAGCGCCAGCTGCTGGCGTCCGACCTCGAGCGCCACCTGCCGGGGGCGGTGGAGGAGATCATCCGGTGGGCGACGCCGGTCATGACCTTCCGGCGCACGGCCACCCGCGACACCGAACTCGACGGCACGCCGATCAGCGCCGGGGAGAAGGTCGTCATGTTCTACGTGTCGGCCAACCGCGACGAGACGGTGTTCGCCGATCCGTGGCGGTTCGACATCACCCGGCAAGCCGAGCACGTCGGCTTCGGCGGAGGGGGCCCGCATTTCTGCCTCGGCGCGGCACTGGCCCGCAGCATGCTGCGGAGCATCTTCGCCGAGCTGGTCACCCGGGCTCCGACGCTAAAGCTCGGGGAACCCCGGTTCCTGGTCGGGAACTTCATCCAGGGCATCAGCGCGATGCCGTACCGGGTCTGAAGCCGAGGAGGCCTGCAGGTGGGAGTGTTTCGTGACGCCCGAGACGTCTACGACTGCATCGGCAAGATCTTCGAGGAGGCGATCGCCGACCCCGAGATCGGCCCGAAGACCAAGGAGGCGGGCCTGACCATCCGCTTCAACTTCGACGACCCCGAGAGCGTCATCTATGTCGACTTCGCGGAAGGGAACGTGTTCTTCGGCGACGGCGTCCCGGACACCGAGCCGGCCATCAGGATGGGCATGAAGGCCGACGACGCCAACCGGTTCTGGCTCGGGAAGCTCAACCTGGTCATGGCCATGGCCAAGGGTCAGGTGCGGGCCAAGGGGTCGGTGCCGGAGATGCTGAAGATGCTGCCCCTGGCCAAGCCGCTCTACGCCCGTTACGCGGCGATCCTGCGCGGCGCCGGCCGCGACGACCTCATCCGGGCCGCGGGCTGATCGTGCTCCAACGGTGAGAACGAACCTCACGAAGGAGCACTACTTCGAGGTGGCGCTGGACGTCGTCGCCGGCCAGGGCGTCGAAGCGGTGACGATCGCCACGCTCTGCGACCGGCTCGGCGTGACGATCGGCTCGTTCTACCATCACTTCAAGAGCAGCACGGCCTTCCTCCAGGCCTTCTACGGCTGGTGGGAGGCGGAGCACGGATACCGCCTCGTCGACCAGGCCCGCCGCGAACCCGACCCCGTCGCCCGCCTCGCGCTGCTCAAGAAGCTGGCCGGCGGCCTGCCCCACGGCGCCGAGGCGGCGATCCGATCCTGGAGCCGGTCGCATCCCGACGCCGCCGCGGCACAGGACCGGGTCGACGCCGCCCGCATCGACGTCGTCCACAACACGTTGCGGGAACTGGGCCTTCCGCCCGGGCGGGCGAAGATTCTTGCGGTGATGGCCGTCGGCGTCCTCGTCGGGACGCAGCAGATGGGCCGGAGCGAGGATGCCGAACTGATGAAGAAGGTGTTCGACGAGCTCGAGACCTGGCTCCGCGGCGCGGCGTTGAAATGAGCGCCCAAGAACGGCTGGCCGGCGCGGGAGCCGGCCAGGTTTGTGGCGGCCGAAAGGGGTCGCCGTAAGCTACGGCGACGCCCCGTCACCATTCGCCAACCGAGGCGAGGAGCTCACATGACCGACATCTCCGACCGGCGCGTCGGCGGGCGGCCGGTGACCGGCCGGTGGTTCGAGGAACTGCCGGTCGGGCTGACCGTCGAGCACGCGCTGCGGCGGACGGTCACCGAGACCGACAACGTGCTGTTCACCACGATGACCATGAACCCCGCACCCATGCATCTCGACGCCGAGTACGCCGCCCGCAGCGAATTCGGCCAGCCGCTGGTGAACAGCATGTTCACCGTGGCGCTGGTGGTCGGGCTGTCGGTGCCGGAGCTCACCATGGGGACGATCGTCGCCCAGCTCGGCTTGAGCGATGTGCGGTTCCCGGCCCCGGTCTTCGCCGGGGACACCATCCGGGTGGAGACCGAGATCGTGGAGGCTCGGGCGTCCCGATCCCGCCCGGCGGCCGGGATCGTGGTCTTCGAGCACCGGGCGTTCAACCAGCGCGACCAGCTCGTCTGCCAGGCGCGACGGACGGGCCTCATGCACCGGCGTCCGGAGGCGGCCGGCCTGTGACCCCCGCGACCACGACCCCCGACGACATCCTGGCCATCAAGCGCGCCGCGCTGGTTGGACTCGACGCCTCCCGCTGGCCGAACAAGATTCCCGTCCGGGACCGGCTCACGCTCCTGCTCGACCCCGGCAGCTGGGTGGAGGACGGTGTGCTGGCCAACGCCTCCAACCCCGGGCTGCCCGCCGACGGCGTCCTCACCGGTGTGGGCCGGATCGACGGCCGGCCGGTGGCGGTCATCGCCCACGACTTCACCGTCAAGGCCGGCTCCTGGGGCGCGCTCAGCTGCGAGAAGCAGAACCGGATCCTGGAGCGGGCCGACCGGGATCTCCTGCCGGTCTTCTACCTCGTGGACGCGGCCGGGGGCCGGTTGAGCGACCAGATGGGCTTCTTTCCGGGGCGGCGGGGGGCGGCCCGCATCTTCCACCTCCAGGTCGCGCTGTCGGGCCGGGTGCCCCAGATCTGCTGCCTCCTCGGCCCGTCGGCCGCCGGCGGCGCCTACATGCCGGCCTTCACCGACTGGGTCGGCATGGTCGACGGCAACGCCTCCATGTACCTGGCCTCGCCCCGGGTGGCGGAGAAGGTCACGGGCGAGGTGACGACGCTGGAGGAGATGGGGGGCGCCACCATGCACGCCACCGTCTCCGGGTGCGGGGACGAGGTGTTCGGGTCGGACTGGGAGGCCATCGCCGCCGCCCGGCTGCTCTTCGGCTACCTGCCCTCTTCCTTCCGGGAACGCGCCGCCACGGTCGAGGGCCGCCCGCCGGCCGTGCCGGACTGGCCCGACGGGCTGATCCCGAGCGATCCGAACGCCGCCTACGACGTCCACGCCGTCATCGACCGGCTGGTCGACGGCGGTTCGTTCTTCGAGATCAAGTCGCAGTGGGCGAAGGAGATGGTGACCGGGCTCGGCCGCCTCGACGGCCGGGTTGTCGGGATCGTCGCCAACCAGCCGTCGGTGCGGGCCGGCGCCATCTTCGTCGACTCGGCCGACAAGGCGGCCCGCTTCATCAGCCTCTGCGACGCCTTCAACATCCCGCTCGTCTTCCTGCAGGACGTTCCCGGGTTCATGGTCGGGGTGGCCGTGGAACGGCAGGGCATCATCCGCCACGGCGCCAAGATGATCACCGCCATGGCCAGCGCCGAAGTTCCCCGCTTCACCGTTGTCCTGCGCAAGGCCTACGCCGCCGGGTACTACGCCATGTGCGCCCCGGGTTTCGAGCCCCGGGCCACGCTCGCCCTCCCGACGGCCACCATCGGGACGATGGCGCCGGAGGCCTCGGCCAACGCCATGTATGCCAACCGCATCGCCCAGATCGAGGATCCCGACGAGCGCGCCGCCTACATCGCCGCCCGGGTGGCGGAGCAGGAGGCGGAGCTCAACCTGCTGCGAATGGGGAGCGAGCTGGTGGTGGAGGCGGTCGTCGAGCCGCACCGGCTGCGCGCCGAGCTGGTCGCCCGGCTTGCCGACGCCGACGACTGGGAGCGGACGCCGGGCCGGCGCCACCATGTCGTGAGCCCGGTGTGACGCCCCGGCGGCGATGAGATTCCGAAGCCTGCTCTTCGTTCCCGCGCACCGGCTGGAGCTTCTGGCCAAGGTGTCGCGCTGGCAGCCCGATGCCGTCGTCGTCGACCTCGAGGACGCCGTGGCCGAGCCCGACAAGGACGCCGCCCGTCGGGCCTTGACCGAGGCCGACGTCAGCGTGGCCGGCTGCACTGTCCTCGTCCGGGTGAACCCGCCGGGGACACCGTGGCACGGAGCCGACGTCGACGCCTGCCTGGCCAGCGGGGCATGGGGCGTCGTCCTGCCCAAGGCCGAGGACCCTGCCTCGGTCCGGGAGCTGCGCCGGCGGCTGGGCGACGGCGGTCCCGGCGTGGTGCTGGGGATCGAGTCGGCGGCCGGTGTCGCCCGGGCCCGCGACCTGCTGGCCGGCGGTGTCGCCGGCGGCTACTTCGGCTCCGAGGACTTCCTGGCCGACCTCGGAGGCCGGCGCACCGCCGGCGGCCTCGAGGTCCTCTATGCCCGCAGCGAAGTCGTCCTCGCCGGCCGGCTGGCCGGGGTGCCGGTGATCGACCAGGCCGTGGTGGCGGTGGACGACGACGCCGCCTTCACCGCCGACGCCGAGCAGGGCCGGGCGCTGGGCTACGTGGGCAAGATCTGCGTGCATCCCCGGCAGGTGGCGCTGGCGCACACGGTGTTCACGCCCACCGACGACGACGTGGCGGCGGCCCGGCGGGTGATCGAGGCGGCGACGGCCGGTGTGGCGGTGGTGGACGGGCAGATGATCGACGCCGTCCATCTCCGGCTCGCCCGCCAGGTGATCGAACGGGCAGGATCGGCGGCGGGGCGCGACTAGGAGGCGAGGAGATCAGGTGGCCGACGTCAGACGGCATCCCTTCCAGGCGGTCATGGTGGCCAACCGCGGTGAGATCGCCGTGCGGGTCATCCGGGCCTGCCGGGAGGCCGGGCTGCGCAGCATCGCCTGCTACGCCGATCCCGATGAGGGGGCGCCCCACACCCGGTTGGCCGACGAGGCCCACCGTCTGCCGGGCGCCACGGCCGGCGAGACGTACCTCAACCAGGAGGCGCTGCTGGCGGTGGCCGACAAGGCCGGCGCCGAGGCCGTCCATCCCGGTTACGGGTTCCTGTCGGAGAACGCCGCCTTCGCCGACGCGGTGATCGCCGCCGGGCTCGTCTGGATCGGGCCACCGCCGGCGGCCATGCGGGCCCTGGGCGACAAGGTGTCGGCCCGGGACGTCGCCCGCCGCGTCGGTGCGCCGATGGTGGCGGGGAGCGACCGGCCCGTGGCCGGCGTCGCCGAAGTGGAGGACTTCGCCGCTCGTCACGGCCTGCCGATCGCCATCAAGGCCGCCTTCGGCGGAGGCGGCCGGGGCATCAAGATCGTGTACCGGGAGGAGGAGATCCCCGAGCTGTTCGCCTCCGCGGTGCGGGAGGCGGAGATGGCCTTCGGCCGGGGCGAATGCTTCGTGGAGCGCTACCTCGCCCGGGCCCGCCACGTGGAGGCCCAGGTGCTGGCCGACCGGTACGGAACCGTCGCCGTCGTCGGCACCCGCGACTGTTCGCTGCAACGCCGGCACCAGAAGCTGGTCGAGGAGGCCCCGGCGCCGTTCCTCACCGCCGAGCAGCGCCGCGCCGTGCACGAGTCGGCCGCCGCCATCTGCCGTGAGGCCGGCTACGAAGGAGCGGGCACGGTCGAATACCTCGTCGATCACGACGGGACGGTGTCCTTCCTGGAGGTCAACACCCGGCTGCAGGTGGAGCACCCGGTGTCGGAGGAGACCACCGGCCTCGACCTCGTCGCCGAGCAGCTCCGCATCGCCGCCGGGGAGCGGCTGCAGCTGCCGGCGGAGCCGGTCGTCCGGGGCCACGCCATCGAGTTCCGGCTCAACGCCGAAGACCCCGATCGCCGGTTCCTTCCCGCCCCCGGCACGATCACCCGGCTCGAACTCCCGGCCGGGCCGGGCCTCCGGGTGGACAGCGGCGTCGAGGTCGGCACCGTCGTCGGCGGCGCCTTCGACTCGCTGCTGGCCAAGCTCATCGTCACCGGCCGGGACCGCGACCACGCCCTCTCCCGGGCCCGACGGGCGCTGGCCGAATTGACCATCGAAGGCGTACCGACGGTCGTGCCCTTCCACCGCCGGGTCGTGGACCATCCCGACTTCATCGGTGACGGCTCGAGCTTCGCCGTCCACACCCGCTGGATCGAGGAGGAGTTCGTCCCGGCCACCGACCGGCCGGTGGCGGCCGACGACGGTGAGATGCCGACCGCCGTCACCGTCCGGATCGGGCACCGGACGCACGCCGTCGTCCTCCCGGGCCTGGCCGTCCTCCAGGGGCCGAGCGCCGACGCCGTCCGGGCCGGCATCCGGCGGCAGGGGGCGAGCGACGCCGGCGACACGGCGGCCGGGGACGGGGTCGTGCGGTCGCCGATGCAGGGGACGGTGGCCCGCGTCGCCGTCGAGGAGGGCGATGCGGTGGTGGCCGGCGCCCTCCTGGCCGTCGTCGAGGCGATGAAGATGGAGCACCCGGTCCAGGCTCCCGCTGACGGCGTCGTGCGCGATCTCGTGGTCAAGGCCGGTGACGGAGTGGCCCAGGACGCCCCGATCTGCCAGGTGGCACCGGCGCCGTGAGGGACGTCCTCATCGCCGGAACGGGGATGGCCGCCTTCGGGAAGGTTCCGGACTCCGCCCGGAGGCCTGCTTCTCCCGCTCCCCATCCTCGGCGGCCGGGGATGGAGTCCGTCGCGGGTCGAGGCGGCGGAGGGCGAAGGGGTGCCGGTACGGCGCGGCCCGGAAGGGCGCCTGCTGCCAGGTGCCCCCGATCGTGAACCCGGGATGGTCGTGAATGAGATGGTCGTCGAGATCGGCCGCCGAGCGGTAGCGGAGAACGCACTGCGGGCATTGATAGGTAGTCATCGGTCCTCGAATTCCTTTCCATCTGATTTTCCGACGGACGCACTCACCGTTTCATCTCGGAAGCTAACCCCGCTTATGGCCAACAAAAGTCACAGGGTCTGCGTGATCACACTGTTACAGAAAAGCGGGCACTTTTGAGGAGTTCATACGGGCATTGGTGGGTAGCGTGCGGTCGTGCCACTCATGCATCGGATTCTGTACCCGCAGCCGGTATCCGACCTCGAGGAATACCGCCGCAAGGGCGGTGGTGCCGGTTTGGCGGCGGCCTCCCAGATCGATCCTTTCGTTCTCATCGATGAGATCGAGGCCGCCGGTCTGCGGGGTCGCGGCGGGGCGGGCTTTCCGACCGGCCGAAAATGGCGGACGGTGGCCCTCAACGCGAGCATTGAGGAGCGGTCGACCGTCGTCGTCAATGGTGCCGAGGGTGAACCCGGCACATTCAAAGACAGGACGATCCTCGAAAACAATCCCTATCAGGTGCTCGAGGGCGCGCTGATCGCCGCCCGAGCCGTGGGCGCCGACGAGGTGATTTTCGCTCTCAAACGATCCTTCACGAGGCCCATTGCCCGGATCAGAACGGCGATCGCCGAGGCCCGCGCCGCCCGGTGGGCCGACGACGTGGCGCTCGGTGTCTTCGAGGGACCGCCCGAGTACCTCTACGGCGAGGAGACCGCGCTGCTCGAGACGATCGACGGGCGCTATCCCTTCCCGCGCATCGCCCCGCCCTTCCGGCGGGGGGTGCACGAGATCGTCGAGACGGAGTCCGACGTGCGGTCGGAGAGCGGGCTGTCGGCCCACGTCGAGATGGCGGGGCCGAGCCCCGAGGCCATCGCCCCCCCGACCCTCGTCAACAATGTCGAGACCCTGGCCAACGTCCCCCGGATCATCGCCCGCGGCGCGGCCTGGTTCCGGACCGAGGGGACCGACGCCTCGCCGGGCACCGTCGTCTGCACCGTGTCCGGCTGCACCCGCCGCCACGGTGTGGGCGAGGTGCTGCTGGGTACGCCGCTGCGGGAGGTGATCGACCTCATCGGGGGCGGGCCCCGGTCCGGCCGCCGCATCAAAGCGGTGCTCCCCGGTGTCTCGGGGGGCTTCGTGCCGGCGGCGCTGCTCGACACGCCGGTGAGCTACGAAGGGATGGCGGCCGTCGGCAGCGGGTTGGGCTCGGCCGGTTTCATCGTCTTCGACGACACCACCGACCTCGTCGCGGTCGCCGCCGGGGTGGCGCGCTTCCTGGCCGTCGAGTCGTGCGGCCAGTGCGTTCCCTGCAAACAGGACGGCCTTCTGCTGGCCGACCTGCTCGCCCGGCTCAGCCGCTCGAACCCCAAGGCCAACGACCTCCGCGCCATCCGGCGGCGGGTGGCGACGGTGGCCGAGCGATCCCGATGCTTCCTGGCCTCCCAGCAGCAGGTCGTGATCGGCAGCCTGCTGGAGCGGTTCCCCGACGAGGTGGCCGCCCACGCCGCCCGGCGGGCCCGGCCCGCCGCCCCCGAACTCGTGGCCGAAGTCGTCGACATCGCCGGCGGCGCCGCCGTCTTCGACGAGCGCCACCGGGCCAAACAGCCCGACTGGACCTACGACCGGCCGTCCTCCGGGCAGTGGCCGGCCGAGCGGTTGGGCGAGCACCGTGCCCCTACGCCCCTCGACGCCCTTGGGGGCTGACCGGCCGCCGATCATCGGGGTCACGATCGGACGGTCTGCCGGGCCGGCTGTTAGCCTCCGCCGGTCCGGAACGCTCTCCACCGATCGTGGCGGAATCCGTGAGGCCATCGGCCCACCGGCTCTTCAAGCCGGGCCGCTTCAACCCTCTGGCGATCGCCGCCGGCCTTGCTCTCGGCCCCGCGGTGGCGCTCGGCCTGGCCCGCTTCGCCTACTCGCTGCTCCTCCCCGGCATGCGGTCGGACCTGCACTGGTCGTTCACCCAGGCGGGCACCATGAACACGGCCAACGCCATCGGCTACCTGATCGGGGCGCTGGCCGCCGGCCCGCTGATCGTGTGGCGGGGAAGCCGCCGGCCCTACCTCCTCGCCTTCGCCGTGACCGCCATGGTGCTCCTGGCATCGGCGTCCACCGGCAATTTTGCGGCGTTGCTGGCGCTGCGCCTCGGGGCCGGGGCCAGCGGGGCGGTGGTCTTCATCGCCGGAGCCGGGCTGGTGGCCCGACTGGTGACCGACCTTTCTCCCGGGCGGTCGGCGGCCATGCTCGGCACCTACTTCGCCGGTGCCGGCCTGGGCATCGTCGTGTCGGCCGTCATCGTTCCTCCGGTGGCCGGGCTGGGAGACGGCGGGTCGTGGCGATGGGGATGGCTGGCGCTCGGTGTCATCGGCTGTGCCGCCTTCGGCTTCGCCGCGGCTGCCGCCGAGCGGGCGCCGGTCCCGGCCGTCGCCCCGGAACGGGGGCTGCTGGCCTGGCCGGTCGGCCGCCTGGCCCCCACCCTCGTCGCCTATGTCTTCTTCGGGGCCGGGTACATCGCCTACGTCACGTTCATCGTGGCCTTCCTCGAGACTGCGGGCGAGAGTGCGGGCGCCGTCAGCGCCTTCTGGGCGATCCTCGGCACATCATCGGTGGTCGCCGCCTTCCTCTGGGGACCGCTGCTCGGGCGACTGCAGGGAGGCCGGGGCCCGGCGGCCGTGCTGACGGTGGTGACGGTCGGGGCCCTCCTGCCCCTGGCCGCTCCCGGTCCCTTCGGCTTCTTCGCTTCGGCCGTCGTCTTCGGAGGAGCCTTCCTCAGCGTGCCGACGGCCATCATCAACCTGGCCCGGCGGTCGCTCACCCCGACCCAGATCCGCCCCGCCATCGCCGTCTTGACCGTCGCCTTCAGCACCGGCCAGAGCCTGGGTCCCGTCCTGGCCGGAGCCCTCTCCGACGGCCCGGCGGGGATCCGGGCCGGCCTCGACCTGTCGGTGGTGCTGCTCGTCGCCGCCACCCTCACCGCGCTCGGACAGCGGGCCACCCCCGCCCGGCCGGGCCGAGCCGGCCACCCGCTCCGGTGACGGATCCGGCTTCAGGCGTCGATGGTGTCCAGCAGCCAGGCCCGGAAGAACGGACTGGCCAGGCGCCACTGCCGGCCGTCCCGGAGGATGATCTCGTGGTCGGCCAGCGCCCGAAGGGCAGTGGTGACGGCGTTGGCATTGGCCACCAACACGGCGTCGAGGAAGGCCTTGGCGTAGACCTTCTCCCGAGGGGAGCGGGCGAGTTCCCGGACGATGCGGCGCTGGGCCGGGGCCAGCGACCCGTAGCGCTCGGCGAAGAATCCGGCCTGGCGGCGGACGATCGAGGCGAGCCCGGCGTCGATCGCCGCCCCGTCGATGGCGCGCTCGGCGCCGGCGGCCTCGAACGCGGCGTGGGCCAGCCACTGCACGTCGTTCGGGATGCCGTCCGCCTGCCGGTACAGCGAGCGGGCGTCGGCCCGGGTGAGGCGCTTGCCGCTCCGCCGGGCCCGGGCCACGAGATGGGCGCTCATCTCGTCCTCGGGGACGACGGCCAGGTCGAACGTCTCGCCCATGCCGAGCAGCGGCGCGCCTCGTCCCCGGGTGAGGCCCTCCATGACCGACAGCCGCGACCCGGCGAAGACGAGGCTCGTCCCCCGGGCCTGGTCGGCCAGGGCCTTGAAGGCCCCGCCGATCCCCTTCGGCCCGATCTCGGCCACCTGCTGGAACTCGTCGAGGACCAGCGCCGCCGGCCGGTGCTCCCCGGCTTCCTCGAGGAGGGCGACGGCGTCCTCCAGGGTTTCGTACCACCGCTCGCCGCCGGCGGCCGGTTGCAGGGAGAGCGAAACCTTGCCGTCCGGTCCGATCTCGATCTGGGGTGTCGCCCGCAGCTGACGGACGAGGTCCTCCAGGCGGTGCCTGGTCCGCCCGGCGGGCCGCAGGACCTCGCGCACCACCGCGGTGAGCACGACGCCCGCCACCTCGCCTTCGGTCGTGCAGAGGAGGAGGTTGGCGTACCCTCCCCGTCCGCCGCGGCGGCGGAAGCGGCCCAGCGCCTCGAGGAGCAGCGACGTCTTGCCGAAGCGCCGCGGCGAGAGCACGAAGGCGTGGATGCCGTCGCGCATCAGGGCGGTGAGCGATCTGAGCTCCTCTTCACGGTCACAGAAGCTCGCCGCCTCGACCGGCGCCCCATAGCGGAACGGGTTCTGGGATTCCACCGGTCACTATTATAGCGATCGGTGTAAGAGCGAAGCCGGGAGCGGGGCCTCGGCCGCCGTCCTTGACATCGGGGGCCGTCCAGCGGGAGTCTCCCCGGCATGGCCCCAGAGGAGCTGACCGGTCGGCGCGTCGTCAGCGCCGCCTGCCCCCACGACTGTCCCGACGCCTGCTCGATGCTGGTCACCGCCGAGGCCGGCCGTGTCGTCGGGGTGCGGGGGGATCCGGGCCATCCTTTCACCCGGGGTTCCCTGTGCGCCAAGGTCAACGACTACGAAGCCCGGGTGTATCACCCCGACCGGGTGCTCCACCCGATGCGGCGCGTCGGCGGCAAGGGGGCCGGCCGGTTCGAGCGGATCAGGTGGGCGGAGGCGGTGGACGAGATCTGCGGCCGGTTCCGTGACATCAGCGCCCAGTTCGGGAGCCAGGCCATCCTGCCCTACAGCTACGCCGGCAACATGGCGCTGCTCAACGGGATCCCGGCCGGTGACGCCTTCTTCCACCGGCTCGGGGCGTCGATCCTGGAACGGACGGTGTGCGGCTCCTGCCAGTCCGCCGCCCT
>Ga0070741_10009993_pt1 | contig 18122 bp, 20 predicted proteins | sample Coa_R1_4_FD_66440 | JGI IMG/M metagenome (GOLD analysis project Ga0070741, IMG submission 66440) | Surface soil microbial communities from Centralia Pennsylvania, which are recovering from an underground coalmine fire - Coalmine... | ecosystem: Environmental > Terrestrial > Soil > Unclassified ...
GGACCAGTTGGGTCGTGCCGGTCGGAGCCGTGCTCCTTACGGGTGCGGCGGTAGGCCGGCTCGGTGCTTCTCGCGTTCGCGTCCCGGAACCGCTCTCGATCCGAGAAGCATGGATCCTGGGGCTGATGGTTGTCCCGGTTGTCCTCGTGATGGCCCTTCCCCCAGCGACACTCGGGAGCTTCTCCGCGAGCAAGCGGACCGGGTTCACCGGTGCGGGACTCGCAACCCCGGTCGGGGACATCGGTACCGGCCCGCTCACGCTGATCGATGTCGCGGCCGCTCAAACGACCAAGGAGGGTGAGGTGGCGCTCACCGAGCGAGCGGGGTCGACGGTCGAGTTCGTTGGGTTCGTCAGCCGCTACGCGGACACGCCAGCCGACGAATTCCTGCTGACCCGTTACATCATCACCTGCTGCGTCGCCGACGCGACGATCGCTCAGGTGCGGATCGTAAACGTGCCCCCCGGACGGTTCCAAGTGAACGACTGGGTGGACGTTCGGGGGACGATCTACCCGATCGGGCGAGAGGTGATCGTCGACGCGAGCAGCGTCCGGGAGATCCCCCGACCTTCCCGGCCGTACGTCACGCCCTGACACGAGCACCGCCCGCGCACCGGGGGCACAGCCCGAAGACATCTGCTTGGTGCGCGGAGAGCGTGAACCCGCGACGCCGCGCCACCTCGCTCGCCCATTCCTCAACCTCGCACGAGGGGATCTCCACCACCAGCCCGCACCGCTCGCAGATCAGGTGGTGGTGGTGTCCGGGATCGCAAAGCTTGTAGGAGAGCTCGCTGTCGCCGGCCGGGAAGGTGCGGGCGTAGCCCGCCTGCTCGAGCGCCTGGAGCGTCCGGTAGATGGTCGCGAGACCCGGTCCGTTTCCCGACCTCCCCAAGCGGGCATGGAGCGCCTGCGCGGTGACCGGACGCCCCGAGCGCTCGAGGGCCCGCACGATCACGACTCGCTGGCGAGTCGGCTTCAGGCCTGCCTCCTCCAACATGTGCCCGACCCGCATCATGCGGCCGAGCTCCGAGGGTGGCGTCGGGCAGCTCGACGCCCGACGACGGCGGCTACCGCGAACACCGTGGCGGCCGCCAGCACGATCGTGCCGCCGGGCGCGATCGTCCCCTGCAGCAGCGCCACGACCAGGCCGGCAACCGTGGAGATCAGTCCGGCCGCGATCGCCCACAGCATGGCGCTCCGGAACGAGTGGGCGAGCCTCGCGCCGGCGGCCACGGGGATCACCAGAAGCGCGGCGACGAGCAGCAGGCCGACGACCCGCATGCCGGCCGCCACGAGCAGCGCGGTGAGCACCACGAGCAGCACGTTCAGGGCGTCGACCGGCAGTCCCGAGGCCCTCGCCGTCTCCTCGTCGAGCGCCACCGCCACGAGCTCTTTGTAGAAGAGCACCACCGCACCGACGACCAGGGCGCACAACAGCGCGATCGTCCAGACATCGAGCCACGTGATCGTGAAGATCGAGCCGAACAGCACCCCGGTCGCCGACGCCGTCAGTCCTCCGTGAGCGGACAAGACCACGAGACCGAGCGCCAGGCCCAGATAGAAGATCAAGGCAAGCGAGAGATCCCCGGCGAGCCGCCCCTTGGCCCGCAACCACTCCAGTGCCACCGCCCCCACGAGAGCGGTGAGAAGCGCGCCCCAGAGGGGCGCCACGCCCACGGCCACGCCGATCGCGACCCCGGCGAAGGCGAGATGGCCGGTTGCGTCGCCGATGAGCGACAGGCGCCGCTGGACGAGAAAGCACCCGATCAGCGGCGCTGCGATGCCGACGGAGGCGCCGGCCACGTAGGCTTGGATCGCGAAGTCGATGAAGAGCCTGCTCACGCCGGGGCCCCGTGCTCGTGGAACTGATGGTGGAACTCCTCGTGCGTCATCGGCTCCAGCCTTCCCTCTTTGATCACGAGGATCCGCTCGCACACGTCGTGGAACTCGTCCGGGTCGTGGGAGACGGCGATCACCGTGGAGCCGTCGTCCGCCCGCCGTCGAAGCTCCCGCACGAGGGTTGGACGCAGACGCTGATCGATCCCGGTCGTCGGCTCGTCGAGCAGAAGCAAACGCGGGTGGCCGACGAGCGCGCGGGCCAGGATCGCGCGCTGCTGCTGACCGCCGGACAGCTCGAACAGGCACTCGGCCGAGAGGTCGCCGAGCCCGACGGCCTCGATCGCCTCGGTCACTCGTGTCCAGTCCTTGCGATCGAGACGGTGGAACACACCCTTCGAAGGAGCGAGGCCCGCCGCCACCACCTCCGTGACCGACACCGGCAACGAGGTAGCCATGCGAAGGCCCTGCGGCGCATAGCCGACGTGTCGGCGGACCTCGGGGTCGGTCGGCGCACCGCCCAGCACGCGCACCGTGCCGGCGTCGGGGCGGAGCAGACCTACGAGGAGCCTGAGCAGCGTCGACTTACCGCTTCCGTTCGCGCCGGCGAGCACGGTGAACTCGCCGACACCCAGGGCCAGGTCGACGCCGTCCAGGATGGGCTCGGCCCCGTAGCCGAACCGAACGCCCGCGAGCTTCACGGTCAGCTCGGACACTGCAGTCCCTCCTGCAGGCTCGAGAGGTTCGCCCGCATGACCGAGAGGTAGTCGCCCGACGGTGGAGCGGATTCCAGTGTCCCGAGAGGCAGCGCGCGTACCCCGACGTCCGCCGCCACGCTCTCACCCACCCGCCGGCCCTCTGCCGTGGACTCGAAGAAGACCGCCGGCGCCGCAGCTCCCGAGCGGATCGCGTCGGCCGCCGCCTGGATCCGGGCGGCCGCGGGCTCGCTCTCGGGAGTGAGCCCCTCGATCCCGAGCTCGGTGAGGCCGTACTCCGCTGCGAGGTAGCCGAACGCCTCATGCGTGGTCACGAACGTGCGGAACCGGCAGTCCGCGAGGCCGCTCCGGTACGCGCCGTCGAGCGCGGTCAGGTCGCGAAGGACCGATGCCTCACGCCGCCGATATCCCGAACGGCCGGCGGGATCGGCGCGCACGAGCCCATCGGCCACCTCGCGAACGATCCGCTCCATCAGCGTCGGATCGAGCCACACGTGCGGGTCGAACTCCAGGTTCGCCTGGCCCGACGGCGTGAGCGCCAGGCCGTTCGCGACCTCGACAACCACCCCCGAAGCGTCCGACACGGCGCGCTCGACCTCCGGCTGAAACCCGAACCGCCCGAGGATCAGAACCACGTCGGCCGTCTCCAGGTCGGCACGCTGACGGGCGGAGAGCGAGGTGTCGTGGGCATCCACGCCAGGCGGCGTCAGGTCCTCGACACTCACGCGCGATCCACCGACCCGCTCGGCCGCCCACGCGAGGGGATAGAAGGAGGCCACCACCCGCACGCCGTGGCCGGAGGTGTCGGAGCAGCTCACCGCCCCGAGCGCGAGGGCTCCGAGCGCGAGGGCTCCGGCCGCGAGGGCGAGGGCACGCAGTGTCGGCGAGGGGGTTCGCGAGGCGTGCACGCCGATCAGAGTAGTCGAAAATGATTATCATTTGTAGCGTGAAGCGCGCGGGGCGCTCGAGCCGACGAACGGGCCGACCAACGGTCGATGCGACGGGGTTTGAGCATCGCCCCGAGCGAAAGTACGGTTCGGCCGTGAGCGTGCGGATCGGGCTCGGTCTGTTCACGGGGCAAGTCCCACCGGGTTCGCAGCGGACGTTTGCCACCGAATACCGCGAGATGCTCGACCTCGTGCGCCTGGCCGAGGCGGTTGGGTTCGACTCCGCCTGGGTGAGCGAGCATCACGGGGCCTCCGACGGCTATCTCCCGTCGTTGCTGCCGATGCTTGCGGCGTTCGCCGCAGTGACCGAGCGCATCCGCCTCGGCACCGGCATCGTGCTCACCCCGTTCCACGACCCGCTGCGCCTGGCCGAGGACGCGGCAGTGGTCGACCAGCTCTCGGAGGGGCGGCTGATCCTCGGGCTCGGAATCGGGTGGCGAGAGGAGGAGTTCCGCATGTTCGGCGTACCGATGCGGGAGCGGCTCGCCCGAACGACGGAGACGATCGAGATCCTTCGGCGCGCCTGGACCGGCCGGCGCTTCTCGTTCCATGGCAGGCGTTACCGATACGATCGAGTCAAGGTGACCCCACCGCCCGCACGCCCCGGAGGCCCACCGATCTATCTCGGCGGCTACGCGGAACGCGCCGTCCGGCGGGCGGGACGCCTCGCCGACGGCTACATCACCGACGCCGACGCCATCGAGGAGGTCCGGCCGGCCCTCGCGGTGTTCGACGAGGGGGCTCGCGAGGTGGGCAAGGACCCGCACGCCCTGGGGCTCGCACTTCTGCAGAACGCGTTCGTCTCCCGCGAGGGCGACGCATGGGAGATGGCCCGACCAGGGGTCGCCCACCAACTGGGTACCTACAGCGCGTGGGACGCGGGAGCCGACACACCAGATCACGACGAGCTCGAGCCGATCCCTCCCGACGATGCCACGATGCGGCGGTGGACGGCGGCGGGTACGCCGGCGGAGGTGGTTCGGAGCCTCCGCCCCCTGGTCGAGGCGTTCGGCGATCGGTCCGAGCTGCACCTCATCGTGCGGCTGCACTACCCGGGGATGGATTTCGAGACCGCCTCCCGCGCGGTCGAGGTGTTCGCCGAGGAGGTCGCCCCGGGGCTGAAGGGCGACTGAACAGGGCTAACGGCGGTTCTCCTCCAAGATCCGCCTCCGCTCTCGGTACTCCTCCTCCGACAGCTCGCCACGCGCGAAGCGCTCATCGAGGATCTCGCGCGCGTTTCGCGGGGGCACGGAGGACGACCACGAGCACCCCATCGCTCGAACGACGAGCACGACGACGGCCACGATGACCACCCACGACAGGATCATCCAGAACACGCCCCAGCCGCCGTTCCAGCCCCACATCATCTGGATCAGCTCCCCATCATCCCGCCGGGCCCCATCATGCCGGGGCCGGGGCCTGGGCCGGGACCATAGGCGGGGCCTGGGCCGTAGCCGGTTCCGTCGCGAGGGCCGTTTCCGGGTCCGTAGCCCGTGCCCTCACCGGGTCCGTACCCGCCCATCATGCCCCCCGGGTTCTGCCCGTACCGCTCGCGCATCTGCTCATGAAGCGCATCGCATTGCGATGCCCACTCGGCGCCCATCTGCGCGCGGATGTGCTGCATGAACGCGGAATCGTGCATCGCGTCCATCGTCTCCCACGGGTCGTCTGCCTCCGCGGGGGCCGGCGTGGCTCGACCCGCGGTCCGGCTCGAGACAAAGGCAAACCCGACCGTGAGCGCCAGGAGGAGGCCAGTCGTCACTCCCAGAGCCACCCAACGAGCCTTCATGGTTCCGCTCCCTTTGTCTCGATCCAGGGTAGGAAGAGCCCACGACGCGGCTCAGGGACCTTCGCCCCCTCGTGCGGGGGCCTTTCGGGCAGCCCGAGTCGTCTCTCGCCCCCGGGCGAGCCGGGCAGGACACGTCGTCTGCTTCGAACACGGTCGTCAGACCGCGCGATCGGCTCACCTGAGGTACGGCTCGATCCCGACGATCGTCGCCGCTTCGGCGGCCCTCACCGCGCGAGGGAGGAGGCGAGCGGCTCGGGTCGCCGCCGGGGCGCTCGGGCGTCGGCCTCGACTCGTTGCCGTGACGCGCCTCAGCCGCCGAAGAGCGCCGGCAGCAGCGTCGTCTTGCCGAGGACGAAGATCGTGCCGATCACGAGGCTGAACGTCGCTGTGACGATCGCCACCGCGGCATAGAGCCTGAAGTTCCTCGACGCCTTGAGGTAGCCGAATGCCGATCCGAGCGTGATGATGGAGTTCGAGACCAAGAGGCCGACGACGAACGCCATCAGCACGAGCACGCCCACGAGTCGGCCACCCGCTCCAGCGGCGGCGAGGAAGATCAGCACCTGGGTCGGGGTTTCGGCTCCGACGCCGTGGATCATCCCTACACCGAAGGCCGTTGCTCGCCCGTAGTTCATGAACGCGTCGTCGGGCTCGGGGTTCGCATGATGATGGTGACCGGGCCGACCGTGATGACCGTGATGCCATTCGGATGCCGGCACGTCGCCTCCCTGGATTCTCTCGATCCTCGCCGGGGAGGCGGCCTGCGCCCCGACGGTCGATTCGACCCGCCGACCCCGAAGCCACCGCACCCCTCGGCGGACGCCGGCGAAGATCAGCATCCATCGACTGCGGAGCCGGAAATCGCGGCCGTGACGAACCAGCGACACGAACACATAGACGCCGAGGATCAGGAGCGTGACCCCCACGACCCGCGTCATCACGCTGTCGACCGAAGGCGGTAGCCGCTCGCCGAGCAGGATGGCCAGGCAGCCGAGCGTGAACACCACCGCCGCGTGTCCGAGCGCGTACAGCGTCCCGAAGAGCAGCGAGCGGCGGCGCTCCTCCTGCGAGCTCGTGATGTCCGTGATCGCGGCGATGTGATCCCAGTCGATCCCATGCCGCACCCCGAACCAGAAGCCCGCGATGAGCACGCCGAGATCGAAGCCAGACATACCCGCAGCTCCGACGAGGGAGCTCACCGGCCGCCCTCTGCGTTCATCCGGTCATGGTACGAGCTATCCGCAAGTTCCTGCAACGGGAACTCGCTGCAGCTAGCCGCTCAGCCTTTCGCCCCGGCGGGCGCGATCCTCAAGAGGCAGCCGGGCGCGGCCGCAGGCGACGGTAGCCGAGCCAGACGACGAAGCCCACGAGCGTCACCGGAACGAGGTAGCCGAGCCCGACGATGATCGCGAAGATCACCCCGAGGAAGCCCGAGAGCGCGCGGTTCCATGCCTCGACCAGGCTCGGGCGCCCCACCCCCGCTTCCTCCACGCGAACCGGGGCGCCGGCCTCTCGGAGCACGACCTGGATCGTCGCGAGCGAGGTTCGGTCTTGCAGGACCCGGAGCTGACCCTTGATCTGCTCGATCTGGAACTGGACGTCCTGGAGCTGGTTCTGGACTCGGAGGGTCGCCTCCACCGACGTTGCCTGCCGCATCAGCTTGAGCAGCACGGCCTCCTGGGCCATCCACGTGCGGAGCCGGGCCTCGAGGTCGACGAACTGCGAGGTCACATCCTGACCCGAGATCGACTGTCCCTCCACCGTGCCGAGGAGTCGAAGGTCACCCATGGCCTGGTCGAAGCTCGCGCTCGGGATCCGGATCGTGAGCGAACCCGACTTCGCCCTGGCCCCGGCCATGGTCGAGTCCTGCACGTATCCGCCGTAGGTACCGGCGATGGTCGAGGCGGCGTCGAAGGCTCTTTGGAACCCGCCCCTCTTCACCTGGATCGAGATCCGTGCCGTCTTGACGATGTCTGGCCCGATCGGAGGCAGCTCTCCCAGAGCGGTGATCTGGCGGCCGGTGTCGGCGGGGAGGCCGGGGAGCGCGAGATGGTCCCCGCTTGCGACCTTGGGAGCGGTCTCGCCGACCCCGGCGACCGTCGACGCGCTCGCCACGGGCGCTCCGCCGCCGCCGCGTTGGCTCGAGCCCGATCCGCCCGAGGTGGCGACGTATCCGATGACGCCGGCGACTGCGAGGAACCCGACGATGAGGACGACGAGCCTTCGCATGGGAGCCTCCCTTCGGCGATTCCCGGCGAGCGTGCGACCGAGGACTTCGCCGGCTTGGACGGCGTGGGCCCCGCATGGCGTTCCCGAGCGCACGGCGCTGCCCAGGAAGGACGCGCTCGCCCGTGTCAGGTTGGGAGTCGAACACGCCCGGAGGGCCGTCCGGCCAGCGCCGCCGGACCGGCTTCGATCAGACCGTCTGCCTCGAGGGATGCGATCGCCTGTGCGATCCGGCCGCGGTCGAGCCCGGTGCGAGCGACGAGCTCGCCGAGCGTGGAGGACGACCCGGGACGAAGGCTCCGAACGACCGCGCCGCGTGCCTCGCGTGTCGAACCCCGGAACGGCGGCTGCCTTCGGGGAGAGGGCGTGGGCTCGCGCTTTTCCGCTACGAACCGGCACGCGCCTCGAACCGGACAGCGATCACACCGGGGGCGGGGGCGGCAGATCTCGCGGCCGAGGTCCATCAGCGCCTGGTTCCAGGTGCCCGGGTCGGAGCGGTCCAACCAGCGCTCGGCGAGGCGGCGGACCTCGACGCTGCTCACGTCTGCGGGATCGACACCGAGGAGCGCGCGAGAGACGACGCGCCGCACGTTCGTGTCGATCGCCGGTACCGCTCGGCCGAACGCGAGCGAGGCGATGGCGGCCGCCGTGTATGGGCCGATGCCGGGGAGCCGGGCAAGGACCTCGCGCTGCCGCGGGATCCGACCGCGATGCTCGCCGGCGATCGTCCTCGCCGCCTCGCTGAGCCAGACGGCGCGGCGGTTGTGACCGAGCCCGTTCCAGGCGGCGACCACCTCACCCATCGGCGCCCTGGCGAGGGCCGAGAGCGTCGGGTACCTCCGCAGGAAGGCCCGGTAGGCGGGCACGACCCGCGCCGCCTGCGTCTGCTGGAGCATGACCTCGGACACGAGCACCCGATACGGATCACGAGTTCGTCGCCACGGATACAGGGATCTCCGCAGCCCGTACCAGTCCAGGATCGGGGCGCGGGCCCGACGCAAGGCGTCGGCGGCCGGTGTCGACGGCACGGGGTCCTCGCGGCCCTGGGTCAGAATCCCGGCTTACCGCGCTCGGGAAGCTCGGCCGAGGCCTCTTTGAGCGCCGACCACACCTCCCGAAAGACGTCGGCGACGAACGTGGGCGGCTGGCTGTTCTCGCCGCCCAGCGACCCACGGACCGCCGACGCCGTGATGTCGACCGCCTTTTCCAGAAGCGCCCAGTCGATCTCCCGCGTCACGTGAACCTCCTCGCTCTCGAACCCGCGTGGCTTCGTTCGGTGCGTCGACAGGCTACCCGACGGCGTGCGTTCGAAGCGGTTCGCCTCGAAGGTCCGCCGGATCTCGGATCGACCCGAGCCCGTTACTCGTAGGCGCGCATGCCCGTGAGCGCCTCACCCACGATCAGGGTGTGGATCTCGTTCGTCCCCTCGTAGGTGAGCACCGACTCGAGGTTGTTCATGTGCCGGATCACCGGGTACTCGAGCGTGATCCCGCTCGCGCCGAGGATGCTCCGAGCCTCTCGCGCGATCCGGAGCGCCTCGCGGACGTTGTTCAGCTTGCCCATCGAGACGTGCTGGGGAAGAAGGCGCCCCTCGTCCTTCAAGCGCCCGAGATGAAGAGCGAGCAGCAGGCCCTTGTTGATCTCGACGGCCATGTTCGCGAGCTTCTCCTGCGTGAGCTGAAACCCCGCGATGGGTCTTCCCCACTGCACGCGTGTCCTCGCGTACTCGAGTGCCGACTCGAAGCACGCTCGGGCTGCCCCCATCGAGCCCCACACGATCCCGTAGCGGGCCTCCGTCAGACACGAGAGCGGGCCCTTCATCCCCACGACGCCCGGCAGGACGGCGTCCTCCGGCACGCGAACCTCGTCGAGAACAAGCTCCGAGGTGACGGAGGCGCGAAGGGACAGCTTCCTGTGGATGTCGTGCGTGGAGAAGCCGGGCGTGTCGGTCGGCACGAGGAATCCGCGAACGCCCTCCTCGGCCCTGGCCCAGACGAGTGCGATGTCGGCGATCCCGCCGTTGGTGATCCACATCTTCGTCCCGGATAGCACCCAGTCGGAGCCGGCTCGCCTGGCCGACGTGCGCATCCGGGCGGGATCGCTGCCGACGTCCGGCTCGGTCAGGCCGAAGCAGCCGATGATCTCGCCCCGCGCCATGGCCGGCAGGTAGCGCTGCTTCTGCTCCTCGCTGCCGAACTTCCAGATCGGGAACATGCAGAGCGAGCCCTGGACCGAGACGAACGAGCGGAACCCGCTGTCGCCCGCCTCGAGCTCCATGCAGGCAAGCCCGTAGGAGACCGCGTTCGCGCCCGCGCACTCGTAGCCGCTGAGGTGCATCCCGAGCAGCCCCAGGTCGGCCAGGCCCTTGGCGACCTCCCGCGGGAACTCGGAGCCCTCGAACCACTCCCCGATGCCGGGAAGGATTCGGTCGCGAACGAACTCCCGAACGGCGTCGCGGATCGCCCGCTCCTCGTCGCTGAGGAGCCGGTCGATCTCGAGGTAGTCGAGCGGGTCGATCTCTGCAGGCGCCATGACGCGCACTAGCCTAGCCTGCGCCGTCGACCTCGCGTCCGACCGTTCGTGCTTGCGTCGCCGGAGCTGGTCGACGCGGCGCTGGCTCGGCGTCGCCGAGGTAGACGGGAGCCGATCCCAATCCGACGAACCCCAACCCGGGTCAGTCGACCGGCACCTCCGGAAGGCCCGCGAGCGCTGCCTCCTCCGCCGCCGGATCGAACTCCACCTCGGGCAACCGTCCGTTCAGGTAGTCGTCGTACGCCTGCATGTCGAAGTGCCCGTGACCCGACAGACCGATGAGGATGACCTTCTCCTCTCCGGCCTCCCTCGCGGCGACGGCCTCGTTGATCGCGCCACGGATGGCGTGCGCGGACTCGGGCGCCGGCACGATGCCCTGCGTCTGCGCGAACAGCACCGCCGCTTCGAACACCTCGTTCTGCGTGTACGCGGCGGCCTCCATGTGACCCTCCTTCACCAGCAGCGAGAGCGACGGCGCGTCACCGTGGTAACGGAGCCCGCCGGCATGCACCGGAGCCGGGACGAAGTCGTGCCCCAGCGTGTACATGGGAAGCAGCGGTGTGAGCTGCGCGGTGTCTCCGAAGTCGTAGGCGAACCGGCCCTTCGTGAGCGTCGGGCAGGCCGCGGGCTCGGTGGCGAGGAAGCGCATCCCGGGTGTTTCCCCGCGGAGCTTGCTCGCCATGAACGGGTAGGCGAGACCGCCGTAGTTCGACCCACCACCGACACACCCGACCACGACGTCGGGCCGCTCGCCGGAGAGCTCCATCTGCTTCTGCGCCTCGAGCCCGATGACGCTCTGATGCAGGAGCACGTGGTTCAGGCAGGACCCGATGGAGTAGTTCGTGTCCGCGTTGGTAGCGGCGATCTCGATCGCCTCGCTGATCGCGATACCGAGCGATCCGGTGGAGTCCGGGTGCTCCCCGAGGATCCTCTTGCCGGCCGCCGTGGTCGGGGATGGAGACGGTCGCACCTCTGCGCCGAACGTCTCCATGAAGATCCGGCGGTAGGGCTTCTGCTCGAACGAGGCCTTCACCATGAAGACCAGGCACTCGAGGCCGAAGAAGTTGCAGGCCATCGCGAGCGAGGAGCCCCACTGGCCGGCACCGGTCTCGGTCGACATGCGCCGGACGCCCGCCTGCTTGTTGTAGTAGGCCTGCGCGATCGCGGTGTTCGGCTTGTGGGATCCGGCGGGCGAGACACCTTCGTACTTGAAGTAGATGTGCGCGGGCGTCTGCAGCCGCTGCTCGAGTCTGATCGCCCGGTGCAGCGGGGTGGGCCGCCAGAGCCGGTAGGCGTCCAGAACCGGTCCCGGGATATCGATCCACGGCTCGCTCGAGACCTCTTGCAGGATGAGCGCCTCAGGGAACAGCGGTGCGAGCAGGTCGGGCGTCACCGGCTCGCCGGTGCCGGGGTGCAGCGGCGGGAGCGGCTGAATCCCTGCGCCCACCATGTCGGGAACGATGTTGAACCATGCCTCGGGAATCTGGTCGGGAGCGAGATCGAATCTGCTCCGCTCGGTCATCGTGGGCCCTCCTTCAGGGAAGTGGACCGCGAGCGTACCGGCTGGAGCGGGTCCCGCGCCACCCGAGAGGCTCAACCCGGATGGTCGAGGCTCGCCACGTGCCACTTCCTCGGCGCGATCAGCGCGTCGGCCTCGGCCGGCCCCCAGGTTCCAGGGTCGTAGGGCACGATCGGCGACGGTCGCCGCAAGACGTCGTCGAGCACCTCCCAGGCGCGTTCGACAGCGTCCTCCCGTAGGAACAGGGTGTGGTCGCCCTCGAGCGCCTCGAGCAGCAACAGTTCGTAGGCGTCCACGATCTCGGCCCGGAACTCGCGCTCGTAGTCGAAGTCCATCGTGACCCGACCGAGCTCGAGTCCTGGGCCCGGTCGCTTCGCGTTGAGCGCCAGCGTCACACCCTCGTTGGGCTGGATGCGGATCGTGAGGTGGTCCCGCTTCGGCAGGTCGAGGTCCGTGCCCCGGAACACGTTGAACGGCACCTTCCGGAACTTGAGCGTGACCTCGCTGGCTTTCCGTGCGAGCCGTTTGCCCGTCCGCAAGAAGAACGGCACGCCTGCCCACCGCCAGTTGTCGACCTCGAGCTCGAGCGCGGCGTACGTCTCGACGGTGGACTCGTCCGAGACGCCGGGCTCGCTTCGATACCCGCGGTACTGGCCGCGGACGGTGCGGGCGGGATCGCAGACCATCGTGGCTCGGAGCACCTTCACGGTCTCGTCGCGGAGTCGGTCGGGCTCGAACGAGACGGGCGGTTCCATCGCAAGGAAGGTCATCATCTGGAACAGGTGGGTGCTCACCATGTCCCGGATCGCCCCCGTCTGCTCGTAGAAGGCCCCCCGATTCTCGATCCCGATGTCCTCGGCAACCGTGATCTGCACGTGGTCGATGTACCTGCGGTTCCAGATCGGCTCGAACATGCCGTTGGCGAAGCGAAGAACGAGCACGTTCTGTACGGTCTCCTTGCCGAGGTAATGGTCGATCCGAAAGACCTGGGACTCGTCGAAGACCTCGTGGATGGTGTCGTTTAGCTCACGGGCCGTGCGGACGTCGCGGCCGAACGGCTTCTCGAACACGATCTTCGCCGAGTGTTGGAGGTTCGCGTCCGCGATCCGGTGAACGATGTCCGGATACGCCGCCGGCGGGGTCGCGGCGTAGAAGAAGCGTCCGCCGGCAGTCCCCCGGCGCCTGTCGATCGACTCCAGGTGCTTCACGAGGTGGTTCATGGCGCCCTCGTCGGAGAACTCGCCCGGCAAGTACGACAGGTGATCGGCGAAGTCCCGCCACACCTCCCCGGTCGGCTCTCGACGACCGAAGCGCTCGACGGCGTCTCGGGCCTGAGCGCGGAACTCCCGGTCGGAGAGCTCCGTGCGCGAGTAGCCGACGATCGCAAATCCCTTCGGCAGCAGGCCCTCGAGGAAAAGGTGGTAGAAGGCCGGGATCAACTTGCGCTTGGTGAGATCGCCCGAGGCGCCGAAGATGACGACGGCCTGGGGCGGCAGGTCGTGGAGGCTCACGAGCCCCCCTCCGTCCGGACGGCGTGCCCGCCGAACTCGTTTCGGAGCGCGGCGATCACCTTGGCCGCGAAGGACTCCTCTCGGCGCGAGGCAAACCGCGCGAACAGCGACAGCGCGATCGCCGGTGCGGGGACGTCCTGCTCGATCGCCGCCTGCACCGTCCACCGACCCTCACCCGAGTCCTCCACGTAGCCGCGCACCCGCTCCAGGCCCGGGTCCTTCGCGAGCGCATCGTGAAGGAGCTCCAGCAGCCAGGACCGGACCACGCTGCCGTAGCGCCAGATCGAGGCGATCCGCGCGAGGTCGAAGTCGAACTCCGAGCGCTCCAGGATCTCGAAGCCCTCGCCGTACGCCTCGAGGAGCCCGTACTCGATGCCGTTGTGGACCATCTTCGAAAAGTGCCCGGCGCCTGTCCGACCCACGTGGGCGTAGCCCCCTTCGGGCGCGAGCGCCTGGAAGGCGGGCTCCGCGAGCCGGACCGCCTCCTCGTCGCCGCCCACCATCAGGCAGTACCCGTTCTCCAGCCCCCATACGCCGCCGCTCGTGCCGCAGTCGACGAACCGGATCCCCAAGGCGGAGAGAGCCTGCGCCCTGCGGATCGAGTCGCGGTAGAAGGAGTTCCCACCGTCGACGATGAGGTCGCCCGCCGACAGCAGCCCGCCGAGCTCGGCGACCGTGCGCTCGGTCACCTCGCCCGCCGGGACCATGAGCCAGACCACGCGCGGCGCAGGGAGCCGGCCCACGAGATCGGCGAGCGACGCGGCGCCCTCGGCCCCGGCCCCCGCGACCCGTGCGACGGCTTCGGGCGAGGGATCGAAGGCGGCCACCTGATGACCCTGACGGATGAGCCGGAGCGTCATGTTGCCGCCCATCCGGCCCAGCCCGACCATCCCGAGCTTCATCCCTGACCTCCGATCTCGAGCTTGACCTCGACCCACCCGTCTCGCACGCGGACCGGGTAGACCGGCACCGGATCCCGCGCCGGGCCCTCCACGGGCTCGCCGTCGCGGAGAGCGAACGCGCTCCCGTGACACGGGCACACAACCGTGTCCGCCACCTCATCGAGCTCGCCCTCGGAAAGCGAGCATCCCTCGTGTGTACATTCGTCGCCGAATGCGAACAGCTCGTTCTCGATGTGCGCCACGGCCACCCGCCCGGTCACCAGCTCGAAGAGCCGGATCTCGCCGTCGGGGACCTCGGCCAGCCCACCGATTCGAACGAACCCGTCCTGCTCGCTGATGGCTCTACCGTCCCTTCTGCAGATCGGCCCCGGGGAGAGCTTCGCCAGCTCGTCCCTCCCTCGGCACCCGCCGAAGCGCCGACCACCCCCGCTGCAGCACCGTGACCCCTCCCAGCAGGACGAGAACCAGGAGCATCGGCAGCAGGGCCCCGGAGACCGTGAGCCCGATCATCATCGCCACATAGCGCTCGAGCCGCTGGAAGAACCCCTCGGTGAGCGAGACCCCCGCGGCCTCCGCCTCGGCGCGGACGTGGCTCACGAACAGCGCCGTTACGAGCGTGACGAGCGCGAGTGCCGCCGTCAGCCGATGCTCCTGCTGCGCCTCGGACCAGAACAGGCAGGCGAACAGGACGGTGTCGGAGATCCGATCCAGCACGGAGTCCAGGAACGCCCCGGAGCGCCGGTCCTCCCCCCGGAGCCTGGCAACCGCGCCGTCGAAGATGTCGAACAGTCCGGCCGGGATCAGCAGGGCTCCCGGAAGGAACCGTCGCCCGGTGATCAGCAGCCAACCCACGACCACGTTGGTCGCGAGCGATGCCAGCGTGAGCTGCCAGGGACGCACTCCCACCCGGTAGAGGCCGGCCAGGCCGATCCGGTAGGGCCAGGTGAAGAGGAAGCGCATCGCGGGCCCGAAGACGCCCTTGGTCTTGCGGGGCGCAGGCATGTCGCGAACGCGCGGACGGCCCTCGCGCGCTCGGTCCCCTCGCGTCGTTGCCGGATCCCCTGGCTGACCGGTCATCGTCGACCGCAGGCTATCGCCGCCTTCAAGCCGGCGCGACCGCGCCTCAGCCGGCGAACGGCTCGAAGCGAGCGACCACGTAGCGGAAGATCCCCCCCGGCGCCTCGTACGAGACCTCGGCCCCCTCCCGGGCGCCGAGCAGGGCCCGCCCGAGCGGGGAGGTCGTGGTGACCGTCCGAACGCCCGGGGCCCGCTCCTCGGCCGACTCGGCCAGCAGGTACGTCTCGTCCTCGGGGTCGGCCTCGTCGAGCGGTCGGATCGTGACGAGCATCCCGGGGCCGACGACCTCGGAGGCCGCGGGGGCCTCGACGATCTCGGGATCCCTGAGGATCCTCTCCAGGTACCGGATGCGCGATTCCATCAGCGCCTGCTCGTTCTTGGCCGCGTCGTATTCGGCGTTCTCGCTGATGTCGCCGTGCTCCCGCGCAGCCTTGAGGCGGGCGGCGATGTGGCTCCGGCCGGTCGTGACGAGCTCGTCCAGCTCGCTCTTCAGCCGGCGGTAGGCGTCCAGGGTGAGCGTGGCGGTCGGCTCCTGCCCCGGCTTGCGGGGCGGTCGCGAGGCGAGCTCCTCAGGTAGGTCCATCAGGATGCCGAATGTAACCAACGAAGAACCTCGCGCCAAAGCGAGGGATAGACTCGAGCAAGCCCTTCGGGGCGCCTCGGGGAGGGGGTCGTCATGAGCAGATCCACGCGCCGAAGGGCCCTGGTCCTGTCCGCCGCCCTCACGACGTTGTCCCTCGCGTCGGGGACTGCGCATGCCCAGAGCGCCTCGCCCGCCGGGCCGAGCCCGGTCGAGCGGGCGGTCACCCTTGCGAGCCCGGCCGTCGTGTTCGTCGACACGTCGGTCAAGATCCACGTCCGCCTCATCTATCAGAACCCGAACGCCGTCTCGGGACTCGGGTCGCTGTCCAGGACGTATGCGTTCGACTACGCGACCGGCAGCGGTTTCGTGGTGAACCCCAGCGGCGTCATCGTGACGGCCAGCCACGTCGTCGAGCCCGATGAGCAGAGCATGCGGAACTACGCGGCCAACCGGCTCGTGCTCGAGGGCTATGGGTACCGGTACCCGAGCGCGAACAGCAGCCCGTTCGACCAGTACACGCTGCCCGTCGGATACCAGAACCAGCTCCTGCAGCAGTGCTACCGCGAGGTCGCCTGCACCTTCGCGATCACTCCGGTCGAGACCGTCTACTCGGCGGTGGACGTAGCGCAGACCCAGCTCCCGAAGGGGGCGCCGGCGCGGGTCCTTACGTCGACCGGGTTCGAGAACACCGACGTTGCGATCCTGCAGGTGAACGGCTCGAACATGCCGACCGTGCAACTTGCCGACACCGCGACCGATCTCGCAACAGGGGACGAGGTCGTCGCGCTCGGCTTCCCGGGCACCTCCCGGGATGCCCTGCAGACCGGCGTCACCCAGCCCAACAAGGTCTTCGGCCGCGTGAGCAACATCCGGCCGCAGGGAACGAGCAACCTGATAGAGGTCGACGCCAACATCGAGCCGGGCATGAGTGGCGGGCCGGTGATCGACGCCGCCGGCAACGTCGTGGGCCTGATCTCCTTCTCCCTCGTGCAGTCCTCTGGGGAGTCCGGGGCGAAGTACCTGCGCACGGTCGACGACATCAAGGCCGCGCTCGCGGACGCCGGGGTGTCGGTCGCGGCCGGTCCGGCCGACGAAGCGTTCGGGAGGGCGATGGAGCTGTTTTGGGGCAACCACTTCTCGGCCGCGGTCCCGGCGCTCGAGAAGGTGCTCGAGATCTACCCGGGCCAACCGCTTGCCACCCAATACCTCGCCGACGCTCAAGCCAAGGCCGGCACCGCGGAAGACGTTCCCCTCGCCGAGGCATCGCCGCAGGGCGGCGGAGGAGGCTTCCCGATGTGGGCGATCGCGGCGGCGGCGATCGGCGTGATCGTCGCGATCTTGGCGGTCGTGCTGGCCACCCGCCGGAAGAGGCCGTCGCCCGTTGCGGCAGCCGCCCCGATGGGGCCTTCGGTCGCCGCGGTCGGGACTCCGACACCGTCACAGGAGGTCGCGCGGGTAGGGTTCCAGCCGCCGCCCGCCGCGACGCCGCCGACGGCTGCCGCTCCGCCCTCGTCGATCACCCCGCCTCCCCCCACCGCGTCTTCGGTCGCTCCGCCCGCACCACCCGCCCCGGCTCCGCCGACGGCCCCGGAGCGGCACCCGGTCGAGGTGGGCGGAGGGCCGAAGTTCTGCGCGAGCTGCGGCCACGCGCTCGAACCGCGTGCGCGCTTTTGCCCGAACTGCGGCACGCAGGTGGGCACCTAGGCACCGCTCTCAACGCTCGACACGCGCGAAGGGCTAGGCCTCCGAGAAGTACACGTTCTTGACCTCCGTGTAGAGGTTCACCGCGTGCATCCCCATCTCGCGCCCGATCCCGCTCTGCTTGAACCCGCCGAACGGCGCCTCTGTGTGGACGCTGTGCGCCGAGTTCACCGACAAGACGCCGGTGCGAATCCCCTTGGCCACACGGATCGCCCGGCCGAGGTCGCGGGTCCAGATCGAGCCCGACAGTCCGTAGGGCGTGTCGTTCGCCAGCCGGATCGCCTCCTCCTCGGTATCGAACGGCATCACGCACGCCACCGGGCCGAAGATCTCCTCACGCGCGACCCGCCACGAGTTGTCCACGTCGGCGAGGATCGTCGGTCGCAGGTAGAACCCACCGGGCGGATCAGCTGGAATCTCGCCCCCGGTGACCAGCCGCGCCCCCTCCTCGATCCCGAGCTCGATGTAGTCGAGCGAGGTTTGGCGCTGCGACGCTGAGATCATCGGGCCGAGCTCCGTCGTCTCATCGAGCGGCCACCCGACCCGGAGCTCCGAGGTGCGCTTGGCCATGCGTTCCACGAACTCGTCGTAGATCGGGCGCTGGACGAACATCCGCGAGCGAGACGTGCAGTCCTGGCCCGTGTTATCGAAGATCGACCACATCGACCGCTCGACGCAGACGTCGAGGTCGGCGTCGGCGAAGACGACGTTGGCGGACTTGCCGCCGAGCTCGAGCGAGACCCGCGTGATGTTGTCGGCGCACAGCTTCATGATCTGAGCTCCC
>Ga0070741_10009994_pt1 | contig 18121 bp, 18 predicted proteins | sample Coa_R1_4_FD_66440 | JGI IMG/M metagenome (GOLD analysis project Ga0070741, IMG submission 66440) | Surface soil microbial communities from Centralia Pennsylvania, which are recovering from an underground coalmine fire - Coalmine... | ecosystem: Environmental > Terrestrial > Soil > Unclassified ...
CAACGTCCACGGCGACGGCACCGCCACCGCCACCTCCCCGGACGGGACCATCGTCCGCGGACCCCCGCCCCAGCCCGGGTAACAACCAGCAGGACAAGCAGACCAGCACCGGACCACCGCAGGCCACGAAAGGCCGCGCGGCGGCCCGGTGCTGCCATTTGCGGCCGCGGAAGGTTCACCAGGCGATGGGTGATCGTCACCAAGCCCAGAGCGCTCGCGGTTGTTCAGCACGACTCAGCCGTCAGGCGTATCGGCGGCGCGGCTTGCCGATCCCGGGCGCGCCGGCGGACGTCCGGCCGGGGCGGGCCCGGACGTCCGGCCGGGGCGGGCCCGGAAAACCGGTAGGTGGAGCCGGACGCGAGTCGGATACTTGCCGGGTGACCGGTGAGCTACGTGGCGGTCAAGGTGAGCCCGCGCTGTCTGTCGCGGGTGCCCGTGCGCTGCTGGGGCGGGCAGGCGTGCGCTCGGGGGAGGTGCGGGTCAGCCTGGTCAAGCGGCACAATCACGTCTGGCGCATCGGCACGCCTGGCGGCGCGTACTTCGTCAAGGCCTGGACCAAGGACTGGTATGACTGGGCCGACACGCTGACGACGGGCGCGCTGAACGCCGACCATGAGGCCGCCGCATACCAGCTCCTGACCGCCCGCGGCCTGGCGGTACCCGACGTCGTGGCCGTCGACCAGACCGCCGGCAACCCGCTGGGCCGACCGCTGCTGATAACCCGGGAGCTGGAGGGATCGCCGTTCCCTGAGGCGCTGGCGCGGGCCGGCGAAGCCGACGAGCGCGACGCCCTGGTGCGGGCCGTGGGGGCCTACCAGGCACGCATGCACGGCATCGTGATGGCGGCGCCGGGCTACTTCGGGCGCCAGGGACCGTTCGGGGGCGACTGGGAGCACGGCCACCAGTCCGCCCGGGCGTATTACCGCGCCATGGAGATCTGGTGGCGTTCGGATGAGGAGGCAGGCACGGACCCAGCGCTGGTGGCGGCGGCACGCACCTACGCGGGCAGGATGCGGCCGCGCGTGGAGGCCGCGTTCGTGCCGCCGAGGTTCACTCAGGCCAACTGCCACGCGGTGCAATTCTTCGCCGCGCGCACACCGGAGGGCTGGGCGGTGACCGGGGTCGTCGACATGGAGGTCGCGCTCGGCGGCTGGCCGCTGCTGGACGTGGCGGGCATCGCGTGGGACCTGAGCCACCCCAGGTTCGGCGGCTACCGCTGGTGGCGGCCCTGGTTCGAGGGCTACGGCGAGCCGGACATCGACCTGTTCCGGCTAGTCCTCATCACCACGGGCTCGGGCGCGGCCGGGCGCGGCACCACGCTGCGGCGCCTGCTGGCCAGCGATACCTGGGAGGAACTGCTCGACATCTCGGCACTGCATCCCGGATGAAGCGCGCACAGCGCGCACGATCCGAGTCTTCATATCGAAGTACCCCGAAACGTCGGTACTCTGGGGCGATGACGGAACCGGGGTTCGCGACGGACGCGGAGGTGGCCGAGGCGCTGCGCGCGCTGGCCAACCCGATCCGCCTGCGGCTGCTGCAGTGGCTGCGCGAGCCCGAGCGTCATTTCCCGCTTGACGGAGCGATCGCCGACCCCGTCGAGGTCGGCGTGTGCGTGAGCCACATCCAGGCGAAAACCGGGCTGGCCCAGTCCACCGTGTCGGCATACATGGCCGAGCTACAGCGCGCCGGTCTGGTACGGGCGACCCGCGTGGGCAAGTGGACCCACTACAAACGCGACGAGCAGCGCATCGCCCGGCTCGTCGCGACGCTCGGGCAGACACTCTAAGGATTCGCCACGGCCACCATTTCCGGCTGACCGCCGGCAAGGAGCAGGGCGCCTGCAGGGCGAGGAATGCCGCCCGCGTGGTTCACGTTGATGCGCTGGTGAAGAAGATTGGTTTCTTGTCGTTCGGCCACTGGTCGTCCTCCCCGGACTCCCGGACGCGGTCAGCATCGGATGCGTTGCTGCAGTCGATCGACCTAGCCGTCGCCGCCGAAGAGCTGGGCGCCGACGGCGCCTACTTCCGCGTGCACCATTACGCGAGGCAGCTGGGTTCTCCGTTCCCGCTGCTGGCGGCGGTTGGTGCGCGCACCAGCAGGATCGAGATCGGTACGGCCGTCATCGACATGCGCTATGAGAACCCGCTCTACATGGCCGAGGACGCGGGCGCGGCCGATCTCATCTCCGGCGGCCGCCTCCAGCTGGGGATCAGCCGCGGTTCGCCGGAGCAGGTGATCGACGGCTGGCGGTACTTCGGCTATCAGCCGCAAGAGGGTCAGACCGATGCGGACATGGCCCGCGGGCACGCCCAGGTGCTGCTCGACGTACTGCGCGGCGAGGGCTTCGCACAACCCAATCCCCGCCCGATGTTTCCGAACCCACCCGGCCTGCTGCGCGTCGAGCCGCACTCAGCAGGGTTGCGTGACCGCATCTGGTGGGGGGCGGCATCGCAGCGGACCGCCGCGTGGGCGGCCGATCTGGGCATGAACCTGCAGAGCTCGACGCTGATCAGCAACGAATCGGACAAGCCCTTCCACCTGCAGCAGGCCGAGCAGATCCAGGCATTCCGCGACGCGTGGCGGCAGGCCGGCCACGAGCGGGAGCCAAGGATCTCGGTCAGCCGGAGCATCTTCGCGCTCGTCGATGACCGGGACCGGGCATACTTCGGCCGCCGGAACCAGGACAGCGACCAGATCGGGTTCATAGACGCGCAGACCGAGGCGATCTTCGGCCGCACCTACGCCGCCGAACCACCTGAGCTTATCCAGCAGCTCAAGGAGGACGAAGCGATCGCGGCCGCCGACACGCTGCTGCTCACCGTGCCCAATCAGCTCGGCGTCGACTACAACGCCCACGTCATCGGCAGCATCCTCACCCACGTGGCGCCCGCACTCGGCTGGCGCTAGGCCGGGGGCTGGTCCCCGGGAAGCAGCGGCCGCATGAAGGTCCGTTCGTAACGGAGCACGCAGCCGCTGTCGTCCCTGATGCGGTCCGCCTCGATGAAATCCGGGTGCACGCCGAACAGCGCGCGGTACTGCTCATAGGCACTCAGGCTCGGGAAGCTGAACAGCGCCAGGGCCTTGTCGCTGGCCCCCTCGGCCGGAAGGAAGTAGCCGTGATGCATGCCGCCGTGTGCATCGACTAGCTCCATCCACCGGCGGCCGAAGCGTTCGAAGGCGTCGATCTTCTCGGGAACGATGACGTACTCCACCACGCAAGTGATCATGCTTCAGACTAGCGGCGCACGCTTTGCGCGCGACGAAATGTTTTGCGCGGAACGCGCGGGGTGCGGCCTGCTAGTCTTCTGCCAGTTCGGGTCAGAATTCGGCGAGGGGGAGAAATGCGGAAAAGCAGCACATTCGGCATGATCGGGCTGGCGGGGCTGGCCATGGCGCTCGGCCTCACGATGACCTCTGGCGCGGCTGCGCAGGCCGCGACGTACCGAATGCACATTTATGAAATCTGGTACAACTCACCGGGCCCGGACCACGGCGGCGACGCGAGCCTGAACCACGAGTGGGTGAAGCTGCACAACACGTCGTCCGCCAGCATTAACCTGGCCCACTGGACGCTCCGCGACAAGGCCGGACACGTATTCGTGTTCGGCCAATACACAATCAAACCACACGGATACGTGACAATTCACACCGGCCACGGCGCCAGCACGCAGACCGACCGGTACTGGAACCATTCCTGGTACATCTGGAACAACACCGGGGACACGGCGATCCTGCGGAACCAGGACGGCACCACGATCGGTACCTGCACTTATCACGGCACCAGCCAGGGATACGTGTTCTGCTGAGGCACCGGCCCGTAACCCGGAATCGGCCGTCAGTCGAGGCAGAACTCGTTGCCCTCGATGTCCTGCATCACGATGCACGACTCGTTCTCCTCGTCGGCAGGAAGTAGCCGGACGCGTACCGCACCGAGCGCGACCAGCCGGGCGCATTCGGCCTCAAGTGTCGCCAGGCGCCCGTCGCCTACCAGCCCGGTGCCGGCCCGCACGTCAAGATGCACCCGGTTCTTGACAACCTTGCCTTCGGGAACGCGCTGGAAGAACAGTCGCGGACCCACCCCGGTGGGATCAGCGCACGCGAACCAGGAATCCTGCTCCTCGGGCGGCAGCGAGCGAGTGTAGTCGTCCCACGTGGCGAACCCCTCCGGTGACGGCGGTACGACGTACCCCAGCACCTCGCACCAGAAGCGGGCGAGGCGCTCAGGTGCCGCGCAGTCGAAGGTGACCTGGACCTGCCTGACCGATGCCATCGGTCAACCATAGCGGGGTGTCTTGCGCCGTCTTCACGGGCCCCGTTCCCGGTTGATCGCGGCAGAGTACGATGACTCGGCGGATAGTGCCAGGACCCGATCAGGGAGGCGGTCCGCGGCGTGGACGGGCGGATTAGACAGGCCGAACGGCTGGCGGAGTCCACGCGGCTGCGCCGCGAGACCGGGCAGCTGCCGGGAGCCGCCGCGAACCTACCGCTCACTGGCAGTTGACCTGGTTGAAGGCGCAGGCCAGCGGGATCGTCCTGGGTCCGAGCGCGGTGAAGAAGACACGCAGCGTCCCGCCGTCCGCCGGAACGACCTCGGTGCTGGTGGCGGGCTGCATCAGCAGGATGCCGTTGCTGTCGAAACCGGACGCGTTCTGAACCGCCGTCACCTCGTCGCCTTCGAGCGCGACGACGATCTGCCAGCCCGCCAGCGGCCGCCGGCCATTGTTGACGACATCGACCTCGCCCTGGAACCTCGCGCCCGACACGCTGTCGACGAAGTACCTGACCACCACCGTCGGGATGTTGTTTCGCGGCCTGGGTGACGACCGTGGTGGTGACGACCGTGGTGGTGACGACCGTGGTGGTGACGACCGTGGTGGTGACGACTGTGGTGACGGGTGCGCGGTGGGCCGTGCCGCCGACGCCGACGACGGCACGTGCTCCTTGGCGGATTGCCCCGGCGCGGGCTGCCCGGCCGCCGTCGTGGCCGGCCGTCGCGACGGACGCCGTTTGCCGGCGGCGGCCGGGTCGCTTGGGCTGCTGGTCGCCGCCGGCGCGGGCACCATGGCAGGCAGCGGCACCAGGCTCTTCGCCGAACCCGTGCTCCCCCCGGAGCCGGAGCCGGAGCCGGAGCCGAAGCCAGAACCGGACCCGGCGATCCCCCACAGCGCGAATCCGCCAAGCACGGCGGCCGCGACAATCCAGGCCAGGACGGGTTGCCTGATCCGCGCGAGCCGGTGCCGCCAGCCTCGCGGCTGCCGCCAGTCCGCACGCTCAGGGAAAGCGATAGGGACAGCAATGTGGATTGTTTCCTCTGGCCCGTCTGTCATGACCGCTCGGGTTTACGCGCGCGCGTGACCACTCTGCTCTCTCCCGCCAGGTCGGGCACATGGTTGCGTTCATCAGTACACGTATCATCGGCGTGCGCACTCGTGGCCGCGTCAGCGCGCCACATAAGAAGATCGTTACTCTTCGAGGAGGCCTGTCGCGACGAACGCGCGGTGGTAGATCTCGCGGATGACCTGCTGCTTGCGGGCGTTGTACTGCATGACGTGCTCGCCGCGGGCGTTGGCGTCGGATGCGGCCTGGTGTTTGACGGCGGCGTAGCGTTCACGCTCGTCGGGGTTACCGCGCAGCCAGTCGCGGAAGATCCGGTGCCGCACCGTCTCGGGGCTGTCGAACCCGAAGACATGGAGGTTGCCGCGCGGCTCCTCAGCCCGCATCGCCCGATGGCCGTACCACCAGGGCTCGCGGATCACCAGCCGGAACCCGATCGCCTCGAGCGCCGGCACGTAGTCCTGTTCCCGGCCGGGATCGGCCACGGTCAGGTCGATGTCGATGATGGGCTTGGCCGGCAGGCCCGGAACCGAGGTGGAGCCGACGTGGTCGAGCTGGAGCGCCCGCCAGCCCAGGGCCCCCCGGATCCGGCAGGCCAGGTCGTCATACACGAGGGGCCATCCGGGGTCGGGCGACGTCACCTCGATTCCGGTGGCCGGCACCACGCCGGGCAGGAACGCACTGGCTCCCGCGGGCGGCGGGGAGTCGTCGAACGTCACGATCTCGGTGCGGCTGGGCATCAGCGCATTTTAAGGCACGCACCGTGGCACGATCAGGTCATGCGATTCGCTGCCCACGTGACCGCCGGGCCGAAGGGCCGCGCGGCCGTCGCGATCCCGTTTGACCCGGACGAGGTGTGGGGCGCCAAGGCCGAGCACCGCGTCGGCGGCCAGATCAACGGCAAGCGCGTCCGCGGGTCGATCGTCCCCGGCGCGGACGGGTGGGCGTTCATCCTGACCCCGATGTGGCAGCGCGACGCGGGCATAGCGGTCGGCGACGACGTCACCGCCGAGCTGGACCCGGAAGGTCCCCAGCGCCAGGACCTGGCGGACGACTTCGCCGCCGCGCTCGCCGCGAACCCGGCCGCGGCGAGCTTCTGGGACACGCTCGCCCAGTTCTACCGCAAGGCCTACTTGCGCTGGATCAACGCCACGACCCGGCGGCCAGAGCTGCGCCCGGCGCGCATCGACGAGGTGGTCGCCTTGCTCGCGTCCGGGGTCAAGGAACGCCCGCGCCCCTGACCCCGCGGGTCCTGATCCTGCGGGTCCTGACCCCGCGGGCCCTGACCCCGCGGCAGGGCGAAGCACAACGCGGCGGCCAGCACGAGCAGCACCACAGGCACGGCCAGCGTCGGTCGCATCGCGGCGATGTACCCGTGGTCGAACACGTCGGAGATCAGCCGCCGCACCACGGGCACCGCGGCAGCGGGTGTGCCGTGCGGGACCGCCGCCACCTGCTGCCCGCGCCCCACCTGAAGCCCGCCCCGGGTGGCGGAAGCAAATCCCGACACGAACGGCCCCCGCGCGGCAACCGGAAGCACCCGCGCGTCCGCGACAGCACGCGCGTGCATCGCGGCGCTCAACTGGGCCGCCAGCACCGCACCCACAACCGAACCGCCCAGCGTGGAGCCGAACTGCCTGCCGGTGTTCAGCACCCCCGACGCCGCGCCCACCAGGGCAGGCGGCGCACTGCGCAACGCCATCGTCGCGAGCGGCGCGAAGATCGCGCCCATGCCGAGCCCGGCCACGAGCAGCACCGGCGCGAACGTCAGCGACGTCGCGTGCACCGAGGCCACCAGCGCGACTCCGGCGATGCCCACCGCGTACACGAAAACCCCGGTCATCAGCACGAACTTGCCGCCGAAGCGGTCGGTCAGCCGCCCCGCGAACGGCGCGAGCACGGTCAGCGCGATCGTGAGCGGCAGCCCGGTCAGGCCGGAGTGCACGGGCGTGAACCCCAGCACCGACTGAAGGTTGATCGAGTTCACCAGCAGCATGGACTGCAGCGCGAACTGCACCACGACATTAAGAACGACCATTATTCCGAACGTCCGGTCCCGGAACAGCCCGAGCGGGACCAGTGGCTCGCGATGGCGGCGTTCCCAGGCGACGAACGCGACGAGCAGCAACGCGCCGGCGGCGAGGATGGCGCCGATGCTGACCGGCCCGGCCACCGTCCCCCAGTTGTACCGCTGGCCCTCGATCAGCCCGTACACCAATGCGGCCAGGCCCGCGGTGGACAGCAGCACGCCCGGCAGGTCCAGGCTGTGCCGCCCGCCGGTGCGCGCCTCCGGCACCAGGCGCAGCGCCAGCACGATCCCGGCCGCCGCGATCGGCAGGTTGATGTAGAAGACCCAGCGCCACGTCAGGTACGTGGTCAGCACCCCGCCCAGCACCGGACCGCTCACCGCGGCCAGTCCCACCATGGACGAGAACACGCCGAACGCGGCCCCCATCCGCTCCCGCGGGAAGACATCCTGGATGATCACCATCGGCTGCGGTGCCAGCGCCGCCGCACCCAGGCCCTGAAGCACCCGGGCCGCGATCAGCTCGGCGGGGTTCTGCGCCGCGCCGCACAGCGCCGAGGCCAGCGCGAACAGGGCAAGCCCGAACACGAACATGCGGCGCCGGCCGAACATGTCGCCCAGCCTGCTCGCCAGGATCAGCAACGCGCAGAACACCAGCAGGTAGCCGTTGACCACCCACAGCGCCTGATCCAGCGAGGCGTGCAGATCCGTGATCAGGCTCGGCAGCGCCACGTTCACGATTGTCATGTCCAGCAGCACGGCGAACGTGCCGGTGCACAGCACGATCAGGACCAGCCACGGCCGCGTAGTTAGTCTGTTCACGAGACTCACCGTGCCACGGGCCAGTAAGTCTTGTCAAGATACTTACTGTCCCTTACGCTGGCCGTATGCGCTTGACCAGCCTGTCGGACCTGAACTGCTCAATCGCCAGGACGCTCGACGTCGTCGGCGAGTGGTGGACGCTGCTGATCATCCGCGATGCCTTCCGCGGCACCCGGCGGTTCGACGAGTTCCAGGAGAACCTGGGCATGGCGCGCAGCGTGCTCACCGCCCGGCTGCGCAAGCTGACCGACGAGGGCGTGCTGTCCCGGACCGAGTACTCGGCACACCCGCCGCGCTATGAGTACCGGCTGACCGAGAAGGGCCGTGCGCTGTTCCCGGTCATCGCCGCGCTCATGCAGTGGGGTGACACGTGGGCGCAGGGCCCCGGCGGGCCGCCCACCGTGATCGTGCACGACACCTGCGGTCAGGTCATCGCGCCGATCCTGACCTGCCCGCACTGCCGCGGCGACGTCACCACCGCGAACACGCACAGCGAGCCGGGCCCCGGCGCGATCCAGAAAGCAACCGCCAAAGCCAGCTAGAGCTGGAACGATCCGGTCAGCGGCAGGCCGGACAACGCCGAGGAGTCACCGACCCAGACCTGGTAGCCGCCCGGCGCGGCGGTCCAGCCGTTGTTCCAGTACGCGAGGTCCTGCGCGGTGAGCTGGAACGTGACGACCGTGCTCTGGCCCGGGTTCAGCTGGACCCGCTGGAAGCCGCGGAGCTGGCGGGCGGGCTCGCCGGCGGATGCGGGGTCGCCGAGGTAGAGCTGGGCGACCTCGGCGCCCGCGCGCGAGCCGGTGTTGGTGACCGTGGCCTTGACCGTCGCCACCACCTGGCCCGGGTGGCCGCTGGGGTCGGCGCTCCCGGCCACTGTCTGCACGGACAGGCCGCTGAACCCGAACGTGGTGTACGACAAGCCGAACCCGAACGGAAACATCGGGGTCAGGCCGTGCGCGTCGTACCACTTGTAGCCGATGTCCAGGCCCTCGGAGTAGTTGACGCTCCCGCCGTTGCCGGGGAACCGGGACGAGTCCGCGCTCAGCGGCTGGCTGGCGGTGGCCGGGAACGTGACCGGCAGCTTGCCGCCCGGGTTCGCGTCGCCGAACAGCACCGCGGAGATCGCCGAACCGTCCTGCTGACCGGGGTACCAGGCCTCTAGCACGCCCGCCACGTTGTTCAGCCACGGCATCAGCACCGGTCCCCCGGTGTTCAGCACCACGATCGTGTTCGGGTTGGCGGCGGCGACCGCGGCGATCAGCTGGTCGTCGACGCCGGACAGGCTAAGGTTCGGCTGGTCGAAGCCCTCCGACTCGAACGTGCCGGCGAACACGACCGCCGCCTGCGCGGACTTCGCCGCGGCCGCGGCGGCGGCCACCGACGGTGGCGTCGAGCCCGGTGGCAGCCAGCCGAGCTGCGCGATCGTGCCGAGCTTCTGCTTGCCGCTGCCCTCCCAGGTCTGCGCGTAGGTCACCTTGATGCGCACCGCCTGCCCCGCGGTCAGCCCGATTCTTCCGGTCGAGGTGTGGTGCGTGATCAGGTCGGACGCGCCGTTGTTGTCGATGATCCGGGTGCCGTTGACGAGCAGCTCGCAGGACCGGTCGCAGGTCATCGAGAACTGGTAGGTGCCGGTCGTCGTCGGGTGCAGGGTTCCGGTCCACTGCTCGGACCAGACGCTGGACGGGCTGCCCGACGGCAGCGGCGAACTGGACGACGATTCCAGGTCCACGGTCGGCTCGGTCCGCTGGATCAGCGGCTTGCCGGCCAGATCCGCGTTGGCGTAGATGTCGGTGGTGATGCCGTTCCCCTCGCCCTGGTCTGGCGTCAGGTTCGCGGACGGGATGTCCGGGAACGCGTCGTACGGCCCGCTGCCCATCGAGTACGTGACCTTGACCCCGCTCCCCGCCCGGTTCTTGATCGCGCTGAGCGGGGTGACCACGTTCTTCGCGGTCACCTGTCCGCCGCCGCCGCCAGAAGACTCCGCGTAGGCGTTCGCGTCCGCGCCGATCACCGCGATCGACGACAGGCCGTGCGCGCCGAGCGGCAGCGCGCCGTTGGCGTTGCGCAGCAGCACGGTGCCCTGCTCGGCGGTGGTCTGGGCGAACCAGACGTGGCCGCCGGTCGACACGTTGCTGGACAGCGACCCGGACGGCGGGTTGTCGAACAGGCCCATCTGGAACATCGGGTACAGGATCTGCGCCGCCGCGTTGTTGATCGTGGCACGGGAGACCGACCCGCTGGCCACGGCGGCGAGCAGGCTCGAGGCGCTGAACGCGGGGGCCACCGCCTGGTCCAGGCTGGCGTTGGCCGCCTTCGCGTCCGAGGTGACCGACGGCGGGTTGTCGCTGCGGATGTCGCCCTTGAACCCGTACTGGTTGCGCAGCACGCCGAGCAGCCAGGAGTTCTCGCAGGCGCCCGTGCCGTTGATGGCCGGCATGGCGCACATCACGGCCCCGGCCTGCGCGTCCCGCACGGCCGAGCCGAATACCGACAGCTCGGTCTCCTGCGCGGCACGCGTCGACACGATCACGTTCTGCGCGTTCTGGGCCGACTCCCGGTTCGTCTCCTGGTTGTATTCGGCGTAGTGCTTGACCTCGGCGATCACGCCCTGGTTCTGGATGCCGCCGATCTCCGCGTCACCGAGCTGGGTGGTCAGGTACGGGTCCTCCCCCAGCGTCTCGTACGAGCGGCCCCACTGCGGCACCCGGTCCAGGTTCAGCGTCGGCGCCAGCCCGAAGCCGATGCCCTTGCCGCGCATCTCGCTGCCGACCACCGAGCCGTACTGGTTCAGCACCGAGCCGGAGAACGTGGCCGCCGCCGCGATCGGGGCGGGCAGCTGGGTCACGCCGGTCGCCCCCGACGCCACGCCGGCGGCGCCGTCCTGCTGCATCACGGCGGGCACGCACAGCGCGGGAATGCCGGGCACGTAGTGCTCGTAGCCGGTGTACGGGTACCCCTTCACCGGCTGCATCAAGGAGATCTCCTGCGCCAGCGACATCGCGGAAACCAGCTCGTTCACGCGCTGCTGGAGTGACACGAGAGGGTTGAGCCACGGACAGGTAGCCAGTCTCCCGGCCGAACCGCCACCCGACGGTGCGGCGACCGCGACGGCGCCGGGCACGACTGCCACCGCCACGGCGGTGACCAGCGCTGTGAGCAGGAGGCGCCTGCCGCGGTAACGCATAGTGACAACCACTCCAAACGGGTCAAGGGCCCCCCTGGCCAGGGATATCGTGCCAGATCGGTAGCAGCGAGGAAGCCTACGTTGCCTCAGTGTTATCAATCTCGCCATAAGCTGTTGGCCCGCCCGCGATTGCGGGAACGTCACCCGCATGCGACTAGTTACCCTGACCGCGGCCGCCCTGGCCGGCGTCGCGCTGACGACGCTGACGACGCTGACCGCGTGCAGCAGCATCAGCTCCAGCTCGACCGGCGCCAGCTCCGCCACGGCCGGCTCCGGCGCCACCGCGACCGCCGCATCCTGCTCGAACGCCGCCATCCAGAACGACCTGTATGCGAAGGGCGTCCTCACCGTCGCCACCGACCAGCCCGCGTACAGCCCGTGGTTCGAGAACAACCAGCCGAGCAACGGCCAGGGGTATGAGAGCGCGGTCGCGTACGCCGTGGCGCAGCAGCTGGGCTTCTCCCGTGCTCAGGTCAAGTGGGTCGCCGAGCCGTTCGACAGCTCATACGCACCCGGGCCGAAGAAGTTCGACTTCGACATCAACGAGATCTCGTTCTCGCCGCAACGCGCCCAGGCGGTCGCGTTCTCGGACAGCTACTACGACGTGCAGCAGGCACTGGTCGCGCTCAAGAACAGCCCCATCGTCACCAAGCACGACCCCGCCACACTGAAGACCTATGTCTACGGCGACCAGGTCGGCACCACCAGCCTGACGTTCATCAACAGCGAGATCCAGCCGGCCCAGACGCCGAAGGTGTATGACACGCTGAACGACGTGAAGCAGGCCCTGCTGACCAAGCAGATCACCGCCTTTGTGACGGACACGCCGACGGCGCAGTACATCTCCTCGTCGCAGATCCCCGGCTCGGTCATGGTCGCGCAGTTCCCGTCCACCGGCGAGCACTACGGCCTGCTGTTCGCCAAGAACAACCCGCTGGTGACGTGCGTCAACAAGGCACTGGCCACGCTGCGGTCGAACGGCACGCTCACCCAGCTGCAGAACAAGTACCTGCAGATCTACGTCAGTGTCCCCACCATCAAGCCCTGAGGGCAGCGCGCTGGGCGACCCTGCCGAGCGTGAGCTTGGCGGGCTGAACCTGCTCTCGGGCTCGCGGCGGTCGCGGTTGCTCGGCGATCCGGGCAGCAAGCGCGCCGTGGCGGTCTCGACCACGTCGACGATCGTGGTCATCGGCGTCCTGGTCGTGTTGTTCCTGCTGGCGCCCGGCAGCGCGAACGTACGCCACACGTTCTTCAACCCGGCGAACATGTGGCATTCGTTCATCGGTGATCCGAAGCATGGCTATTACTCGGTCGGTGCGGCGATCTGGCTCAACATCCGGATGTTCGGTGTCGCCGAGGCGTTCATCTTGATACTCGGCCTGGTCGTCGCCGTGGTCCGGCAGTCGACCAGCCCGGTGATGCTGCCGCTGCGGCTGGTCACCACCATCTACGTCGACGTGGCCCGCGGCGTGCCGCTGCTCCTGCTGATCTTCGCCATCGGGTTCGGCGCCCCCGCGCTCGGCCTGCGGGTGATCTCCACCCAGCCGGCCGTCGTCTACGGCGTCGCCGCTCTGGTGCTCTCTTACTCGGCCTACGTGTCCGAGGTGTACCGCGCCGGGATCAACTCGGTGCACCGCAGCCAGGTCGCCGCGGCGCGTTCGCTCGGCCTGTCCGAGTGGACGGCGCTGCGGTACGTCATCTTGCCGCAGGCGATCCGCAACATCATCCCGCCACTGCTCAACGACTTCATCAGCCTCCAGAAGGACACCGCGCTGGTCGCCGTGCTCGGCACCATCGAAGCCAACCGGGCCGCCGAGATCTACAGCGATACCTCGTTCAACTATTCCAGCTATGTGGTCGCCGCGATCTTGTTCCTGATCCTCACGATCCCGCTGGCGCGATTCACCGACCGGCTGATCGCGAAGGACCGCGCCCGTCGCCTGGCAGGGACCACATGACCAGTGACGTGCTCCGCATCGATGGCCTGCGGAAAGCATTTGGGGCGCAGACGATCCTGGACGGTATCACCCAGGTCGTTATGAAAAATGAGGTCGTCTGTCTTATCGGGGCATCGGGATCCGGAAAATCGACCCTGCTCCGGTGCATTAACCTGCTGGAGAAAATCGACGCCGGCGCCATTTACCTCGAAGGCCAGTGTATTACCGCTCCCGGGATAAACGAGAATCAGGTGCGCAAGCACATCGGGATCGTATTCCAGTCGTACAATCTGTTCCCGCATATGACGGTGGACCGGAACGTGACGCTCGGGCCGGTCAAGGCGCTCGGCATGACGAAGGCCGAGGCGGCGGCGGAGGGGGCGGCGCTGCTCGACAGGTTCGGGCTCGCGGACAAGCGGCACGACTACCCCGACCGGCTGTCCGGCGGCCAGCAGCAGCGGGTGGCGATCGTCCGTGCGCTGGCGATGCGGCCGCGGCTGCTGCTGCTCGACGAGGTGACCAGCGCGCTCGACCCGGAACTGGTCGCCGAGGTTCTCGACGTCATCAGGGAGCTGGCCGAAGGGGGAATGACGATGGTGATCGCGACGCACGAGATGGGGTTCGCGCGCGAGATCGCCGACCGGGTGTGCTTCCTGGCGGACGGGCGGATCGTCGAGGAGGCGCCGCCGGAGCGGCTGTTCACGTCGCCGTCGGACGAGCGGACCCGGAAGTTCCTGCGCCGCATCGTCGAGGCCGGCCGGCTGTAGGTGACCTGGCTCTAGGCGACAATGCTGCTGTGACCTCAGCGGAGACAGACGCCGGACGTACGCAGTGGCTCAAACGTGGCGAGACGCCACTGCGTGAGTTCCTGCGCACGGAGACCGGTAGCGCCCTCGTGCTGGCCACCGCCACCGCGGCGGCGCTGATCTGGGCGAACATCAGCTCGTCTGGGTACGCGTCGTTCTGGGGCACCCCGCTGGTGGCCGCCGAAGGGCGGTACGGCCTCTCGCTGACCCTGCACGAGTTCGTGAACTCGGGGCTGATGGCCTTCTTCTTCCTCGTGGTCGGCCTGGAGGCCCGCCGCGAGTTCGACATGGGCGAGCTGCGGGTGCGGTCGCGGCTGACGCTGCCCGTGGTCGCGGGCCTCGGCGGCATGCTGGTGCCGATCTGCGTCTACCTGGGAGTGAACGCGGGGCGGCCGACCGCGCACGGCTGGGGGATGGCGATGTCGACCGACACCGCGTTCGCGCTCGGCGCGCTCGCGCTGGTCGGCCGCGGGCTGCCGGACCGGGTGCGCACGTACCTGCTGACGTTCTCGGTGGTGGACGACCTGGCCGGGATCGCGGTCATCGCGATCGCGTACAGCGGGACGATCCAGGTCATCGCGCTGCTGGTGGGCATCTGTTTCCTCGGCCTGGTGCTGCTGATCCGCTGGCGCGGCATCCGGTCCGGGATCCTCTACCTGCTGCTCGGCGTGGCGGCCTGGGTGGCGTTCTTCAAGTCGGGCGTGGACCCGGTCGTCGCGGGGCTCGTGCTGGGGCTGCTGTCGTACGCCTACCCGGCGTCGCGCGCGTCGCTGGAGGAGGCATCCGACGCGTTCCGGCTGTTCCGCGAGCAGCCGACGGCCGAGCTCGCGCAGGCCGCCCGCGACGTCGTGCGGGTCGCGATCTCGCCAAACGACAGGCTGGAGCAGATCTACCACCCATGGACCAGCTACCTCATCGTGCCGCTGTTCGCGCTGGCCAATGCCGGGATCGTGCTCAACGGCGGGTTCCTGGCGCGGGCCTACACGTCGCCGGTGACGCTCGGCATCATGATCGGCTACCTCGCCGGGAAACCGCTCGGCACGATCGGCGCCGCGTGGCTGGTCACCCGCGTGACGCGGGGGCGGATCACGCCGCCGGTCGGCTGGGGCGCGGTGGCCGGGGTCGGCGCGGTGGCCGGCATCGGGTTCACGGTGTCGCTGCTGATCGCGTCGCTGGCGCTGAGCGGCGAGACGCTCGCGCAGGCGAAGCTCGGCATCCTGACCGCGGCGCTGGGCGCGACGGGGCTGACGTGGCTGGTGTTTCACGTGATCCGGCTGCTGCCGCACCGGACGAAGCTGCGCGCGCTGCTCGGCACGTCCGCGGTGATCACCGACCTGATGGTGCCGGTCGATCTGTCCCGCGACCACATCCGCGGCCCGGCCGAATCGCTGGTGACCGTGGTCGAGTACGGGGACTTCGAGTGCCCGTACTGCGGGCAGGCCGAGCCGGTGGTGCGTGAGCTGCTGCGGGAGTACGGCGACGTGCGGTACGTGTGGCGGCATCTGCCGCTGCGGGACGTCCACCCGCGGGCGCAGCTTGCCGCCGAGGCGGCCGAGGCCGCGGGGCTGCAAGGGAAGTTCTGGGAGATGCACGACGTCCTGTTCGAGCACCAGGACGCGCTCGGCCTGCGGGACCTGATCGGCTACGCGCGCTCGCTCGGGCTGGACGTGGCGAAGTTCACCGCGGATCTACGCTCGCATACGGGTGCGGATCAGGTCGAGTCGGACGTGGACTCAGCGGACCTTTCGGGCGTCTCAGGCACGCCGTCGTTCTTCATCAACGGGATCCGGCACTACGGCGCGTACGACATCGCCAGCCTGTCCGCCGCCGTCAAGGCCGCCTTCGCGCGCGCCAAGATCAGCGTGTAACGACCTCCGGCCTCCGGCGGAAAGCGTTTGCCGCCATGAGAGGGTAGGTATATGAAAGCTCAACTAGCGGGCACCATCGGAATCGGTGGCGTCGCCGAGATCAGCGATGCACACCGCTGAATCCGCCGACGGGACAGTCATCGCCTACGACCGGACCGGCGACGGTCCGGCGCTCGTCGTGTGCGTGGGCGCGCTCGGCAACCGGCAGTCGTTCGCCCCGCCGCCGAAGCTGACCGCGGCGTTCACCGTCTACACCTACGACCGCCGCGGCCGCGGAGACAGCAGCGACACGCCGCCGTACGCGCCCAAGCGGGAATACGAGGATCTCGCCGCGGTGATCGCCGCCACGGGCGAGCGGCCATTCGTGTTCGGCCATTCGTCGGGAGCGGCGATCGCGCTGCGCGCCGCCGCGGCCGGCGTCCCGATGCGCGCCGTCACCGCGTACGAGGCGTCGTTCGGCAATCCGTCGGCGACGACCGAGGCGGCGGCGCACATCCGCGACCTGATCAGGCGGGATCGCCGCGACGACGCGGTCATGTTCTGGCTGACCGACGTCTTGCGCGCGCCGGACGACGTGGTCGCTCTCGTGCGGCACGGCCCGTGGCTGAAGGGCCTGGCCGTGCTCAGCCACACGCTGCCCTACGACCTGGCCGTGACCGCCGGCCCGATGCCGGCCGCGGAGCTGGCCGCGATCGACGTCTCGGTGCTGCTGCTCAGCGGCTCGGACAGCCACGAATGGTTTCACCGCACGGTCACCGAGCAGGCGGCGGTCATTCCGAACGCCCGGCTCGAGATGATCGACGGTTATGATCACAACGCCCCTCCGGAGGTCATCACCCCGTACCTGCTGGAGTTCTTCCCCACCAACTAGGAGCGCATAGCGTGACGGAAACCGGCATCGCGATCACAGGCGGCTACGTAGTCCCGATCGAGGGCGCGCCGATGGACGGCGGCACGGTGTTGTTGCGGGGCGGCACGATCGCCGCGGTCGAAGGCCCGGGCTTCGCGGTGCCTCCTGGTTACGCTGTGGTGGACGCGCGCGGGAAATGGGTGCTGCCTGGCTTCATCGACGCCCACGCGCACGTCGGCGTGCACGAAGAGGCCGAGGGCTGGGCCGGCAACGACACCAACGAGATGACCTCCCCGGTCACCGCGCACGTCCGCGCTCTCGACGCGATCAACCCGGCCGACCTGGGCTTTCGCGACGCGGTCAGCGGCGGCGTGCTGAACGTCAACGTCAACCCCGGTTCCGGCAACCCGATCGGCGGCCAGACCGTCGCGCTCAAGTGCTGGGGCCGCACGGTGGACGAGATGCTGCTCCGCGAGCCGGCCGGCATCAAGTCCGCGCTCGGCGAGAACCCCAAGCGGGTCTACGGCGAGCGCAAGGAGACCCCGTCCACCCGGCTCGGCACCGCCGCCCTGATCCGCAAGGCGTTCGTGGACGCGCGCAACTACGAAAAAAAGCTTCAGAACATTACGTCCGAACGGCCCGTGGTTGACCGGGACCTCAAGCTGGAAGCGTTGCTACGAGTCCTGCACGGGGAGATCCCGTGGCGCCAGCACTGTCACCGAGCCGATGACATAGCCACCGCGATGCGGATCGCCGCGGAATTCGGGTACCGGCTGGTCATCGACCATGGCACCGAGGCGCACCTGATCGCGGACCGGATCGCGGCCGCCGGGATCCCGGTCGTCATCGGACCGCTGTTCACCAGCAGGTCCAAGGTCGAGCTGCGGAACCGCTCGATCGCCAACCCGGGCAAGCTGGCCGCGGCCGGCATCGAGATCTCGCTGACCACGGACCATCCCGTGGTGCCGATCCACTTCCTGGTCCACCAGGCCACGCTCGCGGTCAAGGAGGGCCTCGACCGCGAGGTCGCGCTGCGCGCGCTGACCATCAACCCGGCGCGCGTCATCGGCTGCGCCGACCGGCTCGGCTCACTGTCGCCCGGCAAGGACGCCGACGTGGTGGTCTGGTCCGGTGACCCGCTCGACGTCATGAGCCGCGCCGAACTCTGCTACCAGAACGGCCGCGAGATCTACCACTACGACTACACAACCGCCACCGGCATCCACGCCGAACCCTAACGTCGTCCTCCCCCGCCCCGCCCCGCGCCCCCGCGCCCCGCCCGCCCGCGCGC
>Ga0070741_10009995_pt1 | contig 18121 bp, 13 predicted proteins | sample Coa_R1_4_FD_66440 | JGI IMG/M metagenome (GOLD analysis project Ga0070741, IMG submission 66440) | Surface soil microbial communities from Centralia Pennsylvania, which are recovering from an underground coalmine fire - Coalmine... | ecosystem: Environmental > Terrestrial > Soil > Unclassified ...
AGACGTCGAGGCGAACCTCCGCGCCGCGCGGCAGGGATATGCGCGCTGCACGAGACAACGCGCGAGGCCCGGAGACTCGCCGTTCGAGCCGGTGCCTGCGGCCGCGCCACGGCGGCGCCCCGTCTTCCCGGTCAGCACGACGGACTCGCGAGGCAATCTCACCGGCACGTGGTCGCTCGACCGGCCGGTTCTCTTTCCGGGCTGCAGCGCGTGCGCGCTGTGCGCGCTCTTCTGCCCGGAGGGCGCGATCGCGCGGCGCGACGGCGCGATGGTCGTCGACTACCTGCACTGCAAGGGCTGCGGTATCTGCGAAGCGGTGTGCCCCGTGCGGAATGCGATCGCGATGGAGGAGGTGCACGCGTGATACCGGAAGGGCGGGTCGTCCTGACCGGCAACGAGGCCGCGGCCTACGCGGCGATGCTCGCACGAGCCCGCGCGATCGGCTGTTACCCGATCACGCCGCAGACGCTGATCATGGAGCGGCTCGCGGACCTCGTGGCCGCGCGGGACGACGTCGAGTTCGCGAATCTCGAGAGCGAGCATTCGATGTTCGGCTACGTCATCGGTGCGGCGCGAGCGGGTGTGCGGACGTTCACCGCAACGTCGTCGCAGGGCCTGCTCTACGCGCACGAGCAGCTGCACCGTGCGTCGCGTGAGCGCATCCCTCTCGTCGTCGTCAACGTCAACCGGTCGGTCTTCGCTCCCTGGAGCCTGGAGCCCGATCTCTCCGACAGCATGAGTCAGAGGGACACCGGCTGGATCCAGCTGTACTGCGCGTCCGCGCAGGAGGTTCTCGACAGCGTCCTCTGCGCGTACCGAATCGCCGAGACCGTGTTGCTGCCGGTTCTGGTCTGCGCCGAGGGCTTCGTCCTGTCGCACACGTCCGAGGTGCTCGACGTCCCCGCTCAGGACGACGTCGACTCGTTCATCCCGGAGCTGCATCCCCCCGAAGAGTGGGTGCTCGACCCGCGGGCCCCGCACGTGTTCTCCGGGCTCGCCAGGCCGAACGACTACGCGTCGTTCCAGCGCAACGTGGCGAGCGCGATGGACGACGCGAGACGCGTCGTCGCAACGGTCGCCTCGGAGTTCACCGCGCACTTCGGGCGCGAGAAGGTCGGCGCGCTCCAGGTGACCGGCAATCCTGCGGCGACGGCTGCGCTCGTGGCGCTGGGGACGATCGGCGACACGGCACAGGAGCTGCTCGCGCGCGACGACGATCTCCTCGTCGTCCGGGTGCACGCCTACAGGCCGTTCCCGGCGACGGAGCTCGCGGCCGCGCTGGCGCGGGCGTCCTTCGTCACCGTGGTCGACCGCGCGGCCGCGTTCGGCTCGCTCGGCCCGCTCGGATGCGACGTGCTGTCGCTCGGGCTCGAGCACGTCGCTGCGGCCGCAAACGTCATCTGCGGCGTGGGTGGAGCGGATGTGACGCCGACGACGCTGCGTTGGGCTCTCGACGCGACGCGCTCGAATCTGCGACGCGAGCCCGTGTACGTCCCGGAAGGCGTGTCGTGATGTCCACCTGGCTCGACGAGGTGCTGTCGGAGGAGAAGCTCCTCCTCCCGGGCCACAACGCCTGTGCCGGCTGCGGCCCGGCGATCAACGTCCAGCACCTGCTCGGGGCGCTCACGGCCGCAGCGCCGGAGTCGAAGATCGTGGTCGTGATCCCGGCCTCGTGCTGGACGATCATCGCGGGCGCCTTCCCGGTCGACGCGTTCGGCGTCTCCGTCCATCTCACGCCGTTCGCATCGGCTGCGGCAGAGGCGTCCGGCATCAAGGCGTCGCTCCGGTTGCGCGGCCTCGGTGACGCGACGGTCGTCGTCTGGGCCGGCGACGGCGCGACGGCCGACATCGGCTTCTCCGGCGTGTCGGCGGCCGCGGAAAGGAACGAGGATCTCATCTACGTCCTGAACGACAACGAGGCGTACATGAACACCGGCGTCCAGCGCTCCGGCGCGACGCCGGAGGGCGCGTGGACGACGACGACGCCCGTGAGCGCGCCGAAGGCGGGGCCGAAGAAGGATCTCGCGCGGATCATGGCGGCGCACGGAGTTCCGTACGTCGCGACGCTCGCGGCGGGCTCGCTGCCGATGCTGCGCGACTTCCGGGCCAAGGTCGCGAGAGCGGCCGGGGTCGAGGGCTTCCGCTTCCTGCACGTGCTCGGCCCCTGCCCGCCCGGCTGGCGGTACCCGACGGCGCGATCCGTCGACGTGGCGCGCCTCGCGGTCGAGTCGCACTACTTCCCGCTCGCCGAGTGCGTCGACGGACGGTGGCGGATCACGTTCCGGCCGAAGCACCCGCTGCCGGTGCGCGAGTTCCTCGCGGCACAGGGACGCTTCGGCCACCTCACGGCGGGGGAGATCGACGCGATCCAGGCCGGAGTGGACGCGCGCTGGCAGCGGCTCGAGGCCGGCGAGGCCGCGATCGCCTAAGCTCGCCCCTTCCACCTTCGGGAAGGAGGCCAGATGGGCCGCTTCGCACTTGCCGCAGCCGTCCTCGTCCTCGTCTTGGCGGCGCCTGCGGCTGCCGCGATCTACGTCTGCCACCCTGATCCGGCCGGCACGCGCGTGCTGCACCTGCGCGGCGACGTGCTCGGCTACCGCGTCCAGGGCGCCACCGCGACGATCGCCGTCCGCAGCGGCGACGCCTGTGCCACGGTCACGTGGAGCGGGACGGCGACGAGCCGCCGTGCCGCGTGCACGAACCTGCAGCAGCCGTACGCGGCGCCGCACGGTGTTCGCGTCGTCCGGCCGCCTGCCGGGGTCGATCGACCCGACCGTCTCGCGGTCGCGTCCACCGGCCGCTCGTGGCCGCTCCCGGTGCGCGTGCGACCGAATACGCTCCAGGTCGCGGGCGACCTCGCAGGCTACGAGGCGCTCGGCGGCCACGGCTTCTGGGTCACACGACTCGGCGACGGGAAGACGACGTTCGTCGCGCCGGTGAAATCAGGCCGCCCCGTTCTCGACGCCGACGGAGCGTTCTACGTCGACAACGTCTACAAGTCGGCGGCGCCGAACCGGCCGGTCGTGAAGTTCGTCCCGACCGCCGCTCTTCAGAGCGAGCTCGTACGGGTCGGCGCTCCCGTGCACACGGGCGGCGCGATCCGCGCCTTCTCGATGGACGGCAACACGATCGCGCTCGTCGTCGCCGGGCGGTGCGACCGTGTCGTCTTCTGGAACGTCCCCTGGCGCTCCGTCATGCAGGTGTCGCAGCAGGCAGGCGTGACCTGCGCAGGTCTCGGTGCGTCGCGGCACATCTCGCAGATCGCCCTCGGCGGAGCCAGGGCGCAGTGGGTGACGATGCAGCAGGGGAAGCCCGTCGTCGTCGCCGCGGACGACATCGGCTGCCAGGAGTGGGTGGTCGGGAGGCTGCCCTCCGGGTCGCACGTGCTGATCGCAGGCGACGGAACGACGCTCGCGTTCACGACGGCCGGCCGGATCTCGCACGTCCTCGGCAGCTACCGCACGGCGGGTCTCTACGAGGCATCGGGCGTACAGGCGCTCGCGGCCGACGGCACGCTGACCGCGGTGCTCGCGCACGGGCTCGTCACGATCCACGCCGCGCAGACGCGCGAGCTGACGCTGCCTGCCGCCGGTGCGCAGTCGGTCGCGCTGCGCGGATCGACCGTCGTCACGACGACGGCGTCGGGCAGGCTGGACGTCTACCGGGCCGCCCGGCTCGTCCACAGCTGGCCGCTTCCGTCCGGGGCGCGCCCGCGCGTCGACCTTCGGTACGGGATCGCCGTCGTGACGACGCGGAACGGCGTCTACGCGATCGACACGACGAACGGCCGCTCCGCGCTCGTTGCGTCGACACCGGCGACGCCGCGCGCGCAGATCTCGCCCCTCGGCGTCGGCTACGTCTACTCGCTCGCCGGCCGCGGCACGGCCGCGCTCGTGCCGATGGCGGCCGTCGAGGCGGCCGTCGGCCGCTGAGCGATGGGCGGCGGTGCCGTGCGTGCGGCACGGCACCGCCGCCCCGTCGAAGCTCACGGAGCGAACACGGCGCTGACGAGCCCGCCCGGCGCCGCACCGGCGACGATGTCGAGCCAGAAGCGGTTCCCGGTCGCCATCGGCGAGAACCAGACCCGCGGTAGCCAGAGCAGGATCACGCCGCGGAGCACACGTGAGCGGGGAGCGGAGCGACGCCGAGAGCGACGACGAGGGCGTCGGCGGCGCGGAGGCTCGGCATCGCCGCGTGCGGGTTCGCGAGCAGGTGGACGAGGCTCGAATGGAAGCTCAGCGCCGACGTCCGGAGCAGGTCGACGAAGCCGAGGCTCGGAAGCAGCCGCGGCGGCGCCGTCGGGTAGGTCGCGTAGCCGACGAGCGCCGCGATCAGCAGCCGCGTCCGTATGCGTGTTCCGGTAGGGCAGCGGCGCCGGAGGCTCGGGCGGCGAGGCCCTCTACCGACAGTCGGCGCCGTACCAGGAGACGAGCTGCCGCAGCGACGCGGAGGCGTCGGCGAGCGCGGACTTCAGCTCCACGTTGTACTTCTCCGCGAGACGCAGCTCCTGCACCGAGGACGCGCCGAGCGTGTACTCGAGCAGCGTCGCGACGCCGGCGCGGTAGGTGCGCGCGTCGGTCGACGTGTCGTCCGTGACGTGCTCGATGAGGGTGTCTGCCGCCGCCTTCAACGAGCGGGTGGTCTTGCGCTTCCGGGCGAGGGTCGGTGAGCCGGAGTCGAGCTGTCGGTTGAGCGTGCGGATCGCGGCCACGTCGCGGCACGTCGCGCTGATGTTCAGGCCGCCGGGAGGAGCGGCGGCCAGAGCCCTGCTCTGACTGCAGAAGCCGACGCAGACGGCGAGGCCTGCGATCGCCACTGATCTTGCGACCCCCGACACGGGCCCAATGTACCGCGAGGTGCGACGGGCGGGGCATCGCTGCCCCGCCCGTCGTGATTCGCTAGGGGAAGAACATGAAGTCGGCCGAGTGCACGGTCGACGTGCCGTCGTTCAGCACGATCTGGAACTGGCGGCAGGTGCCCGCCCAGCTCGGATCGGTCTGCCAGCCGAACGCGTAGTGCCCGGACGCGACGCCGTAGCTCAGGCCGGCCGTCGTCCCGGCGCCGCCGGCGGGTACCGAGTGCGGCGTCCCCGACGGACAGGTGATCTGCTCCGAGGTCGGGTAGCCGTCCGCGAACACGTTCAGCCCGCGATCGCCGTTCAACCCGAAGCCGATCTTGATCAGGTCGCCGGCGTGGACGAGGTTCACTCCGTCGCCGCTGTTCGTGATGGGCGAGAAGAAGCCCTGCCACGTGTAGACGACCTCGTAGTGGTGCGTCACCGTCGTGACGTTCCCGGCCTTGTCCGTGCCGGTGACCGTGAACGTGTGGTCGCCGACGGTCGAGGTGTCGAGGTCGGACCCGTCCGGCACCGTGCCGGTGCAGGTGTCGATTCCCGAGTCCTTGTCCGAGCATTTGTACGCCGCGGTGACGACCTTGCCGAGCGGGAACGAGTCCCCGTCGGTCGGCCGCGTGACGTTCACCGTCGGTGCCGCCGCGTCGACCTTGAACGCGATCAGCTTGGTTGCCTCGACGTTCCCGGCCACGTCCGTCGCGTGGTACTGGACGAAGTGGTTGCCGGTCGAGAAGCCGCTGATCGGCCCGCTGTAGACGTGGGACGCGCCCCCGTCGAGCGAGTAGTCGATGTGGTCGACGCCCGAGCCGCTCCCGTCGGCGCCCGTGAGCGTCAGCGTCGGCGACGCGTACCAGCCGTTGCGGATCGCCGGGCTGAGGGTCGCGGTCGTGGTCGGGCTCGTCTGGTCGACCTTGACCGTCGCGGTGGCGGAGGCCGTTCCGGCCGCGTTCGTCGTCGAGCAGGTCAGGCTCGTGACGCCGTCGGCCGACACCGTCGTGTCGTCGCAGCCGCTCGAGGTGCCCGGGTTCGTGACCGTCCAGTGCACGGTCACGGGACTCGTGTACCACCCGTTCTGGCCGTTCGGCGCGGCGGGGGAGAGCGTGTAGGAGACCGTCGGCGGGAGCACCACGTTCCCCGTCACGACCTGCTGGAACTCCTGCCCGGACTCGGTCACCCCGAGCCGGACGTCGATCTCCCAGTCGCCCGGCACCGGGTTTGCCACCTGCAGCTTCGCCGTGATCGTGCTGACGCCGTTCACCGTCGTCACCTGACCGGTGGCGCTCGTCGCCGCGCGGTGCGTGTCGGGTCGGACGAGGTAGAAGGTGTAGACGTTGCTGGGGCTCGCATCCGGCTCGCTGAAGGTGACCGTCAGGTTCGACATGCCGGCGGCCACGGGGTAGTCGAACGTCGTGATCTGGCCCTGGCCGCGGCCGACGGTGTTGGTCATGACCGCGGTGAACGGGCCGCCGGCGGCCGGGATCAGCGTCCTCCGCGCGACCGGCACGTTGGCGGTCGCCCCGTCGTCGGCCGTGAACTGGACCGACTCGGGGTGGTCGCCCGGCGCCTGCGGCATCGCGATCTGCAGCGGGATCGTCGCCGACGAGTGCGCTCCGATCGTCACCGCACTCGACGCCGGGGTGGAGCTGTACGTCGCGCCGAGCGTGCGGAACGTCAGCGGCCCGGTGTAGGAGGTCGGGATGTTCGGCGGCTCCTGCAGATGGGAGCGGCCGTTGGCCCAGAGGATCTCGGCCGTCCATGTGCCCGGTTCAGGGTGAGAGACCTGAACCTGCTGGATGTTCGGCACGGTGCCGAGGCGGCCGGGCCGCGTCGACGCAGTGCCGTAGTCGTAGGACTGCTGCACCAGCCGGCCCTCGGGGTCCGTGAGGACGAACGAGAGAACGTTGCCGTTCGTGGCGTCCGGCCAGATCATCTCCGCCTGCATCTGATCGAGGCCGGCGGGTACCTGGAACGTGATCGGCGCTGCCGCGTCGGCGCCCTTGGCGGGAAGCGGCAGGCTGGGATCGGGTGCGCTGACGTTCTCCGTCACCGAGCTGCCGAACTGCTGCCAGGGACTCTCCTCGCGGAACGTGCCCGTCACCGTCGTCGGCTGGTCGCTCGTGTTGTAGAGGCTCACGGACTGACCGATCGACGATCCGCCGTCGCCGGTCACCTCGATCTGGGAGCTGTCCGCAGAGGTGGTCGAGGCGATGAGGCTGGGCGCGTCGCCGGGGCCCTGGCCGTCGCTCGAGCCCGGCATCTGCTGCGCGGCGCGCACCGCCGCGTAGATGTCGACGAGCCCGGCGCCCTCCTGGTCGGCGGGAGCGCCGATGTCGGTGGCCGTGCTCACCAGGATCTGCTTGATCAACGCAGGTGACGGCGAGCTGCCGCCGTGCGTGTCCCGGTATGCCTGGATGACGTCGGCTACCGCGCCCGACACGAGCGGAGCGGCCTGGCTCGTGCCGCCGAAGGCTTCGGTTGCCGTGTTCGTCGGGCAGTCCGTGCCGTGCGGATTGCACGCGGCCTCGCCGCCGTAGCCGGGTGCGACGAGATCGACGTCCTTGTTGTCGGGCGTCGTGCCGCCCGACGACAGCGGCGTGATGTTGTCGTTCACCCAGCCGGTGTAGCCGTAGGCCATCGCATTCTCGCGCAGCGTGTTCGTCGCGCCCACGGCGATCACGAGCGGGTCGCTGGCCGGTGAGGAGACCGTGCCCTGCACGCCGCTGTCGCCGGACGAGACGACCACCGTCACACCGGCGGCCACCGCGGCGTCGTTGGCCGCGTAGTGGGTGACGTAGCTGCCGGGCGTGAGCCCGTACCCGTAGGACTCGGAGAGAACGTCGGCGTGGTACTTGCCGACCGCCGCGTCGATTCCGGCGACGATGTCCGACTCGGACTCGACGCGCATCGTGCCGTCGCTCGAGACGCTCTCGGGGAGGTCGTTGTTCGTGATGTCGACGAGCGACGCATCCGGCGCGTCACCCCGCAGGATGAAGTAGCACTGGCCGACGGGGTAACCCGAGTACGGAAGCTCTTTCCCGTAGTCGTACTCGACCGTGCCCTGCGCCGCGATCGACGACGCGTCGCCGTAGTACTCGCCGTCGCTGACGTCCTTCGTATAGTCGGTTGCCCCGATCACGACGTGCGTGCCGTCGCTGCGGGTGAAGTTCGGATTGCCGGCGAGGTTGTTGATGCCGTCGTTGGCGACGATGACGCCCTTGCCGGTCGCGATGCTGTTGGCCTCGTCCGCCTGCGTCGGGTCGGTGCTGGAGGCGCGGATGTCGCTCAGCGCTTCGGGCTCGACCAGCGGGTTCGCCTGGGTGCCGCACTGGGCAGGGTTGCTCGAGGGGGGACCCGACGATGCGACGCTCGTGGCCGGGCTGCTCCCCAGGATCTCCCCGACGTCCACCTCGGAGTCGGGAACGATCTGCTCGACGTTCGGGTTCCTGGCCAGGCGCTGCACCTCGGCTGCCGAAAGGTCCGCTGCGACCGCGTTCACGCTCACCAGCTGCTGGACGTCGCTGCCGCCGTTCGACCGCATGTCGGAGATCACCGGCGCCTGGTCGGCGTCGGCCGCGGCGCGCCGCTGCGCGAACTGCGTGCGCAGGTTGAAGTTCGAATGCTGGTTCTTGAACCAGACGATCACATGGCCGCCCGCCTCGGCCCCCGGGAGGATCGGGGCCGCCGCCGGGCCGGTGTCGCGTGAGGCGGCAGGCGCCGATACGCCCGCCCCGGTGACCGCGAGAGCGCCGATCGCGGCAACCGCGACCACCCCCGCCGTCTTGAGAACGCCGTGTTTGAACCGCCCACCGGGTCCGCCGGCGGGCAGCAGGCTGAACGCCTTGCGCATTGACTGTGCCCTCCCCTCGTATTCGTCGGCCTGCCGCAGGCATCAACGCGCATCCGGCGACGAATGTCAATGCGTGGTTGAGCGGTCTCGTCTGGTCGGCGGCGACCCGCCGCCGCTCTGACTCAAGGATGCAGGGTCGGCCGGTAGCTGAGCTCCTGGATGTTGCCGTCGAGCGTTCGACTCTCGATCAGCTCCAGGTCGAAGTCGGCCGCTCCCTCGAAGATCGGAGCCGATCCGTTCTGGCCGGTGATCACCGGGAAGATGGTCACCTGGACGCGGTCGACGAGCCCTGCGGCCATCAGCGCCCGATTCATCGACAGGCTCCCGTGCGAGCGCAGCGGTACGTCGGACTCCTTCTTGAGCCGGGAGACGACGTCGACCGCGTCGCCGCTCACCAGCGTCGCGTCCGGCCAGTCGAGCGGTCCCTGCAGGGTCCTCGACACGATGATCGCCGGCAGGGACACCATCCGCGTGACCCACGGGTCCCGCACCTCGGACTCCTCGGTGCTCGAGGCCAGCATCTCCGCGAAGAGCCGGTAGGTCTCGGCTCCGAAGACCATCCGCTGCTCCTCGCTGTACAGGGCGAGACGGTGGTCGAGCAGCTCGGGACCCCTGCTTGCCCCAGTAGCCGCCCCAGTCTCCGCCGCTGGCAGAGCCGAAGCCGTCGAGGCTGGAGAAGACGTCGACGGTGTAGGTGGCGGCCATGGTGCTCTCCTCGGGTGGCTGGATCGGTCGTGGATTCAGACCGGAGCCCGCCGCGAGACTCATCGCGATCACGCAAGACCGTCGTACTAGCTCACGCCGGCGCGCACGAGACCGGACTCGTACGCGAACACGACTGCCTGGACGCGGTCGCGCAGGTCGAGCTTGGCGAGCACGCTCGCGACGTGCGACTTCACCGTCGAGGGCTCGACCACGAGCTCGGAGGCGATCTCCGCGTTCGTCAACCCTCGTGCCAGCAGGCGCAGCACGTCCCGTTCTCGCGCGGTCAGCTCGTCGAGCGCGGGTGCGGCTCCCGACTGGCGTGCGAACTGCTCGATCAGGCGCCGCGTGCTCGCCGGTGCGAGCAGCGCCTCACCCGAGTGCACGGTGCGCACGGCGCCGACGAGCTGGTCGGGCGGGGCCGTCTTCAGGAGGAACCCCGAAGCGCCGGCGCGGAAGGCGTCGATGACGTACTCGTCGAGGTCGAAGGTCGTCAGCATCAGCACGCGCGGGCCGTCACCGCTCGCGAGCAGCCTGCGTGTCGCCTCGATCCCGTCGAGATTGGGCATGCGCACGTCCATCAGCACGACGTCCGGGTTCGTCGCGCTCGCCTGCTCGACGACCTCGGACCCGTCGGCCGCTTCGCCCACCACCTCCATGTCGGGCTCCGCGTCGACGATGAGCCGGAAGCCGGCACGAACGAGCGCCTGGTCGTCCGCCAGCAGGACTCGTATCACCCCGCGCTGCTCCCGACGGGCAGCCGCGCGCGCACGGCCCAGCCGCCGCCCTCGCGGCTCCCCGCGTCGAGGCGTCCACCCCAGAGGGCGACCCTTTCGCGCATCCCGACCAGGCCGTGGCCGGTCCCGCCTCCGCGGCCGGAGCCGTCGCCGTCGTCGCGGATCTCGAGCTCGACCGCTCCCGTCTCGTAGCGCACCGTCACCTCCGCGCTCGCCCGGCCTGCGTGCTTGAGGGCGTTCGTCAGCGACTCCTGGACGATCCGGTATGCAGAAAGCTCGATGCCGGGCGGTAGCGCAACCGGCTCGCCCTCGAAGCTGAGCTCGACCGGCAGGCCGGCCTCGCGCACGTGCGCGACGAGCGACTCGAGGTCGCGCAGGCCCGGTTGCGGCGCGAGCGCGAGCCCATCGTCGGCACGGCGGAGGACGCCGAGCAGCCGGCGCATCTCGTCCACCGTCTCCCGACCGGTCGCCTCGATTGCGGAGAGCGCAGCGTGCACCTGTGACTCGTCGCCCGCGAGCACGCGCGCGGCTGCGCCCGCCTGGACGACGATCATCGACACGTTGTGCGCGATCACGTCGTGGAGCTCGCGTGCGATCCGTCCGCGCTCGACCGCGACGGCGGCCTGCGCCTGCAGCTCCCGCTGCTCCTCCAGCTCCCGGTTCGCCGCCTCGAGCTCGATCGTCTTGTGACGCCAGCTGCGGACCGTGCGGCCCACCGCCCACGCCACGATTAGGAACACGTAGCTCGGCCCGGCGTTTCCCGCGCTCTGGCCGTGGGCGATCGCGGCAGCGAACATCGGGATCGCGGCGAGCGCGAGCACGGGCGGCACCCAGGTCGCGCGGGGCCCTTCGGCGCGGCTGCCGGCCGAGTACGACGCGAGCAGGAGCGCGAGGAACGGCTGGAAGGCGGCGTCGTGCGGCACGGCCGCGTACACGCAGGCGGCATTCGCGACGAGGACGAGCGTGGCTGCGAGAAGCGGTCGCCTCGCGCGCCATGCGATCGGCACGGTCGAGAGCAGCGCCAGCGAGACCCCCAGCGCCTTCGGCCTCCCCCAGGAAGGATCGTTCCGCGCGAGCACCGGCAGGACGGAGCTCAACGCGAGCGCCACTGCGAGCAGCGTGTCCCCGACGCCCTGCACGCGCTGGTTGCGGACGAACGACTCGAGGCCGCGCCTCATGCGCCGACGGTAGCGCGGTCGAGCGCCGACCGCATCCGCCCCGCGGCGGAAGCGACGTTCGTCCGAGCGGCGGAGGCGATTTCGTCGCGGCGGCCGAGGACGTCGCCTCGCCCGCTTCCTACCGTCGGATCGTCAGCAACCTCGCCAAGGAGGCATGCAATGAACAAGGCCGTCTTGCCCCGGCTCGGAGCGGCGTCGGGCGCCGTCTTCGCGATCGTCCTCTTCGTCGCCGCCGGCAACGGCGACGAGTCCTTCTCCACGCCGCGCGCGATCGCCGGTGTCGCGGCGATCACGCTCGCGCTTCCGTTCGTCGGCTACCTCTCGCGACTCCTTCGCGAGGCAGAAGGTGCGAACGGCTGGCTCGCCACGGCCGCGCTCGCGGGTGGGACCATCGGCATCGGGCTCAAGCTCGTCAGCGTCGTGCCCGAGCTCACGATCCACCGTGCCCACGTCGCCGACGGCACGCAGCTCCACAAGGCGTTCCAGCAGATGGCGGACGGCACGACCGTGCTCAGTCTCTATCCGCTGGCGGTGTTCTGCGCAGCGACGGCGATCGTCGCTCTGCGAACACGCGTCCTGCCACGCTGGCTCGGCGCGGGCGCAGCGGTCACCGCGGCCGCGCTCGCGGTCAACGGCGGCTTCCTCGAGGCGAGCTTCGTCCCTGCGCTCCTTCTGTTCATCGTGTGGACGCTTGTCGCGAGCATCTACCTGGTCCGCCGCGGCTCCCGCACGACCGCGCGGGTGAGCGGAGAAGCAACCGCGGCCGCCTGACGATCGCAACGCGCAGGCCAACGGGCTTCCAGTTCTCCGCTCGCGTACGGAGGGGCGGGACTGGAAGCCCCTTTTGGCCGAGTCGCCGGCCCGCTGTGTTAGAAGGCGCCATGGCAGAGGCGTTCCGCGGCTCCGACGGAGACGAGCCGTTCACGCGACGCGTGTTCGCCCGTCGGATGGGCGGGGCGGTGGTCGGCGCGCGGTTCCTCTCGCTGCTCGACGGGATCGCGATCGCGCGGCAGCCGGCGTCGCAGTCCCCTCCGCTCGAGCAGCACGTCGTCCCGGGTGCTCGCATCAGCACCGACAACGGCGTCGAGATCGTCGTGCCGCCGCTCTACCACGAGCTCGTCACCGCCCGGCTGACGAGCGCGTCGGCTCGGTCGCTGCTCGCGGCGCGCGACGAGCTTCGGGTTGCCCTTGGTGAGATCGAGGAGGGACACGTCGTCGGGCCGAGCGGCCTGCTCACGACCGTCGCCTGGGGCTTGCCCTACTTCCGGCGCCATCTGCCGCGACTGAAGGACGGACGGCGTTTCCCCGACTATCTGCCGGTCGACCGTCAGGCGTCCCGTCGCCTCGGCCGCAAAGTGCCGGCGCTCCTCGACGCGGTGCGCTTCCCGAGCGACCCCGTCACGACCGTCCTCGAGAGCAACGACGTCGTCGTCCTCCTGCGGAGCGACGTTCGCTCGCATGTCACGACGGCGCGGGAGCGGCTCCTCGAGCGCCTCAAGGGCGTCCTCCAGCCGACGAGCATCCGTAGCGGCTTCGTCGGCGCCGGGCTTCCCAAACGCTTTGCGACCGCGGCCGGGATCCCAGGCTCCGATTCGGTTCCCGACGACGCTCAGCTGTTCCTCGGCTTCACGTCGACCCAGCGCAGCGCGCTTGGACCGACGCGGATCGCGAACCTCGAGAGCCTCCGCGGCATGACCGACCAGTGGCCCGACGGCTACTTCAGGCACGGGACGGTCATGCATCTCTCGCATGTCTTCGAGGACCTCGAGAGCTGGTATTCGGGCGACTTCCTCTTCCGCGTCTGGGCCGCGTTCAGGCCGGGACTCACGCCTCCCGACGGCACGCGCACGCTCCCCGAGGACGCGAGCGTCGTCCAGACCGAGCAGGACGTTCTCGACGGTCTCACGAACCAGGGCATCATCGGCCACAGCGCGTCGCTCCAGCCGGTGTCGCGCCTCTCCTCGGCGACAGTCGACAACTACGGCGAGCGCTACGCGGCGGGAACCGCGCTCGTGCAGCGCGCCGATTTCAACACGCTCGAGAACCCGTTCGGCTGGACGATCGACCCGCGTACCGATCGGTGGCGCGCCGAGCCGGCGGCCGGGCTGCACTTCGTCTCCTTCACGGCGACGGCGAGCATGTTCGAGCGGGTTCGCCGAGCGATGGACGGCCACTACCCCGACGGCAGGGCCACCGGCCTCGACCCGCACGACGAGGAGCTCGGGCTGAACAGCGTCCTCCGCACGACGCGCCGCCAGAACTTCCTCGTGCCGCCGCGGGCTCACCGCTCCTTCCCGCTCGCAGAGCTCGCGTAGCCTGCGGGGCGCGATCTGCACGTCCCGTTCGGGCGCTGGGGATTCGCGGCGCGGCGGGCGTGCTCTGCCGGTCGGCTACCTCGTCGTCGCCGAGTAGGCACCGTCCCACCAGGCGCGGTACGTGTCGGCCAGGAAGGCGTTGACCGCGTCGTGGTTGGCGTACTCGGGCAGCGGCGCGGTCTCGATCAGGGCCTCAAGGCGTTGCTGAAGCTCGTTGGCCTCGTCGAGTACCTCGCGGAACGACACGTGTCCGTTCCGCACGTCGAGGATGTGCGACCGCTCCGGGTCGCGCATCGGCAGCGTCAGCGACCCCGTCTGGAGAAACTCGATTCCCTGGTAGCCGAGCCTGAGCACGTGGCCGGCGTACTTGGTGTCGAAGCCGTACCGCTCGATCAGCTCCGGCCGGTTCACCCGCATCTGGCCGCGTGCTCCGGTCATACGGTCGCGCTGCCGCGCCATGTAGCCAAGGTAGGCGCGGCCCGCGCGCCGTGACCAGAACCACTCCTTGTTCGCGCGCAGCTCCCGACCCGGCGGCTCGAGGATCGAGCACTGCTCCTCGGGCACGTGCAGCAGCAGCATCACCGTCGGGTTGCCGTTGAGCGCGAGTCGGCACCACTTCCTCAGCGAGTAGACGGTGCGGTCGGTGTCCCCAGGGCCGGAGCGCGCGCCTTCCGGCTGTGTGCGGTAGACCCACTGCGCGAAGCGGCGAAGCCCGACGACGTACTCGGGCGGCTCGATACAGATGCCCATCTCGTCCCGGTCGTCAGCGTCATCGACGGTGAGCCCGTGGACGGTCGAGCCGACGAGTCCGAGCAGCACCGTGCTCGGCTCCGCCACGGAGCGATGATCGGCGTTGTCGACGTTCGGTGGCTCGTCCTCGAGCGCGCCCACGAGGCGGACGGTAACTGCAACGGGGATTGCGCTCCTGCCTCGAAAAGGGAAAAGCCGCCTTTGCGGCGGCTTTCGTGAGCGGGAGCGACGGGACTCGAACCCGCGACCTCCGGCGTGACAGGCCGGCGTTCTAACCAACTGAACTACGCCCCCGAGGGCAGGCCATTGTAGCCCGCTCCGCTTCCGGCGGCGCTGCGACACTAGAGCCCGGTGACGACCGTCGACTGGATCGCCCTCGCGGTCGTTGCGGCATGCGCCTTCGGAGGCTGGCGGCGCGGACTGATCGCGAGCTCGCTCTCGCTCGCGGGCCTCATCGTGGGCGCCTACGCCGGCTCTCGCATCGCGCCGCACCTGTTGCACGGCGGCGCCGACTCTCAGTGGACGCCGCTCGCGTCGCTCGCCGGCGCGTTCGCGGGCGCCGCGATCCTGCAGACGCTCGGTTCGATCGTCGGCTCGCTCCTCCGCGGCGGGCTAAGGCTGACGCCCTTCCGCTTCCTCGACTCTGCCGGCGGCGTCGCCGTCGGCGCGCTGACCGGCATCGTCGTCGTCTGGGTGGCCGGGGCGACGGCCGTGCTCGTGCCGGGGCAGACGGGCATCCGGCGCGAGGTGCTGCGCTCGCACATCGTGCGCGCGTTGAACGACACCGTCTCGCCGCGACGCGTGCTGCATCTGCTCGCGCGGATCGACCCGTTCCCGTCGATCGCCGGACCGGCGGCGCCCGCGAAGCCCCCGCAGCCTGCGTTCGCCCGCAGGCGCGCAGTGCGGGCCGCGGAGCGGAGCGTCGTCCGCGTGCTCGGCACCGCGTGCGGGCTCGGCATCGAGGGCAGCGGCTGGTTCGTCACCCCGCAGCTCGTCGTCACAGCCGCGCACGTCGTCGCGGGCGAGAACGACACGACCGTGCAGATCCCCGGCCGGCGCGGCACGTACCCGGCGCTCGTCGTCGCCTTCGACGCGCACGACGACGTCGCCGTTCTGCGGGTGACCGGAACCGAAGGCACGGCGCTGCGGACGAACGCGCCCGTGCGCGGCACGCCGGTCGCGGTGCTCGGCTATCCCGAGGACGGGCCGCTGACCGCGGCGCCCGGTCGCGTCGGCGAGACGGCGACGTTCTTCTCCCGCGACACGTACGGGCGCGCAACCCTGCGCCCGATCACCGCCGTCGCCGCGGACGTCCGGCACGGCGACTCCGGCGGACCCGCCGTCGACGCGCAGGGCCGGGTGATGACGACGATCTTCGCCGCGCGCATCGGCGGCGGCGTCGGCTACGGCGTCCCGATCCCGACCGTGCTCGGCGTCGTCGGGAAGGCTCAGGGGCCGGTCTCGACCGGCGCGTGCTCCAGCTGAGGCAGGAAGTCGACGACGTTCATCGGCGCCCGGAAGGGCGCGACGACGTAGACGCCTTGCGCGAGTCGGCGCGCGCCCTCGATCAGCTCGAGGCCGAGTGCGCCGCCCACGTCGCGCGCCGACGCGCCCGCGCGCCGGTAGCGCTCCTGCACCTCGTCGGGCACGACGATGCCCGGCGTCTCGTTGTGAATGCGCACGAGCGTCTCGTAGGTGCGAATCGGCCACACGCCGACGAGCAGGGGGATCGGCCACGTGCCGCCCAGCCGTTCGCGGAACGCCTCGAGCGGCTCGAGCGAGAAGAGGATCTGCGTCATCGCGAAGCGCGCGCCCGCGGCGACCTTGCGGTGGAAGCGGTCGAGCTCGAGCTCGAGGTCGTCGGCGGTCGGGTTGACGGCGACGCCGGGGAAGAACGAGGTCGGTGCGTCGATCGCGCGGCCGTGGAAGTCCTCGCCGCGGTTCAGGCGCGCCATCAGCTCGACGAGACCGATCGAGTCGACCTCGTAGACGGCGTGCGTACCGGGATAGTCGCCGGCCTCCGGCGGGTCGCCGGTCACCGCGAGGATGTTGCGCACGCCCTCCGCATGCGCGCCGAGCAGCAGCGACTCGAGGCCGGTCACGGTCGTGTCGCGAGGCGTCAAGTGCGGGATCGTCTCGACGCCGGCGAACCGCTCGATCGCGACCGACGCCATGATCCCGCTCATGCGCGCACGCGCGCGTGGGTTGTCGTTCACGTCGACGAACTGCGCCTTGCCTGTGTCGCGCACCGCACGGGCCGTCTCGAGCAGCGACTCGGGATTTGCCCCGAGCGGCGGATCGAGCTGCACCGAGACGACGAAGGCTCCGTCGCCGAGCAGGCGCTCGAGCAGCGTCGGCTCGTCCGCGCCGGCCGCAGGGCGCGCCTGCGAGCGTTCGCGTACGAGCAACGGCGCCGCCGGTGCTGCGTTCGCGTCGACCGCCATGCGGATCGCCGCGATCTGCGCCGGCGTCGTGCCGCAGCAGCCGCCGATGATCCGCGCGCCGAGCGCGCGCGCCTGCGCGGCGAACTCGGCGAAGTACTCGGGCGTCGCGTGCGGGAAGACGACGCGCTTGCCCGACATGCTCGCGAGGCCGACGTTCGGCAGCGCCGCGAGCGGCTCGCCGACCTGCATCTCCGCCAACGCTCGCAACGCAGCCGCCGGGCCGGCGCCGTGGTTCGCGCCGAACGCGGCGAGATCGAGCGTCCGCAGTCGCGCGGCCGCGTCGGCCGCCGAGACACCCGCGAGCGTGTCGCCCGACGAGTCGAAGGTCATCAGCGCGACGACCGGCAGCGACGAGACCGAACGGACGGCGCCGATCGCCGCCTCGAGGTCGTCGAGCTCGGAGAACGTCTCGAGGAAGAAGAGCTCGACGCCGCGGCCTTCGAGCACGCGCGCTCGCTCCGCGTAGTCGCCGCCGGGGCCGATCGAGCCGGCGATCCACACCTGTCTGCCGGAGATCTCCCGCGCTTCGCGGGCGAGCTTCACGCCGGTCGAGTTGATGCGCTCGAACTCGTCCTCGAGGAAGTGTCCGGCGAGCTTGGCGCGCGACGCGCCGAACGTGTTCGTCTCGATCAGCTCGGCGCCCGCGCGGATGTAGCCCAGGTGGACGTCGACGACGGCCTCGGGCGCCTTGAGGTTCGCCTCCTCGGGGCAGCGCAGCCGCGCCACCGCGCTCGCCAGGAGCGCACCCATGCCGCCGTCCGCGACGATCGGCGGGCCGGACGCGAGCCGCTCGAGGACGCCGGGCACGGCCCAAGTGTGCCGGAGCCCGAGGGCGGGGCCGCCGCATGGCCCCGCTCTCTGGCTCTTCGAACCTCCGGGGCAGCCCCCGCCGCATCGGGGCCGCTCAACGGATGCATTCCGAGTATCGCGCTCCGACCGGACTTGACCCATCCCTCGGACTCGGTTGACGCGGCTGCTTCACGGGTCACGTTGCGCCTTCCGGCGCCGCGTCTCACTCCGGGTGGACGGTCCGGCCTTCCATGCCGCCGGCGACCGTGACGAGCTGCCCGGTCACGTGGCCCGAGAGCTCGTCGGAGGCGAGGACGACGACGGCGCGCGCGATGTCGTCCGCGCTCGCCACCTTGCGCAGCGCCATCGTGCGCGAGACGCGCGCGACGACGTCGGGGTCGAGCTCGCCGCGCGTCATCGGGGAGTACGTCCAGCCGGGGGCGACGGCGTTGACGCGCCCGCGCTCGGCGATGCGCACGATCTCGTTCTTGAGGCTGAGCAGGAGCC